>Ga0126381_100007636_pt1 | contig 12052 bp, 10 predicted proteins | sample PanSoiMetPlot_28_FD_96465 | JGI IMG/M metagenome (GOLD analysis project Ga0126381, IMG submission 96465) | Tropical forest soil microbial communities from Panama - MetaG Plot_28 | ecosystem: Environmental > Terrestrial > Soil > Tropical forest > Bulk soil | place: Panama | collected 2016-02-17
GCCGCTGGCGATCGAGCTGGCGGCGGCGCGGGTGGAGGCGCTGGGGGTGGGCCAGCTGCTGGACCGGCTGGATGACCGGTTCGAGCTGCTGGCCGGCGCTGACCGGCTGGCGGCGCCGCGGCAGCGGTCGCTGGCAGCGACGGTGGAGTGGAGCTACCTTCTGCTGGATGAGGCCGGGCGGCGGGTGTTCCGGGCGGTGTCGGTGTTCCCAGGGCCGTTCACGCTGGAGGCCGCCGAGTCGGTGGCCGGGCCGGGGACGGGCCCGGCGGTGCTGCGGCTGGTGGACTGCTCGCTGCTGAGCCCGCCGCAGACTGGGCCCGATGACCGGGCCCGGTATTTGATGCTGGAGACACTGCGCGACTACGGAGCCCGGCTGCTGGCCGCTGAGGGCGAGCAGGATGGTGTGGCGGCGGCGCTGGCCCAATGGGCGGTAGAGACGGCGGAGCAGGCCGACGCTGAGCTGCGGACCAGGACCGGGGAGGCCGTTGCGGCGCGCTGGCTGGACGCCGAGGATGCCACCATGCGCCAGGCGCTGGCCTGGGGCATGGGCCGCGACCGGGAGGTGGCGCTGCGGGTCGCGGCCGCGCTGGGCCAGTGGTGGATCCAGCGGGGCCGGCTGCCCGGCCTGTACCCAATGCTGGCCGAGCTGGCCGGGTACGCCGAGCCGGGCAGCGACCGGTGGTGCACCGCGCAGTACTGGGCCGGCTTCGCGGCGGTGTTCTCGTCGGACCCGGCCGGGGCGCTGCGGCATTTCACCGCCCTGCGGGATGCCGCCGACCCGGGGCCGTCCCGGGCGCTGGCCGACGGCCTGGCCGGCCGGGCGCGGGCCCTGATGGACCTGGGCCAGGTCCCGGAGGCAGCCGAGGATCTCCGCCGCGCCCTGGCCGTCGCCCGCGAGGTGGGCTATCCGGACGGGGAGGCGTTCGCCCTGACGCTCCTCGCCAGTGCCGCCGCGGTAGCCGACGACATAGACGAGGCGCTGCGGCTGGCCCGGCAGTCCGATCAGGTCCCCGGCGACATCGCTCCCGAGATGGCCCGGTTGTGCCGCGCGAACCTGACCGCGATGCTGAACCAGGCTGGCGACTTCGCCGCCGCCGAACCGGCCTGCGCGGCCGTGATGGCCGCGTGCCGGGAGGCGGGCGACCTGCGCACCTTGCCGCTCATGCTGTTCCGGATGGCGCTGCTGGACCTGCGGGCCGGCCGCGCCGGCGACGCCGCGGCGCGGCTGCGCGAAGCACTACAGCTCGCTTTGCGGACCGGCGCCATGAACTGGCGCTATCTGGACGCCTGCGGGCACCTGTGCGCCGCGACCGGGCGGCCCGCAGAGGCCGTCACGATGTGGGCCGCGTATGCCGCGCTCACGCAACAGAGCTGGCCTGTAGTCGATCGGCGCCGGGAGGAAGCGCTGCGCGCGGCCCGGCAGGCGCTGGGAGAAGACCGGGCGCGGACGGCCGAGCAGCGCGGCGCGGCGATGAGCTGGGCCACCGCCGCCGAATACGCCCTGCTGCTCACCGAGCACCCCGGCCCGCGGCAGGCCGAGGCGGCACCGGGCCTGGGCGCGCTCAGCGCGCGGGAACGAGAGCTGGTCACCCTGGTCGCCCAGGGCGCCACCAACGCCCAGATCGCCGACCGGCTGTACATCAGCATCCGCACGGTCAGCTCCCACCTGGACCGGATCCGGGACAAAACCGACTGCCGGCGCCGCGCCGACCTGACCCGGCTGGCTCTGACCGCGGGCCTGGTCTAGCCGCCGGGCCCACCGCCCGACCGGCCCGCGAGGGTCCCGTGTGGGTCATTCGCCCGGGGCCGCCGCGGCGCGGAAAAGGGGTCAGCTGATCCCTGCCCTGCCCCTGCAAGCGCGGGCGAACCTTCCTGATGAGGGCCGGTAGCCGGCCCCGACCGACCGTCAGGGAGACCATCATGTACGCCTACCGCCACCCCGAGATCGCCCGGAACCGGATCGCCGAACTGCACCACCAGGCTGACCGCGACGCGCTGGCGATCGCCCTCCGCCGGGGCCGCCGCGCACTTCGGGACCGATCCGGGCATGCCACGCCTGCCCGCCAGGCCAGCGCGGTCCGCCGCGCGCTCACCCGCCTGCTTCCCCGCAGCGCCGCGATTGCGGCCGCCGTCCTCATCGGGCTGGCCGTGCTCGGCGCCGCGGGCGCGGCGTTCGCGTCCACACCGGCCCCGCAGGGGAATGGTGCTGCGGAGCAGTTGTTCTACACCACCTCCGGCGCCGGCAATGGCCAGCCGAATGGCGCGGAGATCTTCGCCATTACCGTACGCGGAGCCACCGTTACCACCCGGGACGTCGGGCCGACACACGGCGCAGATTGCGGATCGCTGGCGCTGTCGCCCCACGGGACGCTGTACAGCATGTGCGGGTCCCTGTTCGGCGCCCAGCGGCTGGCCACCATCAACAGGCAGACCGGCCGCGCGCACCTGTTCGGCGCGCGCGTGCGCGGGCTCGCGGTGATGGCCATGGCCTTCGGCCGCAACGGGACGCTGTACGCCATCGGGGACTGCAACCCTGCTCCGAAGACCTTCGAATGCACTCCCGGCCCGGCCGCCTACAACTCGCTGTACAAGGTCAGCCTGCGAACCGGAAAGCTCACCCGCATCGGCGCGACCGGAGCACCCCAGTTCTTCATGGACCTGACGGTTGACCGCCACGGGAACATCCTCGGCGTGACGACCACCCTCAATCCGTCCCTGACACCCGCGATGGTCTACCGCATCAGCCCGGCCACCGGGAAGGCCACGAAACTATTCAACCTGGTCGGATCGAACACCGTAATGGGGCTGGAGTTCGGCCGGGACGGGCAGCTGTACGCGACCGATTTCGTGCAGAACCCGGGCCTGTACCGGATCGGCACCACGACCGGCTTCGAGACTGCGATCACAGCCCTGCCCTTTGGCTTTTCCAGCGGCCTGGAACTGATGAACTAGGACAGATGAGGCGGCCCGGCATGGGCGCCGAAGATCCTTCGTGTAGAGCGGTTAGCGGCCGGGGAGCCCGCTACGGCAGATCCCCGGCCGCATCAGTGTCGGCTGCCGCCTCACCGGGCCGGGTCGCCTGCGAATCCCCGATCACGTCGCCGGACTCACCGACGTCGTCATCGGCGTCGGCCATGCGCACCGGTATGCGGATAGTTCCGGCCTGGCCGGCCATCGCGCGGGTGATCGCCTGCCTGATCCACCAGGTCGCGTACGTGGAGAACTTGTAGCCCTTGGCGTAGTCGAACTTCTCCACAGCACGGATCAGGCCCAGGTTGCCCTCCTGGATCAAGTCCAGGAACAGCATGCCACGGCCGGTGTACCGCTTGGCGAGGCTGACGACCAGGCGGAGGTTGGCCTCGAGCAGGCGGTTCTTAGCGCGCTGACCGTCGTCGGCGATCCGCTCCAGGTCCAGTCGCTGCTCGTCGTTCAGCCCAGTGCCCTCAGCCAGCTTCTCCTCGGCGTACATGCCGGCCTTGATCCGCTTGGCGAGCTCGACCTCCTGCTCGGCGTCCAGCGGCGAGATCTCGCGGATCTTGTTCAGGTAGTCCTTGACCGGCTCAGCGCTGGCGTCCGGCACGTGCACCTGGGCGGTCGGCTTCCCTTCCTGGGAGGCAAGCAACTCGTCGATCGCGCCCGCGCGGGCCTGCATCTGCAGCTGGCCAGTCGTGTCCAGGGCGCGCTGGATCGCCCGGCCGACGTCGCTCATTTCCTCGGAAATCCCGGAGAAAGCCTCGTTGATCCTGGTCTGCGCCTCGGCTGCGGTGTACGTGGCCTTGATCGTCTCCTTGCGGGCGCGGAAGGCGTCCACCTTCGCCTGCAGCCGCTGCGAGGCGATCGTGAGCTTCTCCTCCTGCTCCTGCAGGGAGGCGTGCTGTGTCTGCAGCTCGTTCAGCTGGGTCTGCAGCGACGCCTTCCGCTGGAGGGCCGCACGGGCCAGGTCCTCGCGGCCGGAGCCCAGTGCCTCGCGGGCCTGGTCCTCACATTTGGCCGTCTCCTGCGTCAGCTGGTTCATCTGCAGTTCGACGCGCTTGCGCGACCTGGCGATGTCGGCGACCCCGCGCCGGACCCTGGTCAGTATCTCGACCTGCTGCTGGTGGGAGTAGTCCAGGGTCCCGCGAGGGTCCGCCATGCCGACCAGGGCCCTATTGGCCGTGGCCGTCCTCGCTTCGATGGCTTCCGCGACGGCTGTCTGTTCCGCGTGTGCCACCAGCCAGGCACGGAAGCGGGCACGGCCCGTCCGGGCGTCATAGCTCGTGGCACATTGCCGGGCAAGGTACTCGCCAAGCCCGGGGCAGAAGTCTGCCAGGAACAGGTGCTCATGGTCCCGGCCCGTGTCAGAGGTCACGTCAGCGCTCCTGTCCGTTGTCACTCCCGAACGGGTAGTACCGCTCCAGCCCCGCGACCAGCTTGCCTCGGGCCGTGTGCAGATGAGCATGCACGGTGCTCTCCGCGATGCCGAGCTCGGCGGCGATCTCCGAGGCCTTCATGTGGTCCTGCCACCGCATCAGGGCGACCTTCTTCTGTCTTGGCGGCATGTCCTCGATGATCTCCCGCGCCTGCTCCAGCGCTATCGCGTTGAGTGCCCAGGCCGCCGTATCACATGCGGCACCCTGATACCTGGCCAGGATGTCGGGCTGCTTGCGGCGGAAGGCCTCCCTGCGCCGGTAGGCGCTGATGTCCTTGTTCGCCAGCGTGCCGAGCAGCCAGGCTCGTTGCTGGTCCTCAGCACGTTTGCGCAACCTGGTCCACGCCCTTGCCGCCGCCTCGAACGTGTCCTGGACAAGATCCGCGGCAAGCTCGCGATCGCCATGAGTGCGCAGGAACGCGTGGCCGAACAACCACCGGTCATGTGCTGCGAAGAACGAGCCCAGCTCAGTGACGTGACGCTGCGGGAGCCGCACCTCGCCGCTATCGTCCATGCCCCACCTCCGGCGCTCTCCGCCCGGGCTGGCGCAGGCTGGCGTGCAGTGAGCTCATCATGCTATGTAGTCGCGCGGGCGCCGCTAAACCTTTAGTCCGCGGGAGGTCACGTCTCCTTCGCGATCAGCCGACTTCCGTGCTTGATAATGTTCCCGCGGCGGGCCGGGACAGCCAGGAACATTGGGTGAGCTTCCCGAATGGCAGGCCGCCCAGCTTCTGGACATGGCCAGGGCTGGACATTTTCCACAGACCTATCGTGCCTGACTGGCGCGTGACGAGCAGTTCTGTCCCGGCAGGATTCCAGCACGCTGGCATCCAGTTTCCGGGTATCTGGTACAGGACCTTTCCCGACAGAGATATCACCTCATTCGGGCTAGGTGGCCCGTAAGGATTGGCGCTGAGAGCAAGCCCTCTGCCGTCCCGGAGGGCAGGTCGATACGCCAGAGGTTCTCCGACGTCGCATCGGGTCCGGCGTCAACGATGCGTCATGATGAGTGTCTGCCTAGTTGAACGGAGAAACACGACCCTATGAGCTTGGCGCACAACGCCTATATAGAGGGTGTCATTGGCAACCTCCACAATCGGTCACCTTCCCCAGGACATGACAGTGGTCATGCGAAGTATCTCCCTGTTCACCACCGGGCAACTCGGGCATGACCGCCACTGGGTAATTTACATATTTCGACATGTGTCTCCGTTTGCCTGATCCTCTACGCTGGAAAACTCTTCCCGTGTTCTCCAAAATTCTTGTGGCCAACCGTGGTGAAATCGCGATCCGCGCCTTCCGGGCCGCCTACGAGCTCGGCGCCCAGACCGTAGCGGTCTTCCCATACGAGGACCGCAACTCCGAGCACCGGCTCAAGGCCGACGAGGCGTACCAGATTGGCGAGCCCGGGCACCCGGTCCGGGCCTACCTCAGCCCCCGGCTGATCGTTGATGCCGCGGTGCGGGTCGGCGCGGACGCGGTCTACCCCGGCTACGGCTTCCTGTCGGAGAACCCGGCCCTCGCCGAGGCCTGCGCCGACGCGGACATCACGTTTGTCGGGCCGAGTGCTGGCGTCCTGACGCTGACCGGCAATAAGGCCCGTGCGATCACGGCCGCGCGGGCCGCGGGCATCCCGACCTTGCAAAGCATCGCCCCGGGTACTGACACCGACGCGCTCATCGAGGAAGCTCGCGCGCTTCCGTTCCCCGTGTTCGTGAAGGCGGTGGCCGGGGGCGGCGGCCGCGGCATGCGCCGCGTGGAGGACCCGGGCGACCTGCGCGAAGCGATCGAGACCTGCATGCGCGAGGCGCACGGCGCCTTCGGGGACCCGTCCGTCTTCATCGAGCAGGCAGTCACCGACCCGCGCCATATCGAGGTACAGATCCTCGCCGACGCCCGCGGCGGCACGATCCACTTGTACGAGCGCGACTGCTCGGTGCAGCGCCGCCACCAGAAGGTCGTCGAGATCGCCCCCGCGCCGCACCTGGACGCGGGCCTGCGGGCGCGGATCTGCGCCGACGCGGTGCGGTTCGCCAAGGAGATCGGCTACGTCAACGCGGGCACCGTCGAGTTTCTCGTCGACTCATCCGGCGGCTACGTGTTCATCGAGATGAACCCGCGCATCCAGGTCGAGCACACCGTGACCGAGGAGATCACCGACGTCGACCTGGTCCAGGCACAGCTGCGCGTCGGCTCCGGCGAGACGCTCGATGACCTCGGCCTCTCGCAGGACGCGATCCGGATCCGCGGCGCGGCGCTGCAGTGCCGGATCACGACCGAGGACCCGGCCAACGGCTTCCGTCCCGACACCGGCACGATCATGACGTACCGGTCGCCGGGCGGCGCGGGCATCCGCCTGGACGGTGGCACGACGTACACCGGCGCGGAGGTGTCGCCGCACTTCGACTCGATGCTGGCGAAGCTCACCTGCCGCGGCCGGACGTTTGAGGCGGCCGTCGCCCGCGCCCGACGCGCCATCGCGGAATTCCGCGTCCGCGGCGTGGCGACGAACATTCCGTTCTTGCAGGCCGTCCTCGATGATCCCGATTTCCGGGCGGGACGGCTGACCACGAGCTTCATCGAGACTCACCCGCAGCTGCTCACTGCCCGCTCGTCGGCGGACCGTGGCACGAAGCTGCTCACCTACCTCGCTGACGTGACAATCAACCAGCCGTACGGCACCCGCCAGGTCAGCATCGATCCAGCAAGCAAGCTCCCCGAGGTGGACCTGCACCAGGCTCCCCCGGCCGGTTCCCGTCAGCTCCTGCTTGAGCTCGGGCCCGCCGAGTTCGCGCGTCGGTTGCGCGCCCAGACAGCAGTCGCTGTCACGGACACGACCTTCCGCGACGCGCACCAGTCGCTGCTCGCGACCCGCGTGCGCACCCGCGACTTGCTGAACGTCGCCGGCCACGTCGCGAGGAGCACACCGCAACTGCTATCGCTCGAGGCCTGGGGCGGCGCGACCTACGACGTGGCGCTGCGCTTCCTCGCCGAGGACCCGTGGCAGCGACTCGCCGACCTCCACTCGGCCGTCCCGAATATCTGCCTCCAGATGCTGCTGCGCGGCCGCAACACGGTTGGGTATACCCCCTACCCCGCCGTGGTGACGGAGACGTTCGTCGAGGAGGCGGCGGCGACCGGCGTCGACATATTCCGCATCTTCGACTCCCTCAACGATGTCAGCCAGATGCGGCCAGCCATCGACGCAGTCCGCGCCACAGGGACGGCCGTCGCCGAGGTCGCACTCTGCTACACAGGCGACCTGTCGGACCCGGCCGAGAGCCTGTACACGCTCGACTACTACCTGCGCCTCGCCGAGCAGATCGCCGAGGCGGGCGCGCACGTGCTGGCCATCAAGGACATGGCGGGGCTGCTCCGCGCGCCGGCGGCCAGGACTCTCGTGACGGCGCTGCGCGAGCGGTTCGATCTCCCGGTCCACCTGCACACCCACGACACTGCGGGCGGCCAGCTCGCGACCCTGCTCGCCGCGATCGAAGCCGGGGTTGACGCGGTCGACGCCGCCTGCGCGGCAATGTCTGGCACCACCAGCCAGCCGCCGCTGTCCGCGCTGGTGGCCGGCACCGACTACACGCCTCGCGAGACGGGCCTGTCGCTGCGAGCGGTGTGCGACCTGGAGCCCTACTGGGAGGCGGTGCGCCGCCTCTACGCGCCGTTCGAGTCGGGGCTGCCCGCGCCGACTGGCCGCGTCTACCGCCACGAGATCCCCGGCGGCCAGCTCTCCAACCTGCGCCAGCAGGCGATCGCCCTCGGCCTCGGAGAGAAGTTCGAGCAGATCGAGGACATGTACGCCGCCGCCAACGCCATCCTCGGCAACATCGTCAAGGTGACCCCGAGCAGCAAGGCGGTGGGCGACCTCGCGCTGCACCTCGTCGGCGCCGGCGCCGACCCGCGGAACTTCGCCGAAAATCCTGGTAAGTACGACATCCCCGACTCCGTCATCGGCTTCCTGTCCGGCGAGCTCGGCGACCCGCCCGGCGGGTGGCCCGAGCCGTTCCGCACCAGGGCCCTCGCCGGCCGCACCATCCGCGTACTAGAGACCGCGCTGACAAGCGCTGAGGAGGAGGGCCTCCGCACCGACCGCCGCCGCACCCTCAACCGGCTCCTGTTCCCCGGGCCGACCCGCGAATTCGAGGAGTCGCGTGCGACCTACGGCGACCTGTCCGTGCTCAGCACTGGCGACTACCTCTACGGGCTCCAGCCCGGGGAGGAGCACGGCGTCACGATCGAAGAAGGCAAGACGCTGCTGTTCGGCATCCAATCGGTCGGCGAGCCAGACGAGCGCGGTATCCGCACCGTCATGTGCACGATCAACGGCCAACTCCGCCCGATCCCCGTCCGCGATCGCTCCGTCGAGCCCGACGCGCCCGCCGCCGAGAAGGCCGACCCGGCCAGGCCGGGACACGTCGCCGCCCCGTTCGGCGGTAGCGTGACTCCCGTGGTAGCGGTCGGTGACCTCGTAGCGGTCGGTGACGTGGTCGCCAAGATTGAGGCGATGAAGATGGAGGCCTCCATCACGACCCCGGTTGCCGGCACCGTCACCCGGCTGGCGCTGGCAGGCACCGCCCAGGTGGACGGCGGCGACCTGATCATGGTCATCGCCTGACGACCACAAGCGCCGGGCATCCCCCTCCATCGCCCGGCTGATCGTGTCGCGTCCTCGATCGCGGCCAGCGGCCTAGAGCCGCTGAACGCGAGGGGAGAAACCACCAGCCGTTCCGATAATTCATAATTTTCTTCCGAACGAATGGCAGTTTCTCTAGTCACCCCGTGACACCCAGCGGGGGTGCCGGACGCGAGGAAGCCGACAGCAGTCCTCCGCATAACGGCTCCTTCTGCGAGCCCGCCGTCGCGGGCACGGACGCCCAGCTCCTATGGGTAGCTTGCGATGAGGCGCCCAGCCATCGGCGCGGGCGGCTCCTCGCACCGGCCTGCTATGCCCGAGGTGAACAGCTGGAAAGCGGCGAGGTCCTCGAGCGGGTTGGCATCGGTGTCGAAGACGGCCACGTGCACGAAGGTGGCGTCGTCTGTGCGGAACGTAAGGTAGCGGATTCCGCCGGGACATGCTGCCGCCAGTTCCTCGAAAACGGCTTTGATCAGCCGCTCGTTCTCGTCGGCGGCGTCCGGCCGGGTGCGGTAGCGCACCACCACCGCGCGCGTCATGGCAGGGCTCTCATCTTGTTGTTTCGGGAGTCGTGGGTGACTTCGGCCAGGCCGAGGGCTTCCAGCAGCGGCGGGAGGTACATGCCGAACCGGCCTCGGTATCCCTTGCGCAGGCCGTACCAGCCGCCGACCGGGTTGCTGGGAGACCGACCCCACGCTTCGACCGTCCCGTCCGCGGCCGGCTTGCTTTCGTCGGCCGCGCCGAGCAGCACCCAGTCACCCTGGCTTTTCAGCCAGGCGTGCAAGTCGCCGACTGCGCTCAGCCGGTACGTCAGCTTGGTGGATCCAACCTGGCAGACAAGGGCCGGCGGGTCAGCGTCCTCATCGCGGTACATGGAGTATGCGGAGGTACCGGGCGGCGTGGTGAGCTGCCATGGTTCGTCTTTCGAGCCTGCGGGCATCAGGAACTCCCTTTGTCGGTAATGGCGATCGCTGCCTGGAAATGCGGGAGGAGGGACTGCCATCCAGCCCGGTTCTGATCGCGCCACTTTCCGGCGGCGCTGCCCAGCCGTTCCCAGCCGCGGTGCTCGATCTCGATCCGGGTCCCGCCGGAGTCTTTGGCGGTGAACCGTATGTCGACCTCGGTCGCGTCGGAGCGGTCTCGCCTGAGGTGCCATAGGTAGGCCAGCCGGGTAGGCGGGCTCCAGACCGTTACCTCCCCCCAGTCATGCTCGGTCCCGTCGGGCGTGCGCTCGTAGATCCGGCCGCCGACGCCGCTTTGCAGAACAACGGTGATGCCGTCCTGTCCGGTTACGGTGTGATCCGCCGGCCACCACGTGGCGATCCCAGAGGTCCACACGGTGAAAGCGTGCTCGGCCGAGCACTCCACGTCGAACGACATCCGCAGTGGCTCGGTCATGAACCCGTCGTCTTCCCGGTTTCGCTGCTCCCGTTTGTGCCCGCCTCGGTGTTCTCGGCCAGCAGACGGAAACGCGCGGCCGCCTCACCCCAGATACGCTCAAGGTACTCGCGGACCGCCGCGATCCCGCGTTCCTGCAGGCAGTAGATCCGGCGCGTCCCCTCAGCCCGCTCCGCGACCATTCCGGCACCCTTCAGCAGGCGCAGGTGGCGCGAGACAGCAGGCCTGCTGATGGTCATCGCGTCGGCGATCTCCTGGACCGGCTTGTCTCCGCCGCTGAGAATGCGCAGGATCTCCCGCCGGTTGGCGTCGCTCAGGGCCTCAAAGCCCCGCGCCTCGTCTGGGTATTCGGAGGCCGCCGCCTCAGCCATCCCGATCAGCCACCGGACTCGAGGCGCAACTTGAGCCCGGCGGCGAAGCGCTGGAAAGAAGGCCCCAGGTCAGGGATTGACCGCCAGATCAGCGGCAGCAGCGGGCCGCTGTACTCCTCGCGCATGCGGAATGCGACCTGTCCCCCAGCGTCCCCGGATATCTCATAGGTACGCACGCCGCGGAACAAGCCCAGCGGCATGCCGCCGCTGAACCGCAGGCGGGCAGGAGGGTCGAACTGCGTTACCTCGACCGGGAACGCGCGACCGGGAGCCGCCTGCGAGCGGATTTTAAGCTTCTCGCCCATCGCGATCCGGCCCTCGACGGCGTCAACGCCCGAATCCCAGCTCGGCCAACTCGCCCCGTCGACGAGCACAGCCCATACCGCCTCCGCGCTGGCGGCAATGGTCGACGTTGCCTCGTAATACCGCATCCGCGCTCCTGTCATCGGTAACCACCAGGTTACCGTAACACGCTGGTTACCGACGTGCGACGTTGCCGCGCGGTGGTCCACCTGATCACCCGATCGGCACGCTTGCTTTCCAGCGCGATGTTTGACAGCGTTAGCTGCGTACGCTATCAAGATAGCGTCATGTATCAGAGCGAGCGAGGTAGTCATGCCTGATAACGAGACCGCGGGCGAACACGGCGGGGAGTCCGGGACGTTCCGCGTGCCGTTCCCTCCGGGGCCGCCGATTCAGCCGGGCAAGGACGTCTTCTTCTGGGCGGCCGAAAGCGACAGCAGCGGGGCCCGGGAGTACGAGGACATCATGCTGCGCCGGGTCCCGGCGGCGGTCGCGCACCGGTTCCGCGGCGCGGCCGGGGCCCGCGGGTTCACCCACGCCCAGTACCTGACCGCGCTTGTCTCCTTGCACGAGGCGATGCGCAAGCGCGCCGACGGCGGGGACGCGGACATGGCCGCGGCGCTGGACCAGCTGGGCCTGGGCACGGTCTCGATCTGACCAGCCATCATCGATCTTCCGGGAGCCTGGTCCCGGCCGCCTAAACGGAGGTCGGTTGTCATGTTCTTCCTCACCTACCTGCGCCGCGAGCTGCGGCACCGGATGCGGCAGGCGGTGCTGACCGCCGCCGGGCTCGCCCTGGGGATCGGCCTGGTGATCACAGTGACCGCGCTGTCGTCGGGGGTGCGCACCGCGCAGGGCAAGGTGCTGGGGGCGCTGTTCGGCGTGGGAACAGATATCACGGTCACCACGCCGACCACGCCAGTGGCCGCC
>Ga0126381_100007637_pt1 | contig 12051 bp, 8 predicted proteins | sample PanSoiMetPlot_28_FD_96465 | JGI IMG/M metagenome (GOLD analysis project Ga0126381, IMG submission 96465) | Tropical forest soil microbial communities from Panama - MetaG Plot_28 | ecosystem: Environmental > Terrestrial > Soil > Tropical forest > Bulk soil | place: Panama | collected 2016-02-17
CATGGCGTGAGCGGGGTCGAGTGTCATCACAAACGCGCGTAGCTCGTCAAACAAAACGTCGTGACGCGCAGTGAGATGAGGCAGGGCAGCGAACATAATTGCGGGTACGCCTGTTTCACGGCTGAACCGCGATCTCGGAGTCAAGGGATAGATCATCTCGTCGATTTCGCAATGTTTCCGAAGCAGGGTTGTTTGCTTCGGATGGCAGCCGGCGATGATGGACCACACCTGCCTGCCGGTGATCGGGACTTGCGGGAACGCCTGCGAAATGTGGCCGCCGAAATCGGCAATGGTGACCAAGAACTCCGAGAGGCTGAGAACAGCAGGGTGTTCGCGCAACATGTTCGACAGCATCGTAGAGCCGCAGCGGCCTGTGCCGACGATAAAGACCGGTGGAATTTCGGGTATCGGATTCATGCCCCTCCAGGAATGTTCCGAACCTGTGCAATTACGCAGCCTTCGTACAGCTTCAAGCGGAAAGCCGCTCAAAAGCTTGTCATGATGGGGCCAGACGGAGACTGCGTCTAACTACTGCACCGCTGTTACAGTATCCGGACGTGTCAGTCCGCTCACCTCGAGATAACGGTTCGGACTTTGAGCGCGCAGCAGAAGACTTGAATTGTCTGGTGATTAATAAATGGACCACACTCCGGGAGTAGCGAGTTCCAGCAGGTGGCGGTCTGGATCACGGAAGTAGATGCTCTGGCCGCCTCGGTCCCAGGTGCGCTTCTCTTCCACCGGAATTCCGTTCTGCAGCAGCCAGGCCTCCCAGTTCGCCAGCTCGGGAGCCGCGATCGCGAAGGCGACGTGGAGTTCTCCATCGCCATCGTGCGGGGACTCGATCGTCCGCGAGCCTCCTTTTTTGAAAAGCAACAAGACCTGATGGTGCCCGGCCTGCATGGCGCAGCCGCGCTCCCCGAAATCGCTGATTACCCGAAAGCCGAAGATCCTTTCGTAAAACTGAGCCGATCGCGTCACGTCGTCAACATAGAGCGAGGATTCAAGAATTCCGTCAGATTTCGGAGGCATGGGCTTTCTTGTAAACTATCTCCCTTCAGCGCTCTTTACTTCTCCATCGCCGTAGCGCTTTTCACCCGCAGTTACCGGGAACGGCAGGGTATTTTCTTTGGGCGGCAGAGGACAGGTCGCATACGGGGTGAATGTGCAAGGCGGGTTGTAAGAATGGTTGAAATCGAGATCCACCGTCCCGTGCACCGGTAAAGGCGTATTCAGCATCCGCCCAGCCTGATAGGTCTCGGTCTTGTTGGTTGGATCCTTGAATAAAAAGAAGAGCGTCTTCCCTTCGTAAATCGGACGCAGGCGGTATTGCGCGCCGCGATAAGTGAATTCCACAATTCCGGGACTTTCTTCCTGGTCGGTTTGCTCCACGACGTTGTGGATGGGAATCATTTTCCGCTCGGGAAGGAACTTTGCGCGAAAGTGCAGTTCCGGGTTAGCTGGAAAGTAAGTCATGCCCCGAAAACTCTTTAAAACAGTGCTGGCGCTGTCCTTGGCTCGAACTGCGAGCCGGTCGCCGCGCTTGATCACATAGAAGGAAATTGAACCCGCGTGCACCACGTCGGGTTTCTCTTCGCTATAAGACAAGGTGCGGGAGACTCCGCGCGCGTCCACGAAACGCACCTGGCCACCCTCAAGGCGAAGTCGTCCGACCTGTGAAGGAGCCGCTCCTTTCGGCAGGACAAGATCATTCGAAGACGCCGATCCGATCGTATTGTCACCCGGCTTCAACCAAAACAAGCCGACCAGTGTCAGCCAACTATCGGAAGCACGCAAGCCCGCATTGCGGTGTTGCTGCCAGGCGCGTACCGAGTCCTCGTAAGTGGAAGCAGCCACAAGGGGTACCAGGAACACCATTAACCCGATCAAGAATAGGGCCATAGAACTATTCTCGCAACTCCACGATCGTCGCACCCGCCCCTCCTTCGGCTTGCGTCGCCGGATAGAAGCGGCTCACATGCGGGCTCGAGCCAAGGTACTCGCTTACGGCTCGTTTCAGGACGCCCATGCCGTGACCGTGGATGACGCGGACGCGATTCACGGAAGCTAAGGCGGCGGAGTCGAGAAATTTGTCCAGGTGTTCGACGGCTTCTTCGGCGCGCTGGCCGATCACGTTTAGTTCGCGATAGCTCACGTCCCAGCGAGGGCCGGTCTCGAAGCGGACGTTCTTGGGTAGCGACGCGCTCTCAACCTTTTGCGATACGACTTCCGCGATATCTTCGCGCGACACCTGCATTTTGAGGAACCCGGCCTCGACCTCCAGCATGCCGTTCTTGAGGATGCGCCGGACCGTGGCGATCTCACGGACATCTTTCAGGCGCACTCTCGCGCCCTCCCCGATCGCAACGCGTTCCGGCGCCGCCTGGATTGTCTCCGACGAAGGCGCCATGATTTGAGACGCTTCTTCGCGAAATTCGCGCTTCGCTTTCGAAACGAGACGTTGCGCCTGCTCGGCGGCTTTGCGGTTTTCGGAGGCGGCCGTAAGCTGATCCATCAGCATCTGGGCGCGCGCTTCAAAATCGGCAACCAGCGATTCGGATTTTTTCTCCCACTCGCGCTGCCGGCGCTGTTCCTGGCGAAGTGCATCGCCCGCGACCTGCGACTCTCGCTGCTCGAGATGGCGGATGGTTTCCTCCATTTTCCTGGCGTGCCGGGCGTTCTCTTCTGTTTGCCGGTGCAACTCGGCCAAAAGCTCTTGAAAATCAGCGTGCATGCGCGGGACAACGGAGCGGGCATGAGCCAGGATGGATTCGGGAAGCGCCAGGCGCGCCGCGATGTCGAGTCCCGCAGACTTGCCGGGCATTCCAACTCGCAAAACATAGGTGGGCTGCAAGGTGTGCTCATCGAAGCCCATCGATGCATTCACCACGCTTGGCGTTTGCGCTCCATATAGCTTGAGAGGCAGCAGGTGAGTGGAGGCCAGGCAGAAGGCTCCGGATTTGCGGAACTCATCAAGAATCGCCACACCAAGCGCGCCGCCTTCTTCCGGATCGGTGGCACGCCCGAGCTCATCGAGGAGCACGAGACTGCCGGACGTTACCCGCTCCAGCATCTCCTTTACGTGCAGGAGGTGGCCGGAAAAGCTGCTCAGGCTTTCCGCAATGGATTGCTGATCGCCTATATCAGCAAGTACGTCGTCGAGCAAAGGAAACTCGGCTTCTGCGCAAGGCACTGGAATGGCGGCGTGAGCCATCAAGGCCAACAACCCGGTGGTCTTCAGAGTGACGGTTTTGCCGCCGGTGTTCGGACCGCTGATCAGCAGGCAACGCGATTCTTCGTTCAATTCGAATGAGATCGGGACGATAGGCTTTTTCTGTTTGCGAAGCACCGCTTCGAGCAGCGGATGGCGGGCATCTTTCAAGAAGAGCTTGCGCGAAGGATTGCTGAACCGCGGGACGACGGCGTTGAATTCGCGTGCGAAGCCGGCCTTTGCAAACAGCAGGTCCAGAGCGGCAAGGCCCTCCGTGGTAGCGGCGATCTCGCTGGCGTGCTCGCGCAGAGCATTTGTGATTTCGGCCAGGATCCGCTCGATTTCACGCAGTTCATCTTCGCGCAGGCGGACGAGCTGATTGTTGAGATCGATGGTTTCGAGCGGCTCGACAAACAGGGTACGGCCGGTCCCGCTGGAGCCGTGAATCACGCCATCGACGCGGCCTTTCTGCCCGGTTACGATGGGCACTACATAGCGGTCCTCGCGAATGGTGACGAAGTCTTCCTGGAGAGTGCCATCACTACGATGCGTGCGGAGAAAACGCTCAAGCGATTCCTGAATGCTGCGCCGCTGGTGTTCGATGTCGCGGCGGATGTGACGTAAAGCCACGCTCGCTTCGTCGGCCACGCTTCCATCCGGAAGGAAGCTGCGCTGATAACGACGCGCCAAGTCCCGAAGATCGGCGAGGCGGGCCGCGCACTGTGCCAACCGCGGATAACGTCCCGCGGCAGCCAGCAGAATCACACGGTATTCGCCGGCTAAGCCCAGAGTGTGGAATAAATCGAGAATTTCGTGGCCTTCGAGCGAAGCCCCCTCGACATTCAGAACGCGAAGCGTTCCGCCGATATCGCGCAGTTGATCGAAGCGCAGCCGGATGGCTGCGCCCGCGGCGGCGGCCTGCACTCCTGAGACCTCCCGCAAATACGCGATCGCTTCGCCCGCTTCGACCAGGTCGCGTTCAAGGAGGCTCAACTGGTTGTGCGGCTCGAGTTCCGAAACGAGCTGCCGCCCCGCAGCGCTACCCGCGTACTGAGCCAGCAGTTCTTTCAGTTCATCGAATTGAAGAAGTTCGGTGCTGCTGAAAGCCATGACGAGACCGCACTCTAGGGACGCGTCACATACAGCGGTGCCGCCGGCCGGTTGCGACAAGACTGAATGACTTCGCGAGTACCTTCCGTCATCAGCAAATCGTTCAATGCGTCGACGCCAATCCAGGCGACTGAACGCGAGTCGCTACCGGCGCGCATTTCGCCCCCCAGGATCCGGCAATAGAAATCGATCAAGACGTAATGGTATTCGCAGACGCCCGCTGCATCAGGCATGACACGCTCAAAGACCGTGGCAATAGACTCCGTGGCAACCGTAAGACCTGTTTCCTCCCAGACTTCGCGGATAATTGCATCCTCCAGGCGTTCTCCGGTCTCGACCGCTCCACCGGGGAGGGACCAGTAGCCAATGAGCGGGGGTTGGCCACGCTCAATCAAGAGGATACGTCCCGCGTCGAAAATTAGTGCACCGACCCCCAACACCGGGCGAACCGGATATCGACGGCTGTTGTTCTCCGCCACAACCTCATTAGATACCGGTCATTCGATCGCCGCTAGAACTTCTTCGGCGTGCCCGTCCACCTTGACTTTGGGAAAGATCTTTTTCACTCTCCCGCCCGGATCGATCACGAAAGTGGTCCGCTCGATACCCATGTACTTCTTCCCGTACATGCTTTTCTCCTTCCAGACGCCGTAGGCTTCCGCGGCTTGATGGTCCGTATCCGCAAGGAGGGTAAAAGGCAAATCGAATTTGTCCTTGAACTTCGACTGGGCCTTCTCGGGGTCGGGTGAGATGCCGACGATTACCGTGTTGGCTTTCGAGAACTTCCGGGAAGTGTCACGGAACTCACAGGCCTCCTTCGTACAGCCGGGCGTATCAGACTTGGGATAGAAGTACAAAACCACGTTCTTCCCTTTGAGTGCGGACAGCTCAAATTTCTGGCCGGAGTCGGTATTGAGCTGAATTTCGGGGGCTTGGTCGCCTTCCAGCGGTGTCGGCATACGGAAGAGAGATGTTGACACGACGGGGCTTGGTACAATTTTCCGACTTGACAATACTACGCGCATATTTTATGATTTAAATGTATCCAGATTATGGATAGGAGAATGACTCAGATGCCAATTATGAAATACAACCCCTTCGGCGCGGAATTTGATGAGTTTCCCGCTGGGCTCCGGGTATTCCAGGATTCGTTGTCCCGCCTGTTGGGCGAACCGGCTTCCCGCCCGTGGACCCCGTCGGTAGATATTTACGAGACCGAGAATGAGCTTGTGCTGAAAGCAGATATCCCGGACGTCGATCCAAAGAATGTTGGAATCCAACTCGAGAACGGGACGCTCACTCTGAAAGGCGAGCGCAAGTTCGAGCAGCAGCAGAACGGAAAAGGCTTCCACCGGATCGAGCGGTCCTACGGATCGTTTGTCAGAGCCTTCAGCCTGCCCGATACCGTGGAAGGCGAGAAGGTCAAGGCCGACTACAAGAACGGCGTTCTTACAATCACCCTTCCGAAGAAGGAAGTGGCCAAGCCGAGAACGATTAACGTCGAGATCAGCAACAACTAAGCTAAGTAATTCAACAAGAGAGCAGTAATCAGGCTTTTCGGGCGCGGCAGGTGTTTGCCGCGCCCCCTTTCATTTTGGCCCGGAGTACTCTTGGTACCGGGCCGTCGAATCGTTTGTTCCTTGTTGAAAAGAGGGGCGAAAGGTGATCCATACGAGTGGATGACCGCGGTCCTTCTTCGACACAAGGCGCTGTGTCTGGCAGTTTCCGTTGCGTCGCTGGTTCAGCCGCTATACAGCTACTCTGTGCTATCTCACGAAGCGTTGATCGACGCTTTGTGGGATGTCGAGTTAAAGCTGGTGCTGCTTGCCAGGTTTCCTAACGCTACCCGGGAGGAACTCAAGACCGCGCACGGATATGCCTACGGCGGAGCAATCATCCAGGACCTCGGCTATTATCCGCACGGCAGCAAAGAATTCAGTGATCTGACGCACTATGTCCGGACCGGTGATTTCATTTTGGCCTTACTCGAGGAATCGCACGGCATAAACGATTATGCGTTTGCGCTCGGCGCGCTCTCGCACTATGTCTCGGACCTGGACGGCCATCGCTACGCGACAAATGTGGGAGAGCCGATCCTTTACCCGAAGCTCGAGAACAAATATGGCAACGTCATCACTTACGAGCAGGATCCGCTTGCGCATCTTATGACGGAGTTCGGGTTCGATGTTCTGGAGGTAGCGAAGGGGAACTTCGCGCCGCAGGCATACCACGACTTCATCGGGTTCTATGTGGCCAAGGATCTCCTGCAGCGTGCGTTTCGCGACACATACGGTCTGGATTTACAGGATGTCTTCGGCGGTGACTTCGACCGGGCAATCGGTTCTTACCGGCGAGCTGTCAGCAAGACGATTCCGAAAGCGACGCGAATCGCCTGGGCGCAGAAAAAAGACGAGATCCAGAAGGCCGAGCCCGGAACGACGAAACAGCAGTTTATTTATGCGATGCGGCGTTCGAGCTACGAGCGTAACTGGGGAAAGGACTACGACCGGCCCAGCACTGGGGAACGCATCCTGGCGTTTCTGTTGAAGTTGATACCGCCTATCGGGCCGCTTCGCGCGCTGCGTTTTAAGATGCCCACTCCACCGGTCGAAAATCTGTTCAGAGACAGCTTCAACCGTTCGGCTGGCCAGTATCGCGACAGACTTCGGGAAGCGGAAAAGAACACACTTTCGCTGCCCGACGCGAACTACGATGTCGGAACGATCACGCCACCGGGCGCATACCGCCTGGGCGACGACGCGCGGGCCTACTGGCTGGATCGTTTGGCGCGGAAGGAATTCAGCGGAATGACTCCCCAGATTCGCTCGAGCCTCCTGGATTTCTACGGCAATCTCAACGCGCCGATTGCCACCAAACGGGACCCGAAAAGATGGAAACGGCTGCTTGCCGAGTTGCAGGCCTTGAAAAGCCATCCACTCTCGGCGGCCGACTCTCACCGGCCGGTGGACCGCTCGCCCGGCGAGTAAATAGTCAGAAAGATAAAACATTTCTCAATTAGCGGTAACCACGCAGAACCCACAATTGAATTTTGTCGTTAATCAGGCGCAAAATCGGGCTATCAGGGTTATTTCTATGTCGAATTACCGTGTAGTTTTTCCACTCGTCCTGTGTCTTTTACTGGGATCGCTCGCTCCCGCGCTGTATGGGCAGGCGGTTTCCGGGAATATCATTGGAACCGTTACCGATCCGAGCGGAGCCGCTATCGCTGGCGCCGATGTCTCCATCGCAAACGTCAACACCAACGCCACATATCAGGCCACAACGAATGACTCCGGAAATTATACTGGCGCCAATCTTCCGGCCGGCAACTACGTCGTTACCGTTACCAAACCCGGCTTCCAGAAGTTCGTGCAGCAGAATGTTTCCGTTCTCGTCTCACAATCCGCCCGCGTGGATGCTTCCCTAAAGATCGGGGAGGCGACGCAAGAGGTCACTGTAAGTTCGGCGCCGCCCGGGATTGAGACCGATCGCGCGGTCGTGCAGACCAGCCTCAGCAGCGCGCAAATCTCCTCTCTGCCGATCGCAAACCGCAACTTCACGAACCTGACACTGCTCACGCCCAGTTCGGTTGTGAATACCTTCCAGCATGCCCCCAGTGAGAATCCACAGCAGTCCACTCTGGTGAACACCGGCGGCCAGGAGTTCGCGGGAACGAACTACCAACTGGACGGAATGAATAACAACGACACGGTCCTGGGGATTACGATGGTCAACCCCGCGATGGATTCGGTGGCAACCTATAACGCTTTCACGAACAATTACGACGCGGAATACCAGGCGACCGGGGCGGTGATCCAGGTGGAAACCAAATCAGGCACCAATGAGTTTCACGGGACGGCTTTCGAATTTCTGCAGAATAATCTGTTTCAGGCACGCGATCCGTTCACACAGGGCTTGCATGAGCCTGGAACTCCCGCTCCGCCCAACCGCGGAATTCCCGAATTGCGCTGGAACCAGTTTGGCGGCTCGATTGGCGGTCCGATCAAGAAGAACCGGATCTTCTTTTTCGGCGACTACCAAGGCACGCAGAGACGAATCGGCGCTTCTCAGTCGCTTCGCGTCCCAACGGCCGCGGAACGCACCGGTGATCTCAGCGATCTAGGCGTCCCGATTTACGATCCCAATACCGGTAATGCGGATGGCAGCGGGCGCGCGCCGTTTCCAGGCGCGAATTTGGCCGGCCGCATCTCGCCTCCCGCGGCCGCTCTTCTGGCGGCGCTTCCTGCTCCCAACATTCCCACCACCAACGCCGCGGCGAACAACTACACCACCAGCGCTGTGGAACCATACAACACGAACCAGTGGGATACACGGGGCGATTACAACGGCGAAAAGCTGCGCATTTTTGGCCGTTACAGTTATCTCGGCGCCGACATCACGGCACCCGGGCCCTTCGGACTCTATGGAGGACCGGCCTTCCCGGCTTGGGGTTTTTCCGGGCTGTCGAATGCTCTGAATCAGAATGTGGCTTCGGATGTGAGTTACACAATTAGCCCGACACTGCTCACCGATGTGCGTTTCGGATTTTCGCGATATCGCGTGACTGTCGCGGCACAGGATCAGACGACGCAACTCGCGAACACGGTTGGCATTCCAGGGCTCAATATAGACGGCAGGCCGGATACGAATGGCCTACCCGATCTGACGATCAATGGGGCGGGCGGATTTAGTATGGGCTACAACTGCAATTGCCCTCTACACGAACGCGAGACACTGCTCGACTACATCAACAATTGGACGAAGGTCAGCGGAAACCACACGATTCGATTCGGCGGAACCTTCGAACAGGCGTGGAACCTGCGGCTGCCAAGCGATGAGCATCGCGCCGGGGTGTACCAGTTCAACGACTCCGTTACTGCGGCCGACGTGAATGGAAACGCGATTGGTGGGCTTGGCCTGGCATCTTTTCTTTTGGGCGCTCCGTCCAGTTTTAACCGTTTTCAACAGGTTTCGACCGACCAGGAAGATCGCCAGAACCGGATGTTCTATTTCGTGCAGGACACCTGGCGGATCACGTCAAAACTGACGGTCAACTACGGTCTCCGCTGGGATGTCTGGTTCCCGGACTTCTCCATGAACTCGGGCCAGGGCGGCCGCTACGACGTGACCAACAATATCGTTTACATACCGGGTGTTGGAGGAGTTTCCAAATCCGGTAATGCAGAAACCCAGTGGCACAACGTTTCGCCGCGCTTTGGGATCGCTTACGCGCCAAACAGCAAGACAGTGATCCGGACCGGCTACGGCCGTGGCTATACACTCGGAACATTCGGATGGACCTTCAATAACCTGGCAGCGGATGTGTATCCGTCGATTGTGAATCAAAGCATTACCGCGACGTCAACATACTTCCCGGTGTTTCCGCTGACCACCGCTCCTCCGGCGGTCGTGTTTCCTACTATTCCATCGAACGGACAGCTACCGTTGGCCAATGGCATCGGCGTATCCTATATTCCCGCTAACCAAAAGATCCCGTACGTTGATATGTGGAACTTTACTGTAGAACGTGAGATTGCGCCGCAGCTCAACGTCTCGGTGGGGTATGTTGGCAACATCGGAAGGCACCTGAACGGCGGATTTGGCCTGAACGCAGCCATTCCCGGCCCAGGCAGCGATGCAAATCTGCGCCGGCCATTGTATGCCGAATATGGCCTCACGCAAGGAATCTTCGATAAGTGCGATTGCACCAGCAGCAACTTCAATGCACTGCAGGTGCAAGCCAACAAGCGTTTCTCCGCGGCTTATTCGCTGCTGGCAAATTTCAGCTGGCAGAAGGCTCTCGATTATGGCGAATTCGGAACGCCCACGAATCAATACAATGCGCAGGAAGACTACGGGCCAGCAAGTTACGATCGCGAATATGTATTTACGCTGGCACACACCGTGGAACTGCCTTTTGGTCCTGGCCGCAAATACTTGTCTAGCACCTCCGGCTTTGTCAGAGCGCTGGTTTCAAACTGGGCGTTCCGCGGCGTCACCTCGTATTATTCCGGCCTGCCGTTCTCTCCGAGCATCGGAAATCAGGCCTTCCTGAATTCGCCGGACATGACCAGCCGTCCGCAGTTGATCGCAGATCCGACAGCTATCAATCAAAGTGCCAACCTTTGGTTCAATCCTCTGGCATACGGCACGCCTCTTCCATACACGTTCGGCAACGCGGCGAACAACTCACTGCGCGGGCCGCACTATTTCGACGCAGACTGGTCTCTCTCGAAGGCGTTCCGGTTCAAAGAGCGCGTCGGCCTCGAGTTCCGCTGGGATGTGTTTAATGTTTTCAACACGCAGAATCTGGCGTTACCGAACACACAAGTGGACTCCTCGGCCGGGGGAATTATTCAGGACATTCAGATCTGCTCGACGTGCGGAAACGGCATGCGAAACATGCAGTTCGGGGCGCACATCACGTTCTGATGCAGCCTTGCCGCCAGCCTGGCTTCATTCTGTTTGCCGGGCTGATTGCCGCATCGGTTATCACTTTACGGGCTGCGGACGCTTCCTTCATTCTGGAAGCGCACATCCCGCAGCCATATACGGCCGCCTATCTCGGAAACGGCGCAATCGGGCTCGAAACGTCGGCGCTGGCTACGTCGCCTACACGCTGCTTTCTGGCCGGTGTATACGACGAAACGGCTGGTGACGTCCCGCGCATCGCATCGGCTCCCGCCTGGAATGAGTTCGATATCTACAACGGCACGAGTTGGTTGAATACACAGAGAAAGCCTTCGGTAGAGGACTACGCGCAGGTGCTCGATATGTACGATGGCACGCTGCAAACCAGTTACACCTGGGCGCAGGATAATCGCAAGATCCGAGTTCGAGTTGAGGAGTTCGTCTCACGGGATCGCGCTTACGCAGCCGCGGCTCGCGCGGTCATTACAACCGACGATCCGAGTGAGATCAGAGTCCGGCTCCCGCTTCGCAACTGGCCCAAGCCACATCGTTACGCCCTCGCGCGGATCGACAAACTGGATGCTAAGGCGCAAAAGGATCCCTGGCTCATCTGGTATCAGGGATACCTCGGAACAAGTGATGTGGACGTTCAAAGCGCATCCGGTCACGCCCTGCTTTCGCTGGTTGCACACGCGCCGGGTACGAGCGTTCAGGCCGGCGAAGCTGTAGCAGCCGAATGGGATCAGCCGGCGGTTGCCCATGTCGATAAAGACGCTGACGGAGCGTCGGTCGAAATAGCGTTTCAGGCCCGACCAGGGGCGGACTACACTTTTACAAAATTTCTCGCCCTGGAAACGCCCTCTGGCTCCATTCCCCGCCGCGAAACGCCGGTGGAGGCCGCAGATGAACTCCGGCGCGAAGGCTGGGAATCCGTGCTTTCCCGGAGCAGTGCCGCATGGCACCGGTTATGGGAGACCGACATCGTGGTGGACGGCGACCCGGCGCTGCAGAGAGTGATTCATTCCATGCTGTTCTATCTGCTCGGCAGCGTGGGTGACGGCTTGCCTGTCAGCACCGGACCGATGGGCCTGAGTTCGGCGGGATACTACGGCCATATCTTCTGGGACGCGGACACATTCCTCTTCCCTCCCCTGTTGATTCTGCATCCGGACCTGGCGCGCCCCATGGTTGCGTTCCGCTCGCGAACTCGCGACGCGGCTCGTAAGAATGCAAGACTAAATGAGTTTCAGGGAGCCATGTACCCGTGGGAAGCCGACGCGAACGGCGTCGAGAGCACGCCCCGCTTCGCGGGTCAGAACGCG
>Ga0126381_100007638_pt1 | contig 12051 bp, 12 predicted proteins | sample PanSoiMetPlot_28_FD_96465 | JGI IMG/M metagenome (GOLD analysis project Ga0126381, IMG submission 96465) | Tropical forest soil microbial communities from Panama - MetaG Plot_28 | ecosystem: Environmental > Terrestrial > Soil > Tropical forest > Bulk soil | place: Panama | collected 2016-02-17
CGTGCAGCTTGGTGATCAGGTTCGGGATCGCGATGTTGACGATCGTCAGGTCCAGCAGGGTCATGAAGAACCCAAGCGAGACGACCAGCAGCACCGCCCAGGGATTCCCGTGGAGCTTCCTCACAACTTCTCCTTGCCCTCTGCCGCTCATCTGGTGCAGCGCCCCGGCTCCCTTGAATTATGTCCCGCCGGGTCTAGCCAATTCTGCTCCGCGGGTCTGTCAAACACAGCATCAAATACTGACGGTGTTCGATACCGGCACCCCGAGCTGGGGCGATGATCCGCATCCATCCCCCGCTGGATCACCAGCTGCGGTCTGGACGACGCCACCCCATGACCTCGGCCACCGCGGTCACCGCGGTTCCGGCTGGTAGCTGAGGAGCAGCACGCCTGTGCTGGTCGGTGTGCAACTCGTGAGCCGCAACGGGATCGGCCGGGGAGCCTGCCGGAACAGCCGCTTCCCGGTGCCGAGGACCAGCGGGTGCACGAACAGCCGGTACTCGTCTACTAGGTCGTGCTCGATCAGCGACTGTACCAGGACGCCGCTCCCGAGCACGGCGATGGTTCCGTCCGCGTGCTGTTTCAGGTCGTTGACCGCAGCCACGACATCACCGCTCAGCGCCTGGGAGCCCGCCCACTTCAGCGTGGTCAGCGTCCGGGTCATGACGTACTTCGGTGTGGTGTTGAGGTGCGCCGCGATCGGGTTGGTGTCCGGCTCGTTGGGCCAGTGCGCCGCCATCTTCTCGTAGGTCTTGCGGCCGAGCAGGTAGGCCGTGGTGGCGGCCAGCCCCTCCCCGGCGGCCCGGCCGAGCACCTCGTCGCCGTACGGCGCGGACCAGCCGCCGTACTCGAAGCCGCCCTCTCGGTCCTCATCGGGCGACCCCAGGCTCTGCATCACCCCGTCCAGGGTCACGAACTCGATGACTGCCAGCTTCCGCATAGCGCTTCCTTCCTCGCGGTCGGCCAGACCCGGCCCTTCGCCCCCTATACGAACGAACCGGGGCCGGATCGACGCCCGTGATCGTGGCCGGTCACGCGCCAGGCGGCGGAGGTGGCCCCTCGGGAGGAGAACCCCCTCGCGTCGCGGCACATCGAGATAGACCGGTCGCTGGCGGCACTGGCGGGTCAGGCGGGGTCCGGCCCGACCTGCCGGTCCAGCCATTCGTGCAGCGGCGCCGCGATGCGCAGGAAGCCCGCCACCCGGGCCTTGGCCTTCGCGGTGCCCAGCCACGGCGCTACCGGCCACTGCCGCCAGCAGATCAGGCCCTTGTAGCGGAGCAGCCCGATCCGGGGATGATCGCCGGGGTACCCGCGCGGAGCGGTCTTCAGGGTCTGCCCGCCACCGACCTGCAACCCCTCGCCGCGCAGCCGCTCCACGAGCTCCGCCAGCGGGGCGCCGCTTGGTTCGTCGTCCACCGCGTGCCGGTACCGCTCGAGCTGGGCGGGACTCATCTGGTAGTAGCCGAGGGCGGCCGTCAGCCCGTCCGCGCTGAACCGCACGTACCCGCCGCGGTCAAGGGTGGCGTAGATCTCGGTCTTGTACGGCGACTTGTCGGCCCGGAATCGTATGTCCCGGTAAGGCCGGGCGATCCGCCCCGGGCCGAACTCCCCGCTCAGCTCGTCGAGCAGTTCGGCCATGGGCTCGCGCACCGATTGCTCGTAGCCCGCCCGGTGCGCGGTCCAGTAGGCCTTGGTGTTGTCCGCCGCCAGGCCCTCGAAGAACTCCGCCGCCTCCGGTGACCAGCCCGAGAAAGCCATGCGCCACAGCCTAAGCCGGAGTCCCCGGGCAGGGGCGAAGTGCCCCCGCGAGCAAAGAACAGGCCCATAACGTCGGCCGGCAGCCTGGTGAGCTTCTAAAGGACATGTTAGTGTCATATAGAAGATAAAAGATCTTTGGAGGATGCGCGCCCGCCGGGCGGCCGACATCCCCGCCGCCTTGGAGGTAACAACATGCAGCAGACCATCGCTCGCCCCGAGGGGCCGCGCCCCATCATCGCGGGCCGCTGGGGCCCGGTCCGCGGCGACGTCCGCGATCCGGGCTTCCAGGCCTTCCTGCTCCTGTGGGCCTGCTTCACCGTGGCGCCGATCCTGTTCGGCGTGGACAAGTTCTTTAACTGGATGACCTTCTGGCCCAAGTACCTGTGGGTCGGTTTTCCGCACTTCTTCGGCCACGTGTCATCCCAGGACTTCATGTACGCGGTCGGCGTCGTCGAGATCGTCGCGGGCGTAATGGTGTTCTTGCTGCCGCGCTTCGCGCCCTACGTGGTCGGCTGCTGGCTGGGCGGGATCATCACCAACCTCGTGATCATCAGCGCGGTCCGGGGCGGTCACGCCAACGTCTTCTGGGATATCGCGCTGCGCGATTTCGGGCTCCTGCTCGCCGCCCTCGCTCTCGCCCGGCTGGCCGTGGTGTACGCGCCGAATCCCTTCCGGCGCGCTACTACACAGCCGGATGGCGGGCGGGTGAAGACGGATCCTGGGCCCCGGTCCACGACGCGTGCGGCCTGACCGGCCTGGCCCGAGCGGCCTACGAGGAGAGCCGGGGCACAGACGGGTTCATCTCATTCGAGTGCACGCCTGATCTGGCCGACGACACGGGCGCGACCGTGGCCCAGACCAACCGCCTGTGGCAGCGGCTCGCCCTGCCGAACGTGATGATCAAGGTGCCGGGCACGGCCGCGGGGTTGCCCGCGATCGAGGAGCTGACCCGCCGTGGCGTGAACGTCAATGTCACGTTGCTGTTCTCGATCGAGCGTTACCAGCGGGTGATCGACGCGTATCTGCACGGCCTGTCCGCGCGGGCCGGTGCGGGTGAGCCGGTGGACACGATCGCCTCCGTTGCGTCGTTCTTCCTGTCGCGCATCGATACCAAGGCCGATGCTCTGCTCGATGAGAACTCGCCGCTGCGCGGCCAGCTCGCGATCGCCAGCGCCCGCCTCGCCCACCAGCGCTACCAGGCGGCGTTCAGTGGCCCCGGCTGGGAACTCCTGCGGGAGCGCGGAGCTGGACCACAGCGGCCGCTGTGGGCCAGCACCGGAACCAAGAACCCCGGCTACTCCGACGTTCGCTACGTCGCCGAGCTGATCGGCCCCGACGTGATCAACACCATGCCGGAGCAGACGCTGCGCGCGTTCGGCGATCATGGCACGGTCGCCCGCACGCTGGATGCCGACCCGGATGGCGCACGGCAGACCCTCGACGCAGCCGCGGCCGCCGGGATCGACCTGGCCGTGGTCGCCGCGCAACTCGAGCGGGAGGGGGTCCGCTCGTTCTGCGACTCTTACCGCCAGCTGCTGGGCTGCATCGAGCGCAAACTCGCGGCCGTCGCCGCCCTGTGACAGACAACACGCCGCGGCTGCCGCCGCCGCGGTCAGGCCGCTGGCCGGCGCGTGGCTCGCAGGACCGTGTCATGCACTGTGACCTCGGTGCCGTCGGGGGTGCGGGCCGGGCGCGGCCGGGCCTGGCTGACCTCGACCGTCCACGAATCGTCCAGCAGCGCCGCGATCTCGTCTGCGGAGTAGAACACCTCGGGCATCGGGGGGCGGGGCACGCCGGTGGCCAGATCCGACGGGTGGTGGCCGACCACGAGCAGCATCCCGCCGGGCCGCACCGAGGCCATCAAGGCGGTGAACAACCGGGTGCGCGGCTCCGCTGGCAACTGCATGAACTGCGCCGAGACCAGGTCGAAGGAATCCGGCTCGGGCGGGCTGGCCAGCAGATCCACCTGGCGCCAGTCGATGCGCGCCGACACTTCCTGACTGGCGTCGCGGGCATGCTGCGCGCCGCGCTCCAGCGCGACGCTGGAAATATCGGCCGCAACCACAGACCATCCCCTGCGGGCCAGCCAGATCGCGTCGGCTCCCTCGCCGCTCCCCACATCGAGCGCCCGGCCGGGCCGTCGGCCCGTGACCTCGGCGACCAGCTGCGGGTTCGGGTCGCCGCTCCACACCCGCTGCGCCGAACGGTACCTCTCGTCCCAGAAATCCTGGCCGAATACCTGGCCAGAGCCGTGCGCGTGTTCACTCATCCGCCCAGTATGGCCTCTCGCAGGTCCGCCCATTCCTCGCGTCGTGCGGTCGCTGCGGCGGGCGTACACGCCGGAGTCAGCCACCTGAAATTGACACTGTAACTATAACAGTGTCAAACTGGATCGTATGGACGGGTCGTGGACGATCGCGGAACTCGCTGAGCTCGCCGCGGCCGCCCTGACCGCCGGTGATCAGCAGGGTCAGGGTCCGGCCCGGGTGAACGGCCGGGTGCGTGATGTACCGAACGAGCGGCTGATCCGGTGGTACGTCACGGTCGGGCTGGTCGATCCGCCGCTGAGCCGCCGCGGCCGGGTCGCCTGGTACGGTCCGCGGCACCTGCTGCAGCTGGTGGCGATCAAGCGCCGTCAGGCGGAGGGGTGGTCGCTGGCCGAGATCCAGGCCGAGCTGGCCGGGGCGACCAACACCTCGCTCGCGGCCGTCGCTCGCGTGCCTGAGGCGGTCCTGGCTACCCGGACCGGCGGTCGCGTGGCCCGGGCCGGTCGCGCTGCCCCGGCCGGCGCTGCGGCGCTCGCTACCGTCGCCACGGGCGCGACCGGCCCCGCGGCAAAGTCCGCCCGGGCCCGCCGCCGCCCGGCAGCTGGCACCGCCATGGCCGCTGACGCCACCCGGGCGCCGGCCCGGTTCTGGGCACAGCGGCCCGAGGCGTCCGCCGCAGCCCTGGCTCGGTCGGGCCCCAGCGGTGAAGGCGGGGCGCGGACTGCACGGCCGGATGCAGACCTCGATGCCGCCGCTGGAAGCCCGGACTGGCCGCAGCTGGCGCGTGCGGTCCGCCTGGCACCGGGGGTGACCCTGCTGCTGGACGGCGCGGCGCCGGAGCCCGGTGCGGGGGATCTGGCCGCGATCGCCGCCGCGGCGGACCCGCTGCTTCAGGTACTCGACAGCACCGGGCTGCGGCCGGCCGCCCAGTCCGCCTCGCGGCCAGCCGCTGCGCCTGACCGCTCGCCGGACGACCCGGACGCACCGGAAAGGAGCCCATCGTGACCATACACATTGCGCCCCCCGACACGGGGGATCTCGCTCCGCCAGCCACCGAGCCTGAGCCCGATGCCGGGCTGGGTACCCTCGCTACCGGCCGGGGCAACCTCCCGCTGGAAACGCTCGACATCCGCGCCTTCATCACGGGCACAACCGCCAGCGTCGAGTTGGCCCAGGGGTTCCGCAACCCGTTCAACGTCCCCCTGGAGGCGACGTACATCTTCCCGCTGCCGGACCGGGCCGCGGTCACCGAGATGCGGATGGAGGCCGCGGGGCACGTCGTGCAGGCGGTGCTGAAAGAACGCGCCCAAGCCCGCGCGGACTACGACATGGCGGTCGCGCAAGGGCGCAGGGCCGCGATCGCCGAGGAGGACCGGCCCGATGTGTTCACGATGCGGGTCGGCAACATCGTCGCGGGCGAGCAGGTCACAGTCCGGCTGCGGCTGGCCCAGCCGCTGCCGTTCGAGGACGGCGAGATCACCTTCCGGTTCCCGCTAGTGGTCGCCCCGCGCTACATCCCGGGCTGCCCCCTCGGTGACCCGCCGGCCGGCGGCGGCGTGGCCGCCGACACCAGCGCGGTTCCCGACGCGTCCCGGATCAGCCCTCCGGTGCTGCTGCCCGGCTTCCCCGATCCGGTCCGGCTCTCCCTGACCGCCGACATCGATCCCGCCGGGCTGACGCTCGCCAGCATCCGGTGCGGCCTGCACGCCACGGTGGAGGAGGCCGGCCCGGACGGCCGCGCGATTGTCACGCTGCGGCCGGGCGAGCGGTTGGACCGCGACTTCATCCTGAGGCTGGTGGTGGCCGACCGGGACAAGTCGGCCCCCTCGCTGGTCCTCACCCCCGACGCCGGGCAGGATCCGCAGGAGGGCACGTTCCTGCTCACGCTGCTGCCACCGGGCGGACAGGCCGCTCCGCGGCCCCGCGACGTGGTCCTGCTGCTCGATCGTTCGGGCAGCATGACCGGCTGGAAAGTGGTGGCGGCCCGGCGCGCCGCGGCGCGGATAGTAGACACGCTGACCGCCGCCGACCGGTTCGCCGTGCTGTGCTTCGACCACCTGGTGGAGCGGCCGCCGGACCTGCCGGACGGGCTGACCGAGGCCACCGACCGCAACCGGTTCCGCGCCGTCGAGCACCTGTCCCGAATGTTCGCGCGGGGCGGTACCGAGATGCTTGACCCGCTGGAGCGGGCGGTGCGCCTGCTGGCCGGCCCGGCACCGGAGGCCAGCGCCGCCCGCGAGGAAGGCTCCGGCCGTGACCGGGTGCTGGTACTGATCACCGATGGGCAAATCGGCAACGAGGATCAGATCCTGCGCCATCTCGGCTCCTGGCTGACCGGGATCCGCGTGCATGTGGTGGGCATCGACCAGGCGGCGGGCGCCGGGTTCCTCAGCAGGCTGGCCAGCATCGCCGGAGGCCGGTGCGAGCTGGTGGAATCCGAGGACCGGCTCGATGCCGCCGCCGCCCGCATCCACCAGCGGATCGGCGCGCCGCTGGCGACCGGGCTCACGCTCAGCGCGGACGGGCTTCAGATCGTGCCGGAGACGATCGCTCCCAGCCGACTCCCGGATCTGTTTCCCGGCGTGCCGCTGACCGTCGCGGGAAGGTGGCAGGGTCAGCCCGGCGGGGTCATAACGGTCCGCGGCACCGCTGCCGACGGCCAGCCCTTCGAAGCCAAGGCCACCGCGGTTACCGGCGGCAGCCCGGCCAGCCCGGCGCTGTGGGCGCGAGCCTGCCTGCGCGATCTCGAGGACCGCTACGCCAGCCTGGCCGTCGGCGCTCCGGCCGAGCTTGACCGCCTGGAGCAGCAGATCACCAGCGTCTCGCTGCGGCATTCCGTGCTGTGCCGGTTCACGGCTTTCGTCGCTATCGACACCCGCACCGTCACCGACGGCGGCACGCCGCACCGCGTGACCCAGCCGGTCGAGTTCCCCGCCGGGTGGGATCCGGCCGCTTTCGGAATCCCGCCCTCGCCCGGGCCCGCGATGCCCCTGCTGGCCGCCGGGTCAGGTGGCGGCAGGAAGGCCCCGATGCGGGCCGCCGCGGGCGCGGATGCGACCGCGGCATCGGCGCCCATGGTAAGGACCCGCAGCGACGTGAGTGCGAGCCCCGCGCGGGCCAGCCGACGCGTGCCGACGACGCGGCGCCCGGGCCGCGTTGTGTTCCGGGCCGGAGATGCGCACAGGCTGGGCCAGGCCCGCAGCCAGATGGCCGGCGAAGTCGCGGCGTTGCGGGCAGCACGGCATGACCCGGAGAACGAACGGCGCCGCCGGCTCAGCGACCTGACCAGCAGGCTCGATGCCCTGGTCGCCTCGCTGGCCGCCGCTCCGTCACTGTGGGGGCAGCGCGCTGCGCTGGGCAGGCTGGCCGGCCAGCTCCGCGACTGCGACCAGCCCGCACCGCCGCGCGGCTCAGAGCTTGACGCGCTCTGGGATGAGGCCATCGCGCAGCTGGCCGCTTTCGCGGAAGGACGCTGGCCGGCCGGGGAAGGACCCATGCGCACGGACCCGCGATTCTGGAAGAGACAGACCTGACTCCTGCGCTGCCCCTGCGGCGCATCCATAGCTGGCAGCCTGTGCCGCCTGAGCACGCTGACTCCGCTGTCCGCCTCATGACCCACGGCGGCCTGGGCCCGGGTAGATCTGCTGCAGGCCGAACCAGCGGAACAGGCCGGGATCGGCGAACACCACCAGCCGGGCGACGCCCGTGGCCGTGGCCGTGAGCACGACGATCGCGTACGCGCGATAGGTCCCGTCTGGCTCGCGGTGGTAGGCCGCGGCCGCAGGCTGCCCGTTGGCCGTCACGGCCAGCATCCGCCAGTCGCCGGGGGAGCCGAGGCCCCTGACCGCCTCGGCGATGGCCTGGCCGCCAGCGAACCAAGCGGGCGACGGCGGCAGCTCCAGCGTGGCGTCCCGGCGCAGCAGCTGCTTCAGAGCCACTGCGTCGGAGGTCTCGAACGCCCGGATGTACTGATCAAGCACCGCCCTGGCCTCGGGCTCAGCGGGCTCGGCGACCTGATCCGCGGCCGGGGCGACTTCCTCGAGCCGGGCTCGCGCCCGCTGCAGCGCGCTCTTGACCGCGGTCGTGGTCGTGCCGAGTATCTCGGCGACCTCGGCGGCAGGAAACGCCAGCACGTCACGCAGAAGCAGCACGGCCCGCTGCCGCGGCGGCAGGTACTGGAAGCTGGCAATGAGCGCGAGGCGCAGGCTCTCGCGCGAGACGGCAATCGCCGCGGGATCGCCGCGGTCAGGCCGCACCAGCGCGTCGGGAATGGGCTGCAGCCACAGGACACCGGACCTTGCCGCGGCTGGCACGCTGGAATCCTCGTCCGGGGCGCCAAGGCCGGAGGGCAGCGGGCGGCGGGAGCGCTGCCGCATGGCCGTGAGGCAGGCGTTGCTGGCGATCTGGTACAGCCATGTACGCAGCGAAGAGCGGCCCTCGAAGCTGTCAAACGACCGCCAGGCCCGCAGATAGGTCTCTTGCACCAGGTCTTCGGCATCGTCCACCGAGCCGAGCATCCGGTAGCAGTGGGCCAGCAGTTCACGCCGGAACGGCTCGGTGCTGCGAGTGAATACCCGCCGGTCCGCCGGCGTGCCTGCCCGCTGCGTCATCATCGCTCTCCCTAGACCTCGCTCACGGTAGACGCCTGCACTTGTTCAGACTTGTTGTTCCGCGCCGAGGAATCGCCGGCCCGAGCGCGGCGCAGGGTCCGCGCCGCAGGAGCAATGCGTCCCCACGTTCGCGATTCCTCTTCAGTGGCTCACGGGTCTTCCCTTTCGACACTGACACCGCAGACGGAGGCAGCAATGCGGAAGATCATCGAGTCGACCCTGGTGTCGGCGGATGGCGTCGTCGGCAGTCCGCCGCTGTGGGCGATGGACTATCGCGACGAGGAGGTCAGCAGGGACGCGCTCGAGCGGCTCTCGGGCAGTGACGCGATGCTGATGGGCCGCGGCACCTACGAGCTGTTCGCGGCGGCCTGGCCCGGCCAGACCGACGACTTCGCCCGGCGGATGAACGCAATCGGCAAGTACGTGTTCTCCTCGACGCTCGCCAGCGCCGACTGGGGCAACGCAACGATCGTCCGGGGTGACGTGCTCGCCGAGGTGACCAGGATCAAGGAGGAAGACGGCGGGGACCTGGCCGTGTTCGGCCACGGCCGGCTGGCGCGGACGCTGCTGGAGAACGGGCTGACCGACGAGCTGCGGCTCTCGATCCACCCGGTCCTGGCCGGCGCCGGGCTGCCGCAGTTCCGCAACGGCGGCAAGACGCCGCTGAGGCTGGTCTCGGCCAAGACCTTCAGGACCGGCGTCGTGGTCTTGTCCTACCAGACGGCGGGAGCCTGACATGAGCGAACTCGCGGGCAAAGTGGCCCTCGTGACCGGCGGCAGCCGGGGGATAGGCGCCGCGATCGCCCGGCGGCTGGCCCGCAACGGTGCCGCGGTGGCGTTGACGTACGTCACGGCGGCTGACAAGGCGCGCGCGCTCGCCCAGCAGATCGATGCCGACGGCGGGCGGGTGCTGGTCATCCAGGCCGACAGCGCGAACCCCGGCGCCGTCGTCGCCGCGGTCGAGCAGACCGCGGCGGAGCTGGGCCGGCTCGACATCCTGGTCAACAACGCCGGGGTGTTCACCGGCGGCCCCCTCGAGGAAGCGACGGTCGAGCAAGCCGACTGGCTGTGGGCCGTCGATGTGCGGGCGGTCTTCGTCGCCAGCCAGGCTGCCGCCCGGCAGATGAGCGAGGGCGGCCGGATCATCACGATCGGCAGCGCGCTGGCCGACCGCGTGCCCATCCCCGGGATGACCTTGTACGCGATGGCCAAGTCCGCTCTCACCGGCCTGACCCGGGGCCTGGCCCGCGATCTGGCCCCCCGCGGGATCACCGTCGCGCTGGTGCACGGCGGCCTGATCGACACCGGCATGAACCCGGCCGACGGCCCGGCGGCCAGCTTCCTGAGCAGCATCCCGGCGCTCGGCCGTTACGGCACCGCGGAAGATATCGCGGCCGTCGTCGCCCACCTGGCCGGCGACGGCGGCCGCTACGTCACCGGGACGGCGATCCCGGTAGACGGCGGGTTCGCCGCGTAGTGGCGCGACCTGACCCCGGTGGCCGAAGCGCCGATCTCGGCGATGGCGGGATCCCTATGCCTCCTGACCGGGCTGGCCGTCATCGGCGAACGAGACCTGGATGGTCCGTTCCTCGGTGCCGCGCACGATGCTGAGCTCCAGGGTGCCGCCTTGCCCGGCCTGGAGGGCGTCGAACAAGTCGTCCGGCGTGCGCAGCGGCCTGCCCGCGGCCGCGACGATCAGGTCGCCCGGCGTGAGGCCCGCGCTGGCGGCCGGGCTGCCCTCGGTCACCTCGCGGATCAGCAGCCCATCGGCGTCGGGCAGGCCGACCGCGCGGCGTAGCCGCTTGGCCACATGACCGGGTGTGATGGCGATGCCGAGCCGTGGCGGCGCGGCGGTTTCGCCGCGGGCAAGTGCCTCGGCCCGGCCGCGCAGCACCTCGTCGGCCGGTATGGCCAGGTAGAAGCCCTCGCCGAGGCGGTTGGTGTTGATCCCCAGTAGCTGGCCCTCGGCGTTGAGCACGGGGCCGCCCGAGGAGCCGGGCAGCAGCGGGGCGGTGTGCTCGAGGCTGCCGGTGATGCGCCGGCCGCGGGGACCGCGGAAGCTGCGCTCGGTGCCGGACACGAACCCGAACGTCACCCGCAGCCCGCGCCCGCCGGGGTTGGCCAGGCCGAACACCGGCGTGCCGATCGCGATGGCCGTGCCGTCGGCCCAGGGGAGTACCGGAGCTCCGCCGGTGTCGACGTCGATGACCGCGAGGTCGGCGTCGATATCATGACCCGCCGCGCTGCCCTCGGCGGTGCGCCCGTCGGCAAACGTGACCGTCGCCTGACCGCCGCGCACGTTGTGCGCGTTGGTCAGCACCCGGCCCTCGCCGAGCACGACGCCCGAGCCGGCCCCCCACCGCTGCCCGATTCCTACTACCGAAGCTCCCGCACCCTCGGCCAGCTGCCTGATGCTGGCCTGGATCTCGTCGAGTACCGCCATTGCCGCCACCCTCTCGTGTAGATAGTGACTTGCAATTTACTATCTTCTGGTCGAGTGTCAACCCGCTACGATCGGTGGCATGGCCGAATCCGAACAAGGCTCGTCACCACTCGCCGAGGCGCTGGCCAAAGTCGGTGACCGCTGGACACTGCTGGTGGTCGAGGCGCTGCTCGCCGGGCCGCTCCGGTTCAACGACCTCGTCGGCCAGATCCCGGGCATCGCCGCGAACATCCTGTCCGATCGGCTCAAGCGGCTCGAGCGCGAAGCGCTGCTGGTAGCCCGGCCCTACTCCGAGCGGCCGCCCCGGGCTGCCTACCAGCTGACCGCCGAAGGCCAGGAACTCGCCGGCGCGCTGCGCCTGCTCACCCACTGGGGAGCCAGTCACGCCGACCCGGCCGACGCGCCCCGGCACCCCGCCTGCGGCACCCCGGTCGAGGCGCGCTGGTACTGCCCGACCTGCGATGCTCTCGTCGACGGCGAGCCGCAGCACGCCCAGCTGCACTTCGTGTAGACGGCGCAGCCCGGGCGGGCCGGCGGATGCGGTCAGATCCGGTAGAAGAGGTTCAGGAACCGCTCCGCCAGCGCCTGGTCGCCGCGGACGTTCCCGCCGCGGATCCGGCCGAATGCGGTGAGGACCAGGCTGCCCGCGTCGAAGTCGATCACGGCGGGCAGGTCGCCGGTGGCAGCGGGCTCGTAGGCCATGCCCTGGTCGGAGATGCTCACCCGGTAGCTGCCCGCGTTGCGGCCGGTGACGGTGATACCGATGGTGAACGGGCTGAGGTCGGCGCTGGCCCGGATCGTCGACTGCCAGATGATGAACATGAACGGCACCAGCAGGTCGGCCACGTCAGCCGACAGCGCGTGCGCCCGCCCGATGCCCTCGCGGATATCCCACGAGTGCACGCCGTAGTCCATGAGCTGGCCGCCGGCGTAGACGAACGCGGGCACCGGCCCCATGTAGGCGTGCGGGACC
>Ga0126381_100007639_pt1 | contig 12049 bp, 9 predicted proteins | sample PanSoiMetPlot_28_FD_96465 | JGI IMG/M metagenome (GOLD analysis project Ga0126381, IMG submission 96465) | Tropical forest soil microbial communities from Panama - MetaG Plot_28 | ecosystem: Environmental > Terrestrial > Soil > Tropical forest > Bulk soil | place: Panama | collected 2016-02-17
GGGTGGTCACCGCTCGCGGAGAGTCGGCCGCTCGACAATCGGAGTCGCGCCCGAGTCATGAAGACCCGGCACTCCGGGGCGGGAGAGGCAGCGCGCTCCTCCGCGGCGAGAGGAGGAAGAACGCCGTGCTTCGTCTTCGAAAGAGATTCGGGAGCGCATTCGTCCTGGCAGCCCTACTCGGGTCGGCAGTACTCCCCCGACCGGCTCTCGCGGCCAGTGCCGCCGAAATCAACCGCGATGTCAGCAAAGCGCTGAAAATCCTCTATTCCTCGAATGCCGCGGCAAAGAATCTTTCCACCAAGGCGAAGGGGATCCTTGTCTTCCCGAGCATCGTGAAGGGGGGCTTTGTGGTGGGGGGACAGTATGGAGAGGGCGCGCTGAAACAGGGCAACCGCACCGTCGGCTACTACACCAGTGTGGCGGCCTCCTACGGTTTGCAAGCGGGCCTGCAGAAGTTCGGGTACGCCCTCTTCTTCATGACTCCGGGCGCCTTGGATTACTTGAACAAGAGCGGGGGCTTCGAGATCGGCGTTGGGCCCAGTGTCGTGGTGGTGGACGAAGGCTTGGCCAAATCCCTCACCACGACCACGGCGCAAAGCGATATCTACGCCTTCTTCTTCAACCAAAAGGGGCTCATGGCGGGCCTTGGTCTTCAGGGCACGAAGATCACCCGCTTCCAGCCCTCGCAGTAACCCCGCCCTCCCACGAGACTGAGTTCGTGTTCCCCCGGGCCGGGCATTCGCGCTCGCTCCGGATCTGCGGTGAGCTTCTCACGCTTTCGAACTGCGCTGCATGCCGCAGCAGAATGCGACGGATCTCCTCGATCGTCTCGGGCTCGCTTTGGGTCGAATGGCCGGAGCGAACGATCTTCTCCGATTCCACACCCTCGATATGCGCGCTCGTGTATTCGACAACACCATCGCTCCCGCGTTCCACGGGGCCTTCGCCCTTCACCGCGATGATCGAGTTCACACCGATCCCCTCCGAAACTGGGATCTCGCTCAGGACATGAAGATAGGGGTTTCCCGGCGTCATGTTCGTGATGCTGGTGGGCGGTCCCGAGAGCGCGTCGACCGCCAGCGCCGCCTGGTTCTGCCGCGCCACGTCGATCAGCCGCCCACCGACCTCCGCGGGGAGCTTCACAAACTTGGAGATCAGTCTTGCGATCCCAAATCCAGCGAGGTAGCTCCCGCGATGGGGTGTCGCCACGAACACGACCCGCTTCACAAACGGGAGTGGGGTGAAGAAGAAGGAGCTGCGCAGCAGCTCCCGCGTCTCGGGATCCGCCTCCACCTGATCAAACGGGATCTTCACGATGGCGTCCCAGAAGCGGGTCCCGCTGTCGATGGCGGTGAGCTTGGCGAGGAGACCTCCCTGGCTGTGACCGATCACCACCATGTCCTCTAGCGCCGGATCCTCTCGATTCGGATCGAGCGCGCACACGGCGTCGCTCAGTGCTTTGCGCAGGAGACTCCCTGAATAGCCCACGGGATTGCCCGTGTTGTAGAGGAAGAGCCAGATCTGGTAGTGCGCCGAGATCCGAGGATCGTTCTCGAGCTCGTTCACGAGTTCTGCCCAGCGGGCGGGGCTCGATGCGGTGCCGTGCACGAGCACCACTGGAATCTTGCCATGCCGGTAGGGTTCCAGCGTGATGAGACCGCTCTCGAGTGGCTGCAGGCCCTCGGGCCGGAAGATCCCCGAGAAGAATCCCGAGAGCTCGAAGCGCCAGATTGCGGCTCCCTCGAGAGTGTAGGCGAGCGCGGCGGTGGGCTCGAACGCCAGGGGGACCTCACGACCCGAGAGCGGCACCTGCTCCACGTCGCCGCGCGCGTAGACCTCGAGCGCGCCGTGAATCACGCTGCCCTTCAAAATCGAATCGGGAGGATCGAGGCGCAGAAGGGCGCTGACCGGAATGCGCAGACCCGGGGGGATGTAGGCGGCGCCGGGTGCCAGTTCCGCCGATCCCCCTTTTGAGAGCGCAGCAAGCAGCGGCGCGCCGATTCCCGGTATGCGGTAGCGATTGCGCAGGCCCCGAACCTCGAAGTCGGCGCCGGAAGCGAAACGCTCTAGGCGGTAGCCGGCCCAGCGGAACCCTTCGGGTGGTGTCGCCAGCTCGAGCGTCCCGAAAGGCAGCGCGAGCGACCCGCTCTCAAGCACCACTGCGGAACCGTCCTGGGACAGGAAGGTGCGCACCAGACCGCGCTCGTAGAGATCGAACGCCAACCTGTACCGCGGATCGATCGGCGAGAGGGAGCGCAGGGACTGTTTGGGAAAGAGTGCCGCGTAGGCATAGAGCGCCGAGGCCAGGAAGTAGCGCCGGTCCCGCGCGCGCAGTCCGTTCTCGAACGAAAGCTCTGCCAGTGCGAACAGCAGATCCTCGTCGCCCCCCTGGATCTCCTCTTCGCGCAGCAGCGCGAGGGTCTCGGCGGGATCCGTCTGGAATTTCCCGTAGAGCCCGCGCCGCAAGAGCTGCTGAAGGGTTTCCGGGCTGAGCTTCCCGTCATCGAAGAGGTTGCTCTCCAAGGCTCGCTCGGCCTGCAAAGGCGACAAGCGATGTACACCGACGGGAGTGGCACAGGCCGCCGCCAGGACGCCCAGCGCCGCGAGCGTGGCCCGGACCCTGGACACCGGGCCCGCACGCCGCGTCATGCCCAGAGCTCGCGCGGGGCGAAGTGCGGGGCGGGACTCAGCGGGTACGATCATCCGGCTCTGCGCTGGGCGTTTCGCCAAGTTCGCGCACCAAGTTCTCTGCCCCCGGTTCGTCGGGCTCGAGCGCCAGGAGATCTTGGGCGGCCGCGCGGGCCCTCCCGGGCTCACCGGCTTCGCGGGCAATCGTGGCGAGGGCGAGCAGGGGCTCCCGGTCCCCCGGGCGGCGGCGGTGCAGGGCATCCAGGGCGGCCATCGCCTCGCTCGCATGCCCCTGGGACTGGAGGGCCATCGCGTAGACCACCGTGGGATGGGCGTCCTCGGGTGCGAGTCGTGCCGCCCGTCGCAGGGCATGCACGGCATCCTCGAGTCGTCCTTCCCGCACGCGGAGGAGCCCAATGGCGAGGTGAACGTCCGGGTTGTCGGGCGCGAGGGCAAGCGCCTTTTCCAACCACTCGCCCGCCCGGTCGTCGCGGCCCTCGGAGCGCTCCAGGTCCGCCAGGTCCAAGTAGGTAGGGACAAACCACGGACCCAGGCGGAGCGCGCTCTCGTACTCCTGCCGGGCGGCCTCGTTCTCGCCTCGCTGCGCGTGAAGCGCCCCGAGGCTCACGTGTGCTTCCGGACGGTCGTCGTTGGCGCGCTGCGACGCCTCCCACTCCGCCAGCGCGTCGGCCAGGGGACGCGCAGCGGAAGGGGGCAAGAGAGCGGGGGGGACTGCGGCCAGGAAGCGCCCCGCAGCGATTCGCACCGCGCGCACCGGATCCCGCAGCAGCGAAGTCGCCAGGACCACGCCGCGGTCGGGAGCCACGGCCTGCGCGACCTCCGCGGCGGCGAGGCGCAGCAAGGGATCCTCGTCCCGGGCGGCGCGCTCCACGCTCGGGATGGAGCGCAGGGTGAGCCAGGGAGCCAGCTCACGGACCGCCGTCGCCCGGGCGATCGCGGGCTGGGACGCATCGTCCGCGAGCGCGGCCAGACGCTCTTCGGCGTCGGCCCTCCCCTGGCGCCCCGCAACGAGTGCCTCCGCGAAGTGTGCACGCGGCGGAGTGGCGCTCCCGCGCCAGCGCCCGATCGCCTCGGTCGCCCACTGGGCCGTGCGTTCGGTGTGGCAGCCCTGGCACGCGTTTGGCGTGCCAAGCCGCATGGAGAGATCGGGACGCGGGAGGCGCAGGGAATGGTCGTGGCGCGCGTGGACCACCATGTACAGCCGCGTCGGCATGTGACACGAGACGCAGTTCGCAGCCGCAGAGCCTACCGCGTGGTGGTGATGGGCCACGCTGTCGTAGTGCGCGGGCTGGTGGCATTGGGCGCAGGTCGCATTGCCGGGCGCGCGGAGTTTTCCGCTGTGGGGTTCGTGGCAATCGCTGCACGTGACGCCCGCGACGTACATGCGACTCTGCAAGAAAGAGCCCCACTCATACACCTCATCGCGTATCTGACCGTCGTCAAAGTAGAGACCAGACTCGAGGAGAGACGGCAGGTGCGTGTCGAGCAGCGGTCTCCCGTAGCGGTACGGTTCCGCGAGGACTGCGCGCCGACTGTGGCAGCGCCCGCAGGCCTCGAGTTCGGCACGCGAGTCGGGTTCTCCCACGCGCTTCGCAATGGGCGATTGGCCGTCGAAGCTCCAGCGGGCGCCCCGCTTGCCTCGGAGCGCCACCTCGAGGCCATCCCCTGCGCCGGATGGCGGCGCACCCGTGCTCCCCTTTCCCTCGGCCCAGAGGCGATGGGCGGAGCCGGGGCCGTGACAGGCTTCGCAACCGACGGAGACCTCGGACCAGCTGGTTTCGTAGCGAGACTCCGCGGCTTGCCAGCCCTTTTGGAGATCGGTCGAGTGACACTCCGCACACTGAAAGTTCCAGGCACCCGCAGGCCCCGTCCAGTGCAGGGGATCGCCCGGCGGGATCTTGTCGCCCGGGTGAAGGTCGAACCAACGCTGACCCCCTTGGCCCCTTCGGCGGGCGTCCCAGGCGAAGCCTGTGGCCTGCAGGCGTCCTCCGGAAAAGGGAACGAGATACTGCTGCAGGGGATCGACGCCAAAGGTGTACGCGATCTCGAAATCATGGACGGCCCCGTCCGCTCCCTCCGCCGAGAACCCGAAGCGACCGTCCCGCCGAAAGACGCGCGCGTGCATGTCGGAACGTGCAGGTCCGTCGCCGGTGAAGTCCCCGAGCACGGTCGTCTCCGAAGCCGGTTGCATGGCCAGCGCGTGATGGGACGCACGCCAGCGCGCGAATTCTTCGGGGTGGCAGCCGCCGCAGGCCTCCGAACCCAAAAATGTGGCGGGCTTGGCCGGAGGCGGCGCGACGCGGGGAGCCGTCTTCTCGCCGGAACGGCTGCACGCCATGCCCGCGGCGAGCGCCGTTGCCACGAGGACCCATCCACGCATCGCGCGGACATTACCCCAGGCCCCCGAATCTCCGGAGTGCTCGTCATGGCTTGGTTCGGACCAACACCCTTGACCAGAGCGCGGTGCAGGCGGCGCACGGCGAGCCCGCGCGTCGGGAACTCCAAGCACCCAAAGCGCGCGAGGTGCGTCGATTCGGACTCTGATCAGGGCTAGCTTTCGCTGGGAGATGAACGAGAGGAGCCGTGAGCGGCCCGGTAAATCGATCGTCTTCGATCGCGCGGCCGAGACCTATGACGCGACGCGCGGCTTTCCTCCTGGGGTCGCGGAGCGGGTCGCTGCGCTCGTGGACCAAGCGGTCGCGCTCGGACCCGAGGCGCGCCTTCTCGAAATCGGCGTGGGCACGGGACGCCTGGCGCTGCCCCTCGCAGCGCGGGGGCTGCGCGTCACGGGCGTGGATCTCTCCCGACCGATGATGGAGCAGCTTCTCGCCAAGCGCGGCGACCTCTCGGTCGCGGTGGCACGCGCCGATGCGACGCTTCTCCCGTTCCCTCGCGGCAGCTTTGATGCCGTGCTCGCCGTGCACGTGTTTCACCTGATCCCCTGTTGGCGCGAAGTGCTGCGAGAGATTGCGCGCGTTCTCCCGAGCCACGGGGTCTTCGTCCACGCCGCGGACGACCGGACTGCGGATTGGGCCCAGTGGCGTGACGGCGCGTTTGGCAGCTCGCACAACGTCGACAACGTGGGCGTGCCCTATGCGCAGACCGAGACCTTCCCGGAGCAGCAGGGCTGGCAGCTCGTGCGAGAACCATACCGGCTTGCATTCTCCCGCCGACTCAAGCCAAGCCGACTCGTGGACGGACTTCTGCGCCGGGATTGGTCGTGGACCTGGGGCTTGACCGATGCCCAGCTCGCCGAGGCCGCGGAACGCCTGCGGGCAACGCTTGCCCAACGTTTCGGAGGCCTCGACTCGAGCGTCGAGGTGCAAAGCGGGTTTTGGGTGCGGGTTTACCGCGCGCCCTCCGGCCTGGCACCGGCAGAGCATCGCGCCACGACCTGACGCGCCCGCCGGCGCTCCTATCCGCCACCCACCCGGCGACCCCTCGGCCCGGAGGACGCAGTCCGCTGGGCGAGCGCCCTGCAGAGGTCTGCGCACATGAGCTCTGCGCCTTAGGACCGAGGGGTTTCCAGCAGACCCACCTGGCGCCTGCGGCGCCTACACCCACAAAGACGCGGCGTTTCGCGCCGAGCGGGTGAAGAGAGCGCTTCCTTGCGTGCGCCTTTGAATGCTATCAAGACCGCAGGTACGCACGGAGCGATTTTCCGCGGAGAACCGACTTCCCCATGATGAGCGTGGTCCGGCCGCCCGGTGATGAGAGCGTATTGCGCGCGGCACCTGATACCCCGGGTTGTGCGTCGCATGCAAAGCAGTGGGTTCTCCTCGCGACGATCCTGGGTTCTGGCACCGCGTTCTTGGAAGCGTCGGTGATCAACGTCGCGCTGCCTTCGATCCAAGGCACGTTTTCCACATCGGTGGCGGAGCTTCAAGGGATTGGCACCGCCTACACCCTGGCGCTGGCGGCGCTGGCGCTGGCTGGGGGAGCCGCGGGAGACCGGTTCGGGAGGCTGCGGCTGTTCCTGTGGGGAGCCGGGGGCATTGCGCTCACCTCGCTCGCATGTGCCCTTGCCGCGAGCTCGTTCCAGCTGATTGCAGGGCGGGTACTCCAGGGGCTCGCAGCGGCGCTCCTGGTGCCGAACAGCCTATCGCTTCTCAGTGCATCGTTTCCGAAGACCGAACGCGGGCGTGCCATCGGCATCTGGTCCGGTGCCACGGCGGTCTTTGGTGCAGCTGGCCCCGTCGTCGGAGGGTGGCTCGTGGACATCGCGTCGTGGCGCGGCGCATTCCTTCTGGTCGTGCCCCCTGCCCTCCTCGCGCTGCTGGTGGCAGGGTGGCGTGTTCCCCACCCTCCGACCCTCCGTCGCGCGCCACCCGTGGACTGGGTCGGTGCGGCCCTCTCCACCTGCGGCATCGCCGCCATTGTGTCGGCCGTCATTGTCTCGCCCATCCACGGGATCGTGGCGTCCTTGCTGCTCGTCTTCGGAACCCTCGCGGTCGCGGGCTTCAATCGGCTCGAGCTGCGGAATCCGGCCCCGATGGTGCCACCGGAGCTGCTGCGATCCGGTTCGTTCCTGGGCGTAAATTCTCTCACCCTTCTCCTGTACTTTGCGGTGACTTCCACCTTTTTTCTCCTCCCGTTTAATTTGATCCAGGTGCAGCACTATTCCGCGATGGCAACGGGTGCCGCGTTCCTGCCGTTTGCCGTCGTGGTGGGAGTCCTTTCCCGGTTTGCAGGCGTCATCACCGACCGCTGGGGTGCTCGGCGGTTGCTCATCGTGGGCTCTCTCATCACCGCCTTCGGGCTCGCCCTCTTTGCACTCCCGAGCGTCGGAGGCTCGTACTGGTCGACGTTCCTCCCGCCGATGGCCACGGTAGGACTGGGGATGGCGTTGAGCAGCACTCCCCTTACCACCGTCGTCTTGGACCGCGTCGCCCCCGCGGAAGTGGGTGTCGCGTCCGGCGTGAACAGCACGTTCTCGCGGGTCGCGTCCTTGCTGGCGGTTTCCGTGGCGGGGGCGCTCGCAGTCGCGTTGTTCGCACGCGCGATCGCTGGGCATGTGGCCTTCGCTTCCCTGCCTCCTTCGCTACGGCAGGACCTCGCCATGACGCGCCCAAGTTTTACCGACATGAATATTCCAGAATCAGTGCAAGGGCCCGATCGGATCATCCTCGATCGCATTCTCTCGGACGCCTTCGTCGCGAGTTTCCGCTCAGTTGCCGGTCTCAGCACCGGCGTCGCGCTGGCCGCCGCGTTTGCCACCGCGCTCACCGTTCGCAGCCGTGCCACCGCCGAGGGGCGCGAGGGGCCGCTCGTGATCGCTTGCATGCACCTAGATCAGGTGCTCGAGATCAACCCCTCCACACCGGGTTGCGAGGAATGCCTCCGGACGGGAGATCATTGGATCCACCTGCGTCTCTGCCTGTCCTGCGGACACGTCGGCTGCTGTGATTCCTCCAAGAACCGCCACGCGACGATCCATTTCTGGACCACGAGCCATCCCATCGTGCGGTCCCTCGAACCCGGCGAGAACTGGCGTTGGTGCTACGTCGACGAAATCGTCGTCTAAGGCAGGCGCTGCCCGAGTGCTTGCGATCCCGCTTCGCGCGCCGCCTCTGCTCCACCCCATGGCGACGCCCAAGGGAGGAGTGGAAATCGCGAACGGATTTCGGGCCACCCCCGGGTCTCTCGACGACGGAGGTTGTGCGCCGGTGAGCCTGAGCACCCTGGCCCATGCGGAGAGATCCCTTGGTCGGTAGGACGCAGGCGCGAAGCGCCCAACTCCCGAAGCTCTGCCGGCACCCGCGCGCGCTTGCGCACTGGCGGCTTCGCTGCCACTCTGATTCAGCCCACAGGTCGGTAGTTAGGACGCGCCAGAGGTGAAAAAAGCCTAGCAAGGTCCGAAGGTTGCCCGGGTGGCGGAATTGGTAGACGCACCAGATTCAGGGAGTGTAAAATTCCTTTAATTTCGAGCGTTTATATCTCCTCCCATCGGCACATGCACGACACATTCCGGTGGGCGATTCCGACGCACCTGCGTGTCGGAATCCAGAAGAGCGTTCCCACCCACCCATCTCCTCCGCCAACGCGTCCAGCGACACTCGAAAACCGGGCCGTCGTGGGACACGCGCTCCATCCATGCCCATGACAGGATGAAGGACGGTCTACAAGCTTTGCAGTGGGGAGTTCCGGCAAACCTCTTTTCGTTTCAACGGGTTACGGCCATGTCGACCATGTCAACACGGAGCGGCTCAAGGGACAGTGTCCCCTTGCCGATGTATATGGTATCCATATACAATCGATCGGGTGAATCTTCTCGAACGCCTTCGCGCATGTACGGGATTCGATTGGGATGACGGAAACTCCGGCAAGAACGACGAAAAGCATCAGGTCTCGGACGGCGGGTGCGAGCAGGTGTTCTTCAATCAACCACTCGCCGCGGAACCAGACGATGAACACTCTGAGTACGAAGACCGCATCTTGGTTCTCGGGAAGACAGACTCGGGTAGACACCTGTTCGTTGTATGTACGATTCGCCGGCAGCTCGTCCGCGTGATCTCGGCGCGCGATATGACCAAACGAGAACGTGAGGTCTATTACACATATGCCTAAGAGACGTCGATTTGAAACGGAGGACGAGGAGCGCGAGTTCTGGTCTAAGCAGGACTCAGCGGATGTAGTCAACTGGTCCAAGGCCAAGCGGGTAACGCTACCCAACCTGAAGCCTTCACTCACAACAATCTCGCTGAGACTGCCGGCATTCATCGTTGAAGAGATCAAGCAGCTCGCACACAAGCGCGATGTTCCGTATCAATCATTAATCAAACTGTTTCTTGCTGAGCGAGTGAAGCGAGAGCTCAAGGGAGAGGCGGCCTAATGCGCACTTCGTCTCGTTGAACGCCCCTCTCGATCTACTAAGCTTCAAGTGAATGGGGTGCCTGCTTGCTACGGAGAACTAGGGATTGAAGAGATCCGTCGTCCGTAAGACGCCGACAATGGGTGGCTAGCGGTCCGCCCCGCGAGGGGGCTGAGCTCAAGCGTGCAAACGCGTCCTTCGCCCTTCTCCGGGATCCCACGCGCTGTGAAACAGGCGGATCAGCTCCGCAATTGTCCACTTCGCCATCTCCACCACAATCTTTGCGTCCATGTGGTTTTGGTCCACGTCACCACCAACATGGCCTACGCCACGGTTGTTTCGGATCTCATACTGCGCGATCAGCATTCGCGGGATTTGGATACGGACGGAGCGAGGAAAGGTCGTCGCAGCTTTCTCAAGGTTCTTACACGCGTCCACCATGTTGTGCGGCTTACTCGGTCGGTTTGGCATCCGCCCGTTCACGTGGCCCTGCAGGATCGTGTAAACGATCTCCGATAGCTTGCCTCCATTCAGTTCGGAGGGCTCCCAGCGCCTTCAAGGTCGTTCGAATCCGTCGTGGCCGGGAGGTCCGCTGGGGAAGGGAGTGCGTGTGGACGGGCCGCGTGAGCGATGGAACGGTCCAGGAATGTGTCCTGATGGCGCGACCGAGTGGAAACAGCTTATCGACACCGCCACGGCTGCCATCTCGCCGTGCCCCACGCTACGTCGTGTTGGGAACCGGGGCGCCGGAAGGGGTCGATTTTCAGGACGTGAAATATGAGGTCGAGCGTCGATGCGCCGGGCTAAAGAGGGTATTCGACGCAGAAGGTTGTGAATGGCACATCGGTGACCCCGGTGGTGATCTGGTGCTCGTACGGAGGGGAGGGTCGAGGCCCAAGCTGACGGGCCGCTCTCATGCGCGCTCTCCGGGCGAGGCGCCTCGCGAACTGGTTCGGAGCCTCGCGGTGTACACTCCTGGCCGCAGTCCCGGAGGGCGCCCCATGACCGAAGCCCACGAAGAGCGCCGCCTCCTCGCGATCATGTTTACCGACGTGGTGGGCTTCACAGCGCTTACCGAGCGCGACGAGGCCGCGGCCGTGCGCGTACGCGAGCGGCACCGGGAGCTGGTGCGGACCCTCGTGCACCAGTTCGACGGCGAGGTGGTGGACGCAACCGGCGACGAGTCCCTCTCGATCTTTCCGAGTGCGCTCCGCGCGGTGGACTGCGCGCTCGCGCTCCAAGGGGCGCTGCGCAGCCACCCCGATGTGCGGCTCCGCATCGGGGTGCATCTCGGCGACGTGCTTCGGCGCGGTGCCGAGGTCGTCGGCGAGGGCGTGAACGTGGCGTCGCGCATCCGTCCCCTTGCCGAACCGGGAGGCATCTGCGTCTCGGAGCCGATCTACCAGATGGTGCGAAGCCGGCCCCACGTCCACGCCCGCGCTCTCGGTCCGCAGGCGCTGAAGAACGTCGCGCTGCCGGTCTCGGTCTATGCGCTCTCGATCGCGGAGGCAGGCGAACCCGCAAGAGTTTCCCGTCGCCGCAGCCGGGCCCGCTGGTCGGCCGTGCTCGCGGCCTTGCTCCTCGCTGCCGGACTTGCCTTCTCGAATCGCGTGGCCATCGGCACCTGGCTTGCGCTCAACGCGCCTCGCGTGCTTTCTCACCCGCTCGAGCAGCGGATCGGCTTCACGACCACGAATGACGGCGTGCGCGTCGCCTATGGAACGACTGGGCAAGGACCTCCCCTCGTCTTTATCCTTGGCTGGCTCACGCACCTTCAAGAGGGACTCGGAAGCCCGCTGTACGACGCGATGGGTTTGCTTCGCTGGTACTCCCGCGACCGCCTCGTCGTGCGCTATGACGGCCGCGGCTTTGGTCTCTCCGACCGGAATGTCGCGGATTTCAGCCTCGATGCACGCGTCCGCGACCTCGAAGCGGTGGTGAGCGCGCTTGGGCTCGAGCACTTTGCCCTATATGCCTACTCTGCCGGCGGACCGACAGCGGTGGCCTACACCGATCGGCATCCCGAGCAAGTGACTCGTCTGGTCCTTGCGGCGACGGACCTTGGGCGTGCGACGGCCGACGAGGCCGCGGGTCGAAACAACCCGTTTTCCGGCTTGGGCACGCTCGCGCGCACGGACTGGGAAACGCCGGCCGCACGAGCGGCCTTTGTCGAGGTCCTGGCGCCCGAGGCCAGCGAGGTAGAACGGCATGTGCTGATGCACTTTCTGCGCATCGCCGGTGAAGGGAGCGCCGTCGCTGCGTTCATCGAGTCGACCGCGCAAATCGACGTGTCGGAGCAGGCGCGGCGGATCCGCATCCCCACACTGGTCGTGGCGGGGAGCACCGATCGCGTCGTCCCGATCGAAAGTTCGCGGGCCCTTGCGGCGGCGATTCCGGGCGCGCGCTTCGAGATCCTGGAGGGCGCGGACCACCTCCAGGCAAGCGTCCTCGACCCGCGACTCATGCGCATGGTGTCCGTCTTCCTGGCAGAGGGTGAGGTCCCTGAAGGCCTGAGATAAGCGTGGCGGCGGGTTCGGGGCGTGCAGGGCGGGCGGGAGCGCAAGGGATTCATATTCGCGAAGGCCCGAA
>Ga0126381_100007640_pt1 | contig 12048 bp, 10 predicted proteins | sample PanSoiMetPlot_28_FD_96465 | JGI IMG/M metagenome (GOLD analysis project Ga0126381, IMG submission 96465) | Tropical forest soil microbial communities from Panama - MetaG Plot_28 | ecosystem: Environmental > Terrestrial > Soil > Tropical forest > Bulk soil | place: Panama | collected 2016-02-17
CGACCGTGTCGCCGGTCACGGCAGCCTTGTGGGCGTCGGAGCCCTTGCCGCCGTAGTGGCCGTCCTCGATGTACTTCTTGGCATTGTCCCAGGCGCCGCCGCCCGAGGTCATCGAAATGGCGACAAAGATGCCGTTGACGATCACGCCGAGCAGCATGGCGCCGACCGCCGAGAACCCTGCCGATTTGCCCGCCGCCCCGCCGCCGGCGATGAAATAGACCGCGTAAAATGCGATGATCGGCGAGAGCACCGGCAAGAGCGAGGGAACGATCATCTCCTTGATGGCGGCCTTGGTGAGGATGTCGACGGCGCGGCCGTAGTCGGGCTTCTCGGTGCCCTTCATGATGCCCGGCTTTTCGCGGAACTGGAGACGAACCTCCTCGACGATCGCCGAGGCGGCGCGGCCGACGGCGGTCATGCCGAGCGCGCCGAACAGATAGGGCAAGAGCCCGCCGAACAGGAGCCCGACCACCACGTACGGGTTGTTCAGCGAGAAATCGAGCTTGATGCCTTCGAAGTATTTGTGGCTCGCCGCATTGGCGATGAAGAAGTTGAGGTCCTGGTTGTAGGCCGCGAACAGGACGAGCGCGCCGAGGCCGGCGGAGCCGATGGCATAGCCCTTGGTCACCGCCTTGGTGGTATTGCCGACCGCGTCGAGCGCATCGGTCGACTTGCGGACCTCCTTGGGCAGCCCCGACATTTCGGCGATGCCGCCGGCGTTGTCGGTCACCGGCCCGAAGGCGTCGAGCGCCACCACCATGCCGGCAAGCGCGAGCATCGTGGTCACGGCGATCGCGATCCCGAAGAGGCCGGCGAGCAGATAGGTCGAGAGGATGCCGGCGATGATGACGATGGTCGGCAGCGCAGTCGCCTCGAGCGAGACCGCCAGGCCCTGGATGATGTTGGTGCCGTGGCCGGTGACCGAGGCCTTGGCGATCGACTGCACCGGCCGGAAATTGGTGCCGGTATAGTATTCGGTGATCCAGATGATGAGGCCGGTCACGGCGAGGCCGATGACGCCGCAGACATAGAGATGCAGCCCGGTATAGGGGGCGCCCGCAAGCGGGCCGAAGCCGATCAGCAGGTAAGTGACGAGTGCGACGCCGCCGAGCGAGAGGATCGCGGTGGCGATGAAGCCCTTGTAGAGGGCGCCCATGATTGAGCCCGAGGGGCCGAGCCGTACGAAGAAGGTGCCGATGATCGAGGTGATGATGCAGATCGCGCCGATCGCGAGCGGCAGCAGCATCGTCTTCATGAGGATGTCGGCGTCGCCGCTACCGAAGAAGATCGCCGCCAGGATCATGGTGGCGACGGTGGTCACCGCGTAGGTCTCGAACAGGTCGGCCGCCATGCCGGCGCAGTCGCCGACATTGTCGCCCACATTGTCGGCAATGGTGGCCGGGTTGCGCGGATCGTCCTCCGGAATGCCGGCCTCGACCTTGCCGACGAGGTCGCCGCCCACGTCGGCGCCTTTGGTGAAGATGCCGCCGCCGAGTCGGGCGAAGATCGAGATGAGCGAGGCCCCAAAGCCGAGCGCCACCAGCGCGTCGACGATGGTGCGGTCATTGGGGGCGAGGCCAAGCACGCCTGTCAGCACCGCGAAATAGAGCGAGACGCCAAGCAGAGCGAGGCCGGCGACCAACATGCCGGTGATCGCGCCCGACTTGAAGGCGAGCTCGAGCCCGCCGGCGAGCGAGCCGATTGCGGCCTGGGCGGTGCGCACATTGGCGCGCACCGAGACGTTCATGCCGATAAAGCCGGTGACCGCCGACAGGAGCGCCCCGATGGCGAAGCCGGCGGCGACCAGCGGCCCGAGGAACCAGGCGACGATCAGGAAGATGACCAGGCCGACGACCCCGATGGTGGTGTATTGGCGCTTGAGATAGGCCTGCGCACCCTCGCGCACCGCCGCCGCGATCTCCTGCATTTTGGGACTGCCGGCGTCGGCGCCCAGCACGGAACTCGTGGCCCAGATACCGTAGGCGATGGCCAGAAGGCCGCAGGCGATGATCATCCACAATGCTGTCATTGACGTAAGACCTCGGAGTTGATGAGCGGCACCCGCTCGCCGCCGGCTCCGGCTGCAATGCCGGCCGGCCGAATGTGGCGCGGGTATAGCCAAGAACGTCATCATGGCGCAACCACTGGCCGTCTTCGGTGCACGGCCATGCCGCTTCTCCGCCGCGATCAAGCAAACGCCGGTCGCGCGGCAGGCGGCGCGGCGCCACTGCGCAATCGCGAGCAAAGAATCTTCACGGTCGGCGCAAAAAACGCTTGCATTGGATCGCGGTTGCTCCTAACTGCGGAATTGCCCAATTTCGCACGTGCCTGTGGCCGTGTGTCGGTCGGTGGGCATCCGGACAAGAGGCCGGACAGCCGCCCGGAGCGAGATCGCAAGGCCCCGCGTTCGATCGATGATCATCGGTCAGAGATCGGAGGGTCACCAGGGTCGTAGCTCCGAAAACACTTGACCGGCAGCCGGAGGCGAAACCGGCGCACCCCGCTCTCCACGGGGGACGCGGCTTAAAGCAACGACGGAGCGGGCTTTTTTGGTCTCGTCGGCCCTCCAAAGGTCGGCACCGAAGAGGCTTGTTCACTCTTGCCAGGCGTGCGGAGGGGGAAATTCCCCGCTCCAAACCAAGGCATCACTTGAGTGAGACAGCCGGATCGCTGGCCGTGTCTCCATCGCACGGTCGCGCAGGGCTCCTCACTCGCTGACGCCGGGCGGCTGGCCGCCCGAACTTCAACCATGGCCGCCAGGCCCGTTGAACATTGGTGAGGAGCTATGACCCAGCGCATCCGCGATTTTCTGCGCGCCCGCCAAGACGACCGCCCCTGCCTGGTCGTCGACCTTGAGGTCGTGCGCGACAACTACCGCATCTTCGCCCACGCGCTGCCGGACAGCCGGGTGTTCTATGCCGTCAAGGCGAACCCCGCGCCCGAGCTGCTGCGGCTGCTCGTCTCGCTCGGCTCCTGCTTCGACACCGCCTCGGTCGCCGAGATCGAGATGGTGCTGGCCGCCGGCGCCACGCCCGAGCGCATCTCCTTCGGCAACACGATCAAGAAGGAGCGCGACATCGCGCGCGCCTTCGCGCTCGGGGTTCGCCTGTTCGCGGTCGACTGCAAGGCCGAGGTTGAAAAGATCGCCCGCGCCGCCCCCAGTGCCCGGGTGTTCTGCCGCTTCCTGTTCGCCTGCGGCGGCGCCGAGTGGCCGCTGTCACGCAAGTTCGGTTGCGACCCGGAGACGGCGGTCGACGTGCTCGAGCACGCCCACCGACTCGGGCTCGAGGCCTACGGGGTGTCGTTCCACGTCGGCTCGCAGCAGCGCCGCACCCAGGCCTGGGACGAGGCGCTCAAGTCGGCCTCGGCCGTGTTCCGCGCCTGCGCGGAGCGCGGGATCAACCTGTCGATGGTCAATCTCGGCGGCGGCTTTCCGACCAAGTATCTCAAGGAGGTGCCCTCGGTGGAGGCCTATGGGCGCTCGATCTTCCGCGCCCTGCGCAAGCATTTCGGCAACCGTATCCCGGAGACGATCATCGAACCGGGCCGCGGCATGGTCGGCAATGCCGGCGTGATCGAGGCTGAGGTGGTGCTGGTCTCGAAGAAGAGCGAGAGCGACACCGTGCGCTGGGTCTATCTCGACATCGGCAAGTTCGGCGGCCTCGCCGAGACGATGGACGAATCGATCCGCTACCCGATCCGCACACCGCGCGACGGCGATGCGGTGGGGCCGTGCGTGCTGGCCGGGCCGACCTGCGACTCGGCGGACGTGCTCTATGAGCGCAAGCACTACGACCTGCCGGTCAGCCTGGAGATCGGCGACAAGGTGCTGATCGAAGGCACCGGCGCCTATACGTCGACCTATGCGTCGGTGGCCTTCAACGGCTTCCTGCCGTTGCAGACCTACCACATCTGATCCGCAACCCCCGGAATAACCGGGAGGCTGGCTCTGCCGGCTTCCCTCCCCTTTGCGGCGCGCCTGCGCGGCGCGTGGAGGGCATGGCCATGATTCTTCGTCGTGAGACACCTTTCGACGTCGCCCGCCGCGAGGCCCTGCTCGAGGAAGCCTTCGGCGAGGAGCGTTTTGCCAAGACCGCGGAGCGGCTGCGCGAGGGCCGTCTGCCGGAGGCGGGCCTGTCATTCGTCGCCTGCGCCGACACGCGCCTCATCGGCACGATCCGGCTGTGGAGCATCAGCGCCGGGTCGGGGCGGCCCGCTTTGCTGCTCGGCCCCTTGGCGGTGGCGTCCGATTGCCGTAAATGCGGCGTCGGGGGCCTTCTGATGCGGCATGCCATCACGGAAGCAGAGCGGCGCGGCCATCGGGCGATCTTGCTGGTCGGCGATGCGCCCTATTACGGCCGTTTCGACTTCAGCGTGGAGAAGACCGGACGCCTCTGGCTGCCCGGCCCCTATGCGCGCGAGCGCCTGCTCGCCCGCGAGCTCGCATCGGGCGCGCTCGACGGTGCGCACGGGCTCGTCAACCCGACCGGCCGTGTCGCCGGGACCTTCGTGCCGCCCCCCAAGCTCAAGGCGGCTTGACCCCTTCGACCTCTGGACCGCGAGATAGTGACATGACGATTGCAAATCCAACCGCCGGCTGGCCGGTGCATGCGCGCTTCGACGGCCCGATCGTGATGATCGGGTTCGGCTCGATCGGCAAAGGCACGCTGCCGCTCATCGAGCGCCATATCGCCCACGATCCCTCCAAGATGGTGGTGATCGCGCCCGACGACACCGACCGCGAGTTGCTCGACCAGCGTCAGCTCAAGTTCCTGCATCTCGCCATCACCAAGGCGAACTATCGCGACGTGCTCACCCCGCTGCTCACCCTCGGGCCGGGACGCGGCATGGTCGTGAACCTGTCGGTCGACACCTCCTCGGTCGCGCTCATGGAGTTTTCGCGCGAGCTCGACGCCTTCTACATCGACACGGTCGTCGAGCCCTGGCCCGGGCTCTACACCGATGCGAATCTCTCGCCTTCGGCGCGCTCGAACTATGCGCTGCGCGAGAGCGTGCTCGAAGCGCGCCGCCGCTGTCCCGGCGGCATCTCGGCAGTGAGCTGCTGCGGCGCCAATCCCGGCATGGTGTCGTGGATGGTGAAGCGTGCGCTGCTCGACATCGTGCGCGACATCGGCCTGCAGGCGGACGAGCCGAAGACCCGCGACGGCTGGGCCGACCTCATGCGGCGCGCGGGCGTCAAGGGCATCCACATCGCCGAGCGCGACACCCAGCGCTCGCGCGACCCCAAGCCGAACCGCACCTTCGTCAACACCTGGTCGGTCGAGGGCTTTCTGTCGGAGGGCATGCAGCCTTCCGAGCTCGGCTGGGGTACGCACGAGAAGACCATGCCGCCGGGCTCACGCCGGCACGACTTCGGCTGCGACGCGGCGATCTATCTCAACCGGCCCGGTGCCGGCACCCGCGTGCGTTCCTGGACCCCGACCGCGCAGGGGCAGCACGGCTGGATGATCACCCACAACGAGTCGATCTCGATCGCCGACTACTTCACGCTGCGCCAGGACGACAAGGTCGTCTACCGGCCGACCTGCCACTACGCCTACCATCCCTGCAACGACGCGGTGCTCTCCCTGCACGAGCTCGCCGGCGCTGCCTGGGTGCCGCAGAAGGAGCACCACATCCTGACCGAGCATGACATCGTCGACGGCGTCGACGAGCTCGGCGTGCTGCTCTACGGTCACGCCAAGAACGCTTATTGGTACGGCTCGCAGCTCTCCATCGAGGAGACCCGGCGGATCGCCCCCTACCAGAACGCGACCGGTCTGCAGGTGACCTCCGCGGTGCTCGCCGGCATCATCTGGATGCTGGAGAATCCCAATGCCGGGATCGTCGAGGCCGACGAGATGGACTTCCGCCGCTGCCTCGAGATCCAGATGCCCTATCTGGGTCCAGTGATCGGCCAATACACCGATTGGACCCCGATCGCAGGCCGCGGCCGGTTGTTCTCGGAAGACCTCGACACCAGCAACCCCTGGCAGTTCAGCAATGTGCTGGTGAGCTGACGGCGGGCGTAGCCCGCATTTCGCTTCGCTCAACGCGGGCTACGAGGAAAGGCAAAGGCGCCCGGATGCCGAACCGCAACCGAGCGCGCCTCGCGGAGTGAATGCGCGCCGATCTGGCCAAGCGCAGCTTTCGCCTCAGCCATCAAAAGATCGATGACGTGCTGCGGCCCGTCCTCCCCAAGTGCGCCGAGGCTCCAAAGAAACGCCTTGCCCGCAAAGGTCGACTGCGCTCCGAGCGCAACCGCGCGGATCACGTCGGTGCCGCTGCGGATACCTGAGTCTAAGATCAGCGTAGCGCGGCCGGCGACCTCTGCGGCAATGGCGGGCAGCACGTCGATGGCCGGCGGCAGGGCCTCGATCTGCCGGCCGCCGTGGTTCGACACCCATATGCCCTCGACGCCCAGGGCGACCGCCCTTGCGGCGTCGGTCGGATGCAGGATGCCCTTGAGCACCAAGGGGCCGCGCCAGCGCTCGCGGTAGCGCGCGATCTCTGCCCAGGTGAAGGCGCCGCCCATCTCCTGCCGGGCGAAGCCGATGACCTCCTCGACGCCGGCATTCGCGTGCGCATAAGGCTTGAGGTTGGGGAATTTCGGCCGGCCGTGCCGCATCAATGCCATCAGCCAGGCCGGTGAGAGCAGCATATCGAGCATCATGCGCAGGTCCGGGCGGAACGCTCCGCGGCCGAGCCCAACCGCCGCCTCGCGCGGGCGCGTGGTGCGCACCGGAACGTCGACGGTCAGGACCAGCACATGCGCGCCGGCCGCCTCGGCGCGGCGGACGAGGTCGAAGCCGAGCGCATGGTCGTTGCGGAACAGTCGGTAGAGCTGAAACCAGAACACATCGGGCGCAAGGGCGCCCGCCTCCTCGATGGTTATCCCGCCGACCGTGCTGAGTGCGTAAGGAACGCGGGCGCGCTGGGCCGCGCGCGCCATGGCGGCGTCGGCTCCGGGCCAAACCAGCGCCGGCCCGCCCATGGGGGCGATGCCGATCGGGGCCGCGTAGCGGCGGCCGAAAAGCTCCACCTCGATCGGCGGCAATGCGGGCATGACGCCGTAACGCGGCACGAGCTCGACCGCATCGAGCGCCGCCCAATTGTGCGCGATCCCGACATCGGCCCCTGCCCCGCCGTCCATGTATTCGAAGACGAAATGCGGAACGTGGCGCCGCGCGTATTGGCGCATATGGCCGATGGTTGGAAAACGCCGGCGCAGCGCGTCGCCGCGCCGGGGCTCGGCGGGTTGCGGCTTGGCGGGGGTGATACGGGCGTCCATAAGAATCTTCGCGGACCTCAAAAATGACTGAACGAAAGCTGCTTGAACAGCAGCGCGTTGCCGGCCTGGTCGCGGAAATCCACGCCGGACCCCACCGCGATGCTGCCGATCTCCGTGAGCGCGACGCCCGCCGCCTTGGCGGCGGCGACAAGCGCCGCGGTAGCGACGGGCGGGACCGTTGCCACCACCTCGTAGTCATCGCCGCCCGTCAGCGCCATCTCGATGAGCGCGGGCTCGCTTGCAAGCGCCGCGCGGGCGGCGTCCGACAGCGGCACGCGCTCCGCTTCGACGTCCGCCCGCACGCCGGAGACCGCGCAGACCTTGGCCAGGTCGCCGGCGAGGCCGTCGGAGACATCCATCGCTGCCGAGGCGTGCTGCCGCAGCGCCTCGGCGAGCGCATTGCGCGGCTGCGGCACCAGATAGCGTCGCAGGAGATGCTGGCGCTGCTGCCGATCGAGGCGCCAGCGTGCTGCCGTCTGCGGATCACGGCGCACGTGAAGACCGAGCGCCCCATCGCCGATCGTGCCGGTCACCACGACACGGTCGCCGGGCCGCGCGCCGCCGCGGCGAACCATCGCGCCCGTGGGCACGGTGCCGATGGCGGTGATCGTGATGGTCGCCGGCCCGTCGGTTCGGGTGGTATCGCCGCCCAGAAGCGGGCAGCCATAGGCCTGCGCATCCGCGCCGAGCCCGTGCGCGAAGGCCTCGAGCCAGCTCTCGTCGGCAGTGGGGGGAAGCGCGAGCGAAAGCACGAAGCCCGCTGGCCTCGCCCCCTTGGCGGCGAGATCGGACAGGTTCACCCGCAGCGCTTTCTTGGCGATCAGATCGGGCGGGTCGTCGGGGAAAAAGTGCTGACCACCGACGACAGCGTCGGTGGTCAGCACGAGATCTGAGCCCGGCGGCGGCGTGAGCGTGGCCGCGTCGTCGCTCAGGCCGAGCGCGCCCGGATGGGTGGCGAGCGGGCGGAAGAAGCGCGCGATCAGACGGTCCTCGCCCGATGGGCGCCGCATGGGATCACTCCGTTGTCTCGAACTCGCCGGCGCGCAGCTTGCGGGCGAGCTGATCGAGGACCGCGTTGACCATGCCGGTCTCCTGGCGATCGACGAAGGCATTCGCGACATCGACATATTCCGCCACGACCACGCGCGCCGGTACGTCGCTGCGATGCCCGAGCTCATAGGCACCAGCCCGCAGCACCGCGCGGAGAATCGCCTCGATGCGTTTGAGCGGCCAGGTTTCGGCCAGTGCTGCGTCGATCAATGGATCGAGACTGCGCTGCTCGCGCACTACCCCGTTCACGACCTCGCGGAAGAACGCAGCCTCCGCCGGAAGATATTGGTTGCCCTCGACCTCGCGACCGATCCAATGGCTCTCGAACTGAGCCATGATCTCGTTGCTGCCGGTGCCGGCGATATCCATCTGGTAGAGCGCCTGGACGGCTGCGAGCCGCGCCGCCCCGCGGCGGTTGGCCTTGCGTTCCTTCATCGCCGGCGGGCGCATCAGCTTGTGCCGAGGCCGCGCTTGAAGCGCACCAGCGCGAGCGCGGCGCGCGCGGCATCGCCGCCCTTGTCGGCCTGCTCGGCGCGGGCGCGCGCCCAGGCCTGGGCCTCGGTGTCGGCGGTAATGATTCCGTTGCCGATGGGGATGCCACGGGCAACCGACAGGTCCATGAGGGCGCGCGCGGATTCCGTCGACACGATCTCGAAGTGGATCGTGTCGCCGCGGATGACACAGCCGAGCGCGACCGCGCCCGCATAGGGCTTGCCGGCGCGCTCCGCGGCTTCGAGCGCGATCGCGATCGCGGGCGGCACCTCGAGCGAGCCGGGCACGCTCACGCGGTCGAAAGCCGCGCCGGCGGCCTCCAGCGCCCGCGTCGCGCCGGCGAGCAGCGCATCGGCGATGTCGTCATAGAAGCGCGCCTCCACGACGAGCATGCGCAGGCCCTTGAGGTCGCCGGCATCGGCGACGGCGCTTCTACGCGGCTCGGCCATAGGGTCTCATCATTCCTTCAGCTCGATCAGGCGCGCCGCGTAGCGCGCCATCAGATCGACCTCGATATTGAGCTGCGCGCCAACGGCGAGCTCGCCCAGTGTGGTTACTTTCAAAGTGTGGGGAATGATCAACACGGAAAACGTGTCGCCCGCAACCTCGTTGATGGTGAGCGATACGCCGTCAAGGGCGATCGAGCCCTTGGGCGCGACGAAGCGGACGAGTGCGTGGGGAGCGCGCAATTCGAACCGGACCATGCCGTTCAGGTCGTTGCGGTGAGTCACGACCGCTATCCCGTCGACGTGCCCGGCGACCATGTGGCCGCCCAGCTCATCGCCGATCTTGAGCGAGCGTTCCAGATTGATTTTCCGGCCCCCTTGCCAACCGCCGAGCGTGGTCAATCCGAGGGTCTCGGCGGCGGCGTCGACCGCAAAGCGTGTCCGGCCGCCCTCTTCGCCGGTTTCGACCACGGTCAGGCATACGCCCGCGCAGGCGATCGAGCTACCCTCGGTGATCGAAGCGCGTGGGTAGCGGCACGCGATGGTAAGCCGGCGCAAGCCTTCGCCGCGCTCGCGCACCGTAACGATCTCGCCGACATCGGATACCAGACCGGTAAACATCGCTGACCTTCAGAGGTTGGGCATGAGTCCCCGCGCGCGCAGGAACTCAATCACGAGCGTATCGAACCCCGCCGGATCCTCGATGCAGCACGCGTGGCCGGTGCTCGGCAGCACCTTGTGGACCGCGCCCGGCACCAGGCTCGCGGTCCGCTGGCCGGCCGGCAGCGAGTTGTCAAGCTCGCCATTTATTACCAGCGTCGGGACCCGCATGGTCGGCAGTCGCCCGGTCGTGTCGGTGTGGTTGCCGGCCATGAAGACTTGCGCGATGGCCTCACCCTTGAGGCGCGGCTCGCGCTCGACGAACTGGTTAAGCAGGTGCTGGCCGAGTGTCGTCTGCGCGAATTGCGGCGAGACCAGCTCGCGCATGTGCTTGATGTGATAGTCCGCAAGATCGCCGCGGTAGCCGTCGATGCGCTGCTGGTAGCGGCCGCTGGCGCCGCTGTTGCCGCCGACCAGGATCAGGGCGTTGAAGCGGTCGGGATTGTCGAGGCCGAGCAGGAGCGCGATGCCGGAGCCGACGCTGCAGCCCGCGCAGATCGCGGAGGCGACGCCGGCATCGTCCATCACGCCGAGCACGTCCCCGCACATGTCCTCGAGTGAGAATGGCGTAATGACCTTGGCGGAGCGCCCATAGCCGCGGATGTCGACGCTGATGATGCGGAACCAGGTGGAGAAGTGGGCGACCTGATACATCCAAAGGTCATGATCGAACGGATTGGCGTGGATGAAGACCATTGCGGGTCCCGCGCCGGTGACCTCGTACCAAATGTCGACGTCGTTGGCGCGGCTCATGGGCATGATGCTCTCCGATGGTTCAGCGGCGGGCGAAGCACTCGATCGTATCCCCACTGACGCTTTCGGTGCGGGTCAATTCGAGTCGCGGCGACTGCGTGAGCGCTGTTAGCGAGATTCCCTCGAGCGCATCAAGACCATCCTCGCCGATTGCGTTGGGCGAGCGCAGCAGCGCCGCGCTATCGACCAGATCGGCCGCGAGCATGGCGGCCGCCAGGATCGGCCCAGCCTCGACCATGAGCCGCGTAATGCCGCGTGCGGCGAGGCTCTTGAGCGTGGCGGAAAGGCCGAGCCGGCCGTCGCGTGTCGCGACGCGGAGGACCTCGACCCCACGGGCCGCCAACGCCTGCGCGCGATCCGGCGGAGCCCGCTCGCCGGCGACGACCCACAGCGGCGTCTCGCGTGCGCTCGCGACCAGGCGCGTTTCGAGGCCGATCTGCAGGTTGGCGTCCAGCACGATGCGCACTGGCGAACGATCCGCCATGCCGGGCAGGCGGCAGGTCAAGAGCGGATCGTCGGCCTGCACGGTGCCGATGCCGGTCAGAACCGCATCGTGCATGGCCCGCATGAGGTGGACGCGCGTGCGCGCCGCCTCGCCTGTGATTGGCGCGGGGCGGCGGCCGGCAAGGCCGGCTTTGCCGTCAGCGGAAACGGCAAGCTTGAGGGTGACATGGGGACGGCCCGCGCACATCTGGGCGATGTGCCCGGCATGGTCGCGCCGTGCCGCCTCGGCGCCGATGCCCACGCGCACCGCAATGCCCGCGGCCGCGAGCCGGCGGTGGCCCTCGCCGGCCACATGCGGGTTGGGATCTTCGAGCGCCGATACGACCTCGGCGACTCTGGCTGCGATGAGAGCGTCGGCGCAGGGTGGGGTCTGCCCGTGGTGGGAGCAGGGCTCTAGCGTCACGTAAAGGGTTGCGCCGCGCGCTGCGCTACCGGCGCGGTCGAGCGCCTGTCTTTCGGCATGGGGGCGGCCGCCGGGCTGCGTCCAGCCGCGCCCGACGATCACCGGGCCGTCGGCCTGCCGCCGCACCAGAACCGCGCCGACGGCAGGATTCGGCCAAGTGCGCCCGAGCCCGCGGCGGCCGAGAGCCAGCGCAAGCTCCATGAAGTGCAGATCGTCGCGGGCCGCATTCATTTGCGCGCGGCGGCCGGCGGCTTTCCATCCTCGTCGCCGGACAATTCCCCGAGCACCGCCTCGAAATCCTTGGCCTCGCGAAAGTTCCGGTAGACCGAGGCGAAGCGCACATAGGCCACATCGTCGAGCCCGCGCAGATGCTCCATCACCATCTCGCCGATGGTCTCGGAGGTGATTTCGCTCTCGCCCTGACTCTCGAGCTCGCGCACGATCTTGGA
>Ga0126381_100007641_pt1 | contig 12048 bp, 15 predicted proteins | sample PanSoiMetPlot_28_FD_96465 | JGI IMG/M metagenome (GOLD analysis project Ga0126381, IMG submission 96465) | Tropical forest soil microbial communities from Panama - MetaG Plot_28 | ecosystem: Environmental > Terrestrial > Soil > Tropical forest > Bulk soil | place: Panama | collected 2016-02-17
GCGTGCACCATCCTGCTCAACGACCAGCGCGTCAACAGCTGCCTGGTGCTGGCGGTGGCGCACGACGGAGCGGAGATCACAACGATCGAAGGGCTCGGCACAGATGGCGAATTGCACCCGATGCAGAGGTCGTTCATCGGGCACGATGCGTTCCAGTGCGGTTACTGCACGCCAGGACAGATTGTCTCCGCGGTCGGAATGCTCGCAGAGGCCGAGGCAGGATGGCCCAGCCACGTCACCTCGGACATCGCCGCCGCGGATATGCCCCTCACCGACGATGAGATCAGGGAGCGGATGAGCGGCAACTTGTGCCGCTGTGGCGCCTACGCGAACATCGTCCCCGCCATCCGCGAGGCGGCTGAAGGGAGACGGTCGCAGTGAAGCCGTTCCGTTATGAGCGGGCCGAGGACATCTCCGGCGCCGTCGCGACGCTCGCTCGCGAACGCTCCGGGGAGTTCCTGGCCGGCGGCACCAACCTGGTGGACCTGATGAAGCTGGACGTGATGAAGCCAGCTGTCCTGGTGGACGTCAGGCTCCTGACGTCCACGGCGATCGAGGATCTGCCGGATGGCAGGCTGCGCATTGGCGCTGCCGTCACCAACAGCGAACTGGCCGCCGACCAGAGAATCCGCGCTCGCTACCCGATGCTGTCGCAGGCCCTGCTTTCGGGCGCCTCCGGACAGCTCCGGAATCTTGCCACGACCGGCGGGAATCTCCTGCAGCGCACCCGGTGTGCCTACTTCTACGACACGACCACGCCGTGCAATAAGCGGGAGCCGGGGACGGGCTGCTCGGCTCTCGAAGGATGCAACTCCGACCACGCGATCCTTGGCGCTTCCCAGTACTGCGTCGCCACCCACCCCTCAGACATGGCGGTAGCGATGACCGCGCTCGACGCAGTGGTGCGAATCCAGGGGCCGGGCGGGGAACGGGAGATTCCGGTCACCGAGCTTCACCGCCTCCCAGGGGAAGATCCCGAGCGCGACACCACCCTGGAGCACGCGGAGCTGGTTACCGCGGTGGACCTGCCACCTTCGACATTCTCGGCCAGCTCGACCTACCGCAAGGTGCGCGAACGCGCTTCGTACGCCTTCGCGCTGGTCTCGGTCGCCGCGGCCCTCCAGGTGGCGGATGGAGTAGTGCGCGACGCGCGGATCGCCCTGGGCGGGGTGGCGCACAAACCCTGGCGTGCCCACAAGGCCGAGGATGCCATGCGCGGCAGACCGGCAGTCGAGGAGAGCTTCCGCGCAGCAGCGGAAGCCGAGCTGGCGGCTGCGGCGCCGCTGCGCGGGAATGCCTACAAGGCGCCGCTTGCGGCCAACCTCGTGACGCGCACATTGCTGGACCTTTCGGAGCGCCGATGACCACCATCACCGAACGCAGGGCCATCGGCGCGTCTCTCGATCGACGCGACGGGCCGCAGAAGGTCACCGGGACCGCCTCTTATGCCTACGAACATCGCTTCGATAACCCGCTCTACCTGTTCCCGGTACAGAGCGAGGTCGCACGGGGCCGGGTCACGCGGATAGACGCAAGCGCGGCCGAGGCCATACCCGGCGTGGTGGCCGTTCTTACCCACGACAACGCCCCCAGGCTGGCCGATACCAGCGACCAGGAATTCGCGGTCCTGCAAGCCGGCGACGTCGCCTACCGCGGCCAATACGTGGCCGCCGCGGTCGCTGACACGCTTGAGACTGCACGGTATGCCGCGAGCCTCGTCCTCGTGACCTACGACGAGGAGCCTCACGACGTGGAATTGCGCGCGGACCGAAGTGATCTGTACGCGCCGGATCATGTGAACCCGATCTACCCAACCGACACTGAAGAAGGCGACTTCGACCAGTCCTTCTCCGCTGCGGCGGTGAAGCTCGACCAGACCTACACCACTCCGATGGAGCACAACAACCCGATGGAGCCGCACACCACCGTGGCGCTGTGGGATGCGGGAGACCTCACTCTCTACGAGACCACGCAGGGACCGCATGCGATCAGAGGGCCGCTCGCCCAGATCCTGGGCCTCGACCGGAACCGCGTGCGCATCATTGCTCCCTACGTCGGCGGCGGATTCGGGTCGAAGACACTACACGCCAACACCATCCTCGCGGCGCTTGCCGCTCTGCTGCTCCAGGGCAGTCCGGTGAAATTCGCGCTCACCCGCCAGCAGATGTTCTCCGGCGTTGGCTACCGAACCCCCACCATCCAGCGGATCCGCCTCGGCGCCGACCAAGACTGCCGCCTGACCGCCATCGCCCATGACGTCATCGAGCAGACCGCGAAGACAAAGGAGTTCGCTGAGCAGGCCGCCGTCCCGACAAGGATGATGTACGCAACTCAGAGCCGCCGCACCACGCATCGTCTGGCCGCACTCGACGTCCCGGTGCCGTCGTGGATGCGTGCTCCCGGCGAAGCACCTGGGATGTTCGCGCTGGAATCCGCGATGGATGAGATGGCGATCAGCTGCGGCCTGGACCCCGTTGAGTTCCGCATCCGTAACGAACCCGAGATCGACGCCGAGACGGGGCTCCCCTACTCCAGCCGCAACCTCGTTGCCTGCCTGCTCGAAGGAGCGCGCCGCTTCGGCTGGACGGGCCGCGACGCACGTCCTCGCGCCAGGAAGGAAGGCCGGTGGCAAATAGGAACGGGCGTGGCATCGTCCACGTTTCCCGTCATCAGGTTCGCCGGTTCGGTGGCAAGGATCAGCCATCTCGGGGACGGCCGTTACGTCGTGGAGATCGGAGCCGCGGATATCGGCACCGGAACCTGGACCGCGCTCGCCCAGATCGCGGCGGACGCGCTGGAAGCCGGCGTTGAGGACATAGACCTGCGCATCGGGGACACCGCCCTCCCCGAGGCCTCCGTCGAGGGCGGTTCGTCCGGCATCACGAGTTGGGGAACGGCTATCTTCGAGGCAGCCCGCGTGTTCCGTGACCGATACGGCTACAGCCCGGCCGAGGGCGACCAGGCCGAGGCAGCAGCGCGCGACAACCCCGAGGCTGATAACTACTCGATGCATGCTTTCGGAGCTTGCTTCGCCGAGGCACGAGTGGACACAGACACCGGGGAGGTGCGCATCCCGCGGATGACCGGAGTCTTCGCGGCCGGAAGGATCATCAACCCTAAAGCCGCCCGCTCACAGATTATTGGCGGGCTGACAATGGGCCTAGGCATGGCACTGCACGAGGAGAGCCTCGTCGATGCCCGCTTCGGGGACGTCCTGAACCACGACTTCGCTAGCTATCACATCCCGGCGAATGCCGACGTAGGCCAGTTCGACATCGCATGGATTGACGAGGAAGATCCGTACGTCAACCCAATGGGCTCCAAAGGCGTAGGTGAGATCGGCATCGTCGGTACTGCGGCCGCCATCGCCAACGCGGTCTATCACGCCACCGGCATCCGCGTGCGCGACTTGCCGATTACGCCCGCGAAGCTGCTCCTCGGGTGAAGCACTCGATGTCATTCTCGGTCTCAGGCGTCCACGAGGTGTGCCGGTCTGCCGCCTGGAATGACCAGGCTAGGGCAAGCGCATAGCCCTGGCTTTCGGCAAGCTTCAGGCGTTCAAGGACGCGCTGGCTTCGCTGCCGCAACTCAGGCCAGGTGTCCTCAGCCGTCGATGTAGCGAACTCGCCGACGATGCCGGCATAGCGTGGATCAAAGGGGTTTCGCTCAAGGAAACGGCTGCCATCCGTGTAGTGATGAAACTGGTTAATGTCAGCATATAGGCCGGTCTGGCGGACGGTCTCGATCATGTTGAAGCCGATCGTGGCCTTGAACCCGGCCTGGCGGACGGCTGACATGCTGTCTTGCAGAAACGCCCCCATTTCGTTCCCGTCCACTGGGTGGTCGGTCCTGCGGTCCGGATGCCAGCCGTTGGTAACCCACTCCGGCTCGTTGAAGACATCCCAGGCGTAGATCGCGTCTCTATAACCGCAGGACAGCCGGAGCAGCGGCTGCAGTACCTGGTCGATGAACCGCGGACGGTAGGCGCTGACGGCCTCTGCGCGTCCGCCCTTCACCCACCCCTCGTCCGGAACGCCCTGCCGGAGGGCGGGGTCCTCCTTGACCACCGGCCACACTCCGGGCTCGCAGAACTTGTAGTCAACAAGCACAGGCATCAGGCGGACAGGACGTGGCCCGGTACCCTGCGCTGCGAAGCTCTGAAGCACTGCCTCGAACTGCTCCTGGAATCCCGTGGCCAGCGCAGGGGGATCAAACCTCCAGTCGGGCGTCGCGAAACGATCCACCTTCGGCGCGTCCGGGCCAGTGCCGTAAGTGAGGCCGTCCCCGAGGATGAACCAGCGCACGACACTGACTCCGATCGCGGCCAGGTGCTGCAAGTGCTGGCCGATATGCGGGACCCAATCCGGATCATTGCCACTCCGCCACCCAGGAGGCGCAGGTCCAAAGTCCCAGCCGTAGCTGAACCAGGGATAGTTCACTCCAGCGTCCATGGCCTCTCCCCAGCCGTTGTTTCTACCCTGCCAGCTCGCCTGCAGCCAGCGTTACGCGGCGTGACTGGGGAACGCCCGGCCGGGCCTTTGGATCGGGCAGGGCTGGACTGGTTGTCCTTACGAGGATGCGCATCGCGGCGGTGGACGGGCGCGCGCTGGACGCGCCCGAGGCGGCGGCCACGGTCGGTACCCGGTACCGGCAACTACTCGGACTGAAAGGTGAGCAGATCGAATTCGTTGCCCTCCGGGTCGGCGAACGTGGTCCAGCGGGCCCCCGGGACCTGGATCTCAGCCGCCCGGTCTCCTCCTCGTGGTGCTCGGTGAGCAGGTCGAGATGGAGCCTGTTCTTGACCGTCTTTGGCTCTGCGACCTTCAAGAACGGCGATCCGCCCCGCTGGCCTGATCCGGCGAGTGACCTCGATCGGTTGTAACGTGACAACTCGACGATCAGCGGCGCATCTCACGGAGTCACGCCCTCCGGTCTCGATTGGCCCTGCGGCGCATCTTGTTTGATCGCGGTGTTGATCTCCGGCCAGGACATCGCCGTCATTCGTTTCAGTTGTTCGCGTGCTAGTGCCGCTGAGCACCTGCGGTCCAGATCTGCGAGCCCGGCCAGCGTGAGGTCACCGCGGAGGCTGAGAGCCAACGGATAATGGCGGCCACCGCACCGCTCGGCCAGCCCAGGGTGGGTGTCGCGAGCAGAGTCCCCGGTGTTCATCTTGGCATCGATGGTCGCGATCACGTCTTCGGGTGCTTGGGTCCAGACCGCTTCGTAGGCCTCGAAAAGCGTTAGTGGCGTGATCTGGCGGTCCCACAGCGGTCGTACGATCCGGGTGACGGTGATGTCGTGGATAACGGATACCTCCGCAATCCGCTGCAGTGCCTGCGCCGTGAGCTCCGCTCCGTACATGCTGGCCGCCACGTGGTCGGCGTGCCGTTCAGATTCGAGGGCCAGCTCTCTGCTGACCGTCAGGAACCAGTTCCAGTACCACCACAACAGCCGGGAACCACGCCGTTCGAGCTTGGCGGATGCGTGCCTGCGGCGCGCACACAACCTCAGGCGTAGCCGATTGGCGTCGGTCAGGTGGCCTGCCTCGTGAGCGAGGACGACTTTCAGCTCGGCGATATCTAGATGAGCGGCCGCGAGCAGCCCGATTGTCAGGCCCAGATGCCGTCGGCCAAGCCAGTCGCGGTGACCAATGAGCGCCCCCGCGGTAGCGCCGGGTACGAGCCAGACGCCGTCCAGCCGGCGGATCCCGGCCCGCTCCATCACCTCGTCGACAACGGCCGCCAGCCCCGGCTGACTTTTCGTGGCCGCCCGCACGCCGCCGTGGTGCTGAAGCTTCTGGTGACGCGTGACCGCGTAGAAGTACGCGTAGCCGATTGCCGTGGCAACGACCAGCCACAACGCCGTGCCGAGCGCGCCAGCCCAAGCCGCAAGGGCGGCTATCAGCCCCGCAACGGCGAGCGCAGGCAGATACGACAGGATGATGCTCGCGAGGCAGGACCTTCGGATCACCGAACAAAGGTAGCCACGGATCGGGCGGTTCGCGCTCATTCATTGCTAGTTGTCATCGCCAGGCCGCCCGCAAGTGCCCCCGTTCTGGAGACTGTCTACTTGCCCTCGGGGACCTTCTGGAAGAACAGCCTGGGTCCGCTCGCCGGGTTGGTGGGATCGACCGCCGCGACCGCCGCTGTCGTGTCGTTCGGACACATCGAGACTCTCGCTCTGTCGCACGGTCAGCCGCTCGCCGCCGCGCGACTCCTGCCCGTGTCGGTTGACGGTCTGCTAACCGCAGCGTCGCTACTGTTCCTCGATGCCGCGGGCTCTGGCCGGAAGGCCCCGACGCTCGCGCGCTACATGCTGGCCCTGGGCGTCGCCGCGACTGTCGCCGCGAACGTCGCCTACGGGTACCGCTTCGGACCTCTGGGCATGGCGGTAAGCGCATGGCCCGCCGTCGCGTTCATCGGCTCAGTTGAGTTGGTGATGGGCATGGTCCGCGAGGGTCGCCGTCCTCGCGTCGCCGAGGCCGTCGAGGGCGTCGCCTTTGTCGCCGCCGAGTCGCCGACGACGACAGGCACCGTCGACCTCGTAGGCCGCTGACGCGAAGACCCCGGAGCCCAGACAGGGCCTCGGGGTCTTCTGCTACACGAACGTGCCTATCGAGCTGTCCGCCGGGTCAGGTGAGTTGGTAGCCGCAGCCGGTCCGGGTGAACGCGCCGCTGCTGCTGTCATTTCCCGGTGTAACGCTCACAGCGGCGGCCTCGGCGTCCGCCACCAGTTCCGCTTCGTCCGGTAGGTCATGACGCCATTGATGACCCCCACGATGCCGAAGGCCAACGCCCACAAGTTGCCCTCGATGAGCGCCGCGATAAAGGCCCCCCCGTAGATGACCGTCTCTACGACGGCCAGCGGACGGACGACCGTCGGATGGCTCGCCGCGTACCGCCATGCGTACCGCCACCCGAGTACCCAGACCACCAGGAAGACGACCAGGAAGATGACCCACATCACTAACGACGCGCTCATAACGGGCATTCTGGTGCATGCCGAGGTCGCGGGCTACCCAACCTGAGAAGCAAGCACAGGGACAGAGCCACGGCTTTGAGGGGAGGCCGTAGCCCTTCGCCATGCCTGGCCCCATATTTCCCACAACCCCCGGGAGCCCCAGATACGACGAAGGCCCGCAAACCCTACCGGAGTAGGGCCTACGGGCCGAACGTGTCGCTACGGGGCTCCTGGGGCCGTCGAGGGCCGATCAGGTAGCCGCGTACTTGACGCCCACGACCGCCCGAGCGTCGCGCGTCGCGACGTCCGCGCGAAGCGTCGCCCGGAAGTACGTCTGCAGCCATTCGGCGTATTTCTCGGTAGACCTCAGCAGGTTGATCCCGCCGTCAGCGACGCGAAGCGTCATAGCCGCCGAGAGATCCCCGAACACCGGACCCGAGACCGTGGAGGCCGTAGCTGCCGAGGTCTGCGACGTGATCACGACGGGGTAGCCGAAGAGCCGGTGATCGAGACCGGGGTCAATCTGCAAGTGCTTCTGAGCGTCAACCGGACGAATCAGCTTCGCCCATTGCTGCGACGAGAAGTAGAACGCCGCACCGGGCAGGTACGCCGCGTCAAGCGCGGAGATCATGAGCGCTGCAGTGTCGAGGTTGATCGTGTTCTGGATCAACTCGGTAGAGGCCGCACCAGTGATGTAGCTCACCGCCGTTGCCGCCGCCAGGGCGACGTAGCCGCCTGATTGAGACTTTGAGTGGGCGCTGGCGGATTAGTCGTAGCGTTCGAGAGGCCCGGTGGGCGTGGCTCTGTAGCCGCCTGCCGACCGTATGGGGTCTGGCTTACGAACGAGGTGTTAGCCCGCCGGGTCTTGCCGTGGTGTGGCTCGAAAGAGGCGCGACGCCAGGAGATCCGAAATCAGGCATGCCCGCCACGGTCTTCATTCCGGACGGCGAAGGAGCCCGTTGATGGCGGCAGTGATGATCGGGGTTGACCCGCACAAGGCCTCGCATACGGCGGTGGCGATCGGCGCGGCGGAGGAGCCGCTGGGCGAGGTGCGGGTGCGCCCCTCAGCCCGGCAGGCTGAGCGGCTGGTGGCGTGGGCGGCGGGCTGGACCGACCGCACCTGGGCGGTCGAGGGAGCTGGCGGCCTGGGTCATCTGCTCGCGCAGCAGCTGGTCGCCGCGGGCGAGCGGGTCCTGGACGTCCAGCCGAAGCTCGGCGCCCGGGTACGGCTGCTGGCAGCGGGCGCGACGAACAAGAACGACCCCAACGATGCCAGGTCGGTGGCCATCGCGGCCCTGCGCTCGCCGGCCCGGCGGGAGGTCAAAGCCGACGACCATGCGGCGGTGCTGCGGGGTGTGGTCCAAGCGCCACCGTGATCTGGGCCGGGCCCGCAACCAGGTCGCCTGCCGGCTGCACGCTGTGTTGTGCGAGCTGGTTGCCGGTGGCTTCGGCAAAGAAATATCCGCAGGCCGCTCGGATCCTGGAGAAAGCCGAGCCGGCCGACGCGGTTGCGGTCGCCCGCTGCGAGGTCGCCGCGGAGTTGCTGGCGGACCTGCGTCGCCTCGACGCCCTGATGCGTGTCACCAAGAAGAAGCTGACGGCGGCCGTCGCCGCGTCGGGCACCACGCTCACCGATATCTTCGGCGTCGGCCCGGTCATCGCTGCGACCGTGATCGGCTGCGTCGCCGACGTCTCCCGCTTCCCCAGCCGGGATAACTTCGCTGCCTATAACGGCACCGCACCGATCGAGGTGTCGTCGGGGAACCGCAAGATCCACCGGCTGTCCCGGCGCGGAAATCGGCGCCTCAACTACGTCGTCACATGGCCGCCGTTACCCAGATCCGGCACCGCCACAGCGACGGCCGCGCGTTCTATGACAAGAAACTGGCCGCGCTCAAGCGGCGGGTCAGCGACGCGATCTACCGCCAGCTCCAGGCCGACGCGCGCAAGGCCGCCACGTCACCGGATCAGGGGGTCCGGGAGGGCAACCGGGGAACGTCTCGGTCGCCTGCGCGGCCGGCTCTCACCCCGGGCACCGGCTCTTCGGCCAAGCCACTCCCGGACCCGAAATCACCCTACGACCGAGCTATCCGCCGCGCGCATGCCGTCGCCACGAAACGGAGCTAAGGCAATCTCCTCACAACCTCTTGACACAAAGAGGCTTCGATCTGACCCGAGGACGCGCCAACGGCGCTCCGCGCGAGCCGCACTGGTACCTGTTCGCGATCGGCGTCGACCCTGCCCGGCGGGGAACAGGGGTCGCCAGCGCGCTACTGTGGTCGCGGCTGGACCAGTGTGACCACGACGGACTGTCGGCCTACTCGGAAGCCACCAAGGCCACGAGCGTGCCGCTCTATAAGCACTTCGGGTTCGAGCCCACCGGGAACCCGGATCTGCCTGACGGGGCGCCCGCGCTCACCGCGATGTGGCGGCCGGCAGCCGCGGCGCCGGCTATCTGACGCGGCAAAGCCGCGAGCACCTGCCGCCGCGTCGTGCAAGTCAGATCCAGCACCTCCCCCCAGGTCCTGACCGGAGCGGATCCCATCCCCGGCGACCGAGCCTCAGCGTCATCGCATGCTGGGCGGCGCCGGCGGCATAGGAGGCATCGAATCGCTGGTCTTCGGGGCCAGCAGGCTACTCACGTTCAGCTTGGTCCCGGCCATCTGCTTCAGCATGAAGTCGTGATTGAGATCCAGGATGGCCCGGGTTTCCGCTGCTACGACCGCGTTGCGGCTCAGGCTTAGCTCGTTGTCTTGCTGCTGCTCGCCGGATAGCGACCAGTTGGTGGAGCCCTTCACCGTGTAGACGCCGTCGATGATGACGATCTTGAGGTGCGAAATGGCATTGTGCACCGAACTCGTCCCGATCGCGATGCTGTTACCGAACGCGTTGTTGTTCCAGCTGGACAGGATCTGCTTCTCGTGCGCGCCCGCGGCCTGACTGCGGTCCAGGCTCATCTGCACAAAGACGTTCGCATCGGCGAGCTTTGACTGAATGATCTTGTTCAGCTCATCGTCGTCGTAGCCGAACATGTTAACCACGATGGAATGTTGTGCACTACCCAGCAAGGCGACTAGCAAGCCGTGAACATCGTCGCGCGGCGCGAAGAAAGTCCGCTGGTCGTTCGGATAGCCATCAAGGAACCGCTTCTCGGCCTTGAACTGCGCGAGATCGTCCCAGGAAAATGTTCCACCGGCCATTCTTCCGCCCTTCGCCCTCAGTGTCCTGCCGTGCCGGGCTCGTCGGCGCCGTCCATTTGACACGACTTCTCGCAGCTTCGCATAAGAAAGGCCCGTCGTCTGGCAGCGGAGGCCGGTAACACAGCCGGGGTTGCGCGCGGTGCCTGGGACATGGAGCTGTCCGATGCGTCGTTCCTGCCGGACCCGGACGCCACGGTGTCCGGGTCGGTCACCTTCGAGTGGTTCGAGGAGGGCGCGGCCCTGGTGATGCGAATGGGGAATGCGGCGACCCCCACGGCGACCTGGATCATCGGCCGCGATGATGTGGAGCGGACTAACACGTCCTGTACGCAGATGACCGCGGCGACTCGCGCGTCTACCGGATGAGCTTCAGCGACGGCACGTGGCGGATGTGGCGGCATACGTCTGAGTTCTCTCAGCGCTTCGATGCTGAGGTAGGGGCCGACGAGGCGGTGATTACGGGCTCGTGGCAGAAGTCATTCGATGGCGGCACGACCTGGGAGCACGACTTCAAGGTCAGTTACCGCCGCCGAGGCTCGCCGTGACATGATCGCCGGTCAGTAGCGCAGACAGACGTTCTATCGCCGCGCTGACGGGCGGCGGTCGATCGCCGCGACGATGATCGCCGCGAAGATCACAGCGAGGATGAACCCAGTCAGCAGCGAGTAGCGGTAATGCAGCCCGATCGCGTAACGGGCGACTAGCCCGCCCAGGAACGACCCGGCCAGGCCCACAAGCGCGGTCCGGATCAGGCCGATTGGGTTCGGCCCGGGCACAAGCAGTCGCCCCAGCCCCCCGATGATCAGTCCGCCTATCGCCAGCCATATCAGCAACAGCAGCATTCCTCCATGTTACGGGCAGCGCGGACCTGCGAATCAGCTCACGCCGTCGGCAACCGAGGCCGCCGCTGTACTATCCCAGCCTGGTAGCGGTGTCCGGATGTCGGTAGCAGTCAGTACGCTCCGGGCCATGGCCAATTTCGCCGTCAGGCTAGTGCACGGCCCCGGCTGGGACAGCTCACGCCCGATCCGCGCCCAAGCTGAATGGGATGAACACGCCGCGTTCATGGACGGCCTCGTCGATGACGGCTTCATCATTCTGGGCGGTCCGGTCGCAGACGGCGCGCAGACTCTGCATGTCGTTGAGGCCGCAGATGAGAGCCAGATCAGGGCACGGCTCGCCGAGGATCCCTGGGCGTCGGCCGGGCTGCTGCGCATCGGCACCATCGAGCCCTGGGCGCTCTGGCTCGACAGCCGCCTGGCGAGCTCGGGACCATAACCTAGTGGCAGCTGATGCGCTCTTCAGGCGCGGAGATCGGCCACATTGACCTGTGCGAATACACCGACGAAGCCGGCTGCCTGACCGGCGACGCTCAGTGTCGCTGTGCCAGCAAGTAGCAACGGCGGCTGGGGTATTCGATGTCGGGCTGCGGCGAGCGGATGATGGTGGCGGTGACCGCGAACCCCGCGGCTTGCACGTCGTGTGCCACCTCGGCGGGCTGGAGGAAGTGGCCATCCAGCTTCACAGCCTGGCCGAACCAGGTGGTCAGGTGGTTGACCTCGCCTGCGGCGAAATCGGGGCTGTCAACGTGGAAGGAGACCAGCAGCCATCCACCGGGGCGCACCGTGCGGGCAAATTCGCGGCATGCCTGCGCCCTCTCATCTGCGGTCAAGTGGATGATCGAATACAGCGCGATGATCCCGGCGCAAGCGGCATCGGCGGCCGGGAGCTCCAGCATCGACCCCGCCGCGAAGGCCAGTGCCGGTGCGTGGTCTCGCGCCACAGCGAGCATTCCAGGTGCGATGTCGACGCCGATGACCCGCGCATTCCGTACGGCCAGGAAGCGCGTCACATGCCCAGGCCCACAGCCGACGTCAGCGATTGCGCC
>Ga0126381_100007642_pt1 | contig 12046 bp, 9 predicted proteins | sample PanSoiMetPlot_28_FD_96465 | JGI IMG/M metagenome (GOLD analysis project Ga0126381, IMG submission 96465) | Tropical forest soil microbial communities from Panama - MetaG Plot_28 | ecosystem: Environmental > Terrestrial > Soil > Tropical forest > Bulk soil | place: Panama | collected 2016-02-17
CGATAATCCAGGGATGCAGCGCGATGCACATGACCTTACCGGTCGTGCGACCTTCCGCATGGAGGATGTCGAACTGGCGGCGGATCATGCGGCCGAATTCTTCGCTCTCCACATTCCGGCGAACAATCATGGCGGCGTCGTTGATCTCGCCGCTATACGGGATGGAGACGAGCGCCGGCTTGCCGATCTCCATGTGATAGGGTTGATCGTCGTTGATCCAATCGGCGATGTAGCGCACGCCTTCGGCAGCGAGGGCTTCGAGACTGGTCCAGGATTCGCCTCCGCCGGCACCGAGCCAGCCGCGCGGACGCTGGCCGGTCGCCGCCGTGATCGTGGCCAACGTCCGGCCGATAACCTTGCCCTCATCCTCTGCGGACATGGCGTGGGTGGGCCGCGCATTGGATTCGCAGTGGCCCATGAACTCCCAGCCGAGCGCACGGCCGCGCTCGATAATGCGCGGATGTTCGGTGCAGATTTCCGCATTGAGTGCAACCGTGGCGCGGATACCGCGCTCGGCCAACACGTCCATCAACCGAAACACGGCGACGCGGTTGCCGTAATCCCGTCGCGACCATGGAAAGATGTTGGGGACGATGGCCTCCTCGCGCCCGATCCTCTCGTTCAGCGGAAAGAACTCGATGTTTGGCACGACCCACACGGCGAGCTGGGCGCCGTTCGGCCATTTGAGCGGAGGCCGATCAATGATCGGGCTGTATCTGAAGGGGCCGTAACGGCGTGGTTCCATGTGTTTCTCCTCTTGGCTGCCAGCCGGCGGCGCCGCGCGTGGGTTGCTTTGTCGAATGATTTCATGCTGATCGCAAGCCGACCGGGGCTTGACCCCGGCGCATGATCGATCAAGCTGGCGGCAAGGAGTGATGATGCCGCACTGCGCGAGACTCGTCTTCTGCGCGCTGGCGTTCGCCGTCCCGATCGCCGCAACGGCGGCGATCGCTGGCGAAGATGCGAATTTTTACGCAGGCAAAACCGTGCGAGTGATCGTTGGTTCGCCACCCGGCGCGACCTACGACATCTGGGCACGACTGGTCGCCCGCCATCTCGGACGGCATATCCCCGGCACACCCAGCATCGTCGTGCAGAACATGGCGGGTGCTGGCAGCACTGCGGCTTCGAACTACATCTACAATGTCGCTCCGCAAGATGGCTCGATCATCGGGCTGATGACCAATACGGTCCCATTCGAGCCGATGCTCGGCGTCGAGCAAGCCAAGATCGATGCACTCAAGATCAATTGGCTGGGATCGCCCGGGCAGGACACCGGCGTGACGATCGTCTGGCATACCGTCCCTGTTGACAGCATCGAAGAAGCGAAGACGAGGGAGATCAAGTTCGCGGCCACTAGCCTCAACGGCACAGCGGCATTTTACGTGCGTATCTTCAATGAAGTGTTCAAGACCAGGTTCAGCCTGGTGTTCGGCTATCCCGGGCTCACCGAAGCAATGCTTGCCATGGAGCGGGGCGAAGTTGATGGGCATCCAAGCCCGTACTGGAGCTATCTCAAATCCGCCAAGTCCGATTGGATCAGTGAGAAGAAGGTCAAATTCCTCCTGCAGTTCGGACGTACTCGCAATCCGGATTTGCCGGATGTCGCCTTCGCTCACGATCTCACCACCAATAGCGAAGACCGGGCATTGCTCGAAGCTGCGGTTGCGCCGCTTGCGATGGGCCTTCCCTTCTTCGCGGGACCGCGCGTGCCATCCGGGCGGGTCGAGACGCTGCGCGGCGCATTCGCCGACACGTTCCAGGATCAGCAATTCATCATTGATGCGAAGCTACAAAATCTCGATGTGGCGCCCCTGTCGGGCAAGGAGGTGCAGAGGATCGTCGCTGACACTTACGGCATGCCGGCCGTAGTTCTCGCGCGCCTGCGGCGTCTTTATGATCCGGGTGAACAAAGGAAATAGAGGGCGAGCGATGACACATGATGAATTCGAGGATCATTACTGGTAGGGGCGCTGTTCTCTACGCCCGGCGTACCGGCCGATCGGGTCGCAGCGCTCCGCCGGGCCTTCGACGCCACCATGGCGGATGCGCATTTTGTCGCCGAGCTGAAAGGCGGCCTCGCGCTCGCGATCGAGCGCAACCGCGTGGTGGCGGTCGAGCGGGAGTAAGCCGCTTACTGGTTCAGCAGCGGAAAGTCCTTGACCGGCCGCTTGCCGGGCAGCGTCTGCAGGAAGGCGTAGATGTCGGCGGCCTCCTTGTCGGACAGCACCGCTTCGGGGAACGGCGGCATCACCCGGGCCGGGTCGCGCAGCTGCTGCTTGAAGCCTTCGAACGGCAGGGTGGTCCTGGCGAGGATCGGGGTGAGGCCATAGTAGTTGCCGCCCTCCCCGATCCGGCCATGGCAGGTGAAGCAGCCGTCGGCGAGGTAGACGCGCTTGCCGTTGTCCGGATCGCCGGGCGGGGCGCTCTGCGCGAACGCCCCAGGCACGCCAAAACCGATTGCGAGAACGCAGGCCGCCGCCAGCGGCCGGAACAAGAATGTCATAACGTGCTCCTTAACGCGGCTCGCTCACCACATCGACCACCGCCGGCTGTCCGCTCTTGACCACCGCAAGCGCGCGCTTGAGGGCGGGGCCAAGCTCGGCCGGGTCGCTGATCGGGCCTTCGCCATGGACGCCGAAGCCCCGGGCGACGGTGGCATAGTCGATGTTGGGATCGATCAGCGTGGTGCCGACATGGGCGTTGGTGACGCCGCGGCCGAGCCGCCCGGCCATGTTCAAAACGTACATGTATTCCTGGTGATAGGCGCGGTTGTTGAGCACCACGTAAAGGATCGGGATGCGATGGTGCGCGGCGGTCCACAGCGCGCCCGGCGCGAACATGAAATCGCCGTCGCCGCCGAGCGAGACGGTGATCCGGCCATGCTCCTTGTTGGCAAGCGCGGCGCCAAGCGAAGCCGGCAGCGTGTAGCCCACGCCCCCGCCACCCGAGCCGCCGTTCCAGCGGTGCGGCTTGTCCATGTTCCACAGCATGCGCGGCCAGTTGTTGCCGGTCGAGGTGCCCACCAGCGACCAGTCCTCGTCCTTGATCTGGTTGTAGACCTCCATGACCATCCGCGGGACCGAGATCGGGCTTGAATCCCAGCCGGCGGTGGCGTCCGAGCGGAAGCGCTCGAGCGAGGCGAGCTGCACGCCGGCGAGCTTCTTGCCGCGCGCTTCGTAGGCGGACTTGCGGCCGCCATCCACAAGGCGCTTCACCGCCTCGACGAGCGCCGGCAGCGAAGCCTCGGCGTCGCCGCCGATCGAGAGGTCCGTCTCCTGATAGCGGGCGAAATCCTGATAGTTGGACTTGGTGAGAAGCTCGTGGGTCCCGAGCGAGACGAGCTTGACCCCCTTCTTGCCGGTCGGGCGCGAGGTGCGTTCGATCCGGTCGGTGAACTGGTTCACCGCCGCCCACAGATCCTTGGTCTCGAGCCCCACCACCAGGTCGGCTTGGCTGAGCGTCGCGCGGCTGAAGGTGTGGTTGAGCGGATGGCGGGTCGGGAAGTTCATACGGCCGCCGTTGTCGACCACGGCGCATTGCAGGGTCTCGGCGAGCTCGACCAGATGCTTCATGCCGGCGGGAGTGCGCGCCACGCGATCGCAGACCAGGACCGGGCTTTCGGCCGCGACCAGCATTTTCGCCAGATCGGCAACGGCGCCGGAGTCGGCCTGCGGCGGCACCATCTTCGGAAGCTTGGGGATGCGCAGGCTTTCGCGGTCATGAATCGGGTTCTCCTGCAGCTCGGCATCGAGCGAGAGCAGGACCGGCGCCATCGGCGGGGTGGTGGCGATCTTGTATGCGCGCACGGCCGACTCGGCGAAGTGCTGCAGGCTCGCCGGCTGATCGTCCCATTTGACGAACTCGCGCACCAGCGCGCCCGGATCGATGGCGGAATGGACCCATTCGGCACCCGGCGCGCGCTTGTCGGCCTCCACGATGTTGCCGATCATCACGAACACCGGCACCCGGTCGCACCAGGCATTGTAGAGGGACATGGCGGCGTGCTGCAGGCCGACCACGCCGTGGCACATCATCGCCATCGGCTTGCCGGCCATCTTGTAATAGCCCTGCGCAAGGTGGACCGCAGTGTCCTCGTGGGTGCAGGTGAGGATCTCCGGCTTCTTGTTGCCGCCGTAATTGATCATCGATTCCTGGATGCCGCGGAAGCTCGAGGCGCAGTTGATGGCGCAATAGTCGAAGTCGAGGGTCTTGAGCACGTCGACCATGAAATCGCCGCCGCTCGAGGTCTGCGTCACCGGGTCCTTGCCGGGCGGCTGGGTCTCGTAAGCAGTCAGCTTGGGCCCGGGAGAGGCCGCCTTGAGATCGGCCTTGGGGGCGGCAACCTGCGCCTTGGCGGCGGCTGGCGTGAGGGCCGCGGCGCCCACAAGGCCCGCGCCCTTGAGGAAATTGCGGCGGCCGGCGTCAGGGGAATTTCGGCGTTTGCTCATCGCGCCCTCCAAGCGGGTGCATCCGTCACCGGGATGGTGGCGGAGCATATTTGATTGAGTCTCGCCTTACGCCCGGTTCCCGTCAAGGCGGCCCTCATGCGGTGGGCGGTCACGTCTCCATCGCCGGCTCGCGGCCGATCAGGCGGGCGAGTTGGCGCAGCCGCACGAACACCCGCTCGCCGGCGAGCGCCTTGAGGCCGTTCTCGAAGCGCAGCACCAGGCGGCCGCGCTCGACCCGCAGCGGGGTGCGCGGCAGCACTCCGGTGGTGGCGGCCGAGACCAGATAGGCGACCCGCAGCACCGCCCCAAGCACGCGGGCGCGGTCGAGCACCCGTGTCGAGGCAAGCTCGCGCAGGCGCGGCGAGAGCTCCTCGTCGATCAGCCCGACATGACGGAAGAATACCGCCAGCGCCAGGAATGTGCGGCCCGGATGGTCGATCCCCACGAAGGCCGCGTTGGCGATGATGTTGAGCGACTGCTCGCCGCGATAATCGGGATGCGCGCGCCAGCCGATGTCGGCGAGCAGGCACGCGGCGTGGCGCAGGCGCCGCTCATCGGCGCTCTCGTCGAGCCCCGAGGAGGCGATGAACAGGTCGGTCCATTCAATCAGCTCCTGCCCGTGCGCGGGCGAGCGGGAGCGCAGCCGGTTGAGCTCGCCGGCCGCGGAAAGGAGCGGATCCTTGCGCCGCTCCTCGGCATCGAGCAGCGAATAGAGCAGGCCCTCGCGCACGCCGAGCGCCGAGATCACCACGTCCTTGGGCCGCGCGATCCGGATCACATGCTCCAGGACCAGCGCAGCGTAGGACAGGAGCGGGCGCCGCGCGTCCGCCACCACCTCGATCTGCGACAGCGTTTCCGGATGGACTCGGTGCACGAGGCCCGAGAAATCGAGCGCCTCGCGGGCCGGCATCACGTAGCCGTGCATCACATGGAGCGGGTAGCCGGTCTGCCACATGTGCAAGCGGGCGAGCGAGCGCCAAGTGCCGCCGATCGCATAGAACGTGCGCCCGATGCCGGCCTCGAGCAGCTTGGCCCGCGCCAGCTCCTTCCTGACGACCTTCTCGGCCTTCTTCAGCGATTTTGCAGAAATGTCCTGGAGCGCGAGGCCGCCAAGCGGGAGCGTCACGCCCGGCTTGACCCGGTGGCCGTGAGTATCGGTGAGCTCGAGCGAGCCGCCGCCCAGGTCACCCACAATGCCGTCGGGACGGTGAAAGCCCGACACGACCCCGAGTGCGCTGAGCTCGGCCTCGCGCTTGCCGGAGATCACTTCGATCTTGGTGCGGGACGCCCGCTCCGCCTCGGCAATGAAAGCCGGGCCGTTGGTGGCGTCGCGACAGGCGGCGGTGGCGATCACCAGGACCTGCGGCACGTCGAGCTGGTCGCAGAGCAGGCGAAACCGGCGCAGCGCCGCGAGCGCCTTCTCGACCGCGTCGGGGGCCAGAAGCCCGGTCGACTGCACCTCGCGGCCAAGCCCGCACAACACCTTCTCGTTGAAGATGGGGGTCGGGCTGCGGGTGAGCCCCTCGTAGGCCACGAGCCGCACCGAGTTCGAGCCGATGTCGATCACTGCCACGGTCGGGCCGTGGTCGAGCCGGCCCTGCGCGGGTCTCTCCTCGGCGAGCCGCTGCCGTCTAGTTGCGGTCAAGCCGGCGAATAAGGCTGCGCGGCGGAGATTCTTTGAGCGATTTGCCACGTCCCGACAGGCTCGGATTGGTCATGAAGTACTTGTGGGCATTGAAGGGCTCCTCGCCCTCGGCGGCTTTTATGCGATTCGATGTGCCATCGGGCAAAAGTTTCCAGCTTTGCTCATTGTCCTTGAAGTTGGCCACCATGATCTGGTCGAGCACTTGCTCATGCACGGTGGGATTGAGAATCGGGCAGAGCACCTCGATCCGTCGGTCGAGGTTGCGCGGCATCATGTCGGCCGACGAGATATAGACGGCGGCCTTGGGGTGCGGCAGGCCGTGGCCGGCGCCGAAGCAATAGATGCGGCTGTGCTCCAGGAAGCGGCCGATGATCGACTTGACGCGGATGTTGTCCGAGAGGCCGGGAACGCCGGGGCGCAGGCAGCAGATGCCGCGGACCACCAGCTCGATCGTGACGCCGGCGCGCGATGCCTCGTAAAGGGCGTCGATGATCTCCGGATCGACCAGCGCATTGTCCTTCATCCAGATCGCGGCCGGGCGCCCGTTCTTGGCGTGCTTGATCTCCTCCGCGATGTGCTCGCAGATCCGCTGGCGCAGCGTCAGTGGCGAGACCGCGAGCCGCTCAAGGCCATCGGGCACCGCGTAGGCCGTGATGTAATTGAACACCAGTGCCGCGTCACGACCGATCACCGGGTCGGCGGTGAAGAAGGAGAGATCGGTATAGATGCGGGCGGTGACCGGATGATAATTGCCGGTGCCCACATGCACGTAGGTCGCAAGAGCTCCGCCTTCGCGGCGCACCACCAGCGACAGCTTGGCGTGAGTCTTGAGATCAAGGCGGCCGAAGACCACCTGGGCGCCCGCCCGTTCGAGATCGCGCGCCCAGCGGATGTTGGCCTCCTCGTCAAAGCGCGCCTTGAGCTCCACCAGCGCAGTGACAAGTTTCCCGGTGTCGGCCGCCTCGACCAGGGTGCGCACGATCGGCGACTCGGCCGAGGTGCGGTAGAGCGTCTGCTTGATCGCAACCACGTCGGGATCGCGCGCGGCCTGTTGCAGGAACTGGACCACCACGTCGAAGGATTCGTAGGGGTGGTGGACGATCAGATCCTTCTGCCTGATGGCGGCAAAGCAATTGCCGGCATGGTCGCGGATGCGCTCAGGGAAGCGCGGATTATAGGGCACGAATTCAAGGTCGGGCCGGTCGAAGCCGGTGAGCTGCGAGAGCTCATTGAGCGCCAGCACGCCATCCACGAGGAATATCTCGTCGTCGTTGACGGGGAGCGCCCGCGCCACCAGACGGCGCAGCTCGGCAGGCATCGCCGCCTCGATCTCGAGCCGAATCGCCGTGCCGCGGCGGCGGCGCTTGAGCGCGGTCTCAAACAGCCGCACCAGGTCCTCGGCTTCTTCCTCGATCTCCACCTCGGAATCGCGGATGACCCGGAAGGCGCCCTGCCCCTTCACCGCGTAGCCCGGAAACAGCCGCCCGATGAACAGGCCGGTCGCCTGCTCGACCGTAATTGCGCGCACCGCAGAGGCGCCATCGGCAAAGGGCAGGCGAATGAAGCGCTCGATCTTGTTGGGCATGCGGATGAGGGCATTCATCGCCCGCCCGTCGCTCACGCGCGTAAGCTGCAGCGCGATCGTAAAGCCGAGATTGGATATGAACGGGAACGGATGTGCCGGATCGATCGCGAGCGGAGTGAGCAGCGGAAAGATATGGCTCAGGAAATGGTCTTCGAGCCAGACCTTCTCCTTCTTGGTCACGTCGGGTCCGTCAACCAGAACGATGCCATGCTGGGCCAGTTCCTGGCGCAGCTCGCGCCAGCGCTTCTGCTGGTCGCTTGCCAGGACCGACACGGCCTCGGCAATCCGGGACAGCTGCTCGGCGGGGGTGAGGCCGTCCGGGCTCTTGGTGGTGATGCCGGCCCGCAGCTGGCCCTTGAGACCGGCCACCCGCACCATGAAGAATTCATCGAGATTGTTGGCCGAGATGGCCAGGAACCGCACCCGTTCCAGCAGCGGATGCGCCGCATTGGTGGCTTCCTCGAGCACGCGCCGATTAAAATGAAGCCATGACAACTCACGATTGATGAAGCGGTCGGGTCCCGCCATCTGCTCGACGGCAAGTGCCAAGCGGGCCGGTCCCGGCTGAGTTTCTTCCGCCAGAACAGAGGCTTGGGCGCGGTCTGTCATGATCCTACCGGTTCCGCCGGCATCATGGCGGTCCTTCGTGTCCTTCCGGTGACATGGTGCCCCTGCGCCGCGACAGTCAAGCCTCCTCGTCCTGGGGGGCCTGTACCGCTTCCCCTGGGCGACCGTCCGGATGGCCGGTTGCGGCCGCCGCGGCCAGAACCCCGGCGGCGAGCGGGCGGCTCAACGGACGGCCCTGTTGCATCGCTTCGCGGTCGAGCTCGGCCACGATGACCCGCGCGGCTGCAACCGAGCGGTCGATCCGCCGCGCCAGGAACGTGACGAGGCTTTCATCGACCGCAAGCTGCCGGTCGCCGAACAGCTTGACCAGCACCGCGCGCACAAGCGCATCGTCGGGCACGCCAACAGTCACCACCGGCAGCGCCCTGAGGCGCGAAGCAAGATCGCGCAGGTCGATCGTCCAGCCCGCCGGCTGACTGCGAGCGGTAACAAGAACGAAAGCCTGCTCCTCGCGGGCGAGGTTGAGGAGATGAAACATCGCCCGCTCGTCGAATTGGCCGGCCGCGATGTCCTCCACCACCAGCGCACCGGTCGCCAGCGCAGCCGGCACGGCCTCGGCGGCGAGCGAGCGCGCGGAGGTAAAGCGCGCCCCCGCCTCCTTGGCCCAGATCGCCGCGAGATGGCTCTTGCCGCAGCCCTCCGGCCCCGCCAGCACAACCGCCTGATCCGGCCAGTCCGGCCATCGATCGATCAACGCAAGGGCGGCGGCGTTCGATGTGCCGCTGAGGAAATCCTCCCGGGCAAGGCTCTCGACATGGCCGAGCGCAAGCGCGAGCTGATGCGGACCCGGACGCGCAGGCATGCGGTCAGTCGGTCTCCACGCCCCGATAGACCGGGCTTGCCATGTAGCGGTGCAGGGCGAAGCGGAACAGCACCGCGATCGCGGCCGCCAGCGGCACCGCAATCAGAAGCCCGACGAAGCCAAGGAGATAGCCGAACGCGAACATGGCGAAGATCAGCCAGACCGGGTGCAATCCGACCTTGTCGCCCACAAGCTTGGGCGCGAGAATATTGCCTTCGACGAACTGCCCGAACATGAACACCGCCACCACGAGCCCGATCCAGGTCCAATTCGGCCAGAATTGTCCGATTGCGACGCTGGTGGCGATCAACAGGCCGGTCATCGAGCCCACATAGGGCATGAAGGTCAGGATGCCGGCGGAAATCCCAATCAGCAGCCCGAAATTGACCCCCAGGATCGTCAGGGCCGCCGCGTAATAGGCTCCCACGATGAGGCATACGCCGGTCTGGCCGCGCAGGAAGCCGGAGATCGCCGCATCGATCTCGTGCACCAGCTTGTGCACCGTCTCGCGCCGGTGGAGCGGCACCCATTCGTCGAGCGTCGCCACCATCTCGTGCCAATCGAGGATCAGGTAGAAGGTCACGACCGGCATGATGACCAGCACCGAGATGAACGAGAGCAGCGCCTTGCCTCCGGACCACAGCGAGCGCGCCACCGCGGACAGATAGGTCGCTCCCTGCGCCACCAGTTCGCTCATCGTCTTGCTGGCGTCGCCCTCGTTCAGGAGGTGACGCAGCCAAGGCGGGCCCGGATCGGCCAGGAGCGCCTGCAGACGTTCGACATAGCTCGGGATGGTCGAGAGCAGCGCGGCGCCCTGCTCTGCCATGATCGGCACCAGGAACACGGCCAGGAGGATGAATATCAGCACCACGACGCCGACGATCAGCAGCGAAGCCACGGTGCGGTTCATCCCGCGCCGCTGCATCCTGTCGGCAAGCGGAACCTGCAGATAGGCGAGCGCGAGACCTGCCACGAACGGCAGAAGGATTTCGGACAGGAGCCAGAGCAAAAACACGAACGCCACCAGGGTCAGGACCCAAAACAACAGGTGTCGCTTGTGCATTTGCCGTCCCCCCGGTGGTTCCGACACACTGGCGTCAGATCAGCTCTTTGTTTCGATCATGCTCATGTGGCGCACCCAAGCCGCGACATAGAAGCCGATCGAAAGCAAGGTCAAGGCCGCGACCACACCCATCAACATCGGGGCCGCCAGCCCGGCATCGAATCCAAGCGCCAGCATCGCCAGCACCAGGAGCGCCAGCACGATTTGCGCGACGGTGTTGAGCTTGGAGACGAGCAGCGGCTTGAGCCTGATCGGCTTGTCGATGAGCCAGGCAAGCATCACGCCGCCCACGATCAGGATGTCGCGCGAGACCACCAGAAAGACCAGCCAGCGCGGCAGCGCCTGAGCGATCCCGAGCGAGACATAGATCGAGACGATCATGGTCTTGTCGGCCAGGGGATCGAGAATGGCGCCGAGCTCGGTCGCCATACCGAAGCGCTTGGCGAGGAACCCGTCGACCGCGTCGCTGATCCCCGCCGCCAGGAACAGCACGAAGGCAACCATCATCTCGCCCGACGTGATGGCCCAGACCACGACCGGAACCAGCAGAATGCGGGCAAGAGTAATAAGGTTGGGGATGCTCACGCTGGTGTCCCGCAATTCGCTCCGGACCGGGGCCAAGCCGGTCAATTTCCGGCTTGCGCGCCGAACTCTCGCGCGGGCGCATCCTTCCCCCGCTCGCAGTATACCGGTGCTCAAGCCGTTGCACAGTCCGAGATTCCCAAGTACCCACGCCGGCATGTCAGGGCGGCGCGGCCTGCGCGGCAGGCTCAAAGCGCCGGGGGCCTTGACGCGGTGCATCAATGATCAGGAAGCGTGTTGCCATTCTGATTTCCGGGCGCGGCTCGAACATGGCGGCACTGATCGCGGCCGGGAAGGCGCCCGCTTTTCCGGCCGAGATCGTGCTCGTCCTCTCCAATCGTCCTGAGGCAGCCGGGCTTGCCGTGGCGCGCGCGGAAGGGGTCACCACCGTGGTGATCGACCATTCCTCGTTTGCCGACCGCGAGGGGTTTGAGCGCGCCATGCAGGCTGTGCTCGATGGCCAGAAGGTCGAGCTCGTCTGCCTGGCGGGCTTCATGCGGCGCCTGACACCCTGGTTCGTCGGGCGCTGGCAAGGCCGCATGATCAACATCCATCCTGCGCTCCTGCCCGCCTTCAAGGGCCTCGATACCCATGCGCGGGCGCTCGCCGCCGGGGTAAAGGTTCATGGTGCGAGCGTGCATTTCGTGGTGCCGGACGTGGATTCCGGCCCGCTGATCGCGCAGGGCGCGGTCGAGGTGCGCGATGACGACACCGCCGAGACGCTCGCCGCCCGCGTGCTCGCGATCGAGCACCGCATCTATCCCACTGCACTCGCGCTTCTTGCTTCGGGCCGCGTCAAGCTGGTCGATGGACGCTGCCGGATCGAGGGATCGTATCCCACCGGCAGCTCCTTGATCGTGCCCGACGGCGTGGACTGTTCGACTCCGTCCGACAATCGAGGGGCGCCGCCATGATCACGCTTTATACGTTCGGTCCCGGCATGGGACTGCCCGATCCAAGCCCGTTCGTCATGAAGGCGGAATTGCTGCTCAAGATGTCGGGCCAGCCCTATCGGGTCGATACCAAGGGATTCTCCAAGGCTCCCAAGGGCAAGCTTCCCTATATCGACGACGACGGCGAGATCGTTGCGGATTCGACCTTCATCTGCTGGCACCTGGAAAGGAAATACAAGCTCGATCTCGGTCGCGGCCTCCCCGCCGAGCAACGGGCGGTCGCCTGGGCCTTCGAGAAGATGGCGGAGGATCAGCTCTATTGGGCGCTCATGGACGCGCGCTGGACCAAGGATGCCAATTTCGACCGCGGTCCGCGCGCCTTCTTTCAGGCGGCGCCC
>Ga0126381_100007643_pt1 | contig 12046 bp, 9 predicted proteins | sample PanSoiMetPlot_28_FD_96465 | JGI IMG/M metagenome (GOLD analysis project Ga0126381, IMG submission 96465) | Tropical forest soil microbial communities from Panama - MetaG Plot_28 | ecosystem: Environmental > Terrestrial > Soil > Tropical forest > Bulk soil | place: Panama | collected 2016-02-17
AAACTGTTTGGGGCGCGCCTCTTCCGTCCATTTCTCGCGATTGCGCACGCGGATCTTTTCCGCCTGCACTTCCACCGCTTCGTCGATTTCCGACGGACGCGCCGGTTTGCCTTTGATTTCAAACGCTTGAGGGGTCAGATCGTCAGAGCTGCGAAAAGTAACAGAGAGGGGAACTGCACTGCCCCGGTCAACGAACTTGAAGCTGACCTTTGTGACGAGAGTTTGGGCATCGTGCGTGGTATCAAAAGTCTCTTCGCCGATTGGCTGTTCAAATTTATGGAGAATGAATTTGCCGTGCTCGACCGCTTCCGGTTGCGTGGATTGCGTGGAGGATTGACCCCTCGCAGGAAGCGTCGAAAAGAAAGCAAATGCAAGAGCAACCGAAAAAGTAATTCGCCAACGGATCATTCTTCCCCCTAAGTGCGAAAGCGGAGAATACGCGTCAATTGAGCTCATCACAAGCCGTTCCGGTTGCGTTTTCAGCCATTGCGTTGAACCTTACAGCACAGCTTGAAACACTCGCTGCCCACGTCTGGGTTGATATTCTGAGCCGCGTGCCTCAACATGTCCGCCGCGCAGCCTGTGCGCGGGACCCCAAGAGCGGAAGAAAACAAACCCGGGCGGATTGGAGCAATCGTGAATTGGAAGCCGATTCAAGGAATCGCGGTGCTGTTTGCAGTTGCGGCAGCTAGTTTGTACACGGGCGCGCAAACCGCGCACAAAGCTCCACCACCAAAGCGGGCCAACGACGAGGCCGTGGACGTGATGTTCAGCGTCCGCGATTTTCAGCAAGCCGAAATTTCGCCGGACGGAAAGCGCGTGGCCTGGGTCGAATCCCTCCCGGGCACCGGAGGCGCGCCATCTCCCAATTCCGCAATCTATGTCGCAGACATCACCGAGCCCGCTACGAAAAAGAGAATTACCGCCGGAGACGGCAAAGTCCCTCACGAAGAGCACGATATCGCATGGTCAGCCAACAGCAAGCTGCTAGCATTTCTTTCCGATGCTCCGAAGGCGGGGCAGCTGCAGCTCTTCATTGTTCCAGTCTCGGGAACTCAGGTCGCGAAAGGTCCAGCACATAAAGCTGCGTCGAAACAGGAGACCGCTGCGGCAAAGCAGCTCACCCACGTAAAAGGATTTCTCGCCGGGCCGGGCTGGTCACCCGATTCGAAAACGATCGCGCTTCTATTCACCGAAAATGCGACGCGCGCCGCCGGCCCGCTCGTTGCGGAGACGCCCGATGAAGGCGTCGTATCCGACGACTTCGTCGAACAGCGCCTAACCCTCGTGGATGTCGCCACTGCAAAGCTGCGCCAGCTTTCCCCGGCTGACACCTATGTGTACGAGTTCGACTGGTCTCCCGATAGCAAGCAACTCGCAATCACCTCGGCAAAAGGCAACGGCGACGACAACTGGTACATCGCGGCCCTGTCCACGATCGACGCAACCTCCGGCACCGTACACGACGTGCAGCCCAAACCCGGCATGCAGATAGCCAACCCGCGCTGGTCGCCCGACGGCAGAACGATCATCTTCATCGGCGGCTTGATGAGCGACGAACCGATTCCGGGCGGTGATGTCTACGCCATTGATGGGACGGGCGGCCCGGCGACAAGCACGATGAGAAACCTCACGCCCGATTCGAGGTCCACAGCCACCTCGCTCGCATGGCTGCCCAATTCGCAGGGAATTCTTGTCACCGGAATTGACGCGGGCGAAACATTCGTCGCACGCCTCACGCTCACCGGCGCGCTCGCTCCCATCTGGAAGGGTCCCGAAACTCTCGCGCACGGAGAATTCGTCCCGTACGTATCCGTTGCACGCGATGGCAACACCACCGCGGTCGTGCGCGAGACTTTCTCCAACCCGCCCGAGGTATGGGCCGGCCCGGTGGGAGATTGGAAGCAGATCACGCACGTGAATGCCAGCCTGAAACCCGAATGGGGCGAAGCCAAAAGCCTCCGCTGGACCACGAGTATCGGCTCCGTCCAGGGCTGGCTCATCTATCCGAAAGCCTTCGATTCCGCAAAAAAATACCCGCTCGTCGTCTACATTCATGGCGGCCCTGCATGGGCGTACACACCCAAGTTTCCCAGCCGATGGAATTATCCTTTCGCCTTGCCCGAGCGCGGCTTCTTCATCTTCGAACCCAATCCCCGCGGCAGCTATGGAATGGGCGAGAAATTCACACAGGCGAACGTGAGGGATTTCGGCTACGGCGATTTTCTGGACATCATGGCCGGAGTTGACAAGGCCATTCAGGAAGCTCCGGTTGATCCGGCGCGGCTAGGTATTACCGGCTGGAGCTATGGCGGCTTCATGACCATGTGGGCCGTAACCCAGACGAACCGCTTCGGCGCCGCGGTAGCCGGCGCGGGCCTTTCAAACTATCTGAGTTACTACGGCGAAAACAAAATCGATCAATGGATGATTCCCTATTTCGGCGCCACCGCTTACGACGACCCGGTCGTCTACGCCAAAAGTTCGCCCATCAATTTCATCAAGAAAGCGAATACGCCCACGCTCATCGTCGTCGGCGATCGGGATGGCGAATGCCCCGCGCCGCAATCCTACGAATTCTGGCACGCTCTCAAGACGCTGGGCGTGCCCACCGAATTCGTCATTTATCCGAACGAAGGCCATCTGTTCGCGAATCCCGAGCACAGCCGGGACGTGATCGACCGCACCGCGGCGTGGTTCGGCCAATACCTTGGCAGCCGGAAATAGTACAATTTCGTTCCGGTTGTGAAAACGAGGCGCCCTTCGCTCACCGAAGCTGAAGAGTTCAGTTTCTCAGCCGATTTTCAAGGTGGGGGAGCTTTCGCCTGTCATTCCGTACAGGAAATCGGACTAGGACGAAATCTGGCCGCGCGTTCTATATCCTCCGGCAAGTCCAGGCGCTAGGCTTTCCCTAGCGTCCTCGCAGAGTTCCCTGGCGAGGAAAGGAAGGAGCCTATGTCCCACTGGATTGGAACCACATCCCCCACCGATGCAGGAATGACCGACTTTAAGGAATGCCTGAAGTACCTTCGCGACGGACAAGCTGAACAGGCCTTGCAGCATGCCCGGCGCGCTCTGGGAGTTGCTCCGAAGAATCCGTTCTACCTCTCTTACACGGGCTTGCTCGCTGCCGTTTCCGAGAAGCGATTCGGCGACGCCGAATCGCTCTGCCGCGAAGCTCTGGGAATGAGAGTGAACCACGCTCAGCTCTATCTGAATCTGGCCGAGGTGTATCACCAGGCCGGACGCACATCCGAAGCGATCGACACGCTTGAGAAAGGCATGGTTTCGGCCGGACGTGATTTCCGCATCCGCCGGGCCCTCGAAAGAATTGGCGTGCGCCGTCCTCCGGTGCTGACTTTTCTTCACCGCAGCCACCCCGTGAACCGCGCACTGGGAAAATGGCGGCATCAGTTGTCAGGGCCCTACAAAGCCGCCTGACTTAAATCACGTTCGGATTAGTTCGCCCTCACACAAAGCTGGCCGGAGCGGGTGATCTGGTGGGATTACCCGTTCCGGAACGCTTCCTTCCCAAGGATCTGCCGAGGCAAAAGAGCTTGTAGGGGCGGGTCTAAGACCCGCCCGCGTCAGCTATGACTCGAAGCGGACCCATTCTCCGCTCCATCCGATGTCTTTCTTCACCGCTCCTAACTCTGGCCCAGCGGCAGAAAATACTGCGTGCCTTTCACCGGTTGGCGGAGCCGCCGCAGAAGCTCCTGCAAATCATGATTGCGTTCGACGAAGTCGATATCCGACGTGTCCACCACCAACAGGTTCGAAGCGGAATAGCGGAAGAAAAAGTGCTCGTAGGCATTCGAGACAGCTTCGAGGTAATCGGGAGAAATCTCGGTTTCCGAAGGATCGCCTTTTTTTGTGACGCGTTTTTGTAGCACATTCGGCTTGGCTTGAAGATAGATCACCAGGTCAGGTGCGGGAACCGACGGAGCTAGCATATCGAAATAGCGCTCGTAGAGTTTCAGCTCTTCGTTATCCAGATTGATGTACGCGAATATCTTGTCCTTTTCGAAAAGGAAATCGGAGACCACCGGAACCGCGCTGTCCTCCAGGTGCGCTTCGAGCAGCCGCCTGTGCCGCTCGTAGAGGAAATGCATCTGCGCTTGGAAGGCGGCGCCGGGCTTTTCATTGTAGAACTCCGCGAGGAAGGGGTTTTCCTCGCAATCGAAGATGCGCCGCGCGTGCATCTGTTCGGCAAGGACGCGTGCGAGTGTGGATTTGCCGACGCGAATCGGCCCTTCAATCACGATATACCGCGGGGACTTAAATTTGGGGCCGGTCACGGCGCGCGATTATAGCAAAGTCGTGCGAAACGCCAGAGACATGGCGACAAGAACGTTCGTCAACGAATCACCGCCGAACGAAGTCGCGATCTGGCTCCTCGAGCCACGTGGCTGCGGCAGATCACCAGCTGCGCGCGATCGCAGCTACGATCTTTCCGAGCGCGTCTACATCGCGCGTGTCGACCACCTCCGCAGGCGAGTGCGAATAGCGCAGCGGCCATCCGAGGGCGACGTCAATCGAGCCATAGCGCACAAATGCCGAGCCGTCGTTGCCTCCTCCCGTGACGCCGAACTGTGCTGCGATCTGATTGTCGCGAGCCAGCTTCATCACTTTTTCAACGAATGGGCGCGGGACGATATTCGAATTGTCCATTGCGCGGACAACGAAGCCTTTCCCGACGTGGGCGTCGCCAAACCGTTTCGATTCGAGCGGCGAATCGGCGCTGACGAAGGTATCTATGTTGAAGACGAAGTCCGGAGCACGGTTCTGAGACGCCAGGCTCTTTGCCAGCGTCCCTGCGCCGACCAGACCCAACTCTTCGCCCGTCGAAAATACGAAGGTGATGTCGCGGTCTTTCACTGGATTGCCAAGGGCCCAGAGCGCCGCGACCAACGCAGTGTCTCCCACGCGGTCGTCGAAACTGCGCCCATTGGCGCGCGTCCCGAGCAGCGGCCGGTACGCTTTCGGAATCGTGATCGAATCGCCCACGTGAATGCCCAGCTTCTCCACTTCTTCCGGGGTTCGCGCCCCCACGTCCACACGCACCGATTTCGCGGCGTCCGGTGCCCACTGGAATTTCGGCATGTCCCAGTTTTCGGGCAGCTCTACCACCGCTTCGCGGTCTCCGGTGCCGGTATGAACCAGAGCCGGGTGGCCGGAAAAATAGCTTTGCACTCCTCCGCCTTTCCAGGCCACTTCGAGACGGCCATCGGAGGCGATGGATTTCACCTCGAATCCGATTTCATCCATGTGTGCGACGAAGAGCAGCCGGGGCGCCTGCGAACCCTTTGGCGTAATTCCCACGCGCACGACCAGATTCCCCGCGGCGTCCGTCTCCGATGTTGCCCAGGCGGGCAGCAGTGACCGAACCATCTCTCGCACCCGCTCTTCGTGGTTGCTCACCCCGTAGGCTTCCGTCAAATGTTGCAGGAGGTCGGTAACTGAAGAGGTGTTTGCGCCTTTCTTCGGCTGGCCCTCGGCAGCAATGCCCGCGGGATTGGGTTCGAACTTCAGCGAAGACTTGCCGTATGCATTCGAATAGGCGACCAGCACAGTTACGAGATTGTTGAAGTCGGCTACATTGACGGTTTCAGCGGGCGTGTCGGCCCACGCGGTGGCAATGCCGATGTGCGCGGACTTCGGCGGCATCGGAGGCGCTGCAAGATAGTTGGGCGGAATCACCGGAGCCGAATAGTCCGGCACGAGAGGAACCTTGCTCGTTGCGACGACTCGTTTGAGTTCGTCCGCGAAGGCGTTGGGCGGCGCATTGGCTTCCTCTCCCGCGACCAGAACGCCGCTGCCTGGCTCTTTTCGCGGGGCGCGGCGCAGGTTCTCGGCACCGGTCACCGGGCCGCCAGCAAACAGGCGTCCCACATAGATCATTTCGTCGAACCGCATCGTGGTGATGATGCGCTCCAGGCCGCGCGCGCCGGTGCATTGCTGCACAACGAAGGCAATCGTTAGTGTCCCTTTTACCTGTGCCGGATCAATAAGCGTCAATAGCTCGATAAGCGCGGCTGCGCCGAAGCGATCACCCACGGCGGCGCCTGCAAATTCGGCGTTACCAAGATCGAAAAGGCTGCGGGTGATGGCAATCGGGCTCAGTACGTCAACGCCCGCTTTGCGGACTTCGTCGGCGGAAAATGCGCCGATGTCGACGTACATCTCATCGAGGTCGTTCGATTTCGGGGTATTCGCGCGCCCTGGCGCGAGATGCACGGAGAGGCCCGCTACCACGCCATCGATCCAGCCGCCCGTCGTCGTGCCTACTTTTACAGGCTGCGCGGAATACAGTTCGTTGAACATCGGCGGCAGGCCGCCCTGCGGCAAACGTTGCACGCGAATGTAGCCATCGTCGGTGATGGCGCTGACGACAAAGCCGGGCTCGTCAATGCCGGTGACCAGCAGGCGGTGCGGAGCGCCGCTGCCCAGCGTGATAACGACGTCGCCGAGATTGTCCACTTGCGGATGAAATGCCGCGACCCGCGAACTGATTTGATCCACGAGCGGCTTTTCGTATCCGGAAATCGCGATCACGTCGTCGAGCGATTTCAGATTGTCGAAAGTAGCCTGGCGCAAAGCGTCCTGCTGAGCGGACTGCCCGCGAGCAGGCAAAGCGCCACCGGGAAATATTGCCCACATGAGACTGATGAATATTGAGCGGTGAATTTTCATCTCAAGTCATCCTAAGAGGCGCGGGTCAGCTCAGCGATCAGTTCTTCGCGATGGCCGAATGCCATGTGTTCGATGCTTTTCAGCACTACTGAATACACTACCCAGGCGACCGCGGCGAATACCTGGAAAACAATCGTGGCGAGCCAAACTCTGTCGAAGCTGCGGCCTGCCATGAGCGTGACGGCTGCAAGGCCGACGACAACAATTTGCACGCCGAAGCTTGCGAAGACGGTGGTGTTCGACGCGCGCTGGCGGCCGAAAGTGCCATAATCGATTTTCTTGGGAGACGAAATCGAGAGCAGGTTGCCAACTGTGAGATTAACGGGCAGCGCGAAGAGAATTCCGGAGAGCGTGGCGAGGGTGGTTCCCAGGGCGGGCGGTTTGTATATGAGGCTGGCGCCGATCCAAACGAGAACCATTTCGAGAGCGAGAATTGTGGAATGAGCGAGATTTTTCGCCAGTATCGCGGAGCGGATTAGCACGGGCGCGGTGAAATACATCTGGACGCCGGCGCCCTCGGATCCAAAGTTGTTGTACACCATGTTTGTCAGGATCAGCAGTGCGTAGGCGGCGCCGATGGGAAAAGCCATGTCGGACGAGCCGCCGAGGAATGAGCCCGAACCTCTGTGAGAAGTGGAAGGCGTGAGCCGGAAGATAAAAAGAATGAATACGGGCATGATCAAGGTGAAAAGCATTGGCCCGCTGCGAGAAAGATATCGCATTTCTTTTTCGAAGATCGCCGCCACAGAGCCGGGAATTCCAGGAAAACTCCAGCCTGCGCGCACGATTCCGCGTTGTCCCGACGATTCCGCAAGCGCCGGCGCTTCACTGAGGTTCTCCCCGTGGAACTGAGCGCGCAGCCGAAGGTCCAAAAACCAGAAAATCGCAGCGCCATAGATGCCCAGAATTCCGAGGGTGCCGGCGGCGATTGCATAGTCCCCATCGGCTGCGCTCGCGATGGCAGAAGCGGCCGTTCCCGGAGGCAGTAAGCGCTGAATCGGCAAGACTCTGTCCGCGAATTGACGCAGATCCGGATGGGCGCTGCGGCCGTAGCGGCTCATCAACGGCCCAATTAGCTGAAAGCTGATGATGAACAAGAGAAAAAATACGCCGAGAATTTCGCGGGTGCGCCGCTGGGCCAGCCATCGTTCGACCCAAGAAAAGATCATGCGAGCAAGCAGAATGTTCACCGCTGCGACGAGGAGCAGCGCGATTGCGGCCCACGGAAAGAGAGGCGGCGAAGCCATTGCCACTCCGGACGCGACTCCCAACAACCACTGAGAGCTGAGCATAGTGGCCGGCTCGAGCGACCCGTAGACAATTCGAATCAGGGCGAAAGATGAATAGCTGAGTGGAAAGCGGAGAAGATTCGAAGTGTCGAAATTTTCTGTGAACGCGGTGGCAACTACCGGAAACAGCTGCCAGAAGAAAAATATCGGCCAGAGGATTATAGCGAGCCATTCCGCTTTACCGCTGGAAACCACGTAGTAAGCGGCGCCGCATGACGCCGCCAGACCGCCGATTCCGCCGGCGGCGAAACCGAGCGTGATGAAGATGTGCGAGACCAACTCCATGCGACCGCGAAGCGTTCGCAGAGAGTTGACGAAGAGTTGCCAGCGTACGCGTGCGACGGCCGCGAGCTGCTCTCGAACGCCCGGGGCGACAGTCAGCTCAGCCACGAAAGCTCCTGATCCACGGGACGGGAGCCGCCGACGATGCGCAGGAAAATCTCTTCGAGGGTGAGTTTTTCTCCTGGCACGGCTGGGGCGTGAACGCCATCGTCCGGTAACGCGGCGGCAGCTTGCGCTTCAACGCCGGCGCGAAGTTCCTCAAGCGAGCCCTGCGCGACGAGCCTGCCGCGATGAATGATGGCGAGATGGCTGCAGAGGCGCTCGACGATTTCGAGCACATGCGAGGTGAGAAAAATCGTGGCGCCGCGCGCGATCATGCTCTGCAGCATCACTTTGAGCGTGCCGGAAGCGATTGCGTCCACACCTTCAAAAGGCTCGTCGAGAAAAAGAATCTTCGGGCCGTGGATGACGGCGGCGGCCAAGGCCAATTTTTTCTGCATTCCGTGCGAGTAATCGGTGACGAGCTTTTTGGGCTGGTCGGCGAGCTGCATGAAATCGAGAAGTTCGGCGGCTCGGTTGGCGGCGGTTTCGCGATCGAGGCCGTACATGCGGCCGGCAAAATTCAGATACTCGGCGCCGGTGAGGCGTCCGAAGAGGGCCATGCCTTCGGGCACGACGCCGATCTGGCGTTTCACTTCGAGGGAGTTCGCGGCGAGATCGAGGCCGAGAATTTCGATGCGTCCGGCTGTGGGAGCGAGCAGGCCGGTGAGCATTTTGATGGTGGTGGATTTTCCAGCGCCGTTGGGCCCGAGGAAACCGAAGAACTGTCCGGGGGCAACGCGAAGATTCACGTCGTCGACTGCGGCGAGAGCGCCGAAGCGTCGCGTCAGGCCTTGCGTGGCGATGGCAGCGGAGTTCATGAATTTTCGACTCTAGCACAGAGCCGGAAAGGGCTGAAGGTGGCGGCGCTTGTGACGGCCCAAAGTGCCTGATTTGTCTCGATAGGAATCTTGGATTGGATTTGTTTTCTTGGACTTACGCGAATTTCTAATCGCGGTGTCTCGATTAGAAATCTTTACTCGTTGCCGTAGTGGCGGCACTGTTCGAGCCTTGAGGGGAGATGCCGCGCGTGGCTAAACACGGTGGTGTCTGCGCCACTGAAGGGCGAAGCCAAGAGGAGGAGAGCAGGCAAGATGCCCTTCGAGGCTCTGGGCAGGCCGGCGTTATAGCGGAAAGGAGTGAGGTGCCACTGCGCCGCCCGATCCTGCTCTGATCCTAACTTCATTGTTGTTTTCAGTTTTCTGTTTTCTTTCATCACACAGACCCCCAAAGACGAGCGTCTCACAGATGGGGCTGGAAACTTGACTGGTCGTTCGTCGAGAACAAGGACAGGGGCCTAAAAGCGGGCGATGACAAAGAATTTTCGCGGTGGCTGTTTTCAGAAACGCTGGCACAGCAATGGCGCAGGGAGTGGGGCGGGCGTCGCGGGCGAGTCTTAGACCCGCCCCTACTGATGGGCGACGGTGGCCAATGGCTATGCGGTCCGCCGGCGATGCGAATGCGGGAGGACTTACGACGGGGACGAGCGGCGCGGTTACTTTTTCTTTGTGCCGCCGGTGGCGGCGGCTTTATCGGCGTATTTCTTTTGGAAGCGCTCGACGCGGCCAGCCGTGTCAATCAGCTTCTGTTTGCCGGTGAAGAATGGATGGCACTGCGAGCAGATTTCAACGCGGATCAACTCGCCTTTTGCGGTCGAGCGCGTCTGGAACGTGGTTCCGCAGGCGCAGTGGACCGTAACGGGATGATAGTCGGGGTGAATTCCATCTTTCATTGAAAAGCTCCTACCGGCTGGCCGGTCTGCGTGACGATTGTTTTCAGACACTACAGTCACGTCGCTAGGCCAGCGGGAAACTCCTATTATACGGCAGCACGTTGTTTTTGCAAAATCATCGAAAAGCGGCGCCGACGATATTTTGAGCGACACTTTCCGAGGGCAATGTATTTCCCTGGGTATCTTTCCAAAGCACTGAGTTTCCTTCCGTTACGACCAACGTGTATGTGGTTCCCTGCGCGGAGAGGAGCCAGGTCTGAGGGCTGAATGTTGCCGTGTAAGTGGCTTCCGGAGTGATCAAGGTAAAGCTGTTGTGGTAGGAGGCGCCTTCAAATTTTATGTAGTCGCTTCCCATCGAGGAGTTGAGTTCCCTGCAACAACCAGAGGCGGCGCGGCGAACTTCGACCCACATCTTGTCGGCATTCGTGTCGAGGAGCTTACGGTCGTTGAGATCCTTTTCCTGCTGAAGTCTCTTGGCTTCGAGCTCGCTTTTCTTGCGTTCGGCTAGATTCTTTGCCCACTCGGAATTCATTTTTCGACGCTCCAATTGCGATGAGACTTTGAGCCTCGGTGCAGGGTGCCACCGGCGACGTCGTGTAACTAGCTGGCCGCGACCGCTTTTGTTTTTTTCACGCAGACGAAGCGTCGCTCTTCCGCGTGAAAAACGCAACCAGCGCTGTCGCGAAAGCGTCAAATAGATAGCAGGCAAAATTGGAGGAGAAAGAAGTTGCCTGAGAAGAGGCTCTGTGGATATGTTTGCGGAAATTCATAAGGTAGAACGCCTTAGTAAGGCGGTGCTTCTATTCGAGGGAAAGTCTGAAGGGCATGAGAATCATCACCCACCCAGCCTGGAGGATATACAGCGCCGGGCCTGCGAGATTCACCATCAGCACGGCGCGGTAAGCGGCGGGTATACGCTGGATGAGTGGCTCGAGGCCGAACACGAACTCGAAAAGACCGACGGGCCTGATACCGGAAATGATTTGGTGCACTAGCGAGGATGGGACTAGGAGACGAAAGAACAACCGACGCGGGAGCGACCGCCTTCGAGGTGTTGGGTGTAAGTCTTGTGCAGAACGACGCGCACAGGCGGAAGAATCGGGACGTGCAGGATAGCGTTGAATTGTGCCGGAAGTTCTTCAGGCTTTTCGACTAGCAGCGCAACTCCCCCATAGCTGAGGTCTACGACGGCCGCGTGGTGCTGAGAGGCTTCCGCGAGAACCGCATAGGCTTTCGTGCCGGCCAAAGAGACGCGTTCAAATTTGCGATGCTCGACATCCGGCTCGGCTCGCGGCGGTTGCGGGGCATGGGGAAAACCAGCTGGAGGTGAGGGCCGCGCGAAAGGCGTACGCGGAACCGATGGAATTTCGCGCGGCGGCGTTGTGCGCGAAGCAGATTCATTGCGCGCTGCATTTTTCGGAGGAGCTTCGGGAGTAGCAGTTTCACGCGGGCTTTCCTTCTCCTCGCGAGGTGGGAAGGTTTCCGGGCGCCCGCGACGTGAAAACGGCGTGGGCCCTGCATCGCGACCGATATTTTTCAATTCATACAACTGCTTGTCCGCCAAACCGAGAAGAGTGCGCTTGGAGTCTCCGTCCTGGGGATGAACCGCGATTCCAAAATCCAAGGTGACGCCAATATCGAGTTTCATTTCGCGAATATCGTTTTCAAACTGCGTGCGGATACGGCGGCAAAGCGTATTGGCCTGTTCGGGATCGGTTTCCGGCAGCAGCAGCGCGAATTCATCGCCGCCAATGCGAAAGGCGAAATCGGAGGCGCGCATTGTTTTTCTGAGCATGGTGGCAGCGAGTTGCAGGATCTGGTCGCCCTGCAGATGCCCGCGGCGATCGTTCACTTCTTTCAATTTGTGCACATCGAGAATCACAAAGGCGAGCTGCTGGTTGTAGCGTTTCGCGCGATTCAGTTCCTTTTCGCTGTACTCGTCAAAGAGGCG
>Ga0126381_100007644_pt1 | contig 12046 bp, 5 predicted proteins | sample PanSoiMetPlot_28_FD_96465 | JGI IMG/M metagenome (GOLD analysis project Ga0126381, IMG submission 96465) | Tropical forest soil microbial communities from Panama - MetaG Plot_28 | ecosystem: Environmental > Terrestrial > Soil > Tropical forest > Bulk soil | place: Panama | collected 2016-02-17
AACGTGAACAATTTCTTGGAACAGAAACGCAAGAAGCTCAAGAGGTTCGTCAATTTCTATCCGCCTTTTCTGGGCGCCGGCGTGCGCATCAAGGAAATCTCGGAAGACTTGCGGACCATCGAGGTCCACATGCCTTTGCGGTTCTGGAACAAGAACTACGTCGGCACACATTTCGGCGGATCGCTGTACGCCATGTGCGATCCGTTCTTCATGCTTATCCTGCTCCACAACCTCGGGCCCGAGTACATCGTGTGGGACAAGGCGGCCACCATTCGTTTCAAGCGGCCGGGTAACGGATTGGTGAAGGCAGTCTTCCATATTCCCCAGGAACGGATCGACGAGATACGCGCCCAAGCCGACGCCCGGGGCAAGATCGAGCCGCAATTCCAGACCGTCGTTACCGATCTGGAGGGGACGGTCATTGCCGAGGTCGACAAACTTCTCTATGTGCGAAGGAAGAAACCGGAAGAAAGCAAATCAACTGCCGGAAGCAGCGCCGGTGCCGGCCTGCGCTAGACGCTCCTCAGCCAGACGATCGGCCGCCTGGTACGTTGGAATCTTGTCTCGGGCTGCGATTTCAAAAATGGCGATCAGAGTCGAGTAGATAGCATCAATTTTCTCCATCGCGCGGGCCGGGTCCCACCCCAGCATCTCGATGCAGCAACCGTTGATCACGCCGCCGGCGTTGGCGGCGTAATCGGGAGCATAAAGAATACCGCGCTGCTCGAGCAGATCGCCGTGCCGCGCCTCTGCGAGCTGGTTGTTCGCCGCGCCCACCACCAATTGAGCGCGAAGCTGAGGAATGGTCTGATCGTTGAGGATGCCGCCTAAGGCGCAGGGCGCGAAGATGTCTGCGTCGACCGAGAAAATATTCTCGGGCGCAACGGCGGTGGCTCCAAATTCGCCGGTCACGCGCTTGATCCGTGCGTCATCCACGTCCGTAACTATCAATCTTGCGCCGGCGCGGACTAGCTCGCCTGCCATGTAATATCCAACATGGCCGCAACCCTGAACGGCTACGGTCTTGCCAGCGAGGGCGTCGCTTCCCCAGTGACGGTTGGCTGCGGCCTGCATAGCGCGAAATACACCCCGCGCGGTACTGGGGGAAGGATCGCCCGAGCCTCCCTGCCGCCCGGCTACGTATCGGGTCTCTTTGGATATATGTTCCATGTCCGCGGGACTGGTGCCGACATCTTCGCCGGTAATGTACTTGCCCGCAAGGCTCTCCACCAGGCGCCCGTGGGCGCGAAACAGCTTTTCCCGAACACCGGCACTATCCTCTTGACCTGTCTGTCGCAAAACGATTGATTTGCCGCCGCCGCACGGCAGGCCCGCGAGGGCGTTCTTGTATGTCATGCCGCGAGCCAGACGCAACGCATCGGTCAGCGCCGCCTCATGGGTTGCGTAGTGCCAATAACGCGTGCCTCCCACGGCAGGTCCCAACGCCGTGCTGTGAATTGCCACGATTCCCTGATAGCCGGACTCCGCGTCAATTCCCCAGACAACACGCTCATATCCAGGCACACGAACTTCCCTGATTTCCATGGGTTCCTTTTCAATGACAGCAGGTGGAATGTGTACCCTTCACTCTAGCAGATGGGTTGGTCGCAGCCGAAACTGGTCTCCTCGTCACCATAGTGGGTCAATTCGACCCACTACGCGCGGCGATTGGCTCGCTCTCTTATAATGCTGAGCTTATGCCCAACCCACCGGTCTTATCGGCTCGCAGCCTGTTTGTTGCATTCATACTCGTGTCTGTCCTGTTGCCCGCGGTGGCGCGCCCGCAGCAGGCTGATCCCGCTTTGTACAGCGGAATGCGCTGGCGCATGATCGGCCCGTTTCGCGGCGGGCGCAGCAATGCCGTGAGCGGCCTCGCGGACCAGCCCAATCTCTACTACTTTGGCTCGGTTGGAGGCGGCGTTTGGAAGACCACCAACGGCGGCGATACCTGGGAGTCTATCTTTGACGGGCAGCCCATCGCCTCGATTGGCGCGCTGGCGGTGGCGCCGTCGAAACCGAACATCATCTACGTTGGAACCGGTGAAGCCGACTTTCGCTCCGATCTCACCTACGGCAACGGCATGTACAAGTCCATCGACGGCGGCAAGACCTGGAGCAACATTGGGCTGCGTGATTCGCGCCACATCGCACGTGTAGTCGTCGATCCGCGCAACCCGGATCTTGTGCTCGTCGCCGCTCTAGGTGAAGCCTATGGTCCGAATCCCGAACGAGGCGTGTTTCGCTCGACCGACGGCGGCGCCACCTGGCAAAAGGTTCTCTACAAAGACGAAAACATCGGCGCGGTTGAACTCGCTCCCGACCCTGACGATCCGCAGACCATCTACGCCGCGCTCCTGCATGATCAGCGTCCGCCATGGAGCACCTATGCTCCGACCACGAATTCAGGAGCTATCTACAAGTCCACCGACGAGGGCGCCAGTTGGAAACAGATTACTGGTGGCGGACTCCCGGGCGGCGACTGGGGACGCGTTGGCCTGGCTGTCGCTCGCGGAACGCATGGGCAGCGGGTTTACGCACTGATCGACGCGAAAGACGGCGGCCTCTTTCGCTCCGACGATGCCGGACAAACCTGGGCGCTGGTTGGAACCGATCCGCGAATCCGGGGGCGGCTGTGGTACTTCGGCGAGGTCACGGTCGATCCCAAAGATCCCAACACCGTCTACTTGCCGAACGTCTCCATTTATCGTTCCACGGACGGCGGCAAGTCTTTCACGGCGATCAAAGGCGCGCCCGGCGGTGATGATTATCACTCACTATGGATCGATCCCGCGAACCCGCAGCGCATGATTTTCGGCAGCGACCAGGGCGTGGGCATCAGCGTGGATGGCGGCAAGAGCTGGAGCTCCTGGTACAACCAGCCGACCGCTCAGCTCTATCACGTCGCGGTAGACAACCAGTTCCCTTACCATGTCTACGGCGCGCAGCAGGACAGCGGCAGCGTGGAAACCACCAGCCGCGGCAACGACGGGTCGATTACCTTCCGCGACTGGCATCCAGGGGGCGCAGGCGAGAGCGGTTACATCGCGCCCGATCCCAGCGATCCCAACATCTCGTACGGCGGCGGAACCTTCGGCGAACTGTTTCGCCATGACAAGCGAACCGGCCAGGAACAGATCATCGCGCCGGAGGCGGTGCGAACTTTTGGCGGCGATCCCACGAAAGCCGAGTACCGCTTTACCTGGACCTCACCGCTGGTCTTCTCGCCTCAAGATCCGCACACGCTGTATTTCGGTTCGCAGTATCTGCTGCGTAGCCGCGATCAGGGCAATAGCTGGGAAAGAATCAGTCCGGATCTCACCGGAACCGACCCGAAGGCTTCGCACGACGGCCCGACCACGCCGGAAAACGCGATGCAGCGCGGCCACGGAGTGATCTACACGATTGCACCGTCCCCGCGGCAGCCGGGATTGATTTGGTTCGGCACCGATACCGGTCACATCAGCCTCACCCATGATGCGGGTAAGACTTGGACCAATGTCACGCCTCCAAGCCTAACCGCGTGGAGCAAGGTCAGCGTGATCGAGGCCTCCCATTTCGACGCTGCGACTGCATACGCCGCCATTGACCGCCATCGCCTGTCCGATATCGGACCGCATATTTATCGCACGCGCGATTCCGGAAAAACCTGGACGGAGATCGCTTCGGGCATTCCTAGCGGCGCTTATGTTCGTGCGGTCCGCGAAGATTCCGAACGCAAAGGGCTGCTTTTCGCTGGGACAGAGCTGGGAGTCTACTTCTCTCTCGACGAGGGTGGCCACTGGCAACCTCTGCAGCTCAACATGCCGGTGGTTCCGGTGCACGATCTGCTAATCAAGGGCAATGATCTGGTCGTCGCCACGCACGGACGATCATTCTGGATACTGGATGACATTTCCCCATTGCGCCAACTGAGCGCCGAAACCAGCTCTTCCCCTGCCTATCTCTTCAAACCGGCGACTGCAATGCGCATTCGTGCCAGCACCAACCACGACACGCCTCTGACTCCCGAAGTTCCGGCCGGGGAAAATCCTCCGCCGGGAGCCGTATTCTACTACTACCTGAAGTCTTCCGCGCAAGGTGAAGTAAAGCTTGAAGTTTTGGACGGGCGCGGCCAAACCGCGCGCGCGTTCTCCAGCAACGACAAGCCGTCGTCGCCGGCCTCGCCGCCGCCTTTTCCGTCCTACTGGTTCCGGCCACCGGAGCTGCTTTCGACCGCCGCGGGGATGCACAGGTTCGTCTGGGACCTCCGCTATGCCACCCCCCCGCTTGCGTCCCAGGGCTACAGCATGTCGACAGTGTTTGGGCGAAGCGTGCCTCGCGAACCCGAGGGCCCGGCAGCGGTTCCGGGAGGCTATCAGGTTCGCCTTACAGTCGATGGCAAAAGCTACACTCAGCCGTTCAGCCTGGTCATGGACCCGAGAGTAAAATCCACCCAGCAGGAGCTGCAAAGGCAATTTGATCTGGAATCGAAGCTCTCGCAGGCGCTGGCGCGGGCAGACCAGGCAGCTCGAGAGATCCATGAGGCCCGCGCTCTCGGCAATATCACCGCAGAGCTGGAAAAGAAGCTCGCAGGCGCTTCAGGCCGGCGAGGCGGTGAGGAAGAGAGCGCATCGGGCGGCGAGCCGCACGTGACTCTGGCGCAATTAAGCGGAACTTTTGCGCAGCTGCTCTCTGTTGCCGATAGCGCCGACGCCGCCCCGACCACGCAAGTGACAGCAGCAGCCGAGCAGTCGTTTCGCCAGCTCGATGCCCTGCTCCAAGAGTGGCAAACGACGAAGAAGTAGGGAGCGTCAGCTGGATTCCGACGTGAGTCCGTTTGTTGGATTCGTTGAAGCCTTACTAGTTTGAGTCTATAATCGCGCGGACAGATGGCCCTTATCTCTGGAACGAGACTTGGCCCCTACGAGATTCACTCCCCTCTTGGTGCAGGCGGCATGGGGGAGGTGTATCGCGCCCGCGACACGCGCCTGGAGCGTACCGTAGCCATCAAGATTCTGCCGGCACACTTCTCTTCCGATCCCGTCCGCAGGCAGCGCTTCGAACGCGAAGCCAAGGCCATCTCCATACTGAATCATCCTCACATCTGCGTGGTTCACGATATCGGACACCAGGACGGCATCGATTACCTGGTCATGGAGTGCATTGAAGGCGAGACTCTGGGCAACCGCCTGGAGAAAGGACCGCTGCCACTCGATCAGGTTGTGAAGATCGGGGCCGAGGTGGCCGACGCCCTGGATCGAGCGCACCGCAGTGGCATAGTGCACCGCGATCTGAAGCCCGGGAACATCATGTTGACTGCAACCGGGGCGAAGCTGCTGGACTTTGGTTTGGCCAAGCCGGCCGTGGCCCTCGCAAACGCCGCGACCTTAACCGGGTCGGCGCTGAAAGCAGACTCGCCGGTGACGGAACAGGGCACGATCGTGGGGACCTTTCAGTACATGTCGCCGGAGCAAGTGGAAGGAAAAGAGGTGGACGGCCGCAGCGACATTTTTTCGTTTGGGGCAGTGCTCTACGAGATGGTGACCGGCAAGCGGGCATTTGCCGGCAAGAGCCGGCTAAGCGTGGCTTCGGCAATCCTGGAAAGAGAGCCGGAGCCGATTAGCGCGATCAGGCCGATCACGCCGCCCGCGCTGGACCACGTGATACGGCGCTGCGTGGCAAAAAATCCCGAAGAACGCTGGCAAAGCGCGGCCGACTTGAGGGCGGAGATAAAATGGGCCGGCACAACCGGTGGCCCCGCCGGTGCAGCCGCGGCCCGCAAATACAGCACTTGGCCGGCGCTGGTCGTGGCGGCGCTTTTGGTGGTAATGGCGCTCACCGGAATCGTCGGCTGGTGGAAAGGCGCTTCCAAACCGGAGGCAGTGCTGCGCGCCAGCGTCCTGCCGCCCGCGGGTGCTACCCTCGATCTGAGAGGGCGCAACGGCCCTCCCGCGCTTTCGCCCGACGGAAGCAGTATTGCTTTTGTCGCCGTCAAAGACGACAAATCTTTCATTTGGCTGCGCCGGCTTGATTCGTTGGAAGCGACACAGATTCACGGCACGGAGGGTGGCTATTTCCCTTTCTGGTCTCCCGATGGGCACTATCTCGCTTTTTTCGCCGATGGAAAGCTCAAGAAGCTTCGAGCAGCGGGCGGCTCGCCCCAGATGATCTGCGATGCGGAAGACGCGCGGGGAGGAAGCTGGGGCAAGAGCGGTGACATCATTTTCGCCCCGAACCCCCTCAGTGGGTTGTTTCGCGTCTCCGCTTCCGGAGGACAACCGGTCGAGGTGACCAAGAACAATGACTTCCCGAACGGCGGCAGCCACCGCTGGCCGTTCTTTCTCCCTGACGGTCGCCATTTCCTGTATCTTTCCGGTCAGAATGGCTCCGAAGACGAGAGCTCGGCGATTCATTTCGCGTCGCTGGACGGCAGCGACAATCGCGTGGTCCTCAATGCCAGCTCGAATCCAGTGTTTGCTTCTGGATACCTCTTGTATGTCGTGCAGGGCACGCTATATGCCGCTCCCTTCAACCCGCTCCGGGGAGTGCTTGCCGGGGAAGGACAGCCCGTAGCGGATTCGATGCGGTACGACCCCTTGTATGCCCGCGGGATCTTTTCCGCTTCAGAAAACGGCATTCTTGCATATCGGCAACGAACTGCATCAAACGCGCGGCTTATTTGGATGGACCGCACCGGAAAGGAATTGGCACACTTAGGCGAACCTGCGGCTTATGGCGGGGTACGACTCTCTCCTGACGACAGCCGGAGCGCCATATCGCTTACTACAGCGAACGGCGCCGAAACCTGGGTCTTTGACACAAAGCGTGGAACGCGCACGCTGCTAACCTATGGGCCGCCGCTTGCCGATGTGGTATGGGCGCCGGATGGCAAGTGGCTCTATTTTGCAAAACGGGCCTCGCACACCAGCGGCATCTATCGCAAGGCTGCTGACGGTTCTGGACAAGAAGAGCAGTTGCTTGCATCGGAAGTCCACAGTTTCCCCACTGGTATTTCTCCCGACGGAAAGTATCTGGCGTTTCATTTCGCCTCTCCCGGCAGCAAGCTGGATATCTGGATTCTCCCGCTCCAGGGTGAGCACAAGCCCTTTCCATACCTTGAGACTCCGTTCAGTGAGATAAACGCCCGATTCTCCCCCGATGGCCGCTGGATGGCGTATCAATCGAATGAGACCGGGAGAGCGGAGATTTACGTGACTCGTTTTCCCGATCCCACGGGAAAAATCCAAGTCTCCTCTACTGGAGGAGCTCAGCCGGTCTGGGGCAGAGACGGCAGGAATCTGTATTTCCTGACCTCGACCGATGATTTGATGGAAACGAACATCGCATGGCATCTGGGCAATCCCATCGTGGGCACGCCGCACAAGCTTTTCAATGCGCATGCGAAGAATACCAATTTAGCTGCCATGTTCGATGTTGCCTCCGATGGCCGTTTTCTCGTCGTTTCATCGGGATCCGAGAGCGCCGATCCCATCACGCTGGTAACCAATTGGACAGCGGGGCTGAAGAAATGAGTTTGAGTACGGTGCATGGAAGCGAGCGGAAGGCAGTGTTTGACTGCATCGCTCGTGTGAATCCGTGACACGACCGTTCTCTTCACTGCGTTCTAGTGCATGGCAAGTTGGAGGGCTGGTAAGCCGGTCGTACCTGGGTTCGTGAGTTTCCCGCTGCTGTCAATGGTGTACACCGATGTCTGGCTCTGCCCGTTGACAACGTACACGTATTTTCCAGATGGATCGAAGGCAACGCGGAAGGGTAGAGATCCGGTTGCGATGATGCCGTTTGCGTTTAACGCTCCCGTGTTGGAATCAATCGTGAACATGGAAAGCGTATTGTCAAGACGATTCGTCACGTACGCAAATTTGCTCGACGGATCGACCACCACTGCCGTTGGTCCCTTTCCGGTTGGAGCGCTGACTGGTGTAACCGGAATCAACGTCCCGGTTGTCTGGTCGATTGTGTATTGCACGACCCGATCGAACAAGTTATCCACCATGTATGCGAACTTGCCGGAAGGAGTTACCGCAAATGCGAAGGGAGATCCTCCCGCGTTGACGCTGGCAGGTGTCATCGGCGTCAAGACTCCAGTGCTGCCGTTGATGGTATACATCGAAATTGTGCCGTCGTCTTGATTCGCAGCATAGGCAAACCTACCGGAAGGATCCACTGTGATGGAGAGCGGACTCCAGCCCGCCGCAACGCTGGCCGGGGTAGTTGGGGTCAAGACGCCCGTGGTGGCGTTGATGGTGAACATTGAGATCGTGTTGTCGTCGCTATTCGCCGTATAAACAAACTTCCCGGATGGATCAATCCCGATTCCCTGCGGGAACCATCCAGTCGGAACCGTAGGAGGCGTGGTCGGGGTCAGGACGCCAGTGCTGGAGTTGATGGTATACATCGAAATTGCGGAAGGGCCTGCAACATTGGATACGAGATTCGCGACATAAACAAACCTGCCCGACCGATCGACGACCATATCTTCGGAACCTTGGAGGCTGGATTGGGGCCCCGTGGGAATGGTGGCTGGGGTTGTTGCCGTGAAGGCTCCTGTACAGGAGTTTACGGTGAACATCGAAACGCTAAAGCCGGTCAGCAAGTAAGCGAATTGCGGCGTGGACGCGGGGACGCATGGCGGGGGTTGAGGAAGCGTAGAATTACCGCCGCAACCAACGGCGAACAGGACCAGCGCGCTGAAAACCATAGCGCATGAGCCTCTAGCGATCATGCAGAACCTCCGTCTTCGTGGCAGGTTCTCTGCCAGGCTACCGGCTTGTTGTAGTTCCTCAGTTTTCGACCAAGTTGGCTCGATCGAGCTATTGGAACGCACGTTTGGCCAAAAGCTCGAACCCTGGACTCCCTTGAAAGTTGTCATCGCTCCCAACCACAAGTTGTAGCCATGCTGTCCGAAGCTAAGCTATCTTCCTTTTGGGTCTGCGTGTATGAGGAATAGATAAGATTTGTAATAGATTCCGGAGGGACTTCGCGAGAACCTAGCCGGCCTTGACCCGAACACTCAGCTTACTCGTTGCGCAGCGCCACCACTGGGTCCACGCGGGACGCGCGCCAGGCCGGAACGGCAGCCGCCAGTACCACGATAGGCGTTACTGCCATCAGCACCCACGCGTAGGTGACTGCGTCGGTGGCTTTCAAGCCAAACAACATGGTGTTCATCACCCGCGTGACAGAAAACGCGAGTGCCAGGCCGGCGCCCACGCCGAGCGCCGTCATCTGCGCCGCGCGCTTGAGCACCAGCGCCAGCACGTTACGCGGTGAAGCGCCGAGCGCCATGCGCACTCCGAACTCCGGAGTGCGCTGCGTCGTGACATAGCTCATCACGCCGTACATGCCCGCCATGGCCAGCAGAAGCGCGAGTCCGGCGAACAGCCCGGCCAGCATCGTGCGCAACCGCGGTGTCGCTATGGAGTCCGATACCATCGCTTCCATGGTGGTAAACTTGGTCGCGATTTGGGGATTGAGAGACTGCATCTTGCCGCGCACCGGGTCGATCAGCGAGGCAGGCGAAACTGCGCTCGGCATCACCACCTCCACCTCGTTGGCATGATAGGGATGCTGCAGCACCGGCATGTACAAAGTTGGTCCCGGCGATGATGCGGGAGAGTCTTGCCGAACATCGGCCACCACGCCCACGACTGTCATCCACTTCGGCGAATCGAGGCCGCATTGGATGGTGTGGCCGATCGGATCCTGCCCCGCGAAACTTTGCCGGGCCAATGACTCACTGATGATGGCGACAAATTGATGATCGTAGCTGTCGTTCGAATTGAAGTCGCGGCCGTGCAGCAGCGGAATTCCCATGGTGGAGAAGTATCCCGGCCCAGAAAGGCTGAAAGTCGCCTGGGCAAGATGGTTAAGATGCTGGCGGAAGTCCTGGCCGTCCACCACGTACCCGCCGTTGGAGCCGTACTGGCCGGTGGGCACGCCCATCGCCGCCGCGGCAGAGATCACGCCGGGAATCTGCTTCACTTGCTCGACTGCGTTTTCGAAAAATCGGGCCGCCTGCAGATAATCGCTTAACGTGTGCGCCGGATCGTGCGCGTACATTACCAGCATGGCTTGCGTCCGGTAGCCAAGGTCCACGCTGTTGAGCGCGAGGAAGCTGCGGAAGAGCAAGCCCGCGCCTATAGCCAGCGCGAACGACAGCGCCACCTGCACCACCACCAACGCGTTGCGCAAGCGGTTGGACGACCCGGCGAGTCCGCGTCCCGCCTGCTTCAGCGCGTCGTTTAAGTCCACCTTCGCCGCCTGCCACGCCGGACTCATCCCGAACAAAAAGCTCGAGAGCAGCGACACACCGATCGCGAAGGCAAAGACGCTCCAGTTCACCTGGATGTCGGCGAGGCGTGGCAGTCCCACCTGCTGCGCGGTAGCGCGAGTTAGCGCGCGTGTTCCGACGAAGGCCAGCAGCAATCCCAACCCGCCACCGGCAAGCGCGATGACGCCGCTCTCCATCAGCAGCTGGCGTGCGATCGCCGTTCGCGTGGCGCCTAGCGCGGCACGCACCGCAAGTTCGCGCTGTCGCGCGGTGGCACGCGCCAGCAGCAAATTGGCGACGTTGGCGCAGGAGATCAACAGCACGAGCGACACCGCGCCCATCAGAAAGTACAGAGTGGCTCGCACCGGACCAACCAGTTGTTCCCGCAGCGGCACAGCCAGAAATCTCTTGGCTTTGTTGGCATCGGGAAAAGTCCCTTCCAGCCGCGCGCCGAGGGTTTCGAGCTGCGCGTTGGCTGCGTCGAGCGAGGTGCCTGGCCTCAGGAGGGCTACGGCTCGATAGTTGTAGGCGGTCCGCTCCATGCTTTCCGGCTGCGGCGAAGTCGCCAGCCAAACCTGCGCCTCGCGAGGGAACCGGAAGCTTGGCGGCACTACGCCCACGATCTGGTAGGCGACACCTTCCATGTGCAGCGTCTGGCCAAGCGCCGCCGCGCCCGACCCGAAGTTACGTTGCGCGAACGGCAGGCTGACGATAGCGCCGCGCTGCGCGTCGTTGGCCTCCAACCCGCGCCCCAAAGCCGGCATGACACCAAAGACCGTGAAGAAATTGGGCGTGACGAGGTACGTTCCGACAAACTCGGCGTGATCGGCCATCTGCACTCCCATCTCGCCGCCGTAATAAAAGCTCACCTGTTCCAGCGCCGGCACGCCAGAGCGGATGTCCACCACGTCGGGTCCGGTGGTGCGAGGAAACGAGCGCCCTTTCTGCGGGTAGAAGGTATTCAACTGCACGATGCGGGAGGCGTTGGGATAATCTAACGGCCGCAGCAGGACTCCGTTCACCACACTGAACATCGCCGTGTTGGCCCCGACGCCAAGCGCCAGAGTCAGTACCGCGATGGCGGCGAACGAAGGATTGTTCTTCAGCATCCGAACCGCGTAGCGGAGTTCGTGGAACATTGCATCTCCTGAACAGGAATATAGACGTCCAGCGAGACAAAATGAATGGCAAATAATTTAGAACGAAGCGCTAGCGGCTGGTGGTCTTTTGTTCTGTGGCGAAGTATCCGCTGCGGGTGCGAACCTGAAGTTCCTTGTAGCCGGGCGCATGCGCCACGACACGGACCGCGCGGTAACCGCCGTTGGTGCGAGGGTTGGTAGGTTTATAGGTGATGGTGTACTGGTTGCGGATGTCGTGGGCCACGGCCTGGCTCATCTCATCCACTTCTTCCATGTTCTTCGGAAAGAACGCTACTCCGCCTGTTTGCAGGGACAACGCTTCCAGGGCGCGCTTGAACCTCTTTGTATTGCCTTCCTCGCCCAAAATACCGATGGTGTAGATGGTGGGTCCGTTCTCGTTCTGGACGGCGCGAATGGTCTGCTCCAGCGATTCCCGGCTCTCGTTGTCGTCGCCGTCGGTGATAACCAGCAACACTTTCTTCTCGCGCTGGGCGCCCTTGGCCAAATGCTCGGCGGAGGCCACCACGGCGTCGTAGAGCGCCGTACCGCTGCGCGAATCCACGCGGTCCAGGGCTTCGCGCATCAAGCTGACGTTGTTGGTGAAGTCCTGATCGAGGTACGGCTCGTCGTTGAAGTT
>Ga0126381_100007645_pt1 | contig 12046 bp, 10 predicted proteins | sample PanSoiMetPlot_28_FD_96465 | JGI IMG/M metagenome (GOLD analysis project Ga0126381, IMG submission 96465) | Tropical forest soil microbial communities from Panama - MetaG Plot_28 | ecosystem: Environmental > Terrestrial > Soil > Tropical forest > Bulk soil | place: Panama | collected 2016-02-17
CACTTCTTGGCGCATGCTGCATGAGCAGCGTTCGCGCCCTTTGCCGCGCATTTCGAATCGCTGATCCATCCATCCCAGCTATTGTCTTTTGGGGCAGCCAACGCGAACCCGCTACACAACAAGAGCCCGACGATCGATAGGGCAATCTTCTTCATGTTATTTCTCCTGTCCGCGTATGGTGCGGACTCTACACAGCAGTTGATCAACTCACCAAGTATGCCGAGTCTTAATCGCTCGGCATGAATCTGCGCCGCACCAGTATAGCGAGGAAACGAGGTCTAGTTGTGAAGGAAGAGTCAAGAGCTACTTAATCGTAGGGTTGGGTTCGGGCAGCTTTTCGGCGACGGAAGTACTGGTTCTGACCTCGGATTTAGGCTGTGGCTGCATCAACACGACCTCACCCGGTTTTACGTAGCCAAGTTTCTCGCGTGCTTCTTTGATGATGGTATCGCGGTCGCTCTGTAACTTCCTTACGCGAGTTTGAAGGTCCTGATGTACTTGGTTATCAACCTCGATCTCATGCTGGACTTTCTGATACTCGGCGCGCTTGGCGCGCCATTCAACCGTACCGTTTGCTCCAAAGACAACTTTATAAGCAATCAGCGCCGCCAGCACACCGATGCACAGCGTCGCGAGGACGCGACGCATGTGATAGAACCAGCTGCCGACGTTTTCTACACTAGACATCTTCGCCGCTACGCCAAAAGCGTTCGTACAACTCAGAGCTTGCGTCGAGATCCTAAAGCATTAGTCAAGAGCTCGACGCACCCTTTCGTAAGCCAACATACGTAGTGAACGTCTGTTTCAAAACGCGGTCAAGCGAAGGGCAGGCGAAAGTCCAAAAGGAATCAAATTCACCAACAGCATTCTAGGGAATGAGCTACAGCGCTGCGAGTGCTAGAGTCCTATTCGAAACGAGATTTATCTCGGAGGTCCCGCGTGGCTGACGCTCGCATTGTATTAACGACGGTTGGGCTGATGGACAAGGCAGAGCAAATTGCCGCTGAACTGGTTGAACGTCGTCTTGCCGCCTGTGTAAACATCATTGGTCCCATTCGCTCCATCTATCGCTGGAAAGGTGCGGTTGAGAGCGAACAGGAGTATCTGCTGCTAATCAAAACCACAACTGAGCAGGCGTCGGCACTCTCGACTGCGTTCGCCGAGCTTCATCCCTATAAACTAGCCGAGCAAGTCGAGTTAGCTATCGAGGGCGGCAGTGTTCCGTATCTGGAATGGCTCAGCGCCCAGGTTGCGCGTGATTCCAATCAATAGGCAAGCAGGATTCGAAGATCGCGCACATTATTTCCGGTAGGACCGATGATAAGTGCATCGCCGATCGCATGCAGTAACGGGAACGCATCAAATTGCGAAATTGCGGATGCGATGTCGAGGCCGTGCTGCCTTGCTCGCGCTCGCGTCGTGCCGTCGACGATAGCGCCTGCCGCAGGGCTGTTGCCATCTATGCCGTCGGTTCCCGCGCTCAAGACCGCGATCGACTCGCCTGCGATCTGGTCGGCGCAGTACAAGGCAAACTGTTGATTGCGTCCTCCCACACCAGATTCGTTGCCAACCGTGACCGTTACCTCTCCGCCCGAGACCAGACAGACTCGTGACGACCGTTGCCGCGAGCTCCTCAGCCGCTCAAGCAAATGGTCGGCAGCTTGCGCATAGTCCCAATCGTCGCAAGAATCGTCAGTCTCCACGGTAAAACCGAGGCTTTTAGCACAACTGGTGGCAGCCTCAACGGCTGACCGGTTCGACAACACGGTCACATATCGACTATTCGCAAATGCCGCATCGCTCGGTTTCGGCGTTTCCGATAGCTCTTCATCCTCAAAGATCAACCGCACTCTTTCTGGAAATCCGTCAATTAAGTGGTAGTCTCGCGCAATCTTGTAGCAATCCGCGACCGTGCTGCTGTCTGGCATGGTCGGTCCCGAAGCCAGCGCGTCAAGCGCCCGATCAGGAACATCTGACACCAGCAACGAGAGCTGAGCAGCCGGGAACGCCGCCTCTGCCATGCGTCCGCCTTTGATCGCAGAAAGATGCTTTCGAACAGCATTGATCTCGGCAATCGGTGCCCCAGAGTGTACGAGCACCCGGTTGGTTCCGACGACATCCGACAATGTCAGAGCTGGGTTTTTAGGCTTTTCTGCGATCGCCGATGCGCCCCCGCTGATCAGAAATAACATCAGCGATCGCTCGGGTAAGCGGTACAGGAGATCAAGGATGGCTTCGCCTGCGCGCAGGGAATCTTCATTCGGCAACGGGTGCCCGCCATAGAAATATCGAAACCCCGCAACCGGAGACTTCGGCGGCACCGAACACGCAATAATCCCTGTGATCTCAACAGGAACAAGTTGTGACAGGGCGGCCGCCATACCGTGGCCCGCCTTGCCGATGGAGAGCACCGCTATCCGCTCGAACCCTCCGAGGTCGTAACCATAGCCGCCGACTTCAAGCGTTCCCTCGCTGAAACGAATGCTGTTACTGAAAGCGTTGCGAATGTCGCATTCTGCCAGGGCGTAATCAAAAATTTCTCGCGTCAACCTGCGCATCGCAGCGACTGTAGATGCATAAGGTGATGGAAGAATATCCGGCGACATGGGGCACGATTATATGCGGTTGTTTGGCCTAGACCGCAGGACGCAACAACTCATGCAACCAGCTCTCCATGGTCAGCCGCATTTCGTTTAAGTGACCCTCGAAGAAATGGTCGCCGGGAATGAATACCAGCTCTGTTGGCTCGGCGGCGTTCGCTACGACCCACTCCAGTTCTTCATGGGGGCCAAACTGATCATGATCGCCGCTGAGAAACAGCTTGGGCTTGCGACACTCGCGCAGGAAGTTGTACGCGTAGGCACGTCCTTCGACCTCAACCGGGGTTCCCAGCGAGATAATGGCTCGCACGGCCGAGTCAGGACAGCAGGCCATCATGCCCATGGCCGCGCCGAACGAGAACCCTGCAAAAATGATGGGAAGGGCGTACTCCTGCTTGAGCCAGCTCAACCCCGCCCTAACATCCTCAACCTCTTCCTTCCCATGGTGTTCTCCCGCACTCCGGCCCGCCCCGCGAAAGTTGAACCGTAGCACGGGAAATCCAAACGAATGCAATGCCTTCATCGCCTGGTAGACAACCTTGTTATGCATCGTCCCGCCAAACATCGGGTGCGGATGGCATACCAGTCCGGCATACGGTGCGTTGGCCTCGCCGACATTGAGCAGTGCCTCAAGCGGCCCCGCCGGGCCGTCAAGAAACAGCGAACGAATCGCCGTGGGTGAAGGGTTCAACGAAGAGTCCCTCTTGAAGATTGCAGACGTTCATCATAAATCCACGGTATCTTGGAAGCCGGCGCAACTCGCGCGACCGTCGTCAAGATTAGGAGCATACATGGTCCGTTTCGGTATAGCCGGTTTTGGATTGCACGCCGTCAAGCGACTAATGCCTGGATTCGCCAAGGCACGCAATTGCAGAGTTACAGCGCTTTCCCGCCGCGACCCTGAACGCGCGAAAGAATCAGCTCGCGAGTTCGGTATCGAGCATGCCTTTACCTCTGCAGCTGAGCTCTGCGCTTCTCCCGATGTGGATGCGGTGTTCATTGCCACGCCGGATGCCATGCATCTTGCCGACGTACGGGAGGCGGTTCGACATCGCAAGCCCGTGCTGGTCGAAAAACCCATGGCGATGAACCCCGCCGAGGCGCGCCTGATGGTTGATTCGGCCAACCATGGCGGAGTGCTGCTTGGCGTCGCACACGTCATGCGTTTCGAGGAAAGCGTGGGCTGGTTTTGCGAACGTATTGCTGCGGGAACAATTGGGAAACCGATGCTGGCGCGCGCCGCGTTTGTTGCTCCTCTATTGACCAGCGCCCGGACTTGGATCGGCGATCCACGGCTCGCTACTGGCGGACCACTTGCAGACATCGGCGTGCATTGCTTTGACACGCTGCGCTACATCCTAAACGATGAAGTGCAATCGGTGATGGCCCAAGCTACCTACGATTCGCACTGGGTCGTCGAGGCTTCGGGCACCACGCTGTTTAGGTTTGCCTCCGGAACCTTGGCGACCATGTCGGTCTCAGCGCGCGCTCCGTACCAGACGCTGCTTGAAGTGATCGGTGAAGACGGCATTCTCTCTGCGATGAATGCCCTCAACGTCGAGCACCCTATCACGCTCGATTTGCGTCGCGGCTTCGACGTCATCGAGAGAAGGGAAGTGCTCAACGACCGCGCCTACACTGCCCAAATCGAAGCCTTCGCGGAGGCAGTCGAATCCGGCAAGCCGTTTGCGATCCCGGGCGAAGAGGGCCTGCAGAATCAGCGTATTCTCGACGCCATCTTCCGTAGCGTGAAGAGCGGCAAGAGCGAAACGCCGTAGCCTACTCCGACGCCTCCGCTGCTGTAGAGCGATGCGGCAACGCTTGCGGCATTTCCGACACGTTCCAAGCCCACGCGGCAATAATCGCCGCATCCTCATTGATCTGCTGCGGAATGACTTTGTCAAAGGTGTCCGTTTGACTGTGGTGTGCCTCGCGGTAGTGTGCCGGAGACTGCAAGCAGAAATAAGCCGGCACACCCTTTTCGAGAAACTCGACATGGTCGGATGCCCCGAAGTAACGCGTGCTCAACGGCTGCAGGTCGAACACCTCCTGCAATGGGCGGTAAATCTCTGTCATCAGCGAAGCGGTTTCCCAAAGATTTTCCAAGGCGATGCTAAATACCTTCCCGGTGCCGGTATCGAGAATCAGCACGCCATCAGTCTTGGGTAACTCGGCAGCATGGTTTTTGATATAGGTGTCCGCGCCGAGTCCTCCTTCTTCTTCACCGGTGAACAGGACGAAGGTAATAGTTCGTCGAGGTTTCCAGCTGAGCGCCTCCAACGTACGCGCAGCCTCCAGAACCGCCATTGCACCAGTTCCGTCGTCGAGCGCACCCTGGCCCAGGTCCCACGAATCCAAATGTCCGCCAATAATCACCCGCTCATCGGGAAGCTCCGACCCCTTGATCTCGGCTACCGTAATCGACGCCGGTGCAGGCTTGTCGCCAAACGTGTTTTGCAGATTGGCCTTCAGCGCGACTGGTCCCGTGGCTAAGAGCCGCCATATCAGGTCGTAGTCTTCGTGTGCAATAAAGGCTGTCGGCACCTGGCTCGGCTTGTACGCAGGATGGCTGCCCGTCATGTTGAATAGATTGTCCGGCTTTCCACTGTCGAGCAGGATGAGGGCCGGCTTTTCTTCGCCGATCTGGCGCATGAGCTGCGCCCGCTCACGCCACGACATCTCGCCATCCTTCTGCACTCCACTGGGAGGCGCAATCACAGCGTCGTAAGCGTTGTTAGGCTCAGGGTCGAGATGAGCAACGTCCACCGGTTTTCGCGCCAGCACGATAGCCCCTTTCAGCTTGCCTTTGTATGCGTCGAGGTCCGACGGTTTGCCAACGTCGAGCCTGATTACCTTACCTGAGACCTCGCCGTTTGAGGCTTTGCTCCAACCCAGCGCTCGAACTCCAATACTGCGATGGATTGGACTTTCTATCTCGGCAGTCTCTACTCCGCGCGTCCATGCGTGCTCGACCTCTGCGGTCTCAAGATGTGCGTCGACTCCGTAGCCCCGGAATCGCTGCAGAGTCCAGTCACTGGCCTGCTGCATCTGCGGCGACCCGGTTAGCCGCGGACCAATTTGCGTGGTCAGGTATTCCAGGTTCTTCATGAGCTCGGAGTGAGCTTTTACTTCATCAGCGATCTGTTGGTCGGCGGTCTCCATCGCCTTGCGGTAGCTCTGCTGCTGATCGGCTGTGCGTTGCGAAGAAAATTGAGGGGCTTGTGCAATTGAGGGTCCGCAAAGGGCAATCGCCAGAACGATCGCCGCCAGCGGACGGTGGAATCGAGTCATTACACCATCCTTGGAAAAATAAGCAGGGACTTCCATCATAGCGGCAGGTTTGCGATTCGTGCCACCGCCGCGACCTGTCCTTCTCAGCTGGCTAGTGATGGTAAACTGAAGGCAATCGCAAGTATGGAACTACTGCTCAATCTGGCGTGGCTGGCTCTCGCACTACTCGCGTTTACCGTCTTCCTACGGCGCAAGGCGCCGGCGTGGCACTCACGAGGTTCGCATCGAACGAGCCTGCTTGCGCTGGCCTGTGTGCTGATGCTGCTCTTCCCGGTAATTTCGGCGAGCGACGATCTGCATCCTACACAGGCTGTGCTCGAAGACGCCACCAAGCGAGTTCAGCAGATGGTGACGCCGCACCAGCACGAGAGTTTCAGTTCCTCGCCGTCCATGGTTCAAGCCCTCCTCGCTTTGTACTTGCTCACTGCGCTGGTCATGCTGGCCACATGGCGGCCGGTTGTGTCTGCGGCTTGCGTAATCTGTCGGTCTCGCAGACCAATCTCCGGACGCGCTCCCCCATCTCTTTAATCAGGCTTGCGTCACCGTGCCGCGTGAGCGGCGACGTTCCCATTTTGTAATCGAGTTGACCTGCGTGCCCGGAGTCTCCGGCGGTATTACGTCGCGCGTCAAGCCTTCAGTATGCGTTCTGATGAAAGTAATTGAGATAAAGACCGACATTGCCCGCAGCTGCGTACCTGGGATGCGTTCCGCCGCGCTCCTTGTCGTGATTATCGCGCTCTCGTTGCTGTCAGGATGCTCGCGATCGAAAAACGTCGAAGGGTCACAAACTAATGTCGAGACCAATACCGATCCCGATGTATTCGGCGTTGCGAATGCTGATCAGTTTCCGCTCGTCGAGGTGCAGCTTCGCAAAGTCAGTGACGAACTTCACGTCAACGGCGTTATCGCGCCGGACGTAAACCGTAGCGTACCCGTGGTGTCGCTTGGGGGCGGACGTGTCGTCGAGATCAAAGCTGGGCTGGGAGATGTAGTCAAGAAAGGACAGACGCTGCTGCTTATCAACAGCCCCGATCTCTCGCAGGCCTTCTCCGATTATCAGAAATTCAAAGCTGACGAGCAGCTTGCTACCCAACAACTGGCCCGTGCGCAATTGCTCTACGACAAGGGCGCGATCGCACTACAGGATCTCGAGACCGCCCAGGACGCAGATGCCAAAGCGAAAGTCGATCTCCAGACCGCGGCACAGCACGTCAAGGTTCTGGGTGGGAACATCAACAACCCGAGCCCGCTTTTACCGGTTGTGGCGCCTCTCTCCGGAACCATCGTCGACCAGCAGATTACCGGCGGTACAGGCGTGAAGTCCCTCGATAATTCCCCCAACCTGTTTACCATTGCGGACCTCTCTACGGTATGGGTGCTATGCGACGTGTACCAAGACATGTTGTCTCGTGTTCAACTGGGCGACACCGCTGAGATCAGCCTCAACGGTTATCCCGATGGCAGGTTCCCGGGCAAGGTTGTCAATATTAGCGAGGTCATGGATCCTACCACGCGCTCGGCTAAGGTGCGGATCGAGCTGCCCAACCCACGGGGAATCATGCGCGCCGGCATGTTCGTCACGGCCACATTCAAAGGCCGGCAGTTGATCGAGCGTGTCGTCGTTCCCGCGACGGCGGTTGTCCACTTGCACGATAAAGATTGGGTGTTCGTTCCCATCGGGGAAAAGAAATTCAAGCGCATAGCGCTGCAGCTTGGTCCACCAGATGGAGATGGCACGGTTCAGGTCGTGAGCGGACTAAAGCCCCAGGACAAAGTCGTCACTAACGGTCTGCAAATGTCCAGTTCGGTTGAGGAGTAGCAGGGCATGATCGGCTATCTTGTCAATTTTGCCCTGCGCAATCGCATCCTGGTGCTCGCTTTGGGCACGCTGCTGCTTATTTGGGGAATCATCTCGTTCCATAACCTGCCGGTCGAAGCGTATCCCGACGTCGCCGACAAGTACGTATGGGTCATCACCCAATGGCCAGGCCGAGCGGCCGAGGAAGTCGAACAGCAGGTCACCATCCCTATAGAAACCCAGCTCAATGGCGTCGGTCACATGACGCACCTGCGCTCGACTTCACTGGCGGGGTTGTCTTTCATCACGGTTATTTTCGATGACGAGTCCGACAATCTGCAGAATCGTCAACAGGTTCTGGAGAAACTGACGCTCGTCAATCTGCCACCGGGTTTGAATCCGCAAATCGGTCCCGACTTCAGTCCCGCAGGCCAGATTTACTTCTACACGCTGCAGAGTACCAATCCCCACTACGATGTTATGGATCTGAAGGCGTTGCAGGACTGGGTGGTTTTCAAGCATCTCATGTCGGTGCCGAACGTCGCCGCAGTTTCGATCTTCGGCGGACAAACCCGCGAATACCAGGTGCAAGTCGATTCCGACAAGCTCGTTGCCTACGGTCTGACCATGGCGCAGGTCGAGCAGGCACTTGCCAACAACAACACCAACGGCGGCGGCAGCTTTATCGAGCAAGGGCAGCAGGCCTACAACGTTCGCGCCGTCGGGCTCATGCAGAACACCCACGACATCGGAGCCACCGTTCTCACCGCCAAGAATGGCACGCCGGTACGTATCCGCGATGTGGCCATGGTGACGCAGGGTCCAAAGATCCGCCTCGGGCGGTTAGGCAAAGCCATCCGCCGCGCAGACGGACGCGTCACTGACAACAATGACGTGGTCGAAGGCATCGTGCAGATGCGCAAGGGCGCTGAGGCCGAAGCCGTCCTGCGCGACATCGACAAGAAAGTTGAGTTTCTGAACACCCGTGTCCTGCCCCAGGGTGTGAAGATCGTTCCCCACATTGATCGCGACGATCTGGTGCATCTGACCACCCATACTGTTCTTCACAACCTTACCGAAGGCATTCTGCTTGTTGTTCTGGTCCTGTTCTTTTTCTTGGGAAACTTGCGCTCGGCCCTCGTGGTGGCGCTTACTATTCCGTTCTCGCTGTTTTTCGCTTCGATTCTCCTCGACTTGCGACATATCCCTGCGAACCTTCTTTCGCTGGGCGCGCTCGACTTCGGAATGATCGTTGAAGGCGCTGCCGTCATGGTCGAGAACATTCAGCGCCACCTCGAGGGATGGAAGGAAGGTCACGCCACGATGGACGAGACCATCCGTTCCGCAGCGCACGAGGTGCAGCGGCCAGTATTCTACGCCGTCGCCATCATCATCATTTCGTATCTGCCGATTTTCACTTTGCAGCGCGTCGAGGGCAGACTCTTCAAACCCATGGCGTGGACTGTGACCTTCGCACTGCTGGGCGCATTGTTGTTCTCGATCATCATGGCACCTGTGCTGACCTCGTACGTCTTTCGCAAGGGAGTGCATGCTTGGGAAAACCCGGTAATCAAATGGATCACGGCCCGCTACGAACAGACTCTGCAATGGATGATCGTCCGTCGCCGTGGCGTGCTGATTTCCTCGCTCGCGATCTTCGCTTCGACTGCCTATCTCGCCTTCGGCGGCATCATTGGTTCCGAGTTCCTCCCACATCTCGATGAAGGCTCCATCTGGGCGCGGGGCACGCTGCCTCCCAGCGTCGGCCCGACCACTGGTGGCAGGGTGATGGATCAGGCACGGGTCATTTTCGCCAGCTTTCCGGAAGTGACCCAAGTTGTCTCACAGGTCGGCCGTTCCGATGACGGCACTGACGCGACGGGTTTTTTTAACACTGAGTACTTCGTCGATCTCAAGCCACGTTCTGAATGGCGGCCACAGTTCCGCGGTCGCAAAGAGTTACTCATCGAAGCCATGGACAAGGAAGTCGAGAAGATTCCGGGTGTGACTTGGGGATTCTCCCAACCCATCGCCGATAACATGGAAGAGGCCGTCAGCGGCGTCAAGGGCGAGCTCGCCGTCAAGATCTTTGGCTCCGACCTGAAAGACCTCGAGAAAAAGGGTGAAGAGATCATGGCTGTGATGCGCACGGTTCCTGGCATTGCCGATTTAGGACTCTTTCGAGTCCTCGGTCAACCCAACGTCAACATCGTTGTGAACCGTGAGAAGGCGGATCGCTTCGGTATCAACGCATCTGACGTTCAGGATGCGATTCAGACCGCGGTAGGAGGCAATCCTGTTAGCCAGATCCTCATTAACGAGCAACGCTTCGACCTCGTTCCACGGTATCAGGAGCAGTTTCGCCGCACGGTGGACGACATCCGCAACATTCGCATCCTCGCGCCCAGCGGTGAACGCGCCTCTCTAGGTGAGGTTACCGACATCAACATCGAAGATGGCGCCTCCATGATCAACCGGGAAGGGAATCAGCGTTACATCGCCCTCAAGTACAGCGTCCGAGGTAGCGACCTCGGCAGCACCGTAGAACAGGCCATGCAGAAGGTTAACCGCCAAGTAAAACTGCCGCAGGGCTACTCCCTTGAATGGGCCGGCGAATACGAAAGCCAGAAACGCGCCAATCGTCGGCTCGCGATCGTGATTCCGCTCACGATGCTTGTAATCATGCTGGTGCTTTACTCCATGTTTCGCTCGTTCAAGTGGGGATTTCTTGTCCTCCTAAATCTCGGACTGGCTCCGATCGGAGGACTGATCGCACTGCTGCTGACTGGAGAGCACTTTAGCGTGTCCACCGGGGTGGGATTTCTCGCCCTGTTTGGTGTATCGGTGCAGACCGGTGTAGTCATGATCGAATACATCAACCAGCTGCGCGCGCGGGGCTACACCGTCCATGAAGCAGTTGTCGTTGGATCGACGCGCCGCCTGCGCCCCATCATGATGACCATGCTGGTCGCCAGTCTGGGGCTTCTGCCTGCCGCCATGTCCCATGACATTGGTTCCGACTCGCAACGGCCTTTCGCCATCGTGATCGTCGGCGGGCTCTTGACTGAGCTATTCCTCAGCCTTGTTCTGTTGCCCGTGTTTTATGCTTGGCTCGCCGGGCCGGCCGATGTCCTGCCCGAGGAAGCCGAGGAGGCCACCGAATAATGAATCGCATTTTCTCACTCCTCGGCCCGCGCGGATGTGTCGCGTGCGTGGCCTTGCTTGCAGTCGTCGTTTCGTCTGTGGCTTACGCTCAACAATTGGCCGCCATCCCCGATGCGCTCGTGCCGGCATGTTGACCGCGCAGAAGTAGACTCCTGCGCCCTTGCCAGGGAGCCCACAGACGTCCCCGCCCCTGGCTGTACGCTCACTCTCGAACCCGCACTGGACTTGGCCAAGCGAAACGATCCCACAAATTATCGGGAAACTCAGGCGCCATACGACGCTGGCATCGGTTATCTCTTTGAGCGCGGCGAAAAGCGACAGCATCGGCTGGACGCTGCGAACGTCTCGCCAAGTTGCAGGCCTGGCGTCTTTGCGTCAATTTTTCGGCCCGGACGCCGTGCCCGCAGACTACGACGTGGCCGGAACTCTGGTATACGAACCAGTTCCCCTACGCTGGGCTGCCAGCAGGTCGGGACGGTTAGCCAGAGACTGCCAGGCCTGTTGCAGATAACCCTTGTCGTAAGAATGAACTACCTGTTCACTGGTGCGCTGGCCTTCGTATGCGTTCTTCACGTCAGTGAGAATTCATTGCTCGGCGGCCTCAGCTCTCTCCTACAAGCACGGTGCCGCATCCTTGCTCGATTTCCTCGACGCCGACCGCAGCTACCGCTTCACGGAACTCGGTTATCGGCAAGCGCTGGCCCGACTACATGACCGCCCTTGAACAGTTGCGGCAGGCTGGAACGCGCGACCTGCAACAGCATCCAACACCAGCCCGACCCTGTTCTGAATGCGCGTCATGTATCCTGAAATTGCTAGCATGTCGAAGCCGTCATCATTGCGCCCGGCAGGATTCCGCTCGCTCTTCCTTCTCGCACTTCTGCTTGCAGTTTTCCTCTGTAGCGCTGGAGCTCAAAACAATCCTTCGCCTGCCGAAGCTCCGCAACAGCAGCAGCGCGTTCCCGGAACGGGCATCACTGTCCCGAACCAGCCGTCCCCGACGCCGCAGCAACCCAAGGCCGCGCCACCTCCGTCGACTCCGGTTCAGCAGGAGTCCGAGCCGGAAAAGCCAATTACCAAGGCTCAGGCGAAGGAACTGTTTCGCTCGGTCGACGAGATTCTTGAGTTCGTCAGCCACGACACCGGCCTTCCCATCAAACACAAGGTCAAGCGCAAGCTCATTACCCGTAAC
>Ga0126381_100007646_pt1 | contig 12044 bp, 12 predicted proteins | sample PanSoiMetPlot_28_FD_96465 | JGI IMG/M metagenome (GOLD analysis project Ga0126381, IMG submission 96465) | Tropical forest soil microbial communities from Panama - MetaG Plot_28 | ecosystem: Environmental > Terrestrial > Soil > Tropical forest > Bulk soil | place: Panama | collected 2016-02-17
ACTGCTCCGTTAATATAAATTCGACGGTTGGCTTTCCGGGGACCCAATGTTCTCCAACGTTTGTTTCTTCGACCTCAAGTTTGAGTGCTTCAGCCTGTCCCATGGCGGGCATGAGCAAAGCTGAAAGCCCAAGGAAAACTGATCGAATTAGCCGCATTATCCCTCCTCGACTTTAACGAGGCCGTCGCCGTTCTGCATGGGTGGATCTCCAGCCCGAGTAGGGGTTATCCTTGTCAGCTCGTTTTTCTCACCTGACCCCGATGTGCGCAAGGATAGGCATGCCCATAAGTGTCGACACAGGTGTTGTTGTGGACTTGGGGGGCTTTGAGGGCCTTGCGCTGATTGTCCGCCGCGCTACTGGCGTGATCTACGAACAACTTTCCGCTGGTCGTCGCGGCTGCGCTGAAGCTTCGCCCGAAGCATTTCGTGCTTGATGGCGAACTCGTCGTACTCGACAAGGACGGCGTGTCAGATTTCGACGCATTGGCCTCGGGCTCGGATAGATCTAGTCCCCCTAGACCCAGCAGACATTTCCATCAGGTCCGACCTTCTCGCAGGTCCGCGTAGTACACGCCGCACGCCGCGCCTGGCGCATCCTTGGGAGGGCATTGTTAGAGCCCATGGACCTCACCCACGTCCATTCCGTCATAGTCCTCGACTCCGAAGTGAGACGCTAACTCGTAGAACTCGCCATTTCGTGCTTCAAGGCTATCGACGGTATGGCATTCGATGCGATCCACGCGCAGGAAGTACACCGGTCGATCGTTCGAGCTGTCAGGTTCGAGAAAGCCCTTAACTTCGTAACCGAGCTGCTGCAAATGCCCAGCTAGCGGCTCGAGCTTCGATCGTGATGGATCAACAAAGAAGAACGACCAGCGGCACACGCCGTCAACGTCGAAGTGCACCTTCCCATTGTGGCGCAAGCGACGGGTATCTGCGAAAAAGGAAACCAGTGTGTCGCGGCTGATCATGGGCTCTAACGGAGAAGTTGAGGGGCCGTTCCAATGGCTCCCGAACCTCCGCCCACAGACACCAAGAGCGAAGCGGCGAGGATTGTCGCCTACGGCCCTGGCGTGGATGGTCAGATGGTTGCAACCTCATTCAAGGAGTTTGTAGTTAAAGTGTCCAAGGGTGAACTGTAAAGCTGTTAGACGGCCGGCACGGCTGCACGATCGACACCCACCGCCGCGAGGAGGCCTGCGATGCAATCCTTGGGCTCGTGCGCCGGCATCTCAGCGGCGCGGTGACCCCGGAGGAGGAGCTGGTCGACAGTCGGCGGGACTTTTAGATCAATCTGCAACAGGCGCGTATCCCTCGCCTCCAAGTTGGATATTCCAATGCCTCGCCGCTGCCGCTTTGCTGCATTGCAGATGTCGGCCAATGGCCCTTCTCTGACCTCCGCGTCACCGCCGCTGTCGGAGCAAGAGCGGACATGACGCAGAAAGCGTTCGATCGCGATTGACCCAATCCAGACTTCGGGTGTTGCCGACCGTCATTGGCCATTACGCATGGACAACAAGAACAGCACAGCTACCGGGACGAGCCCGCGTGCGAGATGATTACTTTGCGTGCTTACCCACAGTCTGCACGACGACGGAGGTCAACGTCCCCGGCTGGGTCTCTGGCAGATACCGGGTTGGGTACCGCATCCAGCTCCCGATGAGGATGTTATCAGGTTTTATCGTCGGATCATTTGTCACGAGCCCATATCGTTCAATTGCATGGTTGGTCCACTCGAGGTCGCTTTTGTCAACAGCACTGCCGTTGACGTATAATCCGTACTCTATTCCCGCCTCATGAAGTCGTCTTCGCCATTCCACCAGTTGCGAGCGAAACGTTGGTTCAAACCAGACAATATCTGCAACCATAAAAGAGAGACGCACGCCGGTCTGCCGAAAGAATTCTTTGGCAAACTGCAGATTATCATCCATTTTTCCGATACTAACGCCGCTCACCGGCTCACCATCCCCGAACTTGATATCGGGAAACGCGGTTCTAATGACTTCAATTTGTGGCGCGATATTTCGCACCAGTTCCTCGATCGTGTAATTGCAGGCAGTATCTTTTTTCAGGGCGTTGTAATGGCCAAAAGCTACGGGTTCGTCGAAGTATACGTAATCAATCTTGCCACCCAGGCGGGCCACGCGATCGACTGCCGTCCGAATGACTGCGTTCGACGTATGTCCAGGTATACCGGCGCCGCACGGATGAGCCGGGTCGTCCGCCATGATCTCCGCCTCCCAGCCGAGCGCGATATGGCGGCGGCGCAGATCATTGATGACCGTGGAAAGCTGTTCGTCGGTCGACCGATGCAGAAACTGGGTCGACACGCCGAATACTTGGATTGCCGAGGCCGTTCTCGTCCACGGCGCATTCGGCCGGAACAAATCCATAAAGCCGTTAGCGGCATACGTGCCCGGGGGGTCCATGCCGACCCTTTCGCGATCAGCCGCGACAACGGGATCCACTCCACCAAACCAGATTTGCCCCGCTTGAACCGCTGCCGGCAGGAGTGCAAGAGCGCCGATAACGGCCATTGACATCGAATGACGAGCGCACGACAGCATGTTCCGCGTCTCCCTACATATTTGCATTCGGCGCACATGAACACCTGAGCGTGGCTGATCCAAGCCGCTGGCTTGCGTGCCTCCGTCGAGCCGGTTTCACCGTTGTTGCGAGTTCGTCTGATCCGGCGATCCCGTGGCCTTATTGAAGGATATACATGTCAGGCGCACCACACGTTTGTTGCGCTGCATGAGTCAGCTAGTGGCCCGTTCCTGCCGATCCGCGATGTCTGCTCTCAGGACGGCTGTTGAGGGAAGAGCGGACTACATTTACCCCGCAGCGCAGCGATCCCCTGACTGATCCTCGCCGATCCGGTATGACCTAGCGCAAGAAACGTGACCGGCCTAGTACAAGGCCCGCTGCCGTTCTTCTGGGGCGTTAGAAAATCGGTTTGAGCCCATGGATCGACTTCACTTCAAATCCGCGGTCGAGATTGCCCGGGGCATTCGCGAACGCGAGGTGCGCGCCGTTGAGGCGCTGGAGCATTTCCTCGCTCGCATCGAAAAATACAATCCGAAGCTCAACGCAGTCGTCTGGCTTGATGCCGGGCGCGCACTGGAGCGTGCGAAAGCCGCCGATGCCGCTCTGGCGAAAGGCGAAGTGTGGGGTCCGCTCCACGGCGTGCCGATGACCATCAAGGAGAGCTACAATGTCGCCGGCTCGCCGACGACTTGGGGCGATCCCAAACTTGCCAACAACGTCACCGAAACGAGCGCCCTCGCCGCGCAGCGTCTGGAGAAGGCTGGGGCCGTACTGTTTGGCAAGACCAATGTGCCGCTGATGCTCGCCGATTGGCAAAGCTACAATGCGATCTACGGCACGACCAACAACCCCTGGGACGTGACCCGGACGCCGGGCGGCTCCTCGGGCGGATCGGCCGCGGCGCTCGCAGCAGGCCTCACCGGGCTAGAGGCCGGGAGCGACATCGGCGGATCAATCCGTAATCCGGCGCACTACTGCGGCGTGTTCGGGTTGAAGCCGACCTGGGGCGTTGTCTCGCCGAAAGGCGAGGCGCTGCCCGATACTCACGCTGATGCGGACATCTCGGTCGTCGGGCCGCTCGCGCGCGGCGCCGCCGACCTTGACCTCGCGCTTGACGTGATGGTCGGGCCGGACGAGATCGACGGCGTTGCCTGGAAGCTCGATCTGCCCGCTTGCGGCGCAAGCTCGCTGGCCGACCTGCGCATTGCCGTAAAGCTGCGCGATCCCAATAGCGATGTCGACTCCGAGTATGCCGACAAACTTCAAGCGTTGGTGGATGCGGTCGCAAAGCGCGGGGCCACGGTGAAGGAGATCGAGCCGAAGCTCGATACCATCCGCCTACACGAGGTCTACGTGCTCTTGTTACGCGCGGCGACTTCGGTGCGGACCAGAGAGGAGGATGTCAAGCGCTGGGCGCAGACGCTCAGCGAAATCGGCGCCGCCAAGGAGCCCTATCTTGATCTGATGGTGCGCGGCAACACGCTGCTGCACCGGGATTGGCTGAAGCTCAACAATGAGCGGCATGGGCTGAGGCGCGCCTTTGCGTCGTTTTTTGCGGACTGGGACATTCTGCTCTGTCCGGCTGCAGCTTCCGCGGCCTGGCCGCACGACCAGGAGGGCGAGCGCTGGCAGCGCAAGATCGCGATCAACGGCAAACCGGTCGCATCGACCAATGATCTATTCTGGGCAGGTTATGCGAGCCTTGTGTATCTGCCTGCGACGGTAGGCCCTGCCGGTCTCGCCAAGTCAGGGCTGCCGGTCGGCTACCAGGCCATCGCGGCAAGCGGTCGTGACAAGACCGCGACCGCCTTTAGCCGCTTCCTCGAAAAGGACATCGTCGGCTTTATTCCGCCGCCCGGCTTCGATTGACAGCTACCGTTTTGCTGCACCTGCCCACAGCCGCTGTTGGCCCGTTCCCGTCGATCCGCGATGTCTGCTCTCAGGACGGCTATTGAGGGAAGAGCGGACTACATTTACTCGACGTGAGCCTTACGGCTTGTGACCCAGAGCGGAACTCTTGTGTTGTCGCAAGTGTCGGGAGAGAGCACCCGACCGCGCATCGTCGAAAGCCGCAGAATGAAGAAGAAAAGAGCGGCGCGCCGTAGCGCGACTGAGGAAGGCCCGCCGCTGATAGGATCAGAATTTCCAGATCGCTCCGGCACCCGCGTAATAACTAGTTTCAGACGAAAAACTAATTGCCGCGGATGTTGTACCCGTAGGCGCGCTATTTGGGCCCGTATAGGACGGCGCAGAAATACCAGGCACCCGGTTGTCGAAATTCACGCCACCAAACGCTCGCAATGTCACCGAAGGCAGAGGTTTGATCGCAAATCCGGATTCCAAGTTGGCGACGATCGCTGTTGTCGTCGCTGAGGTCGAGATCGCACTCGCGCCATTAAATATTCCCGGTGCCACCCCCGTCGAGAACGCGGAGTCGGAGCCGGTCAACAACGCCATACGATCAGCGAGACCAACCGAACCAGCGAAGCTCCACGAAAGCCAGTTGGTCACAGGCGCGACGGCGTCGAGACCGATCCGTCCGCCAAAGTCGTTCCAGGTAAGTGCAGTGCTGGCGCCATATGTTCCGTTGTCAACAAAGCCGAGTCCCGTTTGCAGGAACGTCTGACTAAGGGTTTGGCTACTGCGGTTCGATCCGCCAAACAGCGCTACAAATGGTGACACACTTACCGGCCCAGCCCATTGCATGTCGTAGGCGATCTTTCCCCCGGCTTGCCACGAAACATAACTGGTACTGAGTTGCCCCGCAGAGCTGCACTTCAAGACTGCATCACAGGTGTAGGCGCTAGTTGTTGGCACGCCGTTTAGGAACACTGGGTCGACGAACCCTTTTGAAGTGACCGCGCCAGTTTGGTCTTGCGTGCCATCGGCGCGCACATAAGAACCGTTTGCCTCCATTCTCCAACCGGTCCCAGGAACAACATAACCAAAACCGCCCCGCACTCCTTCGCCGTTCAGGCGTGTGCGAAAATTGTTGGTGGGTCCTTCGTCTAGTACGAAGGAAGGATCTCCGTTGTGTAGCCCAACCGAATTGGACGGCAATGCCACGCTTTCATACATGCCGTCTTCGTAGACGTACCATCCGCTGGGACTGACGGTCGGGGCAGCCTTGTAGACCGGTGCGGCGGGCAAGTCCGCGGCAGACGCCGCCGCAGTAGTTATTACGATAACGGCCGCCGTCGCAGCGATAACACCTTTCATGTCGCCCTCCCGAATTGCCCTGGAGAGCAATACCCGCATACCACGGAACTTTACGCCATCTTTAGGTGCCGAATTCACTGACAATGGACGTAGATTGATGCCTAGTGTCGTGAAAATGTCACACAAAACACAACTGAAATCAGACACTTGATGGCGGTTCAATCAGACGTCCGTCTCGATTGTGGTCACTGGGTCGCCAGGGCCAGAACCCTCGGAGCTAATCTGCTGACGCTCCTCTACCGGCACGTAATTGCCATCGAAGTGGATGCGCTGGAGAGTCCGAAATTGGCCCTGAGGCGACATGCGGCTCGTTCAAACTGATGTCCGCTTATGAGTGAACAGCGGACTCAATCTGCTCGCACTCAGCCTTTCCGTTTTTGACCCGAACCGGACATCGGCTGACCGGGCCAAGCGAGCGCTCCTGTGGGACGACTTCTCAATCTTCACGCGAACGCTTGCGCAAGACCATTCTTGATATTGGTGTGTCCCACCGCGGGCCTCGACGCGTGATCCCTTAACTGACCCTGACCACGATTCGGCCGCGCACGCTTCCTTGAACGATGCGATCGCCTGCCTCTATCACGTTAGGCAAATCGATCTCTGAGGTCATTGCGGCGAGTTTGCCCGCATCCAGATCAGACGCCAAACGCTTCCAGGCTTCTCGCCGCTTATTGAGTGGACACATCACTGAATCGATGCCGATCAGTGACACACCGCGCAAGATGAAAGGGGCGACAGTCGCAGGCAGATCCATGCCGCCGACGAGTCCGCAGGCAGCGACCGTACCTCCATAGCGCGTCATCGATAGTACGTTTGCCAACGTTGTCGATCCGACGGTGTCAATGCCGGCCGCCCAACGCTCCCGACCAAGAGATTTCACCGCGCCTAAGAGTTCTTGGCGCTCAATGATCCCGCGGGCGCCCAAGCTTTTAAGATAATCTGCCTCACTCGGACGACCTGTCGACGCAATCACTGAAAAGCCCAACCCGGATAGCAGCGCCACAGCGATCGAACCCACGCCGCCGGTCGCACCGGTCACCACCACCGGACCCAGTTGTGGCGTGATGCCCTGGTGCTCTAGAGCCATGACTGCAAGCATCGCGGTGAAGCCTGCTGTGCCGATAGCCATCGCGCCTCGCAAACTGTTGCGTGCGGGCAGACCCACCAGCCAGTTTCCTTTCACCCGCGCCTTTTCCGCATAGCCGCCAAAATGCGTTTCCCCTAGCCCCCAGCCGTTCAAAACAACGCGGTCACCGCGTTTCCATTGGGGATGCGAGGACGATTCCACCGTGCCCGCGAGATCGATGCCGGGAATCATCGGAAAACGGCGGATGACTGGCGTCTTGCCCGTAATTGCGAGCCCATCCTTATAGTTCACGGTTGACCACTCGACACGGACGGTGACATCGCCACCCATCAATTTGGCCTCGTCAAAATCCGTGAGGGCGACCTTGTGCCTACCGTCGCTCTTCTCAACAACGATCGCCTTGAATATCGACATGCAGCACCTCAGCTCGACACGCGGCACCTCAACCTGGTGTTCTTTGGCATAAAAAGTGTATCGTGCGGCACCAAGGGCTGCAACGTGAGAGCAACTTCCCGCTTTGAAAACGCCGATGCTGCTGCTTGACTCAATAAATTTGGCGCCACTCTTTGAAATCCGATCGAAAGCCGCCATTCGTTGCGAGAACGCATCCCGTGATCCTGGACAGGTGGATTCCATTTCGGAACGACGACGAGAGAATTCGCTTTCGTCTCTTCGTCTTTCCGCACGCTGCTGGAAGCGCCGCGCTCTATAGGCCGTTACGACGCGTGATGCCTCCGCAAATCGATCTTTGTCCGTTGGAGCCTCCAGGCCGCGCCGCCCGTCTCAATGAGCCGCCGTGCATGTCAATGAACGAGCTTATGGACGTCCTGGATCGGGTGCTTCCACCGCTGATGACAGTGCCATACGGCTTTTTTGGCCACAGTGTCGGTGCGTGGGCCGCGTATCAGGCCGCCCAACAACTCCGGTCGACAGATGGGCGCACGGCCGCGCACCTTTTTGTGTCCGGCCGTCGCAGCCCGGACCGTGCATCGACCGCACCAATCTCGCCTCCCCGATCGGATGACGATCTGCTCGCCATTCTTCGCCATTTTGGTGGGACACCCGCATCGATCATGAAACGGCCGGACCTAATCGCCTCTCTGCTTGCGACTTTGCGGGCGGATCTAGCACTCGTTGACGGGTATTCAGTCCGGCCCGGATCTCGCGTCGCGTGCCCAATCACGGCTTTTGCCGGTTCCGACGACATTCCGCATTGTGGCTCGCTTCAATCCTGGGCAGACTTCACGGGAAGAGAATTTCGCACATGCATTTTTCCCGGAGGACATTTCTATTTCTTTTCCGCAGAAGGAAGGTTAGCGAACGAAATAGCTAGGGATCTGCGGTCATTCACGACGACAAATGCGGGCGTCACAGAATAATCTGAAACAGTCACGCCCAACCGCAACATGCTCGCCACCTCGATGCCGGCGAGATCACGTTGCTCAAAGCTCAACCGCCATGCGCTTCGACACCAAGTGACTGGGGAAGCATCAGAACGCACGCAGTTGTGCAAACCATCTAGACTTGTCCCAAGAAGTGTGAAAATCTTTTTTCCTTGTGGGACTCCTAGTTTTTGGGGGGATTTCATGCGCGCCAGTAGTTTTCGGGAGCGTGTGTCAAACAACGACGCTCCCGACGCCCTGTTTCGCGTGGCCACGATGGTCACCGAAGTCTGGAAAGACTGGTTTCATACGGTGTCGCAGGTAGCGTACCAGACGCATAGAGCTTGCGAGTTTCTGGCCGAAAACGGCGAGCAGTCGATCGCGCAATTTGGACCTTTCGGCTTTCTCTCCCCACGCGGCCGCTCAGACAAGACCAATGGTCGGATCGACATAGATCAACTTCGACAGTGCCTTCAATCGATGGATCCGGCCCAGGCCTCCCAGGTCGTGCACGCGGTCCAGATGATGGAAGCCACGGAAGCGATGTTGAAGCGACAGCAGTCGGGTGCAAACGACGCGGAAAGAGCTGCTTGGTAGACCGCTCGACGCGGTGTTAGCGCTATGAACAATCCTTCGTTCGACCGGCGCTTGCGATCCTGGGGGGATCGACCTGCCTTGATCTGGCGTGATGACGTCTGGCCGTTTGCCAGGCTCTCTGATGCCGTGGATGTGTGGCGCCACGAGTTGGGGCGACACGGGATCAGTCCGGGAGACGGGCTGGCAATCTGCGGTGACTATTCCCCCCAAGTGTGCGCACTGCTTGTGGCCGCGGTTTTGAACCGCAACATCGTCGTACCATTGGCGTCAACCAATGCCGCCCGCTGGGATCGGCTGATGGAACTTGCCCAGGTCAGATTCGCTGTTCAATTCACCAACGATGATTCGTGGCGTGTGACTCGCTTCGACCGGACTGCCACGCACGCATTATTGCAGCAGATCAGGGCCCGCAACGCGCCTGGCCTGATCCTGTACAGCTCCGGTTCCACTGGCGAGAGCAAGGGGACCGTGCTGGACTTCAGCCGATTGTTAGCCAAGTTCGAGAGGCCCCGGCCGGCATTTCGCACGTTGGTCTTTCTATTGCTTGACCACATTGGCGGCATCAACACGCTCTTTCACGGACTCTGTCACGGCGGGACCACGGTCACGACGGCCGACCGCAGCCCGGACGCGATCGGCGCGGCCATTGAGGGCAATCGCATTGAGCTGCTGCCAACAACTCCAACCTTTCTTCGGCTCATGCTGATCGCCGACACCGCTCGGCAATATGATCTGTCTTCTCTGAAAATCATCACCTATGGCACCGAGCCTATGCCCCCGAGCACGCTCGCTGCGGTTCGCGACGCGCTTCCATGGGTCCGATTCAAGCAGACTTACGGCTTGTCAGAACTTGGGATCCTGCCAACTCAATCACGAGATTCAGGCTCGGTCTGGCTCAAGCTAGGTGATGCGGGCTTCGAACATAAAATTGTCGATGACGTCCTTTGGATCAGATCGCCCGGCGCCATGCTCGGTTATTTGAATGCGCCGTCGCCTTTCGACTCGGAGGGCTGGTTCAATACGCAGGATCTCGTCGAACGAGACGGCGAGTACATCCACATTCTCGGCCGCAGGTCAGAGTTGATCAATGTTGGCGGTGAAAAGGTTCATCCGACCGAGATCGAGAACGTTCTGCTACAGCTCGACAATGTCAAGGACGTCACCGTTAGCGGAAAACCGAATCCGGTTACCGGCGAGGTCGTAGCAGCGATGATATCACTGCTTGAGCCGGAGGAGCCTGATGCGCTCAAACGGCGTGTCCAGCAATTCTGTCGCGCACGTCTTGAGCGCTACAAGGTGCCCGCCGTCGTGGAGATTGCCGCGGCGAATCACTACGGGGCACGCTTCAAGAAGTCGCGAAATCCAGCGACGAATTCGGGGCAGCGCTGACGAGACCGCAGGTTGTGAGCTGGGTCACGCTCGAGAGGGAAGAACAGCATGTCCCAGAGTCGGAAAGTCGCGCTGGTGAGTGGGGGCAGTCGCGGACTGGGGGCACAGCTTATCTCGGGATTCCTCGACCGCTGCTACGGTGTAGCTACCTTTAGTCGGACTAAAACGGCCTTCATCACGGAAACGTTGCTGCGCCGCGAGCAGGTGGATTTCCATTGGGGCGAAGTGGACGGGCGAGACCACGAAGCGTTACGTACATTCGTCAAGGAGGTCGGAGAGCTCCTAGGTCGCGTCGATGTACTCGTCAACAATGCGGGGATTGCCTCGGAGGGTGTCCTGCCGACGATGCGACCGAAGGACATTGTAGATGCGGTCGAGGTGAACCTCACAACAGCGCTTGTCCTGGCGCAGGCTTGCTCGCGATTGATGCTGCGTCAGGGGGCCGGATGCATCATCAACATATCGTCGGTGCACGCGGTTCGTGGTCATTCTGGCGTAGCTGTCTACAGCGCGACGAAGGCGGCGTTAGACGGTTTCACACGCAGTCTTGCTCGGGAACTCGGTCCGCGTCAGATCAGGGTCAATTCAGTTGCTCCGGGCTATTTCGACAGTGAGATGACCGAAGGTATGCCCAACGAGCAGAAACAGCGGATCTCTCGACGCACGCCGCTAAGACGACTGGCGCGCATAGACGAAGTCGCCAGCGCCGTTCACTTTTTAGCGTCCGATCAGGCATCTTTCATAACCGGACAAACTCTCGTAGTAGACGGAGGAATCTCGTGTTGACCGCGCCAACACCTGAACAGATCCAAACGGCTGTGCACGACAAAATACGGCTCGTTCTCGCTGAGCACGGTAAAGAAGTCGGTCCGTTATCCGACGCGGACAAGCTCAACGCGACACTCGGACTGGATTCGCTCGACTTGGCGACCCTCGTGGCCGAGCTCGAAGCGGAGCTCGGGGTCGATCCCTTTGCGAAGCTGGTTTCTATCACCAGCGTCCGGTCGGTCGGCGACCTTGTGCAAGCCTATAAGCAGGCCTTATATCCGGAACTCCAGCCTCAACGCCAAGACGACCACGCCATCGCGGCAGCACTTGATCGCGCACGCGAGCGGCGAGCGCGGAGAGAACGGTGACCGGTAGGAATGATGCCGGCGGTGTTGCGATCATCGGGATGGCCTGCCGCTTTCCGGGCGCGCCCGACCACCTCATCTTTTGGCAAAATCTCTGCGACGGCGTGGAGTCGATCGGCACCCTGAGCGACGAGGACTTACTTTCGGCAGGTGTCCCAACCGAATTGCTAAGCGATCCGTCATACGTCAAGGCCGCTTCGATGCTACCGGATATCGACGGCTTCGATGCTGCGTTTTTCGAGTACTCGCCGCAGGAAGCCCGGCTCATGGATCCGCAGCAGCGACTCCTACTGGAGGTCGCATGGGAGGCTTTCGAGGATGCTGGACAGCGAGTAGGGCACTCCTCGCAACCGATCGGCGTCTTCACCGGATTAGGCGGTGCGGTGAGCAGTTATCTGGTCGATCGATTGCCATTCAGCGCTGACTTGCCTGGTTTTACGGGCAGCCTTGCGCATCTCGGCAACGACAAGGATTTTCCAAGCACACGGATCTCTTACAAGCTCGACCTGACCGGACCTAGCATCAATGTGCAAACCGCGTGCTCGACTTCCCTGGTAGCGGTGCATCTCGCGTGCCAGTCGATCCTTAGTGGCGAATGCAGAATGGCGCTTGTTGGTGCCGCGACGGTCCGCGTGCCGCAGCGGGTCGGCTACACCAGCGCCAAGGGCGGGATACTGTCCCCCGACGGCC
>Ga0126381_100007648_pt1 | contig 12043 bp, 7 predicted proteins | sample PanSoiMetPlot_28_FD_96465 | JGI IMG/M metagenome (GOLD analysis project Ga0126381, IMG submission 96465) | Tropical forest soil microbial communities from Panama - MetaG Plot_28 | ecosystem: Environmental > Terrestrial > Soil > Tropical forest > Bulk soil | place: Panama | collected 2016-02-17
CCCAGCGCGGAGTAATGGCCATGGTCCACAATTCGTAGACGCCCGCGGCTGTCACACACAAGACGATCCAGCCAATCAGCGGCACCAGGAAACCCCGCTTGCGCGGCGGCTCCGCTTCTCCTCGATAGGATGGGCGCGCAAACGACGGCACCAAAACAGGCTCGGGAGCGGCCACCGGACCCACAGGCGTTTCCAGCGGCTCCGCGGAAGGTTCCGGCGCCGGGGCGGTAATCGTTTCCGGCGTAGCCACAGCCGCAGGTGCCATCACAGCCGCAGGCATCGTCACAGCCGCAGGCATCGTCACAGCCGCAGGCGCAGTCACAGCCGCCGGGGTCGCCACGGCCACCGTCGCGGCTGCAGCCGCCCCCTCTCCCGCCAGCTTGGCTTCCGAGAATTCGAATGCCGGATACTGCGGCTCCCAGCCCACTTCCCCCTTCTCGGGGAACAGGAATGTAGAACTGCAATTGGCCGCCCCACGAGGCTGCAGCAACAGGAAGAACGAGCGATCGGCTGGAAAGTAGTGTTCGAAGAGGTTGCGGTCGGCTTCGTCCAGCAGCATGTCACGCCCGGTATAGCTGCGGACGAAACCGATTACCGGGTCGGGCCGCTCGCTTTGGAGCGAAGCTTCGAGTCCAGCCTTATCCTCCTCCGACAGGACGTAGGACGGACCAAAAGTGTGCCGACACGGAATTTCCTGGAAACCGGTCACGCGCGCCAGCAGCGGCTTGGTGCGCAGAACGCGTCCGAGCAGCAGGCCGCCTACTTCGGCGCCGCGCTTCGGTATAGAGTGGAATCCCTCCAGAGCCCGTGCACGGATGGCACTAACCACGCCTCGGGCGAACACCACGGCGCGGGCTCCATCCGGTGATTCCCAACCTTGAGCCATGCGGTGAGCGAGTGCAATTGCCCGTCCACCGTTAATCATGCACCTATTTTGAATTTGTTCTCTGGCTCACAGGTTTCGAAGGCCTTCGCGGAAGGGACGGCATTGGGCCGCGCGCCAGATTCAGCTTCGCCATACCGTCCGGCCCCGGCGTCAACGTCACCGCGTATCGGCCGCTCGCCTGGTCGTAGCTCTCGGAGGCAACGGCGCCGTAATCCATATGGGATTGCGGAGCGGTCGGCGAATAAACCAGAATAGTGCGCGCGCTCTCTCCCTTCACGAAATCGACGGTCATGCGGATGACGCCGGTATCCTCCAGGCGCGGAATCCGCTTCTTGCCGAGCGTGACAAACTGTCCCGTATCGCCGATCACCGCCATGCCGGACGTTCCGACCGTCGAGGCGACCAGGTATAATGACCCGTTTTGGATGGGCAGGCTCACCGTGTCGTTGGGATGGTACACCGACCCGGAGCCGCTGAAGTAATCGTAAAGGTACACGTCCCCGGTCGCTCCGAAATCCGACGGGCTGAACACGGCCTGCGTGTTCTGGCCCTGGGGATACGCAAAGAGGTACCAGGTCCGGGCGCCGCTGAAGGCGGAATAGGTAGAGGCGATCATAGGAGCGTCGGTGCCCCGGGCTGAAACCTGGAAGCTCGAATCCAACGGAACGATCGGTACATCCGGCTTCACGATGACGCCATCCGGCCGGACGGCTTTGAGCAGGTTGCCCGCCGAAACCTTGCCTATGCGGTCGCCGATCCCCACCGGACCGGCGGACAGCGTAGCCAGCAGCAGGTTCTGCGTCTCACTGCTCATGAACACGTCGCTGAACGGCCACACGCCGAGCGCGCTGGCCAGCCGCGAGGCGTAGAGGAAATTATTCCATCGGGCCTGCACAAAGCGGTCATCGCTCACCCTCATATTCGTGAGGTTCGAATACTTGGAGCTTTGCAGGAAATGGTGCGCGGTGGGCATGCAGTATTGCATGTCGATGCCCTGCTGCGCCATGGCAGCCGACATATTGCCGAGGAAGGCATCGCCATCGGTCAGGTTGAAGGCTGTCTGCGCCTGCGCGTCCAGCCAGTCCTGCTCGTACAGAATCACGCCCGAGTTCCTCAGGTAGCCGGCCACCATGCCCCAATACTGAGGATCGATCACGACGTTGCCCGACATGGCGTACTGCTGCCGGTAAGGGCTCGAAGGATCGATCCAACGTGCGTGCGTCACAAGTGGAATGCCGATGCTTTGCGCGAAGTTCGAAAGATTCGATCCGAACAAAGGCGGTGCGGCGTCATATTGGAAGATGCCGTCCTTGGAATCCGTCCAATCGGCGTTCGGTCCCTTGGGATAAAACCAGCTATCGAGCTGCATGTACCCCAGGCTAATGCCAAGATTGTCGAAGCCCGCCTTCACCTGCTCAAGCGTGTTCATGTAGGAGAGGGCGCCCTCGGTCGCGTAGTAATAGCTGGCGCCGTTGTCGGTCCAGTATCCCAGCTTGTTGAGGATCGGGTCGGCATCGTTGGCGGGCCTGACTTTTCCCTGAATTGTGGTCAGGGTCTGGCCCCACGTCCCCAAAGCGCTGTTGATTCCGCCATCAATCACGAGGAGGGTCTGGTGCGCGAAGCCGGCGGGAAGCGTAGTGATCTGTCCGGAGATATTCCCGGCGATTTGGCCCGTCGTCGAATTGAAGTACGAGCCCGCCACCATGAAGTTCTGTGCGGCGGAGAAGACAAAGGTATTGCCGGAATTATCGAAGAAGACCCAGGGACTGTCCGACGGGAGGGAGCTGAACAGCGGCCCCCCGAAATCGCCCGAAAAAGCCAGGTGATTCAAGCCGACGGCGGGCGTCTGCATGAAGTTCGGAAACGAGTAGGTATTCGGAGCGCCGCTGGGCGCAGTGAGGCTGAACAGCACCGCCGTCTGGTTCCACCACGTGCGTATGGCCGCGTGGCGCGGGGCATCGGTCTGGAAATCGAAGGCGACCTCGCTGTAGGGACCTACCGCATCGGTCCCATTGACCGACGAGAGGTTGGACAGTTTGTGCCCTATATTACCCGAAAACTGCCATGCAGGGCTCTGCGTCTGAACGGCGTAAGATCCTGCAGGATCAACCGTTATCGATAACCCGCTGGCACCTAGGATTTGGGTGGAGGCAAAAGCTCGTAATCCGTTGAAACAAAGGAAAGAAGCAGCAAGCAAAATCAATGCGCGACCACGTGGTCGAACCCCAAGAGGCATCGAATAAAACCCCCAACTGTGGTTGAAGCTGAGAGTACTGTATCACAGGAGTTTACCCGTCTCCAAATTTATCCGCGTAAATACCGAAACTTTTATGGGGGTATGGGGTTACTAGCAGCCCTAGTACGAAAGGGCTAAAAACGGGAACGCCCGCGGAGGCGCCAAGGCGCGCAGAAGACTTTGCGTCCTGGGGGCCTTTTGCGTCTTCGCGAGAGATTGCTCTTAATTGCCAGAAACCGCGATGGTGATCCCAGTCTGCGTCTGCCCGCTGCCGAGTTGCAGAACCACCGGCTGAGGCCCGGCAGTCAGGCCGGCCGGCACGATGATGTTAATCTGCGTGACGCCTGCGGGCGATCCGGGAGCGCCGCCGGCGAAGGTGACCTGCGCGGTTTGGCCGCCGACGGTGGCCGTCGGTGCAGGCGTAACGATCGGCAGTGTGGAACCCGTTATCACGCCATCCTGTCCCGACGGGTTAGTCTGGCCGAAGCCGGTGCCGTAGAGCTCCACATACTGCCCGGCGCTGACCGGGTGAGCGGAGCCGTTGATCGCGCCGCCCGTGAAGTTCACGGCGGCAGCCTGGCCTTTACCTGAGAAGTCGAGGCTGAACAACGACGGCGTCGCTGGCGAGACGGAGACGCTCACCGCTGCCGATGTCTGACCCTGATAGGTCACGTAGATCTGCGCGGCGGAGCCGTTGACCTCAAACGGCACAATCGCACTCACCTGGCTCGCCGACGAATAAAGCACCGGTGCGGCCAGACCGTTGATATACACGCTGGTCCCGGCCACGCTGGTAGGTACATTGCCGTTCGAAAGCTGGAAGCTGGTGACGGACGACGGGCCCATGCTCGACCCGTAGAGCACGATCACCTCGCCCGGTGAGATAGCGCCCGTGGCGTTGCTGGCGCCGTTGGTGACAGCAGCGATCTTGATGCCGGAGGCGCTGGGCTGCAGCACGCGAACCGCATTATTGAAGGTGTCGGCGATATACACACGGCCTTGCGGATCTACGGAAATGCCGGTGGGCCGGTTCAACTGCGCGTTCGCCGCGGCGCCACCATCCCCTGTGTAGCCGGAAGTACCGTTGCCGGCGACTGTGGTGATGGGCCCGCCTGCGAAGAATTTGCGCACTACGGCGCTGTTGTCGCTCACGTAGATGCCGCCGGCCGAATCGACGGTGATGCAGAACGGGTTCCCGAGCTGTGCGGTGATGGCGGGACCGGAATCGCCGGTCTGCCCCGGAAGGCCGTTGCCACCGACGGTGGTGATGATGCCATTGCTCACCAGGCGAACGCGGTTGTTGACCGTGTCGGAGATGTACACGTTGCCCGAGGCATCGACGGCAACGCCTTGCGGAAAGTTCAGCATGGCGCTGGTGGCTGACCCGTTATCGCCGCTGAAGCCCTGGTTGCCATTGCCCGCGATGGTCGTGATATTGCCGCCCGATATCTTGCGGATGGCGCTGTTCAGCGTATCGGCGATATAAAGGTTGCCAGAAGCATCGAGGGCCAAGCCGGTCGGCGACCTGAGCTGGGCATTGGCGGCGGAGCCGCCGTCGCCGCCGTAACCGGGGGTGCCGCTGCCGGCATATGTGGTGATGGTGCCGCCGGAAATCTTACGAATCTTGGAATTGCCCGTATCGGCGATGTAGACGTTCCCGGAGGAATCCACCGCGATGCCTTGCGGCGCGTTCAGTTGAGCGCTGATGGCAGGACCGTTATCACCCGCCGAACCTGCCGCGGTCGTGCCCGCGATCGAAGTGACCGTGCCATCCGAAGTGATCCTGCGGATCACGTTGTTGCTGGTGTCGGCTATGTAGACGCTGCCGGAGGAATCCACCGCAACCGCGCGCGGCGCGTAGAACTGCGCGCTCGTGGCCGGCCCAAAGTCGCCGGAATACGAGAACAGGCCATTGCCCGCGACCGTGCTGATGCTTCCGGAGCCGGCGCTGGTTACCTTGCGAATGCGGTTGTTCAGCGCGTCGGCGATGAGAACGTTCCCGGAGGAGTCCAAAGCGACGCTATAGGGCCGGTTCAGGATGGCGGCGGTGGCCGGGCCGCCGTCGCCGCCGAACCCCAAGGTTCCGTTGCCGATGATGGTGGTGATATTACCCTTGGTGTTGACCTGGCGGATGCGGCCGTCCGTCGGCTGGACGATGTAAACATTCCCCGAGCCATCCACGTATACGCCATACGGCTCGATCAACCCGGCGCTGGTGGCTGGGCCGTTGTCGCCGGAGTAGCCAATGTTCGGGGCGCCGCTGGTCAGAGAACCGGCGATATAGTTAATGTTGCCGTCGCTGGTGATCTTGCGGATCAGCGCGTTGCCGGTATCGGCGATGTAGACATTACCCGAGGAATCCACCGCGACGTCTTCCGGTTTATTGAGGACGGAGTTCACGGCGAGGTCGGCATCGCCCGCGTAGCCGGCGAAGCCTGTGCCGGCGATACTGTTGATCTGGCCGGTGGAGGCGGTAACCACGCGGATGTAGTTATTGGCGGTATCGGCGATATAGAGATTGCCGTTAGAATCCACCGCCAGGCCGCCTGGGAGATGCAGGTTCGCCTGCGTGGCCGGGCCGCCATCGCCGACGAAGCGCGGCGTCCCCAGAGAGCCGTTGCCGGCGTAGGTGTTGATGATGCCGTTGGGCGTGACCACGCGCACCCGGTTGTTGAGGCTATCGGAGATAAAAATGTTGCCCGACTTATCGACCGCAACTCCCTGGGGCGAATTGAGCTGCGCGTTGACCGCCGGGCCTCCGTCGCCCGAGAACCCCGCGCGCGAATTGCCGGCCACCAGCGACAAGGTGCCGCCGCCGTTGACCTTGAAGACCGCGTTGTTGCTGCTGAAATAATAGTTACCTGCGGAGTCGGCGGCCACGCGCTGCGGCTGGCCGATCGAGATGGCGGTGGCCGAGATCGGCGTCAAGGGCGGCGCGCCTCCAGCGGCGGTAGAAATCGAGTATTGCTGGGCGGAGGCGAGGCCCACCATCAGCCACGCTGCACTTACACACGCTTTTCCGGCGAACTTCAGCATCGACACATCCAATCCGACAGGGTGAAATTTGAAAGAAGCTACAACTTTCCTTTGTATCATGCAACGGCGGCAGCAATAGCCTGTAAAGCCTGTGAGCAATCGGCACGGGTGACGTCGTAATGCGTCACTGCCCGCATCCGCCGCGGGTTGATCCCGTTGATCAGAACGCCGACGTTCTTAAGGCGTCCGCTGATTTCCGCGCTGGGCAAGCCGGTGCCCGAGACGTCGAAGATCACGATATTGCTGGCGATGCGCGCCGCGTCGAGCGAAATGCCCTTGATGCGCGACAGGCCTTCGCCAAGGAATTTGGCGTTGCAATGGTCATCGGGGAGCCGCTTGGGCGTTTCCTCGAGCGCGATCAGGCCGGCCGCTGCCAGGACGCCCACCTGCCGCATGCCGCCGCCCAGCCGTTTGCGATAGAGCCGGCCCTTGGCGATCAGCTCCTTTGGTCCCGCCAGCATCGAACCCACCGGCGCTCCGAGGGCCTTGGAGAGGCAGAACATCACGGTATCGACCGGCGCCACGATCTCCCGCACCGGGACGCCGAGCGCGGCCGCGGCGTTGAATACGCGCGCGCCATCCATGTGGACGCTCAGGCCCATCTCGTGCGCGCCGTCCGAGATTTCGCGAATCGTCGCGAGCGGATACACGCTCCCTCCCGCCATGTTGTGAGTGTTTTCGATGGCGATGAGACCGGTGGGCGCCCAGTGGCCGCTCAGCGGGCGGATATAGGTCCGGATCACGTTCCAAGTCATGATCCCGTCCTCGGTCGGAACCGTGCGGGCAAGACAGCCGGAAAACCAGGCCATCATCGCGAGTTCGTACTCGAACACGTGCGAGCGCGCGTCGCAGATGACTTCATCGCCGTGCTCGGTCAGGAGTTTCACGGCGATGGTGTTCCCCATCGTGCCGGTGGGGACGAACAAAGCCGCATCCTTATCCGCGATTTCGGCCGCGCGCTGTTCCAGGCGGTTGACCGTGGGGTCTTCGCCGTAGACGTCGTCGCCGACCTCGGCTTCCATCATGGCGCGCCGCATCGCAGGCGTGGGCCTCGTTACCGTATCGCTGCGCAGATCGATCATGGCGTAAGAAACTCCTGAAAGACTTCGTTAGATAAGAGAACGCCGCGGTTGGTCAGCCTCAAAATCCCGTCGGAGGCATCCAGCAAGCCTGCATCGACAAAACGGCGGATGGGCGCGTCGTAAGCGCGCCACTCGTCGGGAGTGGGGCGGACGCCGGCCATCAATCGGAGGCCTACGAAAAATCTCTCGTCCGACCGCACACCCATATCCGAGCCGCCGCCTGCTGCTCGCGCGTCGAGGAGGGGCGAACCGCTGGATGCCACGTACTCCTCCACCGATTCCGCATTCTGCCACCGCCTCCCGCCATCGAACGAGTGCGAGTCGGCGCCGAAGCCAACATAGGGCTCCAGCTTCCAATACTTCAGGTTATGCCGCGACTCGCAGCCTGGACGCGCGAAGTTCGAAATCTCGTAGCGCTTTATGCCCATGCGCTCCAGTCGCTCGACGGCGATTTCGTAAAATTCCGCGACCCGGTCCTCGGGGGGGGTGTCCCCAGCGCCGTACCGCACTCCGCCCAGCAGCATCTCTTTCCCCAGCCGACTGTCCTCATCCACTTCGAGCATGTAAACGGAAACGTGCGTGGGAGTAAGCCGCTCGAGCCAATCCAGCGATTCGCGCCAGCTTCGTTCCGTTTGCCCAGAGAGGCCCGCGATGAGATCGAGGTTGCAGTTGCGGATGCCGGCCGCTGTCAGCACGTCAATGTCGGATGCCACGGTTTGCGCCGTGTGCTTACGCCCCGTGCGCCGGATTTCCGTTTCCACGAACGACTGCACTCCGAGGCTAACTCGGTTGATACCCGCTTCCACCCACGCCCGCGCGGCATCAGCCGTGATGGAACCGGGCGCGGCTTCGATGGTGGCTTCCGCCCAGGGGCGGCCGGGAATGGCGTCGAGAAGAGAGCGCAGGTCGGCAGGCGCCATGCTGCTCGGCGTTCCTCCGCCGAGATAGACCGTTTCGGGCTGCCAGGACCAGGAGTGCGATCCAATTTCCACCCGCAGGGCCTCGACATAGCGCCGCTCCTGCTCGCGCGGAAATACACCCGACGCAAAGTTGCAGTAGGTACACTTCTGCGCGCAAAAAGGGTAGGAAAGATAGACGCCTGGCACTCTTCATTGATTGTAACGGGCCTTCCTCACCGCGGAGAAACGGAGGCCGGAGGAACGCGGAGAAAGAACTCCTTCACGAAAAATCTCCACATTCTCCATGGCTCTCTGGCAGTATCAGACAGCTCGTTAACTCGCCCTGCTCACGAATCGGCCGGTGGGGCATGCTTCCGCTTGCCCGCCGGCCGCCCGGCCGGTCTGGCCGGACAAGCGGAAAGCATGTTCTATCAATGCTCCGCCGTAAGCTCGAGCCCGCCCGATGCCGCCTATCCAACCAACTCAGGCTCTCCCACACATGACCCGCAGCCCTTCTTCGAACGCGCTTCCGCAGTCCGCCGCCGCACCTCCTCCCGCTCCAGCGGCACCGAGAATTGCTTTTCGATGCGCTCGCGGTAAACCGGGCCGGAGTTGTAGGCGCAGAATGGATAAATCAGGCCATTCGGAGCGGCGTAGTGGATCACGCAGCGCTTCACTCGCTCCACGTCGTAGTTGTAGGAATCCATGAAGTGCATCCCGGCCAGCATCAGGGTACGGTAAGTGAAGCCGTCCTTCTCCTTGTCGCCACGGCCGTAGCGCTTGTCGGTCATGCCTTGCAGGGTCTGGAGGAACCCATTGAAGGTCAGACCCTTCGGCGCCTTCTCCTCGTGGAAGAACTTGCGGAGACTGTTCCAGGCAGAAAGCTTGGTGAAGAACTGGATCTTGCGCTTCCCCGCCTGGCGCGCCAGCAGGTCCATTTCCTGCAGCATCGGACCGACGTCGATGAATTGCGTCACCGGTGTGGCATGCCGATTCTCGTCGACGAACAGGTACGTCCCCAGCGAGCAGTGCGGATGGCAGCTCAGCGTGGTGGTGGGGTCGCCGCGCAGCGCGCTGATCAGCTTCGAGAACGGTGTGACGCATGAGAGCGGGAACCAGTCCTCGTATGGGTCAGCGATGCCCGTCTGGTCCTGGACCGCGTGCGCGAAATCGGAAAGGGTAAAGCGCTTGGCTTCGAGTTCGTGGCGCGCAATGCGGCCGGTGAAGGCCACCGGCTGGAAGCTGATGCCACTGGTGCATTCGATATATTCAAGCGCCAGGCGGATGATGTCGCCGATCTGGTGGTCGTTCAGCCCCTTGACGATGGTGGGGACAAAGACGATCTTCAGACCGGCCTTGTTCACGTTCTCGATCGACTGCAGCTTCTTTTCCCAAAGCGACTCGCCGCGCGTCCGGCGGTAGATGTCGTCGCAGACGCCGTCGAACTGCAGATAAAGGGTGTGGAGACCGGCTTCTTTGGCTTTATGGGCGAATTCCAGGTCGGTGAACATCAAGCCGTTGGTCGCGGCCTGCAGATGCGAGAATCCCATCTCTTTGGCCAGGCGCAGCACGTCGAAGAAATGCGGGTAGATCGTCGGCTCGCCTCCGGAGAACTGCACGATGCGGCCGGCGACGGGCTTCTCATCCCGCAGCGCCTGCAGCATTTTGCGGACGGTTTCAAAATCCGGTTCGTAAATATAGCCGGAGGCATTGGCATTCGCGAAACAGACGGGGCAGGTGAGATTGCAGCGGTTGGTCAGGTCTACGTTCGCGAGGCCCGTGTGGCTGGTGTGGAGGTTGCACAGGCCGCAATCGTCGGGACAGCGGGTCGCGGTGGTCACCGCGGGGTTCTCCAGGCCGCGGTTATCGCCGAACGTCCACTCCTCCATCTTCAGGTACAGGCGCACGTCGGAGTAGACGATGTCGCGAAACTCGCCGTGGCTCGGACAGGTCTTCTCCATCACCACTCTGCCGCCATCTTCGAAGATGCGGGCCTCGATCAGCGACGTGCACTCCGGACAAAGGGATAGCGTGGTCTTGGGCAGCCCTTTCGGGACCTTTCGGATAGGCGCGCCTAAATAGGTAGTTTCGGGTTGTATTACCTGAAAATCAGCCATGCGGCTATTTTAAGAGGACGGCAAAGGCGGGCACTACGCTAAAGAGGCTAAAGGGCGAATCTGTAAGGTTGTACGGGCAGAATCGGGGTCCGAACGGGAATTTCTTACACGCCCGGGAAAGTAGTTTCTTCTTATGTCTTCCGTAACTTGCGGATGCTAACGTTGAAGAGCGCGCGGGGAATGAACGGAAGGTATTGGCGGAATGGAATGGGAGCGGCATCGTCTCTGAGCGCAGCGGTGGACGCGGCGGGAGCCGCAGAATTCGTTGCTGCGAAGTAGAGTTCCAGGAGCTCGTGCTCATCGAAATCCACCGCGCGGGCGTATTGGCGGATGTAGCTGATACTGTAAATCCCTCCCGGCAATAGGGTGAATGCCCCGCGTTCGATGGCGTCCAGATAGCGCTTGCCGATGCGTGTCGCCGCTGAAATCGCGTCAAGAGTGATGCCCTTCTGCCGACGCAGCGCGGGCAGATCGGGAATTACTACCTGGTTGATTCGCATGTTCGCGCATGGTTGCACGTTTGGGGCAAAAAGCCGCTAAAGCCGCGAGCCGCGAAGCTTCGAGCTACGTCCAAGCGGCTCCGTCTCCGAGCTCGCAGCTCCCAGCCCGTAGCTCAATGTTATCCTTCCCTTTGGCCGTTTCTCTCGATTTTCCCCACGCTGCGGCAGCGTTTGGCTCCGCATTTCTGGCGGGAGCCATCAATTCAGTAGCGGGCGGAGGAACGCTGGTCTCGTTCCCCACGCTGATCTGGCTGGGGTTGGACTCCGTGACCGCCAACGCCACTAGCACCGTTGCCATCTGGCCTGGCACGGTGGGAAGCGCCTGGGGGTATCGGCGCGAGCTAAGAACAGCCGAGCCGCGTTTCCTCGCCATGATCGGGCCGAGCCTCGCCGGAGGATTGCTGGGAGCCTGGCTGCTCCGCTTCACGCCGCCGGCCGTTTTCGACCGTTTGGTCCCGTTCCTGATCCTGTTCGCCACCCTGCTGCTGATGGCGCAGGAAGCGATCCAACGCCGCCTGAAGATCGCCGACGCCAAAGAGCGCCACTCCACCGGATGGTTCGCGGGAGGCATGTTGTTCCAGTTCGGCGTAGGCATCTATGGAGGCTATTTCGGCGCTGGGATCGGCATCCTGATGCTGGCCGCGCTGAGCATTCTGGGCCTGGAAGACATCCACGAGATGAACAGCCTGAAGGTGATTTTCGGCGGCACGGTGAACGGCATCGCGGCCGTATATTTCATCGTGCAGGGCATGGTGCGGTGGCCCTACGTCCTGATCATGGCGGTGGCAGCCATCCTGGGCGGCTACGGCGGCGCAGGGACGGCGCGCAAACTGGGGCGCACGGCAGTGCGCCGCATCGTCATCGCGATTGGGTTCGGGATGGCGATCTCGCTGTTTGTCCGGAAATAGCTTCGAGCCGCGGGCCACCAGCTGCGAGAGACGTGCACCGGGTCGTCGCGTAACCCGAAGCTCGCGGCTCGTTGCGAATAGCTCTCAACCTTTTCCACACGCCGTCGTCTATTAGGCAGAATCTAAAGCTATGTCTTACGCCCTCCGCCATCTCCTCAGATCCCCTCTCGTCAGCCTGGTGGTCGTGCTCTCGCTGGCGTTGGGAATCGGGGCTAATACTGCCATCTTTTCCCTTCTCGACCAGGTGGTGCTGCGCTCGCTGCCAGTGCAAAAACCCGAAGAAATCGTGCTGCTTACTTCGCCCGGCGAATTCAAGGGCGGCAGCAGCCGGAGCGGGGACGCCGGCGGCATGGACTACATCTTCAATTACGCGGCTCTC
>Ga0126381_100007649_pt1 | contig 12043 bp, 11 predicted proteins | sample PanSoiMetPlot_28_FD_96465 | JGI IMG/M metagenome (GOLD analysis project Ga0126381, IMG submission 96465) | Tropical forest soil microbial communities from Panama - MetaG Plot_28 | ecosystem: Environmental > Terrestrial > Soil > Tropical forest > Bulk soil | place: Panama | collected 2016-02-17
TAACCCGGCGAGGAAGTACGATGGTTTCGAACGCCTCCCAGAGGATCGTTAGTATAAGGATTGTGGCAATTGCGCCTACCGTTATCTTCATTTGGGCACGCGGGATTGGTTAAAGTGAGTGCACCGAAAAAGTTTTCCACAAGAATCGCACAAGATTTTAACAGTGAATCCACTGCTTTTCCACAGGCTTTCCCACAGGTTTCTCACAGGTTTTCCACAGGGGCGCAAGGTGTTACACGTTTCCATTGTGGACGGAAAGCAGCCTAAAGGCTGAACTCTGAACCCTTTGTCACAGGTTCCCATGTTTTAACTTAGTGGATCGAAAGCAGCCTAAAGGCTGAACTCTGAACTCTGAGCGCTGAACTCTGGAACTCTGAACTCTGTGTGAGTGTCAGCGTCAGGGTCAGAGTGAGAGTCAGAGTAGGTCGTCGACGGGAGTGTAAGGAAGATGCTGATCTTCGGCGATTGCGCGATAGGTGACCTTGCCTTTGAGGGTATTAATGCCGTTCTTGAGGTTTGGGTCGCGCTTTGCTGCTTCAGTGAGACCGTGATTCGCAAGCCTGAGGGCAAAGGGCAGAGTGACATTAGTCAGGGCAAAGGTCGACGTACGCGGAACGGCGCCGGGCATATTGGTGACACCATAGTGAAGGATATGTTCGACGTAGTAAGTAGGCCGGCTGTGGGTAGTAGGCTTGGTGGTTTCTATGCAACCGCCCTGATCCACGGCGACATCGACGATTACCGCTCCACGGGGCATGGTCTTGAGCATTTCATGAGTGACCAGCTTTGGAGCGGCGGCACCGGGAACGAGCACGGCACCTACGACGAGGTCAGACTGTGCCACAGACTCGGCGATTGTATAGTGATTGGAAGCGAGAGTATGAATGCGGCCTCCGAAGATATCGTCGAGGTATCTGAGGCGTCCCATGTCGCGATCAACAATGGTGACGCCGGCACCGAGGCCGACGGCCATTTTTGCGGCATTGATACCCACGACACCACCACCGATGATGGTGACGCGGCCGGGGGCGACGCCGGGAACGCCTCCAAGCAGGACACCGCGGCCGCCGTTGACTTTCTCAAGGTAGGTTGCGCCGACCTGAATCGACATTCTGCCGGCGACTTCGGACATTGGCTCGAGCAGGGGCAGATGTCCCCGGTCGTTGGTAATTGTCTCGTAGGCGACACCGGTGACGCCGCGATCGACAAGCTGACGGGTGAGCTCGCGAGCAGGGGCGAGGTGCAAATAGGTGAACAGGATCAATCCTTCGCGCAGGAGCTTGTACTCCTGTGGGAGCGGCTCTTTGACTTTGACGATCATTTCGGCGCGGGACCAGACTTCACTGGCGGAGCGAACGATCGTGCCGCCGGCGGCGACGAATTCATCATCAAATATGCCTGATCCTTCGCCGGCGCCTGATTCGATAATGGTGGAGTGACCGGCCTGTTTGAGCGCTCTGACACCGGCAGGGACGAGTCCTACGCGATATTCGTTGTCCTTAATCTCTTTTGGTAATCCTATAATCATAGCGGAACATCCAGTGCCCGCGGGCGGGAGGTTGAAGGCGTGGGTCGATACCCCGGACCGCCTGAAGGCGGAACTACGAACGGGCAATACATACGCGCACGTCAGACCAACATCGTATTGCGGCGAACGGTAAGAGCAATGGGGGCATAGCTAAGTTACTCCGTGTCTATCTGAGCTCGCTGGAGCTTACCGGAGTAGTCGACATAGACGGTTTTCCACTCAGAGAAAATATCGAGGACCTGCGTACCGCCCTCGCGATGGCCATTGCCAGTAGCTTTGGTTCCGCCAAAAGGCAGGTGGACCTCGGCGCCAATCGTGGAGGCATTGACGTAGAAGATCCCGGTCGCAGTATCTTCCATAGCACGATAAGCGCGATTGATGTCGCTGGTGTAAATCGAGGCAGAAAGGCCGTATTTGACGCCGTTGGCGATGTCAATGGCTTCGTCCAGGCTCCGGCATTCGATGACGGAGACTACGGGGCCGAAGATCTCTTCCTGAGCGATCCGCATATCGGGTTTTACGTCAGCGAATACAGTGGGCTCGACGAAATAGCCGTGTTTCAGATCGCCCTTTTCAGCGCGGCGTCCTCCACACATCAAGCGCGCGCGATCCTCTCTCTGGCCGATGTCTATGTAGCCAAGAATCTTGTCGAGGGCTTCCTGATTGATGACCGGCCCTACATCGGTCTTGGGGTCGAGGCCATCGCCGAGCTTGAGCGATTTGGCGCGGTCTACAAGCATGCCGGTGAACTTCTTTGCCAGGCGGCGATGAATGACCACGCGAGAGGCGGCGGTGCACCGCTGGCCGGAGGTGCCGAATGCGCCCCACAGAACACCTTCGACGGCGAGATCGAGGTCAGCGTCATCCATTATCATAACGACGTTCTTGCCGCCCATCTCGAGGGAGCAGATCTTGTCGTGAAGCGCTGCCGATTGGCCGACGTGACGGCCGACATCAGTCGAGCCAGTGAAAGAGACGAGGCGCACACCAGGGTGATCAACGAGAGCGGCGCCTGCTTCCTCGCCGAGGCCCGATACGATATTGAGGACTCCTGGGGGAACTCCGGCTTCTTCGCAAGCGGCGACCAGGTTGTAGGTTGAGAGGGGAGTGTCCTCGGCCGGTTTGATTACGACGGTATTTCCGCACACAAGAGCCGGGATGATCTTCCAGGACGGGATTGCCATCGGGAAGTTCCATGGCGTAATGAGGCCGGCCACGCCGATCGGCTCGCGCGAGCAGTGGGCAGTCTTGTTAGGAAGCTCGGCTTTGGTCGTGAAGCCATGGAGGCGACGGCCCTCGCCGGCAATGAAATAGGTCATGTCGATGGCTTCCTGAACGTCGCCGCGGGTCTCTTTGAGGACCTTGCCCATTTCGCGAGTCATATCGCGGGCGAACTGCTCCTTGCGTTGAATCAGGATCTCGCCGACTTTGAACAGGATTTCGGCGCGGCGGGGAGCCGGGGTCCTGCGCCAGGCCGGCAATGCGGCGGCGGCAGCCTTGACGGCGCGGTCGACATCGTCAGCGACCGAGGCCGGGAAGCGGCCTATCAATTCCCTGGTATCGGCCGGATTGCGGTTTTCAATGTACCGGCCGGTCGACGGAGCGACCCATTTACCGCCGATATAGTTGCGATATTCTTCAGCTCTTACTTTGGATGCTGGCTTGGCCATTGCAATTTCACCTCAGCGATGCCGCTCAGTATAGAGGCGGTCAAAGGTTTCTCTTCTTTATGGCATTTAAAGCAAACCCATTTATCAGGATCGCGATCGTTCGGCTTGCCCTTCTTGGGATGTCGCGCAGTCATAGGAGCAACGGTCGCGTCGGGCGCGTGACAGACGAGGCAGGTATCACGCTGGGTTTTCGAATTCAGGCCAGCGTGTTCCGGCCTGTCGGTAAAGAGGGGAGGTTTGCGGCCGATTGCCGAAAGAAAGATGAAGATCCCGACAACTCCGACAATAATGGCTATAAAGATCAGGTCTTTCTTCTTCATACAAGTTGAGCGCGCACGATCAACCTGGCGAGTATCCCTTAAAATTGGACTTTAACAAAGGGTTTCGTTGAGTGTCAAGTTTAGGGAATTTTGTCCTTGGTGTTGCAAGAGGGAGATTGGCAGATTAGTATCGTCGGAACACAATTCAGACGATGAGTCGGAGTTAATGCCGATAAGTCGGATGATGTCGATGAAATTGGAGATCATGCCGATGAATTGGGGAGTTCAAGGCTACAAAGGAGATGACGATGAAACGAACACTGGTGGGTGGATTGATACTGGTTTGGCTTGCAATGGGGACGGTTGCGGTGGCTGGCACGGGCAAACAAGCGGCCGGCGGCGATGCGGAGTTCAAAGCCTTGATCGATAAGTACTATGCGGCGTGGAGTTCTATGAATACAGATAACGCGGCGCCGCTTTATGCGAAGGATGCGGACCTGACTTTTTATGACATAGCGCCGTTGAAATATAAAGGATGGGATGAGTATGTGGTCGGGGTAAAGAAGAATTTCTTCGACATGAGCGCCAGCGCGAAGCTGACTCCGAACGACGATTTGAAGGTGACGCGGCGCGGGAATGTGGCCTGGACATCGGTGACATTTCACCTAGTGGCCAAGATGAAGGACGGCACGACTCTGGACCTGCAGGGCCGGCATACAGCGATATGGGAGAAGCGGGGAGGAAAATGGCTTATCGTGCACGAGCATGTTTCGTCTCCGCTGCAAGGATAGAAGCTGGGGGGAGCGGCAATTCGAACGGCCAATGAGCCCAGGAATCAAAAAAGGGGCGCAACGGGATAACCTTTACGCCCCCGCAAATATTGCAAGGAGACACAAACTAACAAGCGGACAAGCTGGGTACCCGAGAAAGACTTACACGTTCAACCGTAATATGATAACAACCTGCAGGCCGCCGGATTTATTCCATCGAGCAAGGTATTTTCGATTCTGGCTCGGGCTCATGTATTGAATACCACCGGCGCTACGACGGCTGCGACGGTACGACCGCTGCGAGGGGGTATGACCGCTGCGACGGGGTACGACCGACTAATCGAGGGCTGGGCCCGAGAAGTCGCCGGTGTCCAGAAAGCCAGCTAAGGCGGCATCGCTGTAGCGGCCGCAAAAGTCCTGAAAGCTCTCCTGATCTTTGCGAAATGCTTGATAGCGTTCAAAAAGGGCCCCGAGCGCCTGGGCGAGCCGGTCCGCCGGAATCCTCGGGCCGACTCGGCGGCTAAAGCTTTCGGTGGCACCGAGCCCACCACCAAGGAAAACTTGAAATGCTTCCTGCTTGACACCATCTACAGTTGTTAACGAGCCTTCGAGACCGACGTCGCAGATGCGATGTTGACCGCATGAATTAGGGCAGCCGGTGACGCTGATTCGGACTGGTTCATCGAGCGTCAGTTGCTGTTCGAGCTGGCGTGCGAGCTGTGTGACGCGGTCCTTGGTTTCAGTGAGAGCAAGCTTACAAAACTGGATTCCGGTGCAAGCGAGCGTTCCTTTATGGGCCCAACCGGGCTCATAGTCGAATCCGGCGAGTTTCAGGTCCCGGGTCAGGGGCTGAAGATGAGGCTCGGCAATATCGAGCAGGACGATATTCTGGCTATTGGTAGTTCTTAACCGGCTGCTTCCGTATTGCCGGGCCAGGCGCGACAGCGTTTTCAGGCCCGTGCCGGAGGTTCTGCCCGCAGTAATGGAAAGTCCGACATAGAATAAACCTGGAGTATGTTGGCGATGAACTCCGACATGAGAGCGGTATTTCTGGGGTGGCGGGAGCGGGTTGAGCTCGTAAGACCGCTCAAGGGTCAGGCCGAGCTTTTTTTCAACGCGGCTGCGGAACTCGGCTAGCTCTGAGTCTGCAAGGGTGAAATACAGTCCGGGTGGATCGCCGGAGCGATGTGGCCGATCGCGGAAGACTGAAGCGATAGCGGCGCAGACTTCAGGGACATTCCGGGGCCGGACAATCACACCAAGGTCTCGAGCGAAGCGCGGGGAATCGGAAAGGCCGCCGCCGACGCGCACTCTAAATACAGGTTCAGGGCCGGGACCGGGAACAGCAAACACGCCGATGTCGTTGATTTCGGGATAGACGCAGTGGAGAGCACATCCGGTTATGGCAATTTTGAGCTTTCTAGGGAGCCCGGAGTATTGCGGGTTACCGCTGAGCAGGCGAGTCAGGTCTTGAATAATACCAGAGGTATCGTACAGCTCATCGTGGTCAACACCAGCGACGGGGCAGTTGACGATGTTTCTTGCGGTGTCGCCGCACATTTCTGAAGTGGAAAGACCGATCGAGTGGAGGCGCTCGAGGATTGTGGGGATACTGTGTGGCCTGACCCAGTGGAGCTGGATGTTCTGGCGGACAGTAATATCGGCCAATCCGCGCCCATGCTCATCCGCAATATCAGCGATGGCATCCAACTGTTCAGGAGTAAGGTTGCCACCAGGTATTCTGATCCGAACCATGAAGAAGCCGTCAGGAGCCGGCCGCTGGGTGTAGAGCCCATGGCGTCGCAGGTGCGCGAGGACATCTGCGGGAATAGATTCAGGCGGGGCGTCGGCCCAGCGATGGAAATCGGGGATAACATCCGGCAAGAGGCCGGATTCTACATCACAACTGCTCACAAGTGACTCCGTCAACAGCCCCATCCGGATGAGTTTGTGGCGCAGCCGGCGGCCGCAGTGCGGTTCGGGTCAAGGCGGTTCGGGTCAAGAATGACAGCAGACGCTCAGTGCTTTCGCCGAGTGTTTCAGCGGAGCTATCAACGATCAGGCTGGGCGAATGTGGAATTTCGTAGGGGTCGCTGATTCCAGTGAAATTTTTTATTTCGCCGGCGATGGCTTTCTTGTATAAGCCTTTGACGTCGCGGTCGATCAAGACTTCGAGAGGGGCGCTAACGAAAACCTCGACGAACGGCAAATCGTCATTCTCAAGGGCTTTGCGAACATCGTCGCGCGACTGCTGGTAAGGCGAGATAGCTGAGGCGAGCACAACCACGCCATTGCGCGCCAGCAATCGCGCGACGAAACCTATACGGCGGACGTTTTCATCACGGTCTTCCCTGGAGAAGCCAAGGCCCCGGCTGAGATTCTCGCGTACTTCATCGCCGTCGAGAATCTCGACTTTGTGGCCGAGAGCGACGAGCTCTCGGGAAACCGAGCGGGACAAAGTAGTTTTGCCGGCGCCTGAAAGACCGGTAAACCAGATGACGGCGCCGCCGTCAGAAATCGAGTCATTTTCCTCCCACATCATCGAGCAGTCTCCTCCAAATAAGTTCAGTTATTTCCTATGCCGGGTTCCGAGCGCCGATCTCCCGATATATGGGTTCGGCCGGGCCATGCAGGCCGCATTCGGTTTTGTTTGCGCCTCGCCACCGGCCGGCTCGTTCATGCTCGCCTTGAGCTACGGGTTGGGTGCAGTGAGTGCACCCGACACTCGGATAGCCACGGTCGTGGAGAGGGTTATAGGGCAGGTGATTGCGCACGATGTAGCGCCAGACGTCGGCTCTGCTCCAACGGACGAGCGGATTGACTTTGACCAGATTCCATTTTGCGTCCCACTCGACAACTTGAGCAGTGGCGCGGGCGGGCGATTGATCGCGCCGGATCGCAGTCACCCATGCATCATACCCATGCAATGCAATGCGGAGGGGCTCGAGTTTTCTGAGGCGGCAGCAAAGGTCCGGGTCGCTTTCCCAAAGACGAGGACCATAGAGTTCATGCTGCTTTTCAGGGCTCAGGCTGGTGGAAACAGAGCGGATCTGGATGCTGTAGCGGTCCTGGAGACGCCCGTTCAGGTCGTAGGTTTCGGGGAACAGGAAGCCGGTATCAAGGAAGAAAACATCCGCTCGGGGGTTGATTGCTACGGCGATATCAATGAGAGAGATTCCTTCGGCGCCGAAGCCGGTGGCGATCGTGACTCGATCCCCGAATTGGTTGAAGGCCCATTCGAGGACCTCGCGAGGGCCGGAGTGTTCCAACATCTGAGAGGCGCGGGCAATAAGAGTATAATCCTGACTGGCGCCCTTCAGCGGCTGAATCTGAACCAGATCCTGTTGTTCAAGCTCGATTTGCGAAGACATATTAAATCCTCATTGAAAGCGCGGAGTCATCAAGCGCAAAGTTTAAACGACCGCCTCCTCGAAGTCGGCTTCGTGGTTATCAGACTTTTCTCGAGCCAGATCCAGTCTGGTACCGTGTTTGAACCACTGCAGGGTACCAGCCAGCTTTACCGCCTCGCCGACGATGGCGATAACCGGTGCGTCGAATTTCACCGCGCTGGATGCGTCATCTACAAATGAGGGCAAAGACGAAGACGATGCGGTCGCTGGTGCTGGGAGCTGTGAAGCGATGTCGGCGAGTGAGCCGGTATAGACCTCTTGAAACTGGTATGTGCCCCACCGAACAAGCGCGATGGGCGTTGAATCGGGCCGGCCCCCTGAAATAAGCTCCCTTGCAATGACGGAAATCGTTGAACCGCACATGAAGATTACGAGGGTGTCGGCGGCACGAGCGGAAGCCCGCCAGTCGACGTGCGAACCATTCTTGTCGACTCCTTCGTGACCGGTGATGAATGCAACGCTGGAGGAGGTATGGCGGTGGGTTAGTGGGATTCCGGCGTAGGATGCAGCAGCGATACCTGAGCTGATGCCGGGGATCACCTCCCAATCAATTCCCGCGGCGGCCAACGCCAGAGCTTCTTCCCCGCCCCGCCCGAATATGAATGGGTCGCCGCCTTTCAAGCGGCCGACGATTTGACCGGAGCGGGCTCTTTGGATAAGGAGCAAACTGATTTCTTGTTGAGAAATGGAGCGCTCGCCGCCACGCTTGCCGGCGTAAACGAGTTCGGCACCGCGGCGGCAATGACCGAGGATTTCGGGATTTACGAGATGGTCATATACGATCACGTCGCAGGCGCTCAAGGCACTGGCTGCTTTCAGGGTCAATAGGCCTGGATCGCCCGGGCCGGCACCAATGAGGAAGACTTTGCCCGCCACCTTGCTCGTATCTTGAGATCCCTGATTAAGATTCGATTCTGATTCCACAAGAAGACCCCTTCCGAAAATGAAAACCCACCGCAAGCGTCGAAGCCTGCGGTGGGTTTCTGAATACCTAAAGTTGAGTCTCGCACTCAGCTATAGATCAATCTGCACCCCCTGAGGGCTTCGCGCTCGCGCCAGCGGCGCGCATCTACAGATGCATTGCATGCAACACTTATGTAGACTAGCAAATTTCATAAGCCCTCAAACCTTAACGGTCGACTGCGAATATAACATTCGAGCAGGTTCCAGTCAAGAACTTTCTTTCGATTGTTAAGTTATCAACTTATAAATTGAATTTACGTTGTTCTAGCAACTTTGTTTATACCGTTTGTCGAAGGCCGGGCGCTTCGGCCGGGCAAAAATAGAACCAACAGGGGTTGTGCGCGTAATGTTAGAATGAGAGCGAATGGAACCTTGATAAACGAAAAGTGAGGAGAGAGTAAAGGATGAGACTGGGGCGGGGGAAATTCTTCGGGCAGGTATTGAGCAGCCGGAAGGTAGGGGAGTTTCTGCTGAATGAAACCGGCTATTGCCCGGGCACAAGGATCCCGCAGCATTCGCATGAAGAGGGTTACTTTTGCCTGGTGCGAAGGGGCAGCTACACAGAGGCGTACGGTACAAGGCGGCGAATCTGCGGCCCGTTCACCCTTGCATTTCACCCGCCTGGCGAACAGCATTCGGAGAAATTCGATGACCGCGAGGTGAGGTCTTTCAACATAGAGATCACTCGGGCGTGGCTGGCGAGGATGAAAGATTACTCGGTCAATCTGGAACGCGCGGTGGAATTTCACGGCGGGCCCGGGTCTGCATTGTCGCTCAAGCTGTATCACGAGTTTCAGTCGACGGACTACGCTTCGCGGCTTGCGATCGAAGGTTTGATTCTGGAGATAGTGGCGCAGGCTTGCCGCGAGGGCGAGCGGCGGGATAACGGCGAACCGGCTTGGCTTCGCCGAGTGCGCGAGATTCTGCACGAGCGTTTTGCGGAGGCGCTGACGCTCGGCAAAATCGCCGAACTGGTGGACATCCATCCGATATACATGGCTACGGCGTTCAAGGCACATTTTCATTGCACCATTGGGGAATACGTCAGGCACTTGCGGGTAGAGTACGCATGTCGGGAACTAAGCCAATCAGGCAGGCCGCTGGCGGAGATCGCAGCGACTGCGGGGTTCTCGGATCAGAGTCACTTCTCGCGCGTTCTAAAGGAGAGGCTCGGCGTAACTCCCACCGAATACCGAGCCCGTGTGCGGCTTAATTGAGTTCAAAATTCTTAGTCCAATACAAGACCGACAAACGGGATTTTGGTAGGCTCGAATGTGGCGGCCCATTTCCTGTTTAAGGAGACTGCTGATGAGGTTATTGCATCGCATCGCCGTTAGCGCGTTGTTGGGGACTATCTGGTTTCCAGCGAGTTTAGCATCCGCTCAGGGACCGGGTGGCAATCAGCCGGATATGACTATTGACGGCGAGACCCGCGCCGCGGTCGTGTCCGGGTTGATCAAGCTCCTCAACGACAATTACGTATTTCCGGAGACTGCCGCAAAGATGGAAAAGGCACTTCGGGATCATCAGGACAACAAGGACTATGACAAGATCACGAGTGCGGCCTCTTTTGCGGAGACGCTCACGTCACAATTGCAAGAGATCAGCCACGACAAGCACTTGAGGGTCCGATACAGCTCAAGGTCGCTGCCGCCTGAATCGGCAAATCACGAACCAACGCCCGAGCAAGAGGCGCAATTCCGTGATATGATGCGGGTATCCAACTGCGGATTCGAGAAGGTCGAGCGGCTGCCGGGCAATGTCGGCTACGTCGATTTTCGGCAATTCGCGCCGCCTTCGATTTGCGCGGACACAGCAGCGGCGGCGATGAACTTTCTCGCCAATGCAGATGCGCTGATAGTCGATTTGCGGCGCAACGGAGGCGGAGACCCGGCGATGGTAGCGTTGATATCGAGCTATCTTTTCGACGGCGAGCCGGTCCATCTGAACGACTTGTATTTTAGAGCAGACAACAACACGCACCAGTGGTGGACGCTGCCGTATGTTCCGGGGAAACACTTCGGAGGCAGCAAGCCAGTATACGTGCTGACATCGAATCGGACGTTTTCGGGAGCTGAAGAGTTCACTTACAACCTCAAGAACCTGAAGAGGTCAACGACGATCGGGGAGACGACGGGGGGCGGCGCGAATCCGGGAGGCGGCCGACGGATCACGGAACACTTCGGTGTTTTTGTGCCGACGGGCCGCGCTATCAGTCCAATTACCAAGACCAACTGGGAAGGCACTGGAGTCAAGCCGGATATCGAGGCGCCAGCGGACAAAGCTCTGAAGATCGCGCATCTGGCGGCGATGAAGAAGGTCCTCGAGGGCGTGACCGACGACGCACGCAAGCATGCGATCGCACATGAGATCGAGAATCTGCAAAAGGAACTGGATGGTGGCCACTGACTCCAGCCTGCCAGGGTAGAGTTGGCGCGAGTGCAGTTGTCGGATCGAATCCGTTAGATTCCAACGCGCCAATCCACTGAAGGATAGGCATTGGATTGAGAATGGGCTGGGCTTGAACGCGGCGGAGCGCCGGGTTCAAGTCCGGCCCATTTTTTTGATTTTGACAGACGATTGTGTTGCAGGCACCGGAGGGTTGTGGCGCGAGATGGCATCTTGTGAGATAGTGGGTGAAGTAAGGTGGAGGGCAGATGCAGAGCAAGTTCAAGTCGCGCACGCAGTGGCGAGAGAAGCTCGAGAAGAAGCAGGAAGCGAAGGTGGTCGAGATCCCGCCCAGGATGCAAAAGCGATTTGGCACCGGAACAATGCTGATACCGGCTCCAATAGAGGTTGATTCGGTCATCCGGACAGTGCCGAAGGGCAAGCTGGTTACCCAATCACAGATCAGAGTAAAGCTGGCCAGAGATTCGAATGCGAAGGTTGCGTGCCCGATGACGACGGGGATCTTTGTGCGTATCGCGGCCGAGGCAGCCGAAGAGGATAGACGGAATGGTAAGAGCCGCATAACGCCGTACTGGAGGGTAATCAGGGACGACGGCTCGCTGAATGAGAAGTTCCCGGGCGGGGTTGAGCTCCAAACGGCATACTTGAAGCAGGAGGGTCACAAATTGACTTACTCTAAGGGCCGCGTGCCGGCAGTGCTTGATTTCCAGAAACATCTGGTCAACCTCTAAGCAGCCATTTGAGACCGCCCAGTAGATTGGAATTGAACCATTCCCCGACTCCCGACGGTACGACCGCTCCGACGGTACGACCGCTGCGGCGGTACGACGGCGTCGAGAGGAACCTTTCCCTATCGGCAGCGTGTTATTAGGTTAGGCTTATTAGGCTAGACCAGAGGGGGTAGATTTGAGGCTCCGACTCAGGCTAGGATAGAAGCAGAGGGTACGATGTCAATGATGTTGTTTAAGAAGCCAGCAGCGATAGTTGGATTAATCGTCCTGGCACTCGGCGGCCTGACGGGCTGGGCAAACCA
>Ga0126381_100007650_pt1 | contig 12042 bp, 8 predicted proteins | sample PanSoiMetPlot_28_FD_96465 | JGI IMG/M metagenome (GOLD analysis project Ga0126381, IMG submission 96465) | Tropical forest soil microbial communities from Panama - MetaG Plot_28 | ecosystem: Environmental > Terrestrial > Soil > Tropical forest > Bulk soil | place: Panama | collected 2016-02-17
AATGTGCTGGAAGTCTCGCAGTTCTGGCGGCAGGTAGTGGACGATGTCGCGAAACAATATCCGGACGTGAAGCTGGAGCACATGCTCGTCGACAACGCTGCCATGCAGATGGTGCTGAAGCCCACGCAGTTCGACGTCATGCTGACCGAGAACACCTTCGGCGATATCCTGAGTGATATAGGCGGCATTTTGGCGGGCTCGATTGGAATGTTGCCCTCAGCATCGCTGGGAGCGACAAAGGGCTTGTACGAGCCTGTGCACGGATCTGCGCCGGACATCGCGGGCCAAAACAAGGCCAACCCGCTGGGAGCGATTGGGTCCGTAGCGGCGATGCTCGAATATACGTTCGGGCTGATGAAGGAAGCCGAGTCGGTCAACAACGCCGTCGGCAAGGTGCTGGCCTCGGGCCATGTCACCGCGGATTTGAGACCGAAGGGCACGCCTGCAACGACCTCGGAAGTCGGCAAGGCAGTTTGTGAGGCATTATGACGAATCCCCGTACGATCGTAGAGAAGATTTGGGATAACCACGTTGTTGCGCACCAGCCGGGCGCTCCCGCACTGATTTACATCGACCTGCATCTCTGTCACGAAGTCACGAGTCCGCAAGCGTTTCAAATGCTGCGCGACCGCGGATTGAAGGTTCGCCGTCCGGATCTCACCATCGCGACGATGGACCATTCGACGCCGACCATCTCGCACGATCTCAACGTGATCGATGAGATCGGCAAGAAGCAGCTTGCGCAGATGGAGAAGAACTGCGCGGACTTCGGGATTCGGCTTTACGCGCTGTCGAGTTCCAAGCAGGGCATCGTACACGTAATGGGGCCGGAGCAGGGCCTTACGCAGCCCGGAATGACCATCGTCTGCGGCGATAGCCACACGGCGACCCACGGAGCTTTCGGCGCCCTGGCATTCGGCATCGGAACCAGCCAGGTGGGGCATGTGCTCGCGACGCAATGTTTGTTGCAGCAGCCTTCGAAGACTTACGCGATTCGCGTCGAAGGAGCGCTCAAGCCTGGCGTTGCCGCGAAAGACATTATTCTCGCGGTGATTGCGAAGATCGGTATCGGCGGCGGCACCGGAACTGTGTTTGAATACCAAGGCTCGGCGATCCGTTCGCTCTCAATGGAAGAGCGCATGACCGTCTGCAACATGTCGATCGAGGCCGGCGCTCGCGCAGGACTTGTCGCGCCGGACGATACCACCTATCAATACATCAACGGCCGCCCGCACGCCCCGAAGGGCAAGGATTGGGATGAGGCTGTCGCGCGTTGGAAGCAGTTGCCGACCGACGAAGGCGCGACCTACGCGAAAGAGTTGAACATTGATGCTTCAACGCTCGAACCGATGGTGACTTTCGGAACGAACCCGGGAATGGGCATGCCGATTTCAAGCGCTGTACCCGACCCGGCCAATATTTCCGACCCGATCGAAAAATCGGATCTGCAGAAGGCCCTGAAGTACATGGATCTTCAGCCCGGCAAGCCTCTCAAGGGGCATCCCATCAACGTGGTGTTCGTGGGAAGCTGCACCAATTCGCGCATCTCGGACTTGCGCGCCGCGGCTTCGGTAATCAAGGGTCGCAAGGTAAGCCCGAACGTTCGCATGCTTGTGGTTCCCGGCTCTCAGGAAGTGAAGAAGCAGGCGGTAGCCGAGGGACTCGACAAGATTTTCCGTGAGGCGGGCGCGGAGTTCCGCGAAGCCGGCTGCTCCATGTGCCTTGCGATGAACGGCGACATGCTTCAGCCGGGCGAGTACAGCGTCTCGACCAGCAATCGCAATTTTGAAGGCCGTCAAGGCCCCGGTGGCCGGACGTTCCTCGCTAGCCCATTGACTGCCGCCGCTTCGGCCGTGACGGGTGTTGTCACCGATGTAAGGAGCCTGCTGTGAAAATCGACAAGATCGAATCCAAGATTGTCGTTCTGCCCATCGACAACATCGATACAGACCAGATCATTCCGGCGCGTTATCTGAAGATCACGTCGAAGGAAGGCCTAGGCGAGGGACTGTTCCACGACTGGCGCGGCCAGAAAGACTTCCCACTGAATCAGCCGGGAGCGAAGGGCGCTGAGATATTAGTCACGGGCGATAACTTCGGCTGTGGGTCCTCGCGAGAGCATGCTCCTTGGGCGTTAACTCAATACGGTTTCAACGCCGTAGTCAGCACTTCTTTTGCGGATATCTTCAACGGCAACTCTCTGAAGAACGGACTGCTTCCAATCGTTGTGCCCAAAGACGCGCATGAGGAACTACTGTCTTCGAATCTCGCCCATGTAAAGATCGACCTCGCATCGCAGGAACTGACTTTGCCCAGCGGGCGCGTTGTCAAATTCCCGATTGACAGCTTCGCGAAGCAATGCTTGCTCAACGGCGTGGACGAACTCGGCTACATGCTGCAGCAGGAGCCAGCGATAGCGGCTTTTGAGGCAAAGCGCGTAGACTCCGTCAATACACTTCAGTAGCATGTAGTGCAGGTTGGCAACCTGCGGCGGGTTGGTAACCCGCCTGTTTGTAGAATGCAATACACTCAACTAGGCGGATTGCCAATCCGCCGCAGGATGCCATCCTGCACTACATGGCTTGCAATTTGCGCGGCTGGGGCGGCTTGCCGAAGTATTTTTCATTGTTTCTCAATGACTTGATGCTCTGACAGGCGCTGTTTTTCGGGGCGCATGGACTAACGTCAGGCCATGAAGACGTTTATCCAACACATCATTGACGACTTAAAGAACGGCAGCGCCGAGGACATCATTCCCGAAGTTCCCGCGGCGCCCGTCGACGGCAAGACCGTGCATCTGGATCCTCCGCCAGCGGAGCCAACACCTGAGGATCTGGACAATCAGATCCTTTCCGACAACAATGCGGAAAGGGTGCGGCAGCTCGACTACCAAGCGCAGGAAAGCGAAGAATTCCAGTCAAACTAGGCGGGCGAGCCCTTGCCCAGGAGTACGGCTCGCCGAGCTCCTGTAGCTGAAGGCAAATTAGCCGGGCGGCGCTCCATGAATTCATAGGCAAGTACGGCGAACGCGATAGCTTCTTTCGCGTCGGGATCGATACCGTATTCGGCGCTCGAATTCACCGCGACGCCCGGCAAAAGCTCACGCAGGCGGCCCATCAGCCAACGGTTATGCACTCCGCCGCCGGATGCGATCACTTCCTGTGCGTCTGAGGACGCGAGAATTGCCGTTGCGATGGAACGTGCGGTGAGTTCCGTGGCGGTAGCGATCAGATCTTCGATCGGAATTCCGGTTGCAATCAAGCCGCTAACGAATTGTTGCCCAAACTGTTCGCGCCCTGTGGTCTTCGGCGGAGTGAGCTTGAAGTACGGATCTTCCAGCATGGAGTGCAATAGCTTTTCGTGAATATTGGCGGAGCGTGCGATGCGGCCTCCTCGGTCGAACAACTCCTTGCCACCGGAGCGATGGGCCACCAGCCCATCGACAATCATGTTGCCTGGGCCTGTATCGAAAGCGAACACGTCGCATTGCCCGGCCGCCGCAGGAATGACGGTTATGTTTGCGATCCCGCCAATGTTCAACGCAACGCGGTTGAGCTTGGGAGAGCGAAATAGCAGGTAATCCACATACGGCACGAGCGGCGCCCCTTTGCCGCCCGCGGCAATATCGCGTTCGCGGAAATTGGAGACGGTCCAGATGCCCGTGCGCTCGGCGACCACTGAAGCTTCCCCGATTTGCAGCGTGCTGGCGACGGGATAGCCGAAGTACTCAACCGGGTCGCCTTCGTGAAAGATTGTTTGACCGTGCATGCCGCAGACGGAGATCGAATCGGGCGCGATGCGCGCGCTCCTGCAGGTCTTGAGCACCGCGTCTGCATAAAGTTCGCCTAAGAGGAAACTCAGACGCGCGATCGTCGCTGTGTGCGTCATCGTGTTGGAGACGCTCAGGACTGCGGCTCGAACACCAGACGAATAGGGACTACCGCGAAAGGCGACCGGCGTGATCTTAAGGCCATTGCGGCGGTGCGCGACCTCGACAATCGCAACGTCGATCCCGTCGAGCGATGTACCGCTCATGATGCCGGCGGCCTTCATCGGGACCAATACGTACGGGAGCTTTCACGGCGCTGCAGAAGCATGCCGATCAGTTTACCGTTTCATAGGGGTCCGAAGCTTCATTAGGCTGGCGCCCCACTTGCCCCGTAAGATGGTTTTAGAGGAGTCAGTGAAAACAATAGACGCGGGGTTGACGGTCTTCTCCGCACTGCCATCGAAACGAAGCACCTCGTGCAACTCCGCTATCAAGCCAAGGATAGGTTCGTTGAACCGCACGATTACGGCATTCAGAACGGGTCCATCAAGCTGTTGGCATATCAGATCGGCGGATCGAGCACCGGCAAACTCCCTAACTGGCGATGGATGGAAGCGCATTTAATTTCCGACGTACGCCTCTTGAATCGAACGTCTCGCGGGGGGCGGCACCTTCTGGCAAGCACCATAGATGGGACGAGATCTTTCTTCGAGGAGAGCCCCCGGAAGCGCTCGGGTGATCAAACCCCGCGCTTGAGTTCTTTTTGCAACTCGGAGAGCAATTGAAGGGCTTCGATGGGGCGCAACTCGTCGACATTCAGCTTGCGGATGCGCTCGGCGATGTTGTAATTCACGGGCTCGAATAGCTGGATCTGCATGGGGCTGGATCGCGGCGCGAGTTCTTCCGTGACAGTGTGTTCCGCCGATTCGTGCAGCTTCAAGATCTCGCGCGCTCGTTCGATAACCGCCATCGGCAGCGCGGCCAAGCGGGCGACTTCGATTCCATAGCTACGATCGGCTGCGCCGGGCTCCACGCGGCGCAGAAACAGGATCTGATCGCCGGACTCTTTGACCGCTACATGGAGGTTGCGGACGCCGTCGAGTTGCTGGGCGAGTTCGGTCAGTTCGTGATAGTGAGTCGCAAACAATGTCATCGCTTTTATGTTGCGATGAATGTGCTCCACTACAGCCCACGCGAGAGCCAGGCCATCATAGGTCGCGGTCCCGCGGCCGATTTCATCGAGGACGATGAGACTCTTTGCAGTCGCGGTGTTCAAGATCACAGCCGTTTCCGTCATCTCCACCATGAAAGTCGAACGCCCGCGCGCGAGGTTATCGGCAGCCCCAATGCGCGTGAATACTCGGTCGACAATCGGGAGGACGGCGGATTCGGCAGGCACAAAGCTCCCCATCTGCGCGAGGATTACGAGCAACGCAGCTTGGCGCAGATAAGTGGATTTGCCGCCCATGTTCGGACCGGTAATTACGGCTACGAACTGAGTCTCCGGGTGGAAGTACAGATCGTTGGCAATGAAGCGCTGCGCGTCTTTTTCGGCGAGCTTCTCGATCACCGCATGACGGCCAGCCACTACTTTCAATTCGCCCGCAGAGAAGGTAGGGCGGACGTAGCGGTTCTCTCTTGCTACCTCCGCAAGCGAGACCGTGACATCAACCTCCGCTACCGCCGCTGCAGTCGCCCTAATACGCGAGGCGTGAGATGAGGCCAGCGCGCGAAGCTTTTCGAAGATCTCCCGTTCGATAGCGAGCATCTTCTCTTCGGCTTCGAGAATTTTGACCTCGAGCTCCTTTAGCTCGGGCGTCGTGAAGCGCTCCGCATTCACCAGCGTCTGCTTGCGCTCATAGTCCGATGGCGCAAGGTGAAGATTGGCCTTCGAGATTTCGATGTAGTAACCGAAGACGTTGTTAAAGCGGATCTTGAGGGAAGCGATTCCCGTACGGGTGCGCTCGCGCTGCTCGATTTGCGCGAGATACGTTTTGCTGTTGTGCGAAATGTCGCGAAGCTCGTCTAGGGCCGCGTCATAGCCGGGGTGGATGGCGCCGCCATCGCTGATGGATACCGGCGGCTCGTCTGACAGAGCAGCCAGCACGGGATCCCGGACTTCTACGATTTCGTCCAAGCGTTCGTTGATTTCGCGCAGGCGCGAAGCAGTCGCGGCTCTTAGCCGATCCTTCAGTGACGGAATTACCGCCAGAGAGCGAACCAGCGCGTGAAGCTCGCGTGGGCCCGCGGAAGCAAGCGAGACTTTGGAAAGCAGACGCTCCAGATCGAGGATTGAACTCAAGAGCTTCGCCAGTTCCGCTGTCAAAATCGGTGCGCCGTTCAATTCCGTGATCGCATCCAGCCGTTGCTCGATTTCGATTTGGCCAATGGACGGCGCGAGCAGACGCCGGCGAAGCAGCCGGCCGCCCATGCCAGTACGCGTACGGTCGAGCACGTGTACCAGAGTTGCGTCGCGTGATTCTCCTTGAAAGAGCGGCTCTACCAATTCAAGGTTGCGAACAGTAGTCGAATCGAGAACCAGAGAATCCGCGCGGTCGTAGAAGGCCGGTCGCTCCAGATGATCGAGCGCGCTACGTTGCGTGTCGCGTAAATAATAGAGAACGGCGGCCGCCGCCCCTGACGCTAAAGGGCGTCCTTCGAGACCGCAGCCGTCTAAGGCCAGGAGCCGGAAGTGTTCGCATAGGCTGCGCGATGCGTAGTCGGCTCCGAAGACCCAACTTTCGACATCGGTCTTAAGACAAGGAAGCGAGAGTGAGGCTCCGGACGGGACAAGCGCTTCGCGGACGTTTAGCGTTTCGAGAGCCGGGGCAATTTCCGCGAGGTCAAGCTCCGTCGCGCGGAATTCGCCGGTGGAGACGTCCACATGTGCCATCCCGGCGCGAGTTCCATTGGCGTATACGGCCGCGAGGTAGAGATTTTCGTGCGAGCGCAGGACGCTCGCGTTCATCGTTGTGCCCGGAGTAACGACTCGCGTCACTTCGCGCTTCACGAGCTTGGTGGCTTTGGACGGTTCTTCCGTTTGGTCGCAGATCGCGACCCTATAGCCCTTTTGGATCAGTCGCGCAATGTAGTTTTCGGCGGCGTGGAAAGGGACGCCGCACATCGGAATCGGCTGTCCCTTCTCTTTGTTGCGCGCGGTAAGGGTGATTTCGAGTTCGCGTGCAGCGGTGACAGCGTCGTCGTAAAAGAGCTCGTAGAAGTCACCCAGGCGGAAAAGTAGAAGCGCGTTGGGGACTTGCTGTTTAATGCCGTGGTACTGCCGCATGAGCGGCGTCGAAGGCTCGGACTGCATGGGGAATGATCCATTATAAAGTTCACACGTTGACGCTTGTCGCGCGGATTACGATTCAACGTGCTGAACTGTTTGACCTGTGGCACAGGCTTCAGCGCACAGGACGCGGCGGCGTCCAAACGAGTACCAGTAACCCTGCCGCCGCGTCCGTTGTGCGCTGGGTTACTGGAGAGTCTGTGATCTCAAAGTTGTTGATCAAGCCTGTAGAGCGACGTCTTCCATCGGCTTTGCGACACTCCGATGATCGTCAAAGAACCGATACAACGCCGGGACCACAATCAATGTCAATTGCGTCGAGGTAATCAACCCGCCGATCACCACAATCGCCAAAGGCCGCTGCACCTCTGCCCCTGGGCCCGTCGCAAATAAGAAGGGCACAAGCCCAAGAGCCGCGACGGTCGCTGTCATCATCACCGGCCGGAACCGCAGTTTCGCCCCTTCGACGATTGCCCGCCGAAGCTCAACCCCCGATTCGCGCATACCGCGGATGTAGGACACCAGCACAACTCCGTTCAACACCGCGATTCCCCAGAGTGCAATGAACCCCACCGATGCAGGGACGGAAAGATACTCGCCCGTCAGCCACAATCCGACGATGCCGCCAATGGAAGCAAAAGGCAGCACCAGAATAATAAGTGTCGCGAACCGCAATGATCGGAACAGCAGGAACAACAGGAAGAAAATCGCGCCGATAGTAATAGGCACAATGATCATCAAGTGCTTCCGCGCCCGCTGCATGTTTTCGAACTGCCCGCCCCATTCGTAGTAGTAGCCAGGCGGAAGCTTCACCTGCTCCTCAACGCTCTTCTGAAGCTCGGCGACGAAGCCCCCGAGGTCGCGGTCGCGCACATTGACGCCGACATTCACTCGGCGCTTCGCCATTTCGCGTTTGACCTGTGAGAGCCCCTCGCGAATATCGATTTTCGCCAGGTTGCCTACGGTTACTTCCTCGCCATGCGGAGCACGAATCAGGATTTTGCGAATATCGTCGATGCTGTTGCGCAGTTCCTCCGGGTAGCGGACAACAGCCTGAAATCGCCGTTCACCCTCATAGATCTCCGTCGCCGGCACACCCGCGACTGCGGCCTCAAGAACATCGTTCACGTCTGAAACGTTGAGGCCTTGGCGCGCGATGGCTTGACGGTCAATCATGGTATTGAGATTGTTCTGTCCCGAGACGCGGTCGACTTTAATATCGCCCGTTCCGCGGATCTGGTTCGCAACACGCGCCACGTCATTGGCCTTATCGATAAGCGTATCCAGATCATCGCCGAAGATCTTTACCGCGACATCCGCGCGGACGCCGGTCACCATTTCGTCCACGCGATCTGAGATCGGCTGCGCCATGACTGGATTTACGCCCGGGAACGAAGTCACAATCTTGCGAACTTCCTCGGCGATCATGTCTTGCGTCAGTCCCGGACGCTCCTCGGGCGGCGTGAGCTGAATCATGAGATCGCTTTCGTTATAGCCCGCAGGATCAACGGGCGATTCACCTCTACCCAGACGCGACACGACATATTTCACGCCTTTAATATTCCGCACCTTCTTCATCGCCTCGGCTTCCATTTTTATGGACTCATCAAGCGCGATATTCGGCACCCGATCCATGTTCGGCGAGATAGTTCCTTCTTTCAGTTCCGGAATGAAGGACGTCCCGAGGTACGGGAACAGCGATATCGCTCCCGCAAACACCGCAACAGCCACAATCACCGTTATCGCTGGATGATGGACTGCCCAATTCAAGATCGCCACGTAGGGACGCTTCAGCATTCGCACGAAAAGAGTATCGTGTTCACTGCCGCCTTTGAGGAAATACGCAGAGAGCACGGGCGAAAGCGTAAGCGAAAGGATTAATGAAATCCCCAATGCGATGGCAATGGTATAAGCGAGCGGCGCGAACAGCTTGCCTTCCATGCCTTCCAGCGTCATCAACGGCAGGAATACCAGAATGATGATGCAGATTCCGAAGATCACCGGCGTACCGACTTCCATCACCGCTTCGTAGACCACTTTCAACTTGTCCGCGCCGCGATTGTGCCCCAGCCGTGAGAACACGTTTTCGACCACCACTACCGAGCCATCGATCATCAGCCCGATCGCAATCGCCAGGCCGCCCAGCGACATTAGATTCGCCGACATTCCGTAATAGTTCATGATCAGGAACGTCAGCGCGGGCGTCAGAATCAGCGTCGCAATGACAATCATGCTGGAGCGCAGGTCGCCCAGGAACAGAAACAGAATGATGACGACGAGAATGATTCCTTCTTCCAGCACCTTCACGACGGTGTGCAGTGCGGCATCCACCAATTCGCTGCGGTCGTAGTACGGCACCACCCTCAACCCGCCTGGAAGCATGTTGCGCGAATTGATCTCTTCGACGCGAGCCTTGATAGCTTCGACAATTTCCTTAGCGTTCCCGCTTGCGGTCATCATGATGATGCCGCCAACGGATTCCGTATAGCCTCCCTTAAGCACGGCGCCGTAACGGACTTCTTCGCCGATCTTTAGCTCGGCCACGTCACGCACGAAAATCGGCGTGCCGCCAACTTCCTTGAGAATCACGGAGCCGATGTCGTCCAGATTCCGCAGCAGCCCAATGCCTCGCACCAACAGGATTTCCGGACCCTGCGGCAAAATTCCGCCGCTCGCGTTCGCGTTGTTGCGCGATAATGCTTCGCGAACATCGTGAATCGTCACGCCGTAATAGCGCATCTTCACCGGGTCCACGAGCACCTGATACTGCTTCACGTATCCGCCCGTAGAGTTGATTTCCGCCACGCCGGGAATCGAGCGCAGCAGCGGCCGCGCGACCCAGTCCTGGATCGTGCGGCGCTCCATAAGTTCGGCTTTGCTTAGAGACCGCTCGCCGTCTTTAGGATGGTCGATCGTGTACTGATAAACCTCGCTCAAGGCCGTAGATACCGGTCCAAGAACCGGCGTGATCCCTTCCGGAAGATGCGATTTAACATCCCCAAGCCGTTCCGCTACCAACTGCCGAGCGAAATATTGGGGTGTCTTGTCGTCGAAAACCAACGTGATAATCGACAACCCGGGCTCGTTCTGCGACCGCATTTCGGTCATGCCTGGCAGTCCAGTCATGCCGATCTCGACTGGCACTGTAACGATACGCTCCACTTCGTCCGGCGATCGCCCGCTAACTTCCGTCGCCACCTGTACCTGAATATTTGTGACGTCGGGAAAGGCATCGATCGAGAGCTTCATGGTCGCGTTGATTCCGGCCGCGAGCGCGATCAGCGCTATGACGACGACAATAATGCGGTGCTTGAGAGCACTCTGGACGGCAGCGCTTAGCATTGCTTAGCCCCCGACCCGCACAGACTAACGCCTGCGCCACAGGTCAAACTTGAGTGCACTGGAATCCATAACCTGTGGCACAGGCTTTCAGTCTGTGGTCTAAACGTGTCTCGCATCCTTAATCCCCGTCACTTCCGCGCAGCAACAACCGCCGTCGCTCATTGTTCAAGTGGAACGCTCCATCGAGCACGATCTTCTCGCCTGCCCGTATGCCGTCCACCAGCACGCGGTTGCGCCCGAATTCTTCCCCGAGCGTTACCTTGCGCAAGACGAAGCTATCGTCATCCAGCTGCACAAAAACGTTCTCCTGATTGTCTTCGCGGACTACCGCGGTTGTAGGCACAAGCTGCTGGCGCTCGGTTTGGTCCCTCAGCGTCATCGTCGCGAGCATCGCCGGTTTGAAACGTCCTCGCGGATTCGCGATCTCCATACGTGCCCGGACCGTACGAGTTTCCGGATTCACAGTCGCGCTGACGAAAGAAAGCTTGCCGAAGATCTTGGCGCCCGTAAGCGCGGTAATCTCCGCGTCAACGCTTTGACCGACTGCCAGCCTGCCCGCGTTCTGCTCCGGCACATCGGCGACAATCCACAATGACGAAAGGTCCGCGATGACACAAAGCGTGTCCGCGGGTTGAATCACCTGCCCCTGGGTCGCCTTTCGTTCCAGCACTGTCCCATCCAGCCCTGCGACGATCCGCGATACGGAATTGATATTATGCGTGCGCTCCAGATCGTCGACCGCCGGAGCAGGCATCCCCAAAAGCTCCAGTTGGTCCCTTGATGCATCAAGTTCCGCCTTCGCCTGCGCTAACTCTGCGTCGCGCCGCTGCAATTCGGCCGAGCCGATCACCTGCGCATCCAGCAGCACCTTCGCGCGATCCACGGCTCGCTGCATCAGCTGGCGCTGAGACAGCGCCTTTAGAAATTCAAGCTGCGCTTCAGAGAGCCCTGTGCTGTTGACCAGCGCAATCAGGTCTCCGCGATGGATCTCTTGCCCCTCCCGCACGGAAAGTGACGTAATTCGCCCCATCACTGGCGACCCGACGCGCGTGATTCGCGTCTCGTCGACGTCGAGTCGCGCGGCCACCGTGAGACTCGTTCCCACGTCGCCCCATGTGGGCTCGCCGACCTTAATGCGCTCGCGCAAACCTGCATTCGCTGTAATTTCGAGCGGGTTGCTCGGAGGCTGGGAAACTTGCTGCTTCTCCGCGCTTGGTTGCGAGGCAAGTTTTGTACATGCCGTCGAAGACGCGAGCGCGATTGTTATTAGACAGAAATGAAGACGATTCATGATTGCCTCCGAATTACGGACGAAGGTTAACGGCTCGCAGCTCATCCAGATCAACCAGCGCCGCCTGGCGATCGTACTCCGCATTTAGAAAATTCAGCCGCACGCTGCGCAGCACGCGTTGCGCATCGAGCACCTCGAGAATGCCGCGCTCGCCGAGCTGATACGCAGTCTCCGCGGCCCTTAGCGCCTCTTCCGCCTCGCGAAAGAGGCCTTGTTCAAATGCCGCCACCTGCTGTTGGCTCACTTGATAGCGTCCATACGCTCCATCGAGAGCCGCGAGAATCTCGATCTCTCGCGCACGTGCTTGCGAAGTGACTTGGCGCAAACCCGCTTCGGCTTCGGCAATAGGAC
>Ga0126381_100007651_pt1 | contig 12042 bp, 8 predicted proteins | sample PanSoiMetPlot_28_FD_96465 | JGI IMG/M metagenome (GOLD analysis project Ga0126381, IMG submission 96465) | Tropical forest soil microbial communities from Panama - MetaG Plot_28 | ecosystem: Environmental > Terrestrial > Soil > Tropical forest > Bulk soil | place: Panama | collected 2016-02-17
CGATCTTTCAACGGCTTCGCTGAAGAAAGCAGCGACAACGAAACGTCGATTTTCTTGGTCGCGCGAAAAGTGTCAGGCGGAGCGAGCATCATGCCACGGGAAAGTTCTCCCACCGTGACGCCGGCCAGGTTCAGTGCGGTTCGCTGACCGGCTATGGCTTTGTCGGCGGATTCGCCGTGAACCTGCATCCCGCGCACGCGGACACGCTTGCCGATCGGGAAAACTTCGAGTTCGTCTTCTTTGCAGATCGTGCCTGAAACCAGCGTGCCTGTGATCACAGTGCCGAATCCTTTCATCGTGAATACGCGGTCGATGGGCAGGCGCGCGAGCGCGGTGGGATCTTTGCAGGGAACTTCGGCGGCGATTTGTGCAAGGGCCCGTGTCAGTTCCGTGAGCCCCGCGCCGGTGAGGGAACTGACGGCGATGATGGGGGCGGCAGGGTCGTCGGTCGTCGGTCTTCGGTCGTCGGCAAAAACCTTGGCCCCGGCACTGTGGTCAGGCCGTTCGTATGTTTCAACATCGTGAGATTTCGAGCGGTTTGGACTAGGAGAAGCCGGGTTTGGGTCAAGAAACGAGCCTCTCAGAAATTCTTCGACTTCGAGTTTCACCACATCGAGTGTCTCCGCGTCGACTGCGTCGGATTTCGTGAGTACCGTGATGCCGCGCCGCACTGACAGAAGGCGGCAGATGTCGAAGTGCTCGCGGGTCTGGGGTTTGATCGACTCGTCGGCGGCGATGACCAGGAGGACTATGTCAATACCGCCAATCCCTGAGAGCATGTTGCGCACAAAACGCTCGTGGCCCGGGACATCGACGAATCCCAGGCGCAGTTTTTCTCCGTTGGCGGCGGTTAGCTCACGGTGGGCGAATCCGATGTCGATCGTGATGCCACGCCGCTTTTCTTCTTCCAGGCGATCGGCATCGATCCCGGTGAGCGCCTTGACGAGCGCAGTCTTCCCATGATCGATGTGCCCGGCCGTACCGATGATGACGGATTTCATGGACGAAACAGTATAGAAGGGGTGGGCGTATGGGTCGGTCGTTGGTCCTTGGTCCTTGGTCGTCGGTCGTCGGCAAAAGCGCTACGGGCTGGTGGCTGGTGGCTAATCGCCTTGGAATCCGTTTCTGCGCAAGGCGAACACTAAACATCGAAAACCGCTCTGAACACCCGATCCCACACGCTTAAGACTGACGACCATGACCAGCCTTTCATGCGACAATATAAATTCCTGCCATGACCCTGTCTCAAGCCCCTGCCATTACTGCGGAACTTATCCGCGAGCACGGCCTCACGCCTGACGAGTACGCGAAGATTCAACAACTGCTTGGCGGGCGCGTGCCGACGCTGACCGAACTCGGCATCTTCAGTGTGATGTGGAGCGAGCATTGCTCGTACAAGTCGTCGCGAGTGCACCTGAAGCGGCTACCTACGCGCTCGAAACTGGTGGTGCAGGGCCCGGGTGAAAATGCGGGCATCATCGACATTGGCGATGGCTGGGCGTGCGCGTTCAAGATCGAGTCGCATAATCATCCGTCGTTTATCGAGCCGTTTCAGGGAGCGACCACCGGGGTGGGTGGAATTCTGCGCGACATCTTTACTATGGGCGCGCGGCCGGTGGCGGTGATGGATTCGTTGCGGTTCGGGCCGATCGCGAAGTCGGAATCCGCGGGCGAGGGCCCCTCGGCCGGCTCAGGGCAAGCTGCCCGCGCCACACAGACTGTCGAGGCCCGCTCGGACGGACAGCCGGGGACGGCTGTCCCCACGCAAGCAGGAGTGACGCAATCGGCGCCTACACAAGCCGAGATTCACAAGAACCATTCCATCATGGAGGGCGTGGTTAGCGGAGTGGCGTCGTATGGGAACTGCTTTGGCGTGCCGAATCTTGGCGGGGAGACGAAGTTTGAACCTTGCTACTCGGGCAATCCGCTGGTGAATGCGTTCGCGCTGGGGCTCGTGCGCCGTGACCAGATTTTCTATGCGAAGGCTGCGGGCGAGGGCAATCCTGTAATTTACGTCGGCGCGAGGACGGGCCGTGACGGGATCCACGGCGCGACCATGGCTTCGGAAGAGTTCAGCGAAGGGTCGGAAGCGAAGCGTCCGAATGTGCAGGTCGGCGATCCGTTTCTTGAAAAGCTCTTGCTTGAGGCGTGCCTGGAAGCGATGCAGACCGGCGCAATCGTTGGCATTCAGGATATGGGTGCGGCTGGGCTGACGTGTTCCACATGCGAGATGGGCGCGCGTGGCAAGGTGGGGCTTGAGATCGAACTGGATCGAGTGCCTCAGCGCGAGACCGGCATGTCGGCGTACGAGATCATGCTCAGCGAGTCTCAGGAGCGAATGCTGCTGGTCGCGGAAAAGGGTCGCGAGCAGGAAGTGTTTCACGTGTTCGAGAAGTGGGGACTGGATGCGGTCGAGGTCGGTCACGTTACGCGCGACAACGTGATGCGCGTGCGCCAGCACGGAGAACTCGTTGCCGAGATTCCCAACGAAGCGCTTACCGACGATGCGCCGCTGTACAAGCGGCCTCTGGAGCGGTGGGAGCCTCCGGTGGAGCGGGAGATGCCGGCGGACATCCCCACCCTAAGCGCAAAGGACGCGGTTAGGATGGGGCACCCTGCCGAGTCGCGGGATCTGACGGAGAATTTCAAGCAGCTGTTGGGCAGTCCGAACATCTGCGGGAAGCGCTGGGTGTGGCAGCAATACGATCACATGGTGCAGACCAACACCGTAGAGGCGCCGGGTGCGGGCGATGCGGGCGTGATTCGGATCAAGGGCTCGCAGCGCGGACTGGCGATGGCGCTCGACGGCAACGGGCGGTGGTGCTATCTGGATCCGCGGCTGGGCGCGATGCACGCGGTCGCCGAAGCGTGCCGCAACGTGGCGTGCGCGGGTGCAACTCCGATTGGCGCTACCAATTGTTTGAATTTTGGAAATCCTGAGAAAGCGCACATCATGTGGCAGTTCTCGCAGGTGGTTGATGGCATCACGAAGGCGTGCGAGGAACTCGAGGTGCCGATTACCGGCGGGAACGTGAGCTTCTACAACGAGACGCTGGGTGAAGGCATGTATCCGACGCCGGTGCTTGGGATTGTGGGCATTCTGGAAGATTTGCACAAAAGCGCGAAGATGGAATTCCGCGAAGTGGGACGCACGATTGTGCTATTGCGCGCGACCGAAGCGGGCGATATTACGGACGCACAAACCGAATTCGGGTCGTCGGAGTACGCGAAAGAAGTTCTGGGCGCGGTGTGGGGCTATCCGCCGGAACTGGATCTTGAGCGCGAAGCTGCACTGCAGCGGGGACTTATCGAGATGATTCGCGGCGGGTTCGTGGAGTCAGCGCACGATTGCTCTTCGGGCGGATTGGCGGTTGCTTTGGCGGAGCAGGCGTTTGGGAAAGGGATCGGGGTTCGGGTAGATTTGAAATCAGGTGGGCTACCGGCGGAGTTTGCTTTGTTTGGGGAAGATGCGAGCCGAGTGGTGATCGCATGCGACCCGGCGCAGCTGAGAGGAATCAAAGAGATTGCAGGTCGGTATGGGATTGCGGCCGATGTGATTGGGGAGACGGGCGCGGACCGGGTGGAGATGAAGCTGGATGGACGGGTGGTGATTGCGGGTTCCGTTGCAGAGTTGAGAGAGGTTTACGAGTCGGCGCTGGAGCGGGCGCTGCGGGCGGATCCGGAGCTCGTGGCGGCGGACTGAGTTGATTGTAGAGTTCGGATTGAGAGGCTTTTAACCGCAAAGAACGCAAAGGTTCGCAAAGGTCGCAAAGAAAAGCGTGGGAACGCAGAGATCGCGGAGAACGGATCGCGGAGGCCGCGGAGAAAGAAAGAAGTGTCGAGCTTCCGCTCGACGGACAGACGAGGCATCTGCCCCCACGTTGCCGGTGGTAACGCTATCTTTCTGAATGACGGTTGAAAAACCGGAGTTCATCGCTAAACGACAGGTTGAGCTAATTGCTAAGGGCTAGGAGCTAATGGCGGTTTTCGACAAATTTCGTGAAGAGTGCGGGGTGGTGGCGATCTTTGCGCACCCTGAAGCGGAGAAGCTTGCTTACCTGGGACTGCACGCGCTGCAGCATCGGGGGCAGGAGTCGGCGGGAATCGTCAGCTCCGATGGCATGAACCTGCGCGCACACAAGGCAATGGGCCTGGTCGCGGATATCTTCGTTGAGGACGTGCTGGCCAAGTTGCGTGGAACTCTGGCGATCGGGCATACGCGCTATTCAACAACGGGTGATTCGGCGCTGCTGAATGCGCAGCCGATTCTTGTTCAGTCCAATAAAGGACCGATTGCCGTTGCGCACAACGGCAACCTGGTCAACGCGCAAGAGGTTCGTTCGCGGCTGGAAGCACAGGGATCGATTTTTCAAACGACCAGCGACACCGAAGTGATCGTGCATTTGATTGCATTGTCGCGGGAGCATACGTTGCCGGAAGCGATGGCGGATGCTTTGCGCCGCGTGGAAGGCGCGTTTTCGCTGGTGATGGTTTCGACCGATCGCGTGTTTGCGGCGCGCGATCCGCGCGGCTTCCGTCCGCTGGCCATGGGCCGCATTCCGGCGCAGGAAGGAATGAAGCAGGACACGATCGTCTTTGCGTCGGAGACCTGTGCGTTCGATCTGATCGGCGCGACTTATGAGCGCGAGGTGAAGCCGGGAGAGTTGGTGATCGTGGGTCCGGAGGGGATTACGTCGCGGTTCTACTCGCCCGCGGCAACGCAATCGAGTTGCATCTTCGAGCACGTGTACTTTTCGCGTCCTGATAGCCAGGTGTTTGGACGGTCGGTGCAGTTGAGCCGCGAGAATCTGGGGCGGCAGCTCGCACGCGAGGCAGGCGTCGAGGCCGACATCGTGGTGCCGGTGCCCGACTCTGGAGTGACGGCGGCGCTTGGTTATGCGGCTGAGACTGGGATCCCGTTTCGCTTTGCGCTGATTCGGAATCACTACGTGGGCCGGACGTTCATCGAGCCAAAGCAGAGCGTGCGCGACTTCGGCGTGAAGTTGAAACTCAATCCAGTGCGGTCGCTGCTCGAGGGCAAGCGCGTCGCGCTGATCGATGATTCGATCGTGCGCGGAACGACCAGCAGGAAGATTGTGCGCATGGTGCGCAATGCTGGCGCGCGGGAAGTACACATGAGGATATCGTGTCCGCCGACGATTTCGCCTTGTTTTTACGGGGTGGATACGCCGTCGAAGAGCCAGTTGATTGCTGCGAATAAATCGATCGAAGAAATTCGTGAGTATGTGGGCGCGGATTCGTTGGCGTATCTCTCGCTTGAGGGATTGAAGAAGGCTTGCGGTGAGGGTGAGCTGACGACTTATTGCTCCGCGTGTTATACCGGCCAGTATCCGACGAATTGGGTGGATGTGGAGGAGATACAGCCGGCGGGAAATCAGGTTTCAGGGGTCAGATCATAAAAAGCGGGTGTCAGGTCTTAGGTCTCAGGAACCGATGTTCGGGACCTTTAGCCGCGGAGAAGTTAGAGATTTCCTTCCCAACGAATTTCAGTGAAAAGCAGGTCCTTCGCTGCGTTCGGCTGCGCCTCACTTTTCTCAGGATGACAAGGAATTAGGAATGCCAGCGGACCTGTGTGGCTGCGGAGCATCGGTCTGTTGCGATCCTACGTAAGCATTACTGCCGCGAGAAGATTTCGCGCACAGGAGTGTGCGCGCCACACAAGGTGTGAAGACAAAACGGCCTCGCGGAGATCGCGAGGCCGTTTCGTGAGAACATCAGCAGTTGCGTTCCAGCCACTTGAAGCTTAACCCCTCCACTTACCGGAAGCTGAAGGCCTGCACGTCAGGGTTGCTCTCGCTGCCCATCACCTGGAACGAGCCGATGAAGCCGGAGCTTGATTTGGTGAAGTCCGTCGTCAAGCCATCGTAGTCGCCTTGGTACACCGTGTTCACGAACACGTCTGTAGCGTGGACCGGAGCGAAGGTGGTGATGTTCACCGGGAAGTTGGTGAATGCACCGCCGTTCACGGACTCGGCGCAGAAGCGCCCGCTGGCGAAGTTCTCGACGTCGTTGCGGCGGTCGTACCAGCAGATCGCGATCGATCCCTTGGAGTCGACTGCCATTCCGGGTTGATAGTGATCGTGGCCATAGCCGATACGCGGCCGGTTATCGGAGTTGATCTTGACCGGGAAAAGCTCCAAGAGACTCCGCCGTCAAACGAAGCGCTGGCCAGAATGTCAGCGAAGGCGTAGGTTCCACTGGTGCTGAACACGTTCGGGCAGAGCCTTGTCGCGGCCGTCGTCCCAGGTGAGATAGAGCGTTCCGTCGGTGCCCGTACCGGAGGTATCGACGGCGAAGTCGATTCCCAGGAAGTCGCGGAACTCTCCCTGCAGGAAATAGGTGTCGCCGGGGCCGTGATTCCCGGTCGCGACAACGTAGGGTGATGGCTTCGAGCCGGGCATGAAACTGGAGACACGAATCTCGCGCACGCCTACAGGGAAGTTCGCGCAAAAGACCCAGGCGACGTAGACCTTGCCCTTGGAATCGACAGCGAGGTGCGAGCCCTGGAGGACGTCGGTGAGGCTGCAAATGTGGTCAAGGACGACTGGGCCTTTCCAGGTGTTGCCCCCGTCGTGCGAGGCAACGACTTCGATCCCGATGCGAACGTTGTCCGGGCAGGGAACGCCCCGGGGGCAGCGGGTCCTGGAAGCCGGTGTAGTCGAAGTCGGTATAGGAAATGTAAATGTTCTTGTGGTTGGATGGATCGACGACCATCCAGTCCTTGTCGATGGCGTGCCCAGAAGCCATTCTGCAAAAGCGCGCCCTTCGGATTACCCCAGGTGTTTCTGCCGTCGCTGGATTTGCTGAAGGCAATGCCACTCAGCGGGTTGTTGCAGGCCGCATCGGAGCAGGTGGCCAGCAGCTGGCTGGAGTAGAAGTTGCTGGCGTCGGAGCAGCCGATGATGGGATCGCCTTCGAGGAAGTTGTTCACGTTCGGCCCGGAGGAACGGGACCAAGATCGGTGAATGTGACTCCGCGATTGCGCGAGACGGCGATACCACTGAACGAAACGCCACCAGTCCCGTTGAGGAAAGTGTCGGCGTAGCTGCCTGAGTCGTTGAAGCCAACAACCACGTTGCTTCCGCACATTCCGGTGGACGTTTCACTCTGGGTGAAGCCGCCCACGGACGAGAAATCCAAGGCGGTCGACGGATCGGAGACTTTCACTGGACCTGTTGTGACGGCGGCCGTGACAGCGGCCTTCGGCGCCAGCGCCGTGGCGAGACTTGGACGAGCAGTAGCTGCCCTTTGCAGCATCGCGGGTTGAAGCCTGTTCACGTACGTCGAGAGATAAGCTGCGTCGGCAGTGCCCGACATCATTTGCTGCGTAGCCGCAGGAAATTTGTGGTAGGTGTTCGCGACCTGCTACAAGCGCTTCTTAATGGCGTTGAAGCGAACGGGATCGACTTGGGCGTTAGCCGTGAGTGACAAGGTGGCGCATACACAAACGAGGGCGGAGAGGAACAGCCTGGGTTTCATTTACTCCTCCACGAGGTGGGGCGGTTGAGCAGCGTTGGGTCGGAAGTGCGATTGTGAGCAGAGGGCCGGTTTGCAAAAGCAAGAAATACGCCTTGCCGTGAATTGGCGCTTGACAACGTGCAACAAGCGGAAACAGTCAAGGCATTTCGAGGGACTCTACTATTGTTCCTAGTAAATTCGCAAACTATTTTTTCGGATAGGGATCATCCTGCCTACGACGCGTGGTAGTAGAAGGTTGAGGCGGCTACTCTCACAATGCCCGTCCCAGGTAACCGGTCGATAACAAATTTTCTGGAAAGCGCCCGAGAGTCCATGTCTTTCGCACATTGATGAGACCACTTTCTTCGTCTGACGAGTTTGCTGTGTTCAAGGCATCCTGGCTGCGCAAATGCGGTTTTGCTGTGCTGCTAAGCGTGGTGTTACCGGGCCTCCCGAAATTGCAGGCGCAGAATCCGCGCGGAAGTCTGCGGGGCGAAGTGCAGGATGCGACCGGAGGAAGGGTCGCGGGCGCGCGAGTTGTTGCGAAATCAACAGGGTCGGGAATTGAAAGCGAGAGCGTCACCAATAACCGCGGCGAGTTTCGCATCGAGGGCATGTTAGCGGGCGCTTACCAGTTGACGGTGAGTGCGAGCGGATTCAAAGAAGCTACCACTACGGTTGATGTGAGCGTGAGCACGACGCAAGATGTGGCGGTCGTCCTAATCGCTGCAGGGGCGCCCGAAAGCGTGAATGTACAGGCGGGTGCTTCGTCGATCACCACACAGCCGATCGATACGGCAAGCGCGGTTCACCAGGGAGTTGTAACGTCTCACGATCTGGAGACGATTCCACTCGCGCACAGGAGCTTCGCCAATATTGCGTATCTGGCGCCCGGAACCGAGCCTGTGGAGCCGTCGGATCCGACGAAGGCGCGCATCACGGCGGTTTCGTTTGGCGGAAGTTCGGGCTTGAACGTGGACCTGTCGGTGGACGGCGGGGACAACTCCGACGATTACATCGGCGGCTTTCTGCAGAACTTTTCGCCCGACGGGATCCAGGAATTTGCGGTCAGGACATCGCAAGAAGATGCGGACACCGGCCGAACCGTCGGGGGTTCGGTGATCATCACCACTAAGCACGGCACCAATAGTTGGCACGGAAGCGGAGCGTTTTACGATCGGACAGCGGGAATGAGCGCGCGATTCCCAATCGACAATCCTGCACCGGAACCGAAGCAACCCTTTTCGCGACAGAACTGGGTCGCGACGCTGGGTGGTCCGTTGAAGCGCGACAAGCTGTGGTTCTTCGCATCGTTTGAGGCGGTGGACGAAGATGCAAGCATCAGTTACAGCCCCGCGAGTCTGGGGCAGTTCAACGCGCTGGCGGGCCTGGCGTCGCAGGGACTCATCCAAGGAGTGAATAACGAAGGCCAGCCCATTGGCGTGAGTTCGATCGCGGTGCCGAATAATGTGTCGGTCCCATTTACCGACTATTTGGGAAGTGCCCGGCTGGACTGGGCGCAATCGCCGCGTTCGCAATGGTTCCTGCGGGCAGCAGCCGACAACTACACCACGCATAACGACTTGGTGCAGCAGGCAACGTTGCCGTCTACGGGAGCGACCTCGGGATCGCACTACCTGAATCTGGTGGTGGGAAATCAGTTCACGTTCACGCCGCAGTGGTTGGGAGCTTTTACATTCGGCACGAGCGGGCTGCACCATACTGAGTCGCGAAATCAAACGTACGGATTTGCCCTGGCGTTTCCTTTTAGCGCGACGTTCCACACGATCTCCGGGTTCGAGACCTTTGGCGACAACCAGTTTGTGACGCCGATTACGGCGTTTCCGGTCATACGGAATCAGCAGAAGTATCAGTTCCGTTACGACGTGAGCCACGTCACCGGAAAGCACTCGTCGAAGTTTGGTGTCAGCTTCATTCACGAGCCGGTGCTCAGTGGAGCGTTGTCTTCGAACGAAGAGACGCTGATTGCCTATCCGAATAATCCGGACTTCTATGCCAGCAATCCCTCGCAATTTTATTTCGATCCGACGTGCTTGAGTCCGACGCCGGATCCGGATATTTCGTGCACGAATATGCCCGCGGGCAACGGCGGCTTTTCACAGAGCCTGCAGCGGCTCGGCTTGTATGCGCAGGATTCGTGGCGAGTGAACACGCATCTGACCCTGAACTACGGATTGCGCTGGGACACAACCTTCGGGTTGCTGGATGCGTCGGGCCGGAGCCAGTTGCAGAACCCGGCGTACCTGACGCTCAAGGCGCTGGGTATTCCGCTTCTGCAGGGTGGGGCGCACGACTACCGCCGGCAGTTTGGCCCGAGGCTCGGGATCGCCTACGTGCCCGGACGCAGCGAGAACACCGTGTTCCGTGCGGGCGTCGGTCTCTATTACAACGACCTGGCGCAGAACGGATGGGTAGGTGCGTTCCAGTCGGTGAATGCTGCACCCGGACCGTGCACGGATCCGGTAACGAATCCGGGTAGTCCGGAGAATGCCGGATGCTTGCCGGGCGCGAACGAGGGCGGGCAGGGAGCGGTCATCGATGCGCATTACCGCACGCCATATGCGCTGCACGCGAGCGCGGGGTTGCAGCACGCGTTTAACGAGCATTGGATGATCGGTGCGGACTGGACGCACGAGAATGGCGTGCATGCCTATCGCGCATATCCGTATGCGGGCGGCGTGAGCCTGTTCACTCCGCAATTGGGGCAAAACGATCCTGCGCAAGCTGACTTTGTTCCGAACGTCGATGTGTACAAGACGGATAACCGCTCGAGGTATGACGCTCTTTCGATTCACCTGCAAGGCAATGCACCGCGGGGAAATCTGATCGCGAACTACACACTGGCCACCGCGAAGACGTGGGGCTGCACGGTGGGGGAGCTATTCGATTATGTGAATGGAGTTTGCGATCCACTGAACGCGTTCGCGGCGGGGGACTACGGGCCATCGGGCGAGGATGTTCGCCATCGGTTCGTGCTGGCTGGGACGTTGCACGCGCCATGGGGATTCGAACTCACGACGCTGACGCAGGTAGAGAGTGCGCGGCCGTTCACGCTGGCTAACGGCGATCAGCGGGCGGTGATCAACGGAGTCAAAACGTTGATGGATCAGTTTCGTGGAACGCCGTACGCGCAAGTGGATCTGCGGATGGCGCGGCCGTTCCACATTGGCGATCGTGTGAACGTCAATCCGTTTGTGGAGTTCTTCAATTTGTTCAACCGCAATAATCCGGCGAACAATTTCGTGGCAGACGTGGGCGGATTGAACGTCCCGCCGGATCAGATTGCAAATGGGAACGTTACGGATTTATGCGGGGATGCGGCATGCAGTCCGCAGAATCTGATTCCGATCACCAGCCTCAATCAGCTGCGCAGACCGGCTGGAGCGCTAGGAGATTTTTTTGGTCCCGGGACGACAGTTGGGATTCCGTTTGCCGCGCAGATCGGGGTCAGGGTGACGTTCTAAGAACGGTCCTTGGTCGTTGGTCTTTGGTCGTTAGCGATAAGTCGCCAGTCTTCAGTCAACAGTCTTCAGGACATTGATCGTATAGCGGAGCTAGGCCTGCGACGGAGTTATTTGCCATATGTATGACGAGCGGGACGCCCGTCGCTGCGACTGTTCGTTCAGCGCGGACGCAGCCTCGGCTCTCCGCTAGGTGGTACGGCGAGCTTCTCCGACAGACATCATCAACTCTTCCATACGATCAAGGGCCCTGCCGAACTTGTCCGCTGCTGCGGCGAAGCCGAGGCGGAAGTGCGATGGCACGTCGAAACAATCTCCGGGAGCAAATAACAGGCCGAGCTGCGTGGCCGCCTGACAGAATGGCCGCGCGTCTTCACCGCTGGTGAGCCACGGAAAGGCCGTCATCCCGCCCATGGGTGGAATCCATCCGATAACATCGCGGTGATCGTGCATGAATCGATCGAGGAGCTTGAGGTTTCCGGTCGCGAACTCCTGGGTTTTTCCGAGCACGACGTCACGCTTGCGGATCGCGATCTCGGAAAGAATCTCGCCTGTGGTGGAATTGCAGATTGAGAAGTAGGCGCGGGCGGTCCAGTATTGCTGGCGGCGCTTGGGGTCGTGCTCAATCATCCATCCGGTGCGGACTCCAGCCACGGAAAATGCCTTCGATAGATCGCTAATCACGGTTGCGTGCGACAGGCGCGCTGCTGACCGCGTTTGCTGGCCGTGATAAATCGGGTGATAGACCTCGTCGCTGATCAGTTGAATTCCACAGTGGGCCGTGAAGTCGTGCAAGGCTTCCATGTCTGCGTCGCTGATGGTGGCGCCAGTGGGATTGTGCGGGCAATTGACGAGAATCAGCTTGGTGCGTGAGTCGGCGAGGCGCTGAATCTCGTCGATGTCGATGCGGAATCCGTTGTCACGGGTTACATGGTAGTAGCGGATCTCGAGCCCGAGCGATTCGGGGAGGGCGGAGAACGTCGTGAATCCCGGCATGGGGATGATCACATTGGCACCGGGTTCCGCCGCGAGCCACATGAGAACCGTCAGCGCTTCCGATGCTCCGGTGACGACCTGGACG
>Ga0126381_100007652_pt1 | contig 12041 bp, 7 predicted proteins | sample PanSoiMetPlot_28_FD_96465 | JGI IMG/M metagenome (GOLD analysis project Ga0126381, IMG submission 96465) | Tropical forest soil microbial communities from Panama - MetaG Plot_28 | ecosystem: Environmental > Terrestrial > Soil > Tropical forest > Bulk soil | place: Panama | collected 2016-02-17
CCGCTCTCGACCAACAACCAAAGCATCGGCATCACCGACAGCGGTGAGATTTTCGGCACCTTTGTCGACAACAAAAACGTCGAGCGCGGATTTACCTACGGCAACGGCACCTTCACGACGATCAGCGAATTCCTGGCGAAGAGCACTGCCGTGTCCGGCGTCAGCAACAACGGCACGGTGTTCGGCACCTATGTCGACCTAGCCGACAACATCAACGGATTCACTTACAGCAACGGCATCTACACGACGATCAGCTATTCTGGCGCTTCAGCAACGAGCGTGGACGGCGTCACCGCCTCCGGCGAAGCCGTCGGCACCGTGATCGTCAACGGCCATATCCACGGCTTCACCGACCAGAACGGCAGCTTCGCCACGTTCGATCCTGCCGGATCGACCGACACCGATGTCAGCGGCGTTACCGCGAGCGGCGAGATCGTCGGCACCTACACCGGCGCCGGCGGCTCCCACCACGGCTACGCGCTCGACAACGGCGTCATCAGCGTGTTCGACCCGCAAGGCTCGACCGATACCTATGTCAGTGCCGTCAACGATTCAGGCGAAGTCGTCGGCTATTACGTCGACCATTCCGGCAACGTACACGGCTTCGTCGAGCAGAACGGCGGCATCGGCAGCGTCGACGTGCCAAACTCGATCGATACCGAAATCCTCGGCATCAACGACCAGGGCCAGCTGTTCGGCCTTTACGACGACACGTCCGGCACGCAGCACGGCTTTATCGGCACCGGCGTCACCGCACCGCCGCCTATGCCGGATTTTGCCACCATCGGGAGAGTGGCCGCTGTCGGCGACTTCAACCACGACGGCTATGACGATCTGGCCTATTACAATGCCAGCCTCGGCACCACGCAACTGCAGCTGTTGAACGGCACGACGACGATCAGCGGCGGCAAGATCACGAATAGCGGTCTTGAGGGCGCACCAGGATATACGCCCGTCGCGTCCGGCGATTTCAACAAAGATGGCGCGAGCGACCTCGTCTACTACGACTCGGCTTTGGGCGACACCGAACTTCAATTCTTGAACGGGGCTACCGGTGCCGGCGGCGGCTTGCTGTCAAACAGCTCATTCGAACACGTGCCGGGATATGTCGTTGCCGGAGTGGGTGACTTCAACAAGGACGGCTACAGCGATCTTGTCTATTACAACGCGAGCCTCAGCCAGACTCAGATCCAATTTTTGAACGGCGCCACAGGGATCGGCGGCGGCATAATCTCGAATACGTCGTTCGAGTATTTGCCCGGTTGGACCGTCGCCGGCGTGGGCGACTTCAACAAAGATGGTTACAGCGATCTCGTCTATTACGATGCAAGTCTCGGCGATACCCAAATTCAATTCTTGAACGGCACCACGGGCATTGGCGGCGGCATGATATCAAACAGCTCGTTCGAGAACCTCCCGGGCTGGACCATCGCCGGCGTCGGCGATTTCAATGGCGACGGAAAGGATGATCTCGTCTATTACAATGCAAGCCTGGGCGTCACGCAAATCCAGTTCCTGAATGGCACCACCGGGATTGGCGGCGGGTTGATACAAAACAGCTCGTTTGAAAACAATCCGGCATGGGCCGTTGTCGGCGTCGGCGATTTCAACGGCGACGGCTTCACCGATCTGGCGTATTACGACGCCAGCAGCGCACAGACCGCGATTCAATTTTTGAATGGAACGACGGCAATCGGCGGCAGCGTCGTGGCGAATAGCGGCTCGTCAAGTCCGGCCAGCGATTCGAGTGCCGCGGATGCGGTGTCCACGTCGCTGGCGCAACTACTGCTGCAGCCTTCCGGCGGATTCGCCACGGATAGTTTCGGAGCGGCCGCAGCTGGATTGGCCCAACTGGACATCTGGCAGCCGCACCCGTTCGCTTCGCCGTCCCTGAGAGGCTAGTTGAGCCAAGAGCGCGGAAAACCAAAAGTCAGCTCTTGCCAGCCACTTCCTTTACGGCGGCGACGATGTTGGCATAGCCGGTGCAGCGGCACAGGTGGCCGGACAAAACCTCGCGGATTTCGGCTTCGCTCGGACGCGGGTTGCGGGCGAGGAAATCCGTGAACGACATCAGGATGCCGGGCGTGCAGAAGCCGCATTGCAGCGCGTGATGGTCGCGGAACGCGGCCTGCAGCGGATTGAGCGCACCGTCGGGCGCCGCGAGCGATTCGACCGTGCGCACCTCGCGGCCTTCGGCCTGGACGGCAAGCGTCAAGCAGGAACGCACCGCTGTGCCGTCGACCAGCACCGTGCACGAGCCGCAGACGCCGTGCTCGCAGCCGACGTGGGTGCCGGTGGCGCCGAGACCGTGGCGCAGAAAATCCGACAGCAGCATGCGCGGCTCCGCCTCGGCGGCAAGTTTCTTGCCGTTGAGCGTAAGCGCGATGCGGCGCCGCTCTTCACGCTTCATCCGAAGCATGACTGCGCCTCCGCTACGACTTCGGGGATGAGCTTTCGGCACATAGCGTGGCGCATCGCCGCCGAGGCGTGCAGATCATCGTAGCCTTCGAAATAGTCCAGCCATTCGCGGAACCAATCGTCCGGGCGTTCACGCAGCACGTCGGCGCGGACGGGCGTGACCACGGGGCGTCCGTGCAGGCCGCCGACGCCGACGTGAGCCCATTCGCCCATGACCAGGCCGGCAACCGCGACGATGGCAAAATCGCCGTGCCGCCGTGCGACTTCGCGGAACGCGGCGCCCCATCCCGCGAGGGCGGGAAAGTGCACCGCCGTCATCAGCTCATCGGGCTCGCGGGCCGTTGCCAGCATGCCCTTCTGAAATTGCGAAACGCTCAGCACGCGTTCGCCGCGCGCTTGCGAACGCAGCACCACGTCGCCGCCATGCACCGCCAGCGCGAGCGGCAGCTCGGCACTCGGATCGGCGTGCGCAATCGAGCCGCAGACCGTGCCTTTGTTGCGTGTCTGAAAGTGGCCAACGAACGGCAACGCCGCAGCAACGAGTGGCAGCCTTTGCGCCAGCTGCGGCCAGCCCAGAAGTGCGTTCTGCGTCACCGCGGCGCCGACCTCGACAGCCGCGGGCTGATCGCGGATTTCAGCGAGCTCGGCAATGCGCGAGACGTCGATCAGCACCGCGGCGTCAATCAGGCGCAGATTGAGCATCGGGACGAGCGACTGGCCGCCGGCGAGAATACGCGCGTCGTCGCCGTACTCGGCGAGCAACTCCAAAACCTCATCGACCGTATCCGGCCGTACATAATCGAACGGCCGCGGTTTCATGGCTGGCCAGCTTCGCTTGCCCGTTCGAGCAAGGCGTGGATGCGCCGCGGCGTCGCCGGCAAGGTCACGTCGGCAACGCCGAGCGCGTCGGCGATAGCGTTGGCGATGCAGACCGGCGTCGACATGCAATTGCCTTCGGCGAGGCCCTTGGCGCCGAGCGGAGTGAGCGGCGACGGCGATTCGTAATGCAGAATTTCCACGTCCGGGATTTCGCTCACCGTCGGCACCAGATAATCGGCAAACGTGCCGGTCAGGAACGCGCCCTCCTCGTTGTAGGCAAATTCCTCGTAGAGCGCCGCCGCGACGCCTTGGGCGAACGAGCCGCGAATCTGGCCGTCGGCGATGACTTCATCGAGAATGCGGCCGGCATCGTGCATCGATACATAGCGGTCGACGCGCACCTGATAGCTGACCGGATCGATCTCGACGCCGCACATGTCGAACACGAAACCGTAGGTCAGCGAGGTGTTGATGCGGTCGTCGCTCGACGGCGGCTCGAGTTCGGGCGGCGTCCAGGTTGCGGTCTCGCTCAGCGCCGGCGCCATGCTTTCCGGCAAGAGCACCGGCGACCAGTGCGAGGTGGCGGCGACACGGCCGAACGGCAGCGCGTTGTCGGGATTGGAGCGGCTGCGGATCTTGCCGCCGGCAAGCTCAACGTCGTCCGGCAGCACGTTGAGCTGCTTGGCGGCGATGGCCTTGAGCTTATCGCGCATCTGCACTGCCGCCATGTGCGCCGCGACCGCAGTGCCGGAGGCAAAGCGGCTCGAATACGTGCCGGCGGCGATCGACCATTGGTCCTTGGCTGTGTCCAGTTCCAGGATCACCTCGACGTCGTCGGGTCGCAGGCCAAGCTCTTTGGCCACGATCTGCGCCAGCACCGTCTCGTGACTCTGGCCTTGTACGGTGACGTCGGCGGTGACGGTGACGGCGCCGAGCGGATCGATGTTGACGGTCGCCATCGACACCGCGCCGCTCTTCGGCCCGGCTTTTTCGCGCGCCTCTTTGCTCATCAGGGTCGACAGGTAGCCCATGTTCGACATGGCCGGCTCGACGATCGCCGCAAAGCCGATGCCGTAGCGGCGCCCCTGCGCGCGCGCCACGTCGCGCCGACGCTCCAGCTCCGCGAGCCGACCGTCTGCGGCGGCGATCTCCACCGCGCGCAAATAGTCGCCGGAATCGTAGAGTGCGCCGGCTGCGGTGCGATACGGGAATTTTTGCGCCGGGATGAGATTGCGGCGGATCACCTCGGGCGGATCGAGTTTTAGCTCGACCGCAATGCGCTGCATCAGCCGTTCCAGCGCCAGATAAAGCTGCGGGCCGCCAAAACCGCGAATGAGGCTCGCCGGCATCTTGTTGGTGAGCACGACGCGGTTGGTCACGTCGACGTGCGCAATATCGTAGGCGCCGGTCACCGCGCCCTGCATGCGATAGAGCGGCCCCGGCATGGGCGCGCGCAGGAACGCTCCATAGTCTTCAAGCTGATCGAGGCGGAGCGCCAGCACGCGGCCGTCGTTGGTGATCGCCGCCTCGATCTGCGTGACCCGGTTCGGTCCGGAACTGGCCGCGACCAGATGCTCGACGCGGTCTTCGACCCATTTGACCGGCCGTCCGGTGACGCGCGCCGCAAGCGCCATCAGCACGATGTAGGGAAACACCGACAGCTTGATGCCGAAACTGCCGCCGGAGTCCGGCGGAATGCGCAGCCGAAGTTTCGGCCCCCGCACGCGCAGCGCCCGCGCCATGACCGGATGCATGGAGAACGGGCCCTGGAAATTGGCGGTGACGTCAAAACTGTTCTCGGCGGAATTGTGCTGGGCGACGACGACGTAACATTCGATCGGCGTGAACGACAGGCGCGGAAACACCGTGGTCATGGCGATGCGGCGATCGGCGTGGGCGAACGCCGCATCGGTGTCGCCGTAGCGGAATTCACGCACCGAGACTTCGTTGGTGCCGGCCTGCAGATGAAGGAGCGGTGCCGATTTTTCGCAGGCCGCGACCGGATCGATCACCGCGGGCAGCGGCGCGTATTCGACATCGACCAATTCGGCCGCGTCCTCCGCGATGTAGCGGCTCTCGGCGACCACGAGCGCCACCGGCTCGCCGACATAACGCACGCGCTCGACCGCCAGCGACCATTGCTGCACCGGCGTCTTGACCGGCGCCAGAAACGGATCGGACAGCTTGCGCACGTCCTCGCCGGTCAGCACCGCCCACACGCCGTCATGCGCCAGCGCGCGGGTTGCATCGATGCGCGTGATCTCGGCGTGAGCGTGCGGCGAGCGGATGACGTGTGCGTACAGCGTGCCGACCGGCACCGGCAGATCGTCGGCATAACGGCCGCGCCCGGACAGCAGCGACGCATCTTCCTTGCGCCGGGTTTTGGTGGTCGTGCGGATTTCGGCCATCTCGCAGCGCGCGATCTACAATCTTTGGCCCGGCTCGAGCCCGAACAACGCCTGGCCGGCGGATTCGAAATTCGACATGTGCGCCTGGCCTTGCGCGGTGACGGTGTGCATGTCGCGAAAGCGGCGCTCGAACGGGCTGCCGTTGAAGATCGCACTACTAGCGGCCGCCGTATAGGCGAAGTCGACGACGCGGACGGACTGATCCAGCGCCCCGGTGATGGCGAGGCGGAGCCGCGCGCGCTGCTCGAGCGTGGCGCCGTCCTTGTTGGCCGCGTCCCAGATTTCCTCCAGCATGTCGCGCAGATAGGCGCGCGCGGCGTGCAGGCCGCCGGCCACCTTCGCCACCTCAGACTGGATCACCGGGTTGTCGCGCAGAAGGACGCGGCCGACGCGTCCGGTCTTGCCGGCGGCAAGCGTCATGAAGGCATCGAGGCTGGCACGCGCCAAGCCCAGCCCGACGCCACAAAAGCCGATACCGTAAAGCGTGAGCAGCGGAATATTGTAGAGCGGTCCGTCGTCGGTGCGGTCGGACGGCTGGTCGCGCCAGGTCGTGTACGCATCCGGCACGAACAGATCTTTCACCTCGTACTGATTGCTGCCGGTGCCGCGCAGTCCGATCGTATGCCAGATGTCGGTCCACACCGCGCGCTCCTTGCGGAACAGCATTGTGCGCAGCACCGCCTGACCCTTGCCGTCGAGCCGCGGCCTGCCGTCGCGCTCGATCACTGCCGAGTGGCCGCCGATCCACGGGCAATGACCGCTGCCCGAGGCAAAGCGCCAGCGGCCGTTGACGATGTAGCCGCCGTCGGTGACTTTCGCCGTCGCGCCGGAGGGCGGCCCCCACGCCACCGCGCCGTGCGGCGGCCCAAACACTTCGCGCGCGATTTTCGGGTCGAGATAGCCGGCCGCCTGCGTCGACGCGATCTGCTGGCTCAGGCACCAAGCCGTGCTGGCATCAGCCGCCGCGACCGTTTCGATCACCTGGTTGAAGGCGACGATGTCGGCACCGCCGCCGCCCATCGCCGGCGGCAGCAGCATGTGAAACAGCCCGGCCTCGTGCAGCGCCGCGACCACATCGGGCACGATGCGCCGCTCGGCCTCGATGCGGTCGCCGGCGGCGTCGATCAGCGGCACCAGCGCGCGGGCGCGCGCGACATAATCGACCGGCTTGTTCTGCTCATCGCGGGCGAGCAACGGCGATCCTCCACAGCTTTTCCTCTGTCTACATCCGCGGCTGCGTGATGTCAGCACCGGCGCGGCGGCAAGCCGCGCTGGCGCCGGCTTTTTGCCTCCCCTAACATGGCGGCAGCATTGGCCACAGAGAGGCAAGATCATGTCCCGCTTCAGGCTCGCCACCCTCAGGCTCGCCATGAGTGCGCTCGCCGTCATGCTGGCCGTTGCCGCGGCGGGCGCGCCCGGACATGCGCAAACGGCGTTCCCGACGCGCCCCGTGAAGATGATCGTGCCCTACCCGCCCGGCGGCGGCACCGATCTGTTGGCGCGCGCGCTGGCCCAGCAGCTCGGGCAAAAATGGCAGCAATCGGTGATCGTCGAAAATGTCGGCGGCGCCGGCGGCAATCTCGGCTCCGAGCAAGTCGCCCGCGCCGCGCGCGACGGCTACACCTTGTTGTTTGCCTCGCCCGGCCCGATCGCCACCAATGCGTATATGTACAAGACCATGCCGTACGATCCGGCCCAATGGGTGCCGATCGCGGTGGTGGCGACCTCGCCCTACGTGCTGGTGGTCAGCCCGCATTTCGAGGCGTCGACGCTGCGCCAAGTCATCGCCCAGGCGCGCGTCAAGCCAGGACAGTTGACCGCTGCCACCCCCGGCATCGGCTCGGTCGGCCAGTTCGCCACCATCGAGTTCGAGATGCTGGCCGGCATCAAGCTGCTGCAGGTGCCGTACAAAGGCCTCGGCCCGGCGGTCACCGACGTGCTCGGCGGCAACGTCAACATGATGTTCGACATGCTGGCCACGTCGCTGCCGCTGCACCGTGCCGACAAGGAGAAGATCGTGGCGGTCGGCTCGACCGCGCGCGTGCCGGCACTGCCAGACGTGCCGACGCTCGCCGAAGCCGGCGTACCCGGCTACCGCGCGGTGACGTTCTTCGGCATCGTGGCACCGCCACACACGCCCGACGCGCTTGCCGACAAGATCAACGCCGATGTGGTCGCCTGCCTGAAAGATTCCGCGTTCATCGAGAAGACCAAGGCGCTCGGCATGGATCTGGCGCCCGGCAGCCGTGCCCAAGCCGCCAAATTCTTTGCCGACGAGCGCACGCTGTGGGGCAAGGTGGTCAAGCAGGCCGATATCAAGCCGATGGAGTGAGTGGCCTCAGCATTGCGCTGCGCGCTTGGCTAAATCGTGAGAAAATCATGGATGCACCGGTAAATCACTCCGGCATTGGCGCGCCGGTGCGGCGGCGCGAGGATTTGCGCCTCATCCGCGGCGCCGGGCGTTACACCGCGGACGAGAACCTGCCAGGGCAGGTTTATGCGGTAATGCTGCGTTCGCCGCATGCGCATGCGCGTATTCGCGGCATTGGCAAAGCCGACGCGCTGGCCGTGCCAGGCGTGCTGGCGGTGCTCACCGGCGCCGATCTGCTGGCCGACGGGCTCAATCCCATTCCGCACAAGCCGTGGTCGCAGCATCCCGCAGAAATCAAGTTGCACACCGGCGGCGAGCCGTTCACCGCGCCGCACTACGCGCTGCCGGCCGACAAGGCACGCTTTGTCGGCGAGGCTGTGGCGATGGTGGTCGGCGAAACCGTCGACGCCGCCAAGGATGGCGCCGAGCAAATCGAGATCGATTACGGAGTCCTGCCGGCAGTGGTCGAAACCGTTCCCGCGGCGCGGCAGGACGCGCCGCGCGTACACGACGCGGCACGTTCGAATGTTTGTTTCGATGGACAGCTCGGCGATGCCGAGGCGACGGCGGCGGCGTTCGAGCGCGCCGCGCACGTGACACGCTTTGAAACCTGGGTGCAGCGGGTCACCGGCGTGCCGATGGAGCCGCGCGCGGCGCTCGCTGCCTACGACGCAGCAACCGGCCGCACCACGCTTTATGCCGGCAACGGCGGCGCCGTGCGCCTGAAAGACGACCTCGCCACGATCTTGGGCGTGCCGCCCGAGAAGGTGCATGTGCTGATGAACGACGTCGGCGGCAATTTCGGCACCCGCGGCATGATCTACGCCGAGTTCGCGTTGGTTGCCTGGGCGGCCAAAAAGTTTGGCCGCCCGGTCAAATGGATCATCGACCGCCACGAATCGTTCCTCGCCGACTATCAGGCGCGCGATCTTGCGGTCGAGGCCGAGCTGGCGCTCGACGACAAGGGCAACTTCCTCGCCATGCGCGGCTCCAACCTCGGCAATCTCGGCGCCCACACCACGAATTTTTCCATGGTGCAAAAGGGCGTGCAGATGATGTCGAGCATCTACCGCATGCCAGCGGCGCATTTTCGCGCCCGGGCTACGCTGTCGAACTCCGCGCCCACGCGGCCCTATCGCAGCGCCGGGCGGCCCGAGGTGATCTTCGTCGTCGAGCGGCTGATCGATCTCGCCGCGCGCGAGCACGGCTTTGATCGCGCCACGCTGCGTAGGCGCAATCTCGTCAAGCCAAAGGAACTGCCGTACAAGAATCCGTTCGGCTTGGCGTACGACAGCGGCGATTACGCCGCCGCCATGGAGACGGCGCTCAAGCTCGGCGACTGGGCCGGTTTTCCACGGCGCCGCCGCGAGGCGAAAAAACGCGGAAAATGCCGCGGCATCGGCGTCGCCAACTACGTCGATGTCTCGACCGGCGTGCCGCGCGAGAAGGCCGAGATTTTGGTCAAGCCCGAGGGCATCGTCGAACTGGTGATCGGCGTCACCTCGCAGGGCCAGGGCCACGAGACCAGCTTCGCCCAGCTCGTCACCGAATGGCTCGGCGTACCGCTCGAGGCCGTGCACGTGATCGCCGGCGATACCGACCGCGTCACCGTCGGCGGCGGCGCCCATTCCGGCCGTGGCATGCGGCTTGGCTCGCTGGTGATCAAAAAATCGTCCGACGACATCATCGAAAAGAGCACGCGCATCGCCGAGCATTTGCTAGAGACGAGCGCGGCGGATATCGAGTTCAAGGCCGGCCGCTTTATCGTCAAGGGCACCAACCACGCGGTCGGCCTGTTCGAGGTAGCGCGCGCGGCGGTCGAGCGCGCCGATCTCCCTGCGGAGCTACGCGGACCGCTCCATGCGGAAAGCGACCAGACCATCGCCGAGGCGAGCTTCCCCTACGGCTGCCAGGTTTGCGAGGTCGAGGTCGATCCCGAGACCGGCGCGGTCAAGCTCGTCCACTATGCGGCGGTCGATGACGTCGGCCGTGCGGTCAACCCGCTGATCATCCATGGCCAGGTGCACGGCGGCATTGCGCAGGGCGTCGGCCAGGCGCTGATGGAGCAGGCGCATTACGATGCGCAAACCGGACAGATGCTGGCCGGCTCGTTCATGGACTACGCCATGCCGCGCGCATCCGACCTGCCGTTCTACGCTACGGAACTTTCCGAGGTACCCTCGACCACCCATCCGCTCGGCATCCGGCCCGCCGGCGAGGGCGGCACCGTGCCGGCGCTCGCGGTCGTCATCAACGCCATCGTCGATGCATTGGCGGAATTCGGCGTGCGCCACATCGAGATGCCGGCAACGCCGCAGCGGGTGTGGCAGGCGATTCGCGATGCGCGCGCAACGCAATCGCATCAATGACAAAAACATTACCGAAACGCGCATTGATTTACGGGTTGGACGCTCAGTGCTAAGGTGCGTCGCACAAGCGCGACACGGGGAACAATGGCAGATTTTCTGAGGCTCGAAGCTTTACGGGAAACGCCTTTGGTGCGCGAGCCGTTCGCGCATCTGGTCGTGCCCGGCTTTGTCAGCGAAGCCGGATTGGCGGCGATCAATGCCGATTATCCGAAAATTTCGGCGCCCGGCAGTTTTCCGACCGACCAAGTCACCTTCGGTCCGGCGTTCCAAACGCTGCTCGACGAACTGGAGAGCGACCGCTTCCGCGAAGTTTTCGAGGAAAAGTTCGGCGTCGATCTCGCCGGCCGGCCGACCATCACCACGGTGCGCGGCCGCTGCGACGCCGGCGACGGCAAGATCCACACCGATTCCAAGACCAAAATCATCACCGTCCTGATCTACATGAATCCGAGCTGGGAAAATTCCGGCGGGCGGCTGCGGCTCCTCCGCTCGGCGCGCAATCTCAACGACGTCATCGTCGAAGTGCCACCGGTCGCCGGCACGCTGCTGGCGTTCAAGCGCAGCAACAATTCCTGGCACGGCCATGAGCCGTTTTCCGGCGAACGCCGCGTCATTCAGTTCAACTGGCTCACCTCGCAGGGCAACCGCCAGATCGCCATGCTGCGCCACCACACTTCGGCGTCGTTCAAGCGCGTGCTGCAGATGATCCTGCCGGGCCGCGCTTAAGGTTCGCGCGAACTTGGCGACTACGATCGCAGGAGCGGCCTCTTGACCCTGTCGCCGGACGAGCTGCGCAGCCGCGACTTTTCGCGCATCCTGCTGATCAAATTGTCGGCCGTCGGCGACGTGGTGCATACCGTCCCGGTGCTCAACAAGCTGCGGCGGCGCTATCCCAACGCGCAGCTCGATTGGCTGGTCACGCCGGGCATCGCCGAACTGCTGCAGCATCATCCGGCCATCAGCAACATCATTCCGTTCACGCGCGCGGTGCACGCCTCTGCGTTCGGCTTAAGCGGCGTCAGCACGCTGGCCGACTATGCGCGCCTGGCGGCAACGCTGCGCGCCGCGCGTTACGATCTCGTCGTCGACATGCATGGCCAGATCCGCACCGCGCTGCTGGCGCTGGCCACCGGCGCGCCGGCGCGCGTCGGTTTCGACCGCCCGCGCGCCGAAGTGTGGCAGGCGTCGGAGCGCACATTTCCCGAGCAGACTCGCAAGCACGCCTGGCAGGGCGCGCGCGAGGGCAGCTGGCTCGCCTACACGCATACCATCCCGGTGCCGACGCTCGAGATGCATGCGGTCGACCGCTATCTCAACGTCGGCCCGCTGCTCGGCCTCGACGACGGCGCGGCCGACTTTTCATTCCCCATCCCGCAGGAAGCGACTGGCCGCATCGAGGCGCTGCTCGATTACTACGAGATCGCCAAAGCCAGAATCGTGGTCATGGCGCCCGGCACGATCTGGGAAACCAAGCAATGGCGCCGTGAGGCTTTCGCCGAGGTGGCGCAGCATTTTTTGCAAAAGGGCCTTGCCGTCACCCTGATCGGCTCGGAACGCGAACGCACGGTCTGCGACGAGGTGGCCGCGCTGGCGCCGGGCGTCGTCAATCTCAGTGGCGAAACGACGCTGAGCGAGCTTGCCGCGCTGATCCGGCGC
>Ga0126381_100007653_pt1 | contig 12040 bp, 9 predicted proteins | sample PanSoiMetPlot_28_FD_96465 | JGI IMG/M metagenome (GOLD analysis project Ga0126381, IMG submission 96465) | Tropical forest soil microbial communities from Panama - MetaG Plot_28 | ecosystem: Environmental > Terrestrial > Soil > Tropical forest > Bulk soil | place: Panama | collected 2016-02-17
AGGCCCTGCCAGAGTTCGGCGGCGATGTCCCGCATCGCCGGACGCCACCTGGCCGCCGCCCGGGGCGTAAAGGCCGGGGCGACAAGCGCGCGCAGGCGCCTGTGCCGCTCGCCGGTGAGGTTCAGGATGTTGGCGTCGATCTGCTCCGCGAGCCGGCCTCCGGTGATGCCGAATAGCGCAGCGATCTCGCGCCCCGGGAACGCGGTCTGCCTCGCCCGAAGGAAGAACTCGCCGGCCTCACGGTCGAGCACGACGTACGCGAGCGGCGACTTGACCAGCCAGCCCAGCTTCCTGGCCTCGACGAGCCGCTCGTGGTAGGCGTCTCCGGCCAGGCTGGAATCGGTGACGTCGAATTCGGGGACTTCAAGCTCATTAACCAGCTCCGCCATGCCAAGAAAAGTAACCTGCCAGCCACAGCCCCGCCAGCCCGCGTTCCGAATGAGGCCTAGCCGGGGCCAGCGGCCAGCGCGTCGGCGATCGCGAGCACTGCCGCGACGCTCTGGGAATAGAAGTCCTCGCTCCACGCGACCGGCCAGGTGGACAGCTTGACGACGACGGTCTGCGACGGACCGTGCACGAACACGCCCTGGCCGTTGATTCCGCTCGCGTAGAAGAAAGGCGCCGCAGGATCGCGCACCCACCAGCAGTTCCGGTAGTGGCTCCCTGGCGGGTACCCGGCATCGCGGTCGCCCTCGATGAACGCGCTGGGGCCGTCGGGAGCACCACGCAGCGTGTCGTTGATCCACCAGGCGGGCACGACCTGCCGCCGCCCGACCCGCCCGCGGCGCAGGAACAACTCGCCAAACCGTGCCAGATCGCGCAGCGTCGCGCTGATGCCGCCGTCGGCCATCGGGTTGCCGTGCCGGTCGAGCGTAATCTCGGCGTCGAACTCCGCCCCCATCGGCTGCCAAAGATCGCGCGCGATCAACTCGTGCAGCCGCTCCCCCGCCGCCCGCTCGATTACCCAGGCGAGGACGTCGGGGAGGACCGACCTGTACCTGAACGGGCCGCCGTGCGGGCCGTCGTTGCGAAGGGTGCCGAAGTATTCGAGCGCGTCGCCGGCGTCCTGCTCGCCGCCGGTCCCGGCCAGGGGCGGACGCCACAGGTACACCCGCTCGTAGCTGCGCACGTCGGCTTCGAGGTCGTCGTAGTCCTCGTTGAACCGCGTCCCGGTCCGCATGTCAAGCAGCTGCTGGACCGAGGCTCCCGCGAACGATGTGGATCCGAGCTCGGGCACGATCGCGGCGAGGTCCGCGCTCGGGTCGAGTACGCCCCGGCCTGCCAGGATCCCGGCGATCGTCGACGTCACCGACTTCGAAACCGACATCAGCAGGTGCGGCGTCGCGGGCGTCATGCCGTTGAAGTACCGCTCGGCGATCAGGCGCCCGTTGTGCAGCACGCAGAACCCGTCGGTATAGGTGCCGTCGAGCCACTCGCACACGGTCAGCTGTCGCCCTTCGACGGCGAACGCAATGCTCCCCAGTTCCTGCGCGGCGCGTCGCAGCGGTCGCATCCGGCCGGCCCGGCCAGCGATCCTGGCGCTCGGTATGAGCTCGCGGACGTGCTGGAACGCCCACCGATTGAACGGCGGGTCTTGCCAGTTGGCGAGCGTGACCGCCGAGTCCGGCGGGAACGGCGGCGCGCCGCTCATGAGCGTCACAGGATGGGCCGGGGTCCTGAGCCGGTCAGCCACGGCAGCCGCTCCTCGTGCGCGGCGGCGACTCGGAACGCCGTCACGTCGTCGTAGGTCCTGCCGACGACCGCAAGCCCGGTCGGCACGCCGTCGCGCGAAAGGCCTGACGGCACGCTTAGTACCGGGCAGCGGCTGGCGATATTGAATGGCAGCGTCATCAGCACGTCAAGCCAGTGTTCGACCGGCCGCCCGTTCACCTCGAGCAGGTCGCCTGGGTCGTACTCGGCGGGCAACGCGGGCACCGCGAAGGTCGGGCAGATCAGCGCGTCGTACTCCTGGAGCAATTCGCCAAGCGGCGCGTAGATCGCCGCTTCCTGCATCAAGCCGGCGTAGAAGTCGTCCTTGCTCACCTGGCCGGAGTCCATGACGAGGCGCCTGACGTACGAGGTCAGCTGGTCGGGATGCTTGTTGAAGACGTCCTTCATCGACGCGCCGAAGATCATGGCGAAGTGGATGTCGACGGTTTTGGTAATGGTCTCCAGGTCCCACGGCAACGACACCTCCTGGACGCTGGCCCCGGCATCGCGCAGCCGGTCCGCGGCGGCCATCGTGTTCGCGGCTACATCGGCGTCGACGTTGTAGCAGCCCAGGTCCGGCGATAGTGCGATGCGCAGGCCCGCGATCGCCTCGAGCCTCGCGGGTATCTCGAGCTTCGGCCTGATCGACGCGACGTCGCTGGCATGCGGTCCGGCGATCACGTTCTCAAGCAGGGCGCAGTCGGCGACGGTGCGCGCAATCGGCCCCTCGTGGCAATAATGGTCGAGATTGAACGGCGGCACTTCGGGCACCCGGCCGTACGGCGGCTTGAACCCGACGACGCCGCAGAACGAGGACGGGATTCTGATCGAGCCGCCGATGTCGGACCCGGTGGCCAGCGTGGTCGACCCAACGGCCAGCGAGGCAGCTGATCCGCCACTTGACCCGCCGGGCGAGTATTCCGGGTTCCACGGGTTCCGTGTGACGCCCCAGAGCTTGGACCAGGTCACTGGAGCGCTGGAGAACTCCGGCGTGGTCGTCCTGGCGTGCACGATCCCGCCCGCGTCAATAATCCGCTGGACGAACGCGGCGGTCTCGGTGGCGACGACGTCGCGAAGCGGTATCGAGCCGAGCGTGTTGCGCTGGCCCGCGATCGGCGCCTCCTCCTTGACCGCGACCGGCAGTCCGTCGAGCGGCCCGATCGGCTCCCCGCGGCGGTACCTGGCTTCCGCCGCTTTCGCGGCGGTCAGTGCCTCGTCGAAGCGGGTCTCGGCGAACGCGTTGATCGCGGGCTCGACCGTCTCCGCCCGCTCGATCACCGCGTCGAGCAGCTCGGTAGGCGACAGTTCTTTGTCGCGGAACATCGCCAGGGCCTCCGTCGCAGACACGTAGTGCAGATCGCTCATCCGCTCGCTTCCTCTCCGGCGCCGAGCAGCGCGCCCCGCCTCGGTCTCCAGCCAGGTCGTGGCACGCTCGCGCGCAGTCGCTTGGTGTACTCATGCTGCGGGTCGTCGAGCACCGAGGCGGTCGCGCCGCGCTCGACAACCACCCCGCGGTGCAGGACGATCACGTCGTCGGTGAGCTGGCGCACGACCGCTAGGTCGTGGCTGATCAACACGTAGGTGACGCCGGTCGAGTCGCGGATGTCGGCGAGCAGGTTCAGCACTTGCGCCTGGATGGAGACGTCGAGCGCCGCGACAGACTCGTCGAGGATCAGCACGCGCGGCTCGGCGGCCAGCGCCCTGGCGATCGCGACCCGCTGGCGCTGGCCACCGGACAGCGCCCGCGGCAGCGCGCGCGCCTGCCGCCCGTCGAGGCCGACCAGCTCGGTCAGCTCGGCGATCCTGGCCCGGCGGCGGTCACGCGGCCAGCCGTGGTGCAACCGCAGCACTTCGTCAACCGTCGCTTCGGCGGTCTGTCGCGGGTCCAGGCTGGTATACGGGTCCTGGAAGACGATCTGCACTTCGCTGCCCCGCCTGCGCCGGTCCCTGGCGGACCTCGCGGGAGCCGACCGGTCCGCGCCGCACGCGGTGATCGTGCCCGCGGTTGGCCGCTCGAGCCCGACGATCATCCGGGCGATCGTGGTCTTCCCCGAGCCGGATTCGCCGACGATCGCCAGCGATGTAGCCTGCGGCACGCTGAAGCTCACGTCGTCGACGGCGACGAGTTCGCCGAACTCCTTGCGCAGCCCGGCGACTTCGAGAACGGGGCCGGCCGTTGCCGCGTCGGGCTGCACGGCGATCGCCTCAGCCATCGCTGCCCCCGTCAGGTGCGTGAGCCGGAGTGAGCTGGCCTCGCAGCTCGATCGCGCGGGCGCACCGCGACAGCCCGCCGTTCAGCCCGACCAGCTCGGGTGTCTCCGCGCGGCAGATGTCGCGCACGTGCGGGCAGCGTGGCGCGAACGCGCACTCTTCTTCAGGTGCCTCGAATGCTGACAGCGGCCGACCAGGGATCGCCGCCAGCCTCGGCGCAGTCTGCGCGATGTCCGGCCTGGCCGCGGCGAGCGCCGCCGTGTACGGGTGGAGCGGGTCGTCGTGCAGCAGCGCCGACTGGCGGACCTCGACGATCTGGCCCGCGTACATCACCGCCGTGCGGTCGCAGATGGCGGCGGCGAGTTCGAGGTCGTGGGTGATGAACAACATAGCCAGGCCGAACTCGCGGCGCAGGTCGTCGAGTATCGCCATCACCTCGGCCTGCGTGGTGACGTCGAGCGCGGTGGTCGGCTCGTCGGCGAGCAGCAGCTTTGGCTCGGTCAGCAGGGCGGTCGCGATCATCACCCGCTGCAACATGCCGCCCGACAGCTCGTGCGGGTACTGACGCAGCCGCCGCCGACCGTCGGCGATGCCCACCTGGCCGAGCATGTCAGCTGCCCGCGTGGCGGCCTCGGCGGGCTGCACGCCAAGGTTGGTACGAAGCGCCTCGGTCATGAAGTCGCCGACCCGCCTGACCGGGTTCACGTGCGCCCGCGGGTCCTGGAAGATCATTGCGACCTGGTTGCGGTACCGGCGCATCGCGGCGCCGCTCAGCGACATGACGTCGGTGCCGTCGTAGCTGATCGTGCCAGCGACCTGCGCGCCGCGCGGCAGCAGCCGGTCGATCGCCCGCGCCGTCATCGACTTGCCTGATCCGGACTCGCCGACCAGGCCTACCGCTTCGCCGGGACTGATGCTGAGGCCGACGTCGCGAAGGACGGCCCGTTGTGCCCCTTCCACCGGCAACCTGACGGTCAGCCCTTCGACCAGGAGAAGTGGTGCGCCGGGAGGAGCCGCCGCGGACTGGTCCATCGGCTGGGCCTGCGTCTCGCTCACCGGCTGGCCTGGGCTTGCTCGAACAGCCGCTCGCCGAGCACGTTGAACGCGATCACGACGGCGACGATGCACGCGCCCGCGGACAATGCAGGCAGCGGGTAATGCTGCGGGATGCCGACCTGGTTCTCCGAGATCATGAAGCCCCAGTTGGGGGCGGGCGGCTGGACGCCGAGCCCGATGAAGGAGATCGCGGCCAGGTCGACCATCGCGTAGCCGAACAGGATCGTGGCCTGCGCGACGATCAGCGGCATGATGTTCGGCACGATGTGGCGCAGGCAGATCGTCGTTGCAGAAGCGCCCTGCACCTCAAGCGCGGCCACGTAGGGCTGGCTGCGCTCCTTGAGCGCCGCACCGCGCAGCACCCGCGCGACGTAGGGCATGTACGCGATCGCGAGGGCGATCGACGCCGCGGGCAGGCCCGCCCCGAACACGGCGGCGGCAAGCACCGCGAGCAGGATCCCGGGGAACGCGAACAAGATGTCGAGGCCGGACGAGATCACCGCGTCGACCAGGCCGCGCCGCCAGGCCGCGATCACGGCGAGCAGGGTGCCGGCCAGCAGGGACCCGATCACGACCGCGAGCGGGCCGAGCATGGACGATGTCGCGCCTGCCAGCAGCCGGGACAGCACGTCCCTGCCCTCGACGTCGAAGCCGAGCAGGTGCCCACCGGTCGGCCCGACCCAGGGAAGCGACGGGTGCACGAGGGTTGGGCTGAACGGGGCGATCAGCGGCCCGATGACCGCGATGACCGTCGCGATTGCGATCACGACCGCAGACGCCAGGCCGGCCGCCCCGGTCGCACGCAGCAGGCCGACAGCGCCGCGTCGGGCGCGCGGCTCCCGGACCGTGACGAGCGGCGCCGCGTCGCCCGCCCGCGCCCGGGACATCAGCTCGCTCATCGCGCCGTGCTCCCCGCTCTGCTCACTGCGCGCCCCGCCCCGCTCACTGCGCCCTGCTCCCAAGTGCGACCCGGGGGTCAAGCACCGCGTAGGCGAGGTCGACGGCGACGTTAATTACCACGAACGCGGTGACGAGCACCAGCGAGATGCCCTGCACCACGGCGAGGTCCTTGTCCTGCGCCGAGGTCACCAGGTACGCGCCGAGGCCGTTCAGGCTGAACGCGGTCTCGACCACGGCGGCGACGGCGATCAGCGAGGCGATCGTGATGCCGGAGATCGTGGTGATCGGAATGGCCGCGTTGCGCAGGATGTGCCGCCTGACCAGCTGCCGGCGCGGGATGCCGCGGCTGGTCGCGGTCTGCACGTGCTCGCGGTCGGCCTCCTCGCGGATCGCCGACCTGGTGACCCGTGCGACGATGGCCAGCGACGACAGCGCGAGCGCGAACGCGGGCAGCGTGAAGTGCCGCAGGTTCGACAGGAAGTCGGTGCCATTGCCGAGCGCAGGGAACCAGCGAAGCTTCACAGCGAAAAGCGCGACTAGGACGATCGCGGCGACGAACGACGGGATCGCGGCCGAGATCGCGCTGGTGACGAGCGCCGACGTGTCGAGCACGCCCGGCCTCAGCCCGGCCACGACGCCCATGCCGATCCCGAGCGCGAGGATGATCAGCGAGGCGTACAAGACCAGGCCGGCCGTCGTCCAGGCCCGGGACGCGATCAGCGTCGTCACGTTCTCCTTCAGGATGATCGAGATGCCCAGGTTCCCGTGCAGCGCGTTGTCCAGCCAGTACCAGTACTGGGCGAGAAACGGCTGGTTGAGGTGGTAACGGGCCTCAAGCACATGCAGGCTGCTCGGCGGCAGGGAGCGCCCGCCGGACAGCGCGGCGATCGGGTTGCCTGGCGCCAGGTACAGCGCGCCGAAGATCACGAAGCTGGCGACCAGCAGGCTGGCGATGAGCATCGCCAGCCTGCGGGCTATGAACGCCAGCCGCACCCGGTCATCTCCCGCCGAGCTGGTTGGCCCACGGCGCGAACATGTAGGCGAACGACGCGGTCGCGCCGGTCAGACCGCTGGACATGATCAGGATGTTGACCGGCTGCACGTCGGGGATCCACGGCAGCTGGGCGGCGACGCGCTCCTCGGCCTTGGCGACCAGCGCGGCCCTGGCGTTCGGGTCCGCCGTCGAGCGGGCCTGCTGGAGCAAGCTGATCACCTGCTGGTCGTGGTAGTTGTCGTAGTTCTGCGACCCGCCGGGGATCACCAGCGTGGCGAGCAGCGCCGCCGGGTCGGCGTAGTCGCCGTAGTTCACGGTGAGGAAGCCGTCCACGCCGACCCGCGCCTTGGGGTCGATGAAGAAGTTGATGTAGTTCTGCGCCGAGACGTTCTTGAGCACGGTCTTCAGCCCGATCGCGTTCGCGGCGGCCTGATAATCGCCGGTCTCCTGTGCGATGTTGGCGATCTGGCTCGAGGTGCCGATCGTGAACGTCTTGCCGACCGCGCCCGCCGCCTTGACCAGCGCCTTGGCCTTGGCGAGGTTGTGCGGCAGCACCGGCGAGGCGTTGTAGGCCTTGTAGAAGGTCGCCTTGCCGTAGCCGAACACGCCTGGGTTGGACAGCCAGCGCGGCATCAGCGCCGCGCCCTTGAACACGTTGTTGATGATCGCCTGCCGGTTCAGCGCCATCGACAGCGCCTCGCGCACCCGGACATCACCGAGCACGCCCTTGGTGCTGTCGACGATGAACGCGTCGGTCGACCAGCCCTGCCCCTTGTAGATCGTCACCGCGTTGTTGCTCTCAAGCTGCGGCAGCGTGGACAGGCCGCCCGAGGTGTAGGTGCCCTGGATCGCTCCCGTCGTGAGCCCGGAGGTCAGCGTGGTGTCGGACGCGACGCCCTTGATGATGATCTGGCTGACCAGCGGCTTGACCGACGGCTGCCAGTAGCTGGTGTTCGGCACCGCGGTCACCCCGACGCCTGGCGTGAACGACTTGAGCTTGTACGCGCCCGTGCACATGATGCTGCCGGACGGCGTGCCGTACTTCTTGCCTTCCTTCTGGGCGAAGGCCTTCTCGATGACGATTCCCGGCATCGACGCGAGCTCGCCTTGCAGCCAGTAGTCCGGCTGCTTCAGCGTGATCGTGACCTGGTCGGCGCCGGTTGCTGCGATCGACTTGACCCGGCTGAACACCAGCCCGTAGAACCCGCCGAGCTTGGTGTTCCTATTCCGGTCCAAGCTGTAAACAACGTCGGCCGGTGTCACCTGATGGCCGTCCCAGAACTTCGCGGCCTTGTTGATCGTGAACACCAGCTTGGTCGGCGACGGCGTCGACAAGCTCGCCAGGCCCGAGCCGATCGCCCCGTTCGGCGACTGCTTCAGCAGCGACTCGCACATCAAGCTGACGGCGGTGTTCTCCGGGTAGTCGAACGCGTAGATCGGATCGAGCGAGTTGACGTCCCGGTATACCGCCCAGGTCACCGAGGCGACCGACTTGGTTCCCGGCTTGGTGCTCACGACCAGGCCTTTGGTGGGCGACAGATTGCCCGCCTGGTGACCGCCTTTCGCCGGGGCCGACCGGCCGCACGCAGCCAGCGCGAGGGCGGCCGCGGTGGCCGCCGCTGCGACGGACATGGCCGCGCGATGACTCGTTCTGCTCGCCATCTGTCCTCCTCAAATTTCTCTCTGACCGCTGGCCGGGCCGAGATCGTCCGGAGCCCGCCTCTCCGCCGGGCGGAACTTGTTGTGGGCCGGCCACGCTGCCGGTGCTTCTGATGCCCGCCCGGGCACGACCCGGGCGGGCGGCTCGTTAGGTTCGCTGGTAGGCGACCTCGCCGCGGACCCACGTCGAGGTCACGCGGGCCTGGCCGACCTCCGACGTGGGTCCGTGCGCGAGGTCAGCGTCGACAATGGCAAAGTCGGCGTCGAGGCCCGGCCGGATCGCGCCGGTGACGTCAGCGAGGCCGTTCACCTTAGCGCTTCCTGCGGTGTAGGCGCCGAGGATTGCCTCCACGCTCAGCGCCTGCTCCGGCAGGAACGGGTCGGCGGAGCCCGGCAGATCGTGCGAGCTGGCCAAGGGAGACGACCCCCCGGGGCCTCCAGGCGGCGACCGATTCACCGCGACGTGCGCGCCGGCGAGGGGGTCGGGGCTCGACACCGCCCAGTCGCTGCCGGCGCACAATCTCGCGCCCGCAGCGAGCAACGAGCCGAACGGGTACTGCCAGCCGCTCCTGCGCTCGCCAAGGAATGGGATCGTCAGCTCGTCCATTTGCGGCTCATGCGTCGCCCACAGGGGCTGGATGTTAGCGGACGCCGAGAGCGCCGCGAACCGCGGGATGTCGTCCGGGTGCACGACCTGAAGGTGCGCCAGGTGGTGCCGCTGTCCGCCGGCGCCATTAGCCTCGCGTGCCGCCTGGATCGCGTCGAGTGCGTTGCGCACCGCGCGGTCGCCGAGCGCGTGGAAGTGGACCTGGAAGCCCTCCCGGTCCAGCGCGGTCACGAACCGCGGTAGCTCGTCGGGGTCGATGAAGTCCAGGCCGGTCTGGTCGGTCGCGCAGCCGTGGCCGTCGAGATAGGGCTCGAGCATCGCGGCCGTGTGGTTCTCGGCCACTCCATCGAGCATCATCTTGACGCTGGTGGCCCTGAACCGCCCCGCCTGCCCGTCGCGGCGTCGCTCGAGTAGTTCGGCCAGCTGCTCGATGCCGCGCTCCCTGTCCCACCACAGTGCCCCGACAACGTTGACGGCCAGCGTCCCGGTCCGCGCACCACGCAGGTAGGCGTCGATCGGGTCCGGCGTGCCGGGGTGGCTGCCAACGATCGCGTCCTGCCAGCCTGTGATTCCCAGGGACAGCAGGTACTCCTGGGCCGCGAGCAGACCCTCGTACCAGTCGTCGACGGTGGTCTCCGGGAGCAGGCGTGAGACCAGGTACTGCGCGCCCTCCTGAAGGGTTCCGACCGGCGACCCGCCTGCATCTCGCTCGATCCTCCCGTCGGCGGGGTCCGCGGTGGCGGCATCGATCCCGGCCAGCTCGAGCGCTCGGCTGTTCACCCACGCGCCGTGGCCGTCTCTGTTCGGCAGGAATACGGGCCGGTCACTGACCACGGCATCCAGAACGTCTCTGGTCGGCACCCCGCCAGGAAATGCCTCCATCGACCAGCCGCCGCCGGTGATCCACTCCGCGTCAGGGTGCGCCGCGGCGAAGGAGGCGATGATCTCGAGGTACTCGCCGGCGGTCTTCGCGCCGGACAGGTCACAGCGCCGCAGCCGATCGCCGGCCAATACCGGATGCACGTGCGCGTCGATGAAACCGGGAAGCAGCGTGCCGCCGCGAAGGTCAACCGGCTCGGCACCGCTCAGGTCGGCCGGCTCGCATGGCCCGTTGCCCGGCAGTGAATCGGGCCGGCCGACTGCGGTTATCCTCGAGCCGCTGACCCGCACCACCGTCCCGGCCGGCAAGAACTTCGCGCCGTCGAAGACCGCTCCATTGAAGAACGCCAACTCGGGACGGGGCCGCACCAACATCCTCCGGTTCAGGGGTTTATTGCCGCAGATTAGATCACTTACTCAAGCTTGTAGTCAATGACTCTGACAAAGCCTTGTAGCAGAACAAACCGTCGAGTAACTTCCTCGTTAGCCGGGTTCATCGAGCGAAGGCAGGCGATGGCGAGCACGACCGTTAGACGTCGGAACGGGCGGCTGCGGCGTGGCAGCCTTACTCCTGAACTGATCGTCACCGAGAGCCTGCGGCTGCTCGACGCCGACGGGTCGGATGGTTTCAGCCTGCCCAAGCTCGGCCGCGCGCTCGGGGCCGACCCCACCGCCGTTTACCGGCACTTCGCCAGTAAGGATGACCTCGTCCTGGCCATCGCCGACCGGCTCATCGAGGAAGCCATGGACGGCCTGACGCCGCAACCCTGCTGGGTAGACACCCTGACCGAGATAGTCAGGCGGCAGCGGGCCACCTACCGCGCTCATCCCGCCGCGGCCGCGCTCTCCTGGTTCAGGACGACACAGCGTCCGGCCGAGATGCGAGTCGTCGACGTGCTGGTCGGCGCGGTCCTCCAAGCGGGCTTCGCCGGCCAGGAAGCCGCCGTGATGTACCGGGCGCTCGGCGACTTCACTCTCGCCTGGGCGGGCATCGAAGCCGCGTTCCTTGCCCTGGACGCCGACCTTCAACAGGCCGACCACTCGGCCTGGACGCGCGCCTACCTCGCGCTCGGGCGAGCCGAGTACCCGCACATCTGGCAGATCAGGGACGACCTCGCTGGCGTGACCGACGATCAGATTTTCGAGACGATTCTGTCCATGGTCATGACCGGATTCGCCAGCAGGGCGCCGCGACCGTGCGACTGCGAGCAGCACGGTCGTAACCGCGGCGGCGCGACGTGACCGCGACCTGGCCAGGAGGGCGGTCATGACCGGCGCTTCGCAGGAAGGCACGCGACGGACGGGCGTGGCCGTCGTGACCGGGGCGGGGTCGGGGCTCGGCCGGTGCATCGGCAGAACCCTGCTGGCCGCGGGCTGGCAAGTTGCCCTCGCCGGCCGTCGCGTCCGTCAGCTTGAGGAAACCGCGGCCGCAGCCACGGAGGGCCAGCGGGCATCATGTGCGGTCGTTCCTACCGACGTGAGCGATGACGATTCCGTCGCTGCGCTATTCGAGGCCGTTCGGGTCCGCTGGGGGCGGGTCGACCTGCTCGTCAACAACGCCGGCGTATTCGGCCCGCCCGGCGCCGTCGACGAGATCTCTGTCGCTGACTGGCAGCGCGCCGTGGACACGAATCTCACCGGATCGTTCCTGTGCGCGCACTGGGCGGTGCGGATGATGAAACGGCAGAATCCGCGCGGCGGGCGCATCATCAACAACGGCTCGATCTCCGCGCATAGCCCGCGGCCGCGGAGCATCAGCTATACGGCGACCAAGCACGCCATCACGGGCCTGACCAAATCGCTCTCGCTCGACGGCAGGGCATTTGACATTGCGTGCGGCCAGATCGATATCGGCAACGCCGCGACCGAACTGACCAAGGCCATCGGCCAGGGAGCGCTCCAGGCGGACGGCTCGGTGGTTCCTGAGCCGACATTCGACCCTCAGCACGTCGCGGACGCCGTGCTGTACATGGCGAGCTTGCCGCTCGACGCCAACGTACAGTTCCTGACGATAACGGCCACGA
>Ga0126381_100007654_pt1 | contig 12040 bp, 11 predicted proteins | sample PanSoiMetPlot_28_FD_96465 | JGI IMG/M metagenome (GOLD analysis project Ga0126381, IMG submission 96465) | Tropical forest soil microbial communities from Panama - MetaG Plot_28 | ecosystem: Environmental > Terrestrial > Soil > Tropical forest > Bulk soil | place: Panama | collected 2016-02-17
AAACTGCAGCCTTTCATCCATCACCGAACACTCCTTCCAGGGCATCATTCCCTCCCCAAAAGGGGAGAAAGTGTAACCCATGTGTCCGGTACGTTCTGTTACCTATGTCTCAGGCCGCTCACTGCCTTTCAGGGACTTTCAGACATACCCATCCTTCATTGAACCCGAACGTCCAGTGAGTGAAATCACGTTTTTCATCACCTTAGGGAGTAGTTGGTAGGGCATAGTGGGGATGGACGTCGTCACTCGATTTGCTAGTCTCTTTCCTAAAGGAGTCCATCATGTCATCCCCTGACTCCAAAGCTCGCGCTCGTGCTGAGCTAATCGAACTGCTCGGATCACAGCTAAACACGTTGGAAAAGGAAACCTTCGGTGTCGTAACAGAGGGAGAACTCTGCGAATACGACGAGAGGAGCGACCGCATCCGACAGCTCTACGCCGAAGTCATCGACGACCGAGAAGCAGCCACGTAGCTTGCTCTGGCTGCTGGGAGGAAATAGAAATGACCACCTTTCTGATCCTCGCATTGTGTGTTGCAGTGTTTTGGGCGGGCAGCAAAGTGCTGGATCGCCTCCACAAAGTCTAATCGCAGAACGAATGGGTCCGGCATGCTGGTGGACAACAACATGCCGGACTTTACCGCCAAGCCGCGAGTTTGGCGAAGAATCTCTATTACGATCATCGACGCTGAGCGAACCAAGCTTTCAGGCTGTAAACTGCTGAAAAATGGATTCGCGGCCATTCGACGTCATCAGAAGAGTTCGAAAATCGTCTGCCAGGCCGACCATTTGTGCCGCTCGAAACACTCCCAAACCCTTGAGCGATTACTAAAGTTGTTTGCTTTGAGGCCCCACCCCGGCTATCATTGCGCCTATTCTGTTCGGCATAAATCCAGCCCGATCGATGACGTATGCCAACAGAACTGACTTGATCATGCCGCGCAGCATTCGAATTCGAATTACCATTTCCCCGATGCGATGCACGCCTCGGCCGGGAATGAGCACATGATTCGTTAGTCAGCATTCAAGCTCTAAAAACCCACCCGCCGAGAAATTGGTGCGGTGGGTTTTGCTTTTGTTTTCAAACTTGGTTAAGGCGGGCTCCATGCCACAAGAAGGCGTATCCGAAAGCCGTGAAAACATGTCTCAACGCCCAGTCTCGCTACAAGCAGTACGCGAAGCCTATTCCCGTATTCGTAGCGCGATCTACCTGTCCCCCTGTCCGAGTTCACCGACCATTTCTGAAATGTCGGGACAGACCGTTTACCTGAAACTGGACAACTTGCAACGTACCGGAGCATTCAAGGAACGCGGTGCCCTCAACAAAATTCTTACGCTCACTGAGAAGGAAAAAAAGCGCGGCGTGATCGCCGCGAGCGCCGGCAATCACGCCCAGGGAGTCGCATATCACGCGCGCGGAAACGGTATCTCCGCAAAGATTGTCATGCCGGTCATGACCCCGCTCGTAAAAGTGAATGCCACCAAGGGATACGGCGCGCACGTGGTCTTGCACGGAGACGGTTACGACGAAGCTTACGATGAAGCGTGCCGGCTGGGCGCCGAAGAGCACTTAACATTCGTACATCCCTTCGACGACCCGGCTGTAATCGCCGGCCAGGGCACGATCGGACTCGAGATTCTTGAGCAGATACCCGATGTCGAGGCCATCGTGGTGCCCATTGGCGGCGGAGGCCTTATCAGCGGCATTGCCTGCGCAATCAAAGAATCGCGCCCACAGGTGCGAGTCGTCGGCGTACAACCGGTGCGGATGCCCTCGATGCTTGAGGCACTCAAAGCGCACAAGCCAACAACGATCCCCATCAATCCAACAATTGCCGACGGCATTGCCGTTCGCCGCTCGGGTGAATTGACTGTCCCCCTCGTCGAAAAGTACGTCGACGAAGTAGTTGCGGTCGAAGAAGAGGAAATCGCTAGCGGCATTCTTACGCTGCTTGAACGCGAAAAAACACTTGCCGAGGGCGCCGGTGCCGCTGCCGTCGCGGCTCTCCTCCATCACAAAACGAAACTCAAGAACAAGAAGACCGTTGCATTGGTGTGCGGCGGGAACATCGATGTCACGCTTCTCTCCCGCATTATCCAGCGTGGTCTGGTGAAAGATGCTCGACTGGTACGCCTGCAGATCCACTTGTCGGATCGACCGGGTTCGTTGCACCAGCTTACGAAGATCATCGCGGCGCACCACGCCAATATTGTTGAATTGCAATTCGATCGCGCTTATTACGGGGTCAGCCTTGGTGACACACTGATCGACGTTACTCTCGAGACGCGGGGAAAAGATCAGATCCAGAGGATTCTGGAGGCATTGGCCACGGCCGGCTACAAGCACGAGCGGGTGCTCTAGAGCGAAGCAACGATCGGCCCAAGGCGAAAGCATTTTCTGATCATGCTCGCTTGATTTATCCTTGCCTCCGCTCTGGAGGCTGCCATGATCTTTCTCCGTCGTATTGTGCAGTCTATTTATATCGTTCTTGCGCTCCTTGTCAGCCCCACCATTCTTTTTGCTCAACCCTTCAGCCCGTCCGTATATCAAGGTCTGCGCTGGCGCTTGATTGGACCGTTTCGCGGCGGACGCACCGTCGCCATCACTGGCATTCCCGGGAAGCAGAATGTTTTCTACATGGCTCCGAATAACGGCGGCGTCTGGAAAACCACCGACTTCGGCCACACATGGACGCCCATCTTCGATGATCAGCCAACTGGCTCGGTCGGCGCACTTGCCGTAGCTCCTTCCAATCCTGACATCATCTACGTCGGAACCGGCGAAGGCCTGCGGCGGCCCGATCTTTCCGTAGGCGATGGGATCTACAAATCCACCGACGCCGGACAAACCTGGCAACACTTAGGATTGCGCGATGCCCAGCAGATTGGCACCATCCTTGTCGATCCGCATGATCCGAACCGCGTCTACGTCGCAGCGGTGGGACATCCCTATGGACCTAACGCGGAACGTGGCGTATTTCGATCCACGGACGGCGGTGCGAATTGGCAGAAGGTCCTCTACAAAGACGATAACGTTGGTGCGATTGACCTCGCGTTCGATCCGACGAACTCGCAAATTATCTACGCGGTGATGTGGGCATCGCGTCGTCCGCCCTGGACGACCGGCGGTTCATACGGTGCTCTGGGCAGCGGTCTTTTCAAGTCAACAGATGGCGGTTCTACATGGAACGAACTCACCAAGGGTCTACCTTCCGGGGCCGATCTTGGGCGCATCGGCCTGGCCACTTCCGCGAGAGATCCAAAGCGCATGTATGCACTCGTTCAATCTCAAAAGGCCGGTGGCGTCTATCGATCTGATGATGCCGGCGACAGTTGGCAGCGGGTCAATTCCGAAGAACGCATTTACGGCCGCGGCGATGATTTCGCATGCATTCGTGTGAGTCCGAAGGATCGCGATACGATATTTGTCGCCAATACCTCAACCTACAAGTCAACGGACGCCGGACAAAATTTCACGGCATTTAAAGGCGCACCGGGCGGGGACGACTATCACACGATCTGGATCAATCCTGAGAATCCACAGATCATCGCATTGGCGGCCGATCAGGGAGCGACTATCAGCGTGAACGACGGTGCGACCTGGAGCAGTTGGTACAACCAGCCGACCGCGCAGTTTTACCACGTAATCACCGACAATCAATTCCCTTACTGGGTTTATGGAGGCCAGCAGGAGAGTGGCAGCGTAGGAACAGCGAGCCGCAGCGATTTTGGATCGATTACTTTCCGCGACTGGTATCCCGTTGGCGTGGAAGAGTACGGATACGTCGCGCCCGACCCTCTCAATCCAGACATGATTTACGGTGGAAAGGTCACTCGCTTTAACCGAGTCACCGGGCAAACACAGGAGATCTCGCCGGTTGTGCTGCGCACTGGAAAATTCCGTTTCAATCGGACGGCTCCGCTGATCTTTTCTTACGTGGACCCGCACACGCTCTATCTTGGCTCGAATGTTTTGTTCGCGACAAAGGACGGCGGCAACAATTGGCAGATCATCAGTCCTGATCTGACCCGCGAAGATCCCGGCGTTCCCGCGAGTCTTGGTGTTTTCGTCGAGGCCGCGAAAGGTAAACATCGCGGTGTGATCTACTCAATCGCGCCATCCCCCAAGGACGGAAACCTGATTTGGGCGGGCACGGACGACGGTGTGATCCACGTCACGCACGATGCAGGTAAGACGTGGCAGAACGTCACTCCTCCAGACCTAACGCCTTGGAGCAAAGTTGCGCAACTCGATGCGTCACATTTCGACAACCAGACGGTTTACGCCGCGCTGAATCGATTCCGTCTCGACGACTTGCATCCCCATATTTACCGCACGCACGACGGTGGAAAGACTTGGCAGCACACGGTGAACGGCATCCCGGATAATGAGCCCGTCAACGCTGTGCGCGAGGATCCGGAACGCAAAGGCCTTTTATTCGCGGCCACGGAAAAGACGGTTTACGCCTCGTTTGATGATGGTGATCATTGGCAATCACTTCGTTTGAACCTTCCCATAACTTCAATTCGCGACATCGTCGTGCATGGCGACGACCTTGTAATCGGCACTCACGGCCGATCGTTCTGGATTCTCGACAACATCACACCGTTGCGACAGCTCACACAGCAAGTGTCCGATTCACAAGCTCACTTATTTGCTCCACAAGTCACTTACCGCGTCCGGCGCAACAACAACACTGACACGCCGCTCCCCCCCGAAATTCCCGCCGGACAAAATCCGCCGGACGGCGTCATGATCGACTATTGCCTGAAATCTCCTGCGCAAACCGTTGTACTCGAAGTTTCGGATTCGTCCGGCAAACTCGTGCGTCGCTTTGCAAGCGATGACAAGCCAGAACCTGTAGACGCGAAGAAATTGAACGTTCCGACTTATTGGATTCGGCCGGAAAGTAGTGTGTCGACACAGCCCGGCATGCATCGCGTCGTCTGGGATTTGCATTATCCCCCGCCAGATTCTCTCGATCACGACTACCCGATCTCCGCGATCTATGGTGACACGCCGCGGTACCCGCTTGGTCCAGCGGTCGTGCCCGGTACATACACGATCAAAATGAGCGCAGGTGGAGAAACGCAATCGAAGCCGCTGACCATCAAGATGGACCCAAGGGTCAAGGCTTCCCCCGCGGACCTCAGCCAACAGTTTGAGTTAGAAACCAAGATCGTCGATGCCATGCATCGCGACTATGTCGCTCTTATGCAAGTCAGAAGTCTGCGCAATGCCTTGAAACAAGCGGCCAACGACAAGACGGCATCTCCTCAAATCGCGTCGCTTGAAAAAAAATGTGACGAAGTCGAAGGAACGGAAGGTGGCTTCGGAGCTACTTACCTTGCTACACCCGCGGGGCGCGGACTCGCACGACTGAATTCAGGGCTGAATACTCTGCTGGGGATCGTTGACTCGGCGGACGTCGCACCCACAACGCAGGCCGCAGCAATGTTTCATGATTTAGAGATGGTCTTAGACGAACAACTCAGTCGCTGGAAAGAAATTCAATCACAAGACGTTCCTAGTCTTAACGAGAGTCTAAAAAAAGCCGGACGTCCGCCGATTGAAGTGAAGTAGAGTGCTGTCTGCCACTAAGTTGGCCGCCCAAGTGATCCTACGACGACCGGCTCTCATGCTTGCGCAGGATAGCGTAAGTTGCATCCTCGATTTGGCCGAGAACGCCTTCGTTGCGCGTCTGGGTTCGCCGCTCTGGTTGTTTGGTTTGCGCTGGAATTTCCTGTGGTCCCTGGGTGTCTTTCACTTGCGGATCTGGCATGGTCTCCCCGGCCGAATCCTTACACGTCCATCGGCGGCCAATAACGACTCAATTATTACGTCGTCTTCACCATTCGCGGAATTGTATGGCTTGGTTCGCCCCGTCGCCGAGCGCTCTTAGAACGCCGTTTTGCGCTCCACCAGATATCGTTTCAGCGCATCCTGCCAGGTCGACATGCTCACGCCATAATGATCGAGGCTCGCGGATGAGAGAACCGAATAAGCAGGACGCTTCGCAGGACGCACGAACTTGTTGCTCGTGGTTGGTCGAACTCCCGTGCTCAGTCCTGACTCGCGGACAATCTCTGTTGCAAAATCAAACCAGCTGCACGCATTTCGATTTGTTACGTGAACGATCCCCACGGCGTTCTTGCGGCAAAGTTGAATGATCGCTCGCGAAAGGTCGACCGTATATGTTGGGCAGCCTCGCTGGTCCGCGACAACATCCAGTTCGTTCCGCTCTTCAGCCAGCTTCAAAATTGTGTCGGGAAAACATTTCCCGCCCACGCCGAATAACCAGGACGTTCGCACGATGCAACATTCCGGAAGCACCTCGCGAACTCCAAGTTCCGCTCGGGCTTTCGATTCCCCATAGACGCATTGCGGCGACAAAGGATCATCCGTTTCGTACGGAGTCGTCTTCTTTCCATCGAATACATAGTCAGTGCTGAGAAACAGCAGCTGCGCTCCGCTCGTCTCCGCGGCCTTGGCGACCTTGATCGCTCCTTGAGTATTTACTTCGAAGGCGAGTTCACGATTCGTCTCGCAACCGTCGACATCGGTATACGCAGCGGCAAGAACGATCCCTTCCGGCCGGTATTGTCGAATCGCACTTTCTACCTGGACGTCCGATCGAATATCAACGTCTTTCGATCCAAGCGTGACGACTTCATCTCCAGCCCATTCACGGTTAAGCGCTTTGCCCAGCAAGCCGGAGCCGCCGATGACCATTACACGCATAGCGTTATGCCCACACTACTCAAAGGTCTCGGCATCGCGGAACAAAACGCCTTTCTGGTCTTTGGCCGAAATATTTGCTTCTCCATTTAGTTTCCAGTCGATCTTCAGCTCCGGATCATTCCACGCGATGGTTCTCTCAGAATCGGGCGCGTAGAAGTCCGTGGCCTTGTACAACACATGCGCTGTTTCTGAGACGACGCGAAAACCATGCGCGAAGCCCGATGGAATCCATAGCATCCGCTTATTCTCTCCTGACAACTCGAAGCTCTCCCATTGGCCGAAGGTTTTCGAGCTTCTGCGCACGTCGAGAGCGACATCAAGAATCTCGCCGACAATAACGCGCACCAGTTTTCCCTGCGGACGATGAATTTGGTAATGCAATCCGCGAATTACATTGCGCGACGAGTACGAGTGATTGTCCTGCACAAAATGCTCGAGAATGCCCAACTCGGCCATCTCGCGCTCGTTATAGCTCTCGAGGAAAAAGCCGCGCGTATCTCCGAACACCTTCGGCTCGATCAAGCAAAGCCCAGCTAGCGTGGTATGGACACGTTTCATTGAGAGGGAGTTTAGAAGACTTTGTCTCGCAGCAGTTGCAGTAAGTAGTCGCCGTAGCCGTTTTTCATCGAACGTCCGATGCTCTCTAAATCGCCGCTCGAAATATAACCATTTCGATAGGCGATCTCTTCCGGGCACGCCACCATAAGACCTTGCCGCTTTTCGATCGCCTGGATGTACAGCGACGCCTCCATCAACGACTCGTGGGTTCCCGTGTCGAGCCACGCCATTCCGCGGCCCATCACTACCACCTCGAGCTGTCCGCGATTCAAATAAGCCTTGTTCACATCGGTGATTTCCAGTTCACCGCGCGCGGAAGGCTTGAGTGACTTTGCGATCTCCACAACCGCGTTGTCGTAAAAATACAGCCCAGTAACCGCATATCTGGATTTCGGCTGCTTGGGCTTTTCCTCCAAACTGAGGGCGCGGCCGTTGGAATCGAATTCCACGACGCCGTAGCGCTCAGGATCGTGCACCGGATAAGCGAACACTCGGGCTCCAGTCGATTTGGTGCTCGCCGCTCGTAGATCTTTGCCGAGGTCGTGTCCGTAAAAAATGTTGTCCCCAAGCACCAGGGCACTTGGACTTGAGCCAATGAAGTCTTCTCCTACCAGAAACGCCTGCGCGATGCCGTCTGGCTTCTGTTGCACCGCGTACTCGATACGAATTCCTAGTTGGCGTCCATCGGCCAGCAAATGCTCGAACTTCGATGTGTCCTCCGGAGTCGAAATAATCAGGATTTCACGAATTCCCGCCAGCATTAGCGTGCTCAGCGGGTAGTAAATCATCGGCTTGTTGTAAATCGGCAGCAGACTTTTGCAGGTTGCATGAGTCACTGGATACAGGCGTGTGCCCGATCCACCCGCAAGCACAATGCCCTTGTAGGAATACTTACCGAGATCTTTGATGGACATAAGGTCTGAGCGTGCTTATCCGATTCGCCGAACACAGCATGACAATTTATTTCGGACTTGAATACTGCTTTTCAATCCACTGGCGATACGCGCCGGTCGTAACTTCACTTACCCAAGCTTCATGCTCCAGATACCACAAGATCGTCTTGCGGATGCCACTCTCAAATGTTTCCTTAGGCCGCCAACTCAATTCGCGTTCGATCTTGCGAGCGTCAATCGCGTAGCGGCGATCGTGCCCGGGACGATCTTTCACGAATGTGATTAACTTTCGATGCGGAACGACCGGATCCTGCGGACAAAAATCGTCGAGCAGGTCACAGATCGTCGTAACGATCTCTATATTCTTCTTTTCATTCCATCCGCCGACGTTATAAGTCTCGCCGGCCTTGCCCAAAGCCAGCACGGTGCGGATCGCCTCGCAATGGTCAACCACGTACAGCCAATCGCGCACGTTCTGACCATCACCATACACAGGCAATGGCTTTCCCTGGCGCGCATTGTGAATCATCAGCGGGATGAGTTTTTCGGGAAACTGGTACGGCCCATAATTGTTCGAGCAGTTTGTCGTCAGGGTCGGCAGTCCATAGGTGTGACGGTAGGCACGCACCAGGTGATCCGACGCCGCTTTTGAAGCTGAATATGGACTGTTCGGAGCATACGCTGTTACTTCATGAAATGCGTGGTCGTCCGGACCGAGTGATCCGTAGACCTCGTCGGTCGAGACGTGAAGAAATCGGAAATCCCGTTGATCGTCTTCCTGCAACTCCGACCAATAGGCGCGCGCCTCTTCAAGCAAGTGAAAGGTTCCCACCACATTCGTTTGAATGAAATCGTCGGGCCCGATGATCGATCGGTCCACGTGGCTTTCGGCTGCGAAATGAACCACGGCTCGCGGTTCGTACTCGCGCATGACTTTCGAAACCAAATCGCGGTCCCCAATCTCGCCGTGAACAAAGTGATAGGTCCGCTCGGAAGAAATTGAGTCCAGGTTGCGAGGATTCCCGGCATACGTCAGCTTGTCGAGATTGATGACCGGACTGCCCTCTCGTTCAAACCAATGCAAAATAAAGTTCGATCCGATGAATCCAGCCCCGCCCGTGACAAGGATTGGTTTATCCATCAGAACCGAACTTTCTCCTGCTGAAGTTTGCGATCATTGGCTCTGCTTTCGCGCCCGACGATTTTGCTAAAGCTCGATTGTAATAGAAAGGGCGGGATGCTTGATCCCGCCCTTATACCAACACGCAGTCGACACTAGCCGGTTTTTCGCTCGGAGTTGGATCCAGCTGGCACGGAGCCCACCGGTTTCCGTGCGTGCACCGTGTCCGGATTTGCGGGGGCGGTGGTATCAACCATCTCCTCACCGAGCCCCATTACTTCCAGATAGAACATCTGGGCGAGCGCCCAGCAAGGTGACTAGCTGCTCGACCTCGTCACGCAAGTACCGTCGCTGCGCGTAGTGAGCACCAAGGGAAACACTCTGCTTACTCCGCGTGAAGAACAAGTGATGGCCTTGGTCGCCGAGGGCCTTGCCAACAAAGAGATTGCGCAAGAGCTCGCCCTTAGCGAGCACACGGTGAAGAAATACCTCTTTCGCATCTTCGACAAGCTCGGAATCTCGACTCCGGTGGAACTTGTTCTGTACGCGGTGAATCACGGAGAGCACCGCTCCGCAGAATGGCTTTCAGGCGCGGTCTGAACCCAGCGCAGCGCATTCGGGCCAGGAAACACTCGCCTCTCTGCGCACATTCTGGCTAGAATGGATTGCGTTCTGCAGGAGAGCCATTGCCCGAAACTGAATCCTCACTCCCACGGCGCTGGACCGTGATCGCGTCGGGTCTTCTTCTCTTTGCACTTGCCCTCGTTGTCATCTACTCCAGCAACAACGCCTTCCATAGCCCCATCGCCGTGGTGGTGTTGGCGGCGATCGGCCTCGTGGCCGTTCTTCTGCAGGTACGCCTGCGTCAGAGCGCGTCCGGCATGCGGCGCATACCTCAGTTGCTCAATGTGATCGGAATTGTCTGCGCGGTCGCCGCTCTCTTTGCGGATCGTTTCGGCTTAGCATCCACGCTTGCAGAAGCGACCGCGCTCGCTGCCGTTGGGTGTTTCGGAATCAGCAGCGTCATCGTACTCGATAGCCTGCGCAACAAAGATCGCACCACGGCGAAGTAGGCCGATCAGTAGGACGGCCGTCGTTCGAAATGTTTCCTTCGGGATTTCTTACCGAAAATCGACGGTCAGTGTCGTCGCCACCTGAACCCGCTGCCCATCTTGCTCGTAAGGCTGGAATTTCCACCACTGGACGGCATCCATTGCCGCGCGCGCAAGAATATCTGGCCCACCCTGCGGGCGCAGACTGACTACGTTACCGTCGCTGCCGATAACTGCGTCCAGCACAATCTGTCGGCGCGCTCTTGACGACGCCACCGCATCCGGCGTCACCGGGTCTACCCGATGGATCAGCCGACGCATCATCGCGTCTCCGGGGACAGTGGCCTGGGGCTCGCTTGCTGTCGCGTGGCTTGGAAGTTTCGACTCGAGCTCCCGCCAGCCTTCCTCCCAGCGCCACCATCCCATTCCCGCGCCGACAATGACCGAGGCGATCAACAGCATCAGAACCTTGCGCAGGACGTACCGGCGATCCGACGCCACCTTCAGCTGAGGCGCGGTAGCAGACTGATTTCTAAATACCGGGCTTGGTGCGGGGAAGGAGTGCTCAACTGTCACGGTCGCCGGCTTTGGCTTTGGCGGAGCAGGCATGGGCTCGCGGCCCTCATGCGTCCACGATTCAATCCATCCCTTTTGTTCCGGAGGGATTGCCAGGAATTGCAGCCCGCAACGCAACCGGTCCTGATAGCAGACTCTGGCCTTGGCCAGCACCTGACCCGTCTTCGGAAGCTGAAACTCGACTCCAACCAGCTCTCCAGGGAATAACTCACCCGCCAAAACAGCTCCAATGCCGCCTTCAGATACGTCCACGGAGCGGCCGGGCACCGAGTCGGGCACGCCGGACCGCAAGACCGTGACACTCAGGGGCACAGCCAAACGCCGTCGCGCCCCTGCTCGGCGACCGACCGGCGGGCTGCTCAAAATTCTCTCGGGAGCTCTGGTTGCTGCCGCGTTCATTCGACCCTCACGCAAAGAGTAGACATCCCTACCCTGCATCTTTTTGGGCCAGATGCGACGAAGGGCGATATGAATTAAGAGGGTTAGTTCCGCGAGTATAGCACCGTGAGACGGCGGCTCTGTAACAGTTATTTCTTAGATACTTGCAAATCTGGATACCCGGAAGGACATGTCCGTGCGGACGATCGGGCGTCTCGTTTCTGATTCGACCTTTTCGACCACCGAAGGTTCACAATGCGGTTTCAGGTCACAAAGCGACCTGCCAACCGCGAGCAAAGCAGACAACTCTGGTCCTCACAAGAACAACGGCCCGGGATCGCTCCCGGGCCGCTCGTAATTTCATTTGGAACCGAGGTCGTTAGGGCCAGCGTTTGGCCGTTTCTTCCCATCCTGCGGCACGTGCGGGCTGCGGATTCTGGTTGACGGCTGCCTGCGGAATTCGGATCGGTTGTTGCGTTGTCTGCGTCGCGAGTGTTGGTTTCGGAGCATCCACTCCGATATCTTTGCTGTCCTCGGGCGAGAGCAGAGGAGCTACGACCCGCAGCGCTTCTACTTCTTTCTCCAGACGCGCGAGCTCCAGCTCTTTCTGCCTCAAAACCTCATACACATTCTTCATATCCTGGGCACCTGTTGACGTCGTTTGGGATCCAGCTCTGATTCGCACTCTAGGCACGGTACCCTTGTTTGTCAAGCATCTAGAA
>Ga0126381_100007655_pt1 | contig 12039 bp, 11 predicted proteins | sample PanSoiMetPlot_28_FD_96465 | JGI IMG/M metagenome (GOLD analysis project Ga0126381, IMG submission 96465) | Tropical forest soil microbial communities from Panama - MetaG Plot_28 | ecosystem: Environmental > Terrestrial > Soil > Tropical forest > Bulk soil | place: Panama | collected 2016-02-17
ACGAAGGACCTGCTGTTCGCTCCCTTGGCGACAACTGTGGGTGCCCGGGAAAGAGTGGGAACGATTGCAGACAACTTACCAATACTGACCTCCACCGCCAGAGTAAGAAGCGTCGCCAAACCAGCTCGAGGCCCACTGCGAAGAGCCTTTACCGAACTCATCCCCAAACTGACCGCCGGCATGTCCAGCGAACTCCGAAAGGAAAGATTTTGCCGCGCTCATCAGCAAGCTTGTGAGTTGACCTCCGCTCGCGCCTTGCGGTGCTTGGACAACTGGCGCAATTGTGCTCGGCCCTCCCGAAGGCATCATCGGCGGGGCAAACCCGCTGCCGGCTACGTACATCATTTGCGTCGTGCCACACTGCATGCACGTAAAGACGGGAGCCAATGGGCCACAATAGGGGCACTGGGCACCCATGGGCCCGGCGTCTACGTAAAAGGGCATGTGGGGCATGAATCGTCCCGCACAAAACAGTGGAGCGATAGCGCGGCAGTTACCACATCCGACGTAAAGCATTGTTCACCTCCGGCATAAGCGATTGTGACCTTAGTCCAGAACCTGTCGGAGATGAACGCAACTGTTTGGCCAAACCAGTCGGTGTCCGACACAGCTGTTGACAGGACACTACAAGCGACGGCGATTCACGCACATACCCCCTCGACTGCCATCCCGCCCAACCACCCCACGATCTGTGGCCTAACAATTTGGATAGTCGCGACTATCCTCATTGCTAGTGGCAGGCACCCCGTCTCTCCTTGCGGTGCAATCAACCTAACAGCTGGCTTTCGAAGGCGCGCGTCTTTAGCCGCGCCTTCTATCCATCATCTACTGTGAGCGAAGCGCTCGTGCAATCACAGTGCAAATCTCATCCTTGGCTCGTAAGTTAAGTTAGCGCCCACAGCGCCCGTGCTCAGTGTTCGCACCGACATACATCCGGGGTCAGGCGTACCTGGCGGCGGGAAAGGGCAAAGAAGCGGCAGTGGAGTTCCAGAAGATCCTCGATCGTAGCGGAATGGTGTGGAACCGCTGGGCCGGCGCGCTGGCGCACCTCGGAGTTGCATGCGCGAATGCCTTACAGGCGAAGAACTCGAGGGGCGCCGATGCCGACGCTGCGCGGGTGCGTGCGCTGCCGGCATATAAAGGACTTCCTCACCCTGTGGAAAGACGCCGACTCAGCAGAATGTTCCTGGTCTGCCATTTCTTGGTTCGATTTTTCGCGGTGTTCCGCAGATCGACGATTTTCCAGAAGCCACAAGCTGACGTGATGAGTCAGTTCGCGACAAGCCGGCAACGATGCGATTACTGTTAATTAAGGCGTTTACACAAGCGACCGTACCGGAGCACGGATTGTGAAACGCTGATTGCTAGGTGACTGCGCAGCGAGGCCACGGGAAGTGTAGAGTGCAGCAGCCTCCTTTCTGACGCGTTCGCCAATGATGGCCCACTGTCGAAGTTCGACCATTTCCGACTTCATCAGAGGGACGAGAGCGCGGCGCTGAGCCCGTCGGGCCCGGCTGGTTAGTGCTCGGCTTGATGCACTTCGAGCGGCGATCTGCCTGGATGACTTGCGGTATGTGCCTGGGCGGCTTCACGAGCTAAAAGGGGATCGCAAAGGACAGTTTTCGTTGGATCTGGATTATCCATACCGTCTGATTTTCGTACTTAATCACAACCCTGTTCCATCTACCGAAGATGGCGGGATTGAGTGGGGGCGAGTGACCGCCATCAAGATCCTCGGAATTGAGGACACTCATGAGTGAGCAGAACAATCGCAATCAGTATCAACCCGACTACGTGACCCATCCCGGCTTCTACATTCAGGAGAAGCTGGATGAAATCGGCTTGACACAGACCGAATTGGCGAAGCGAATTGGTCGCACTAAGAAGACGGTAAACGAGGTCATTACTGGCAAGGCGCCTATTGAGCCGGAAACCGCTCTGCAGCTTGAACGAGCCCTGTCTATCCCGGCGCGTTTTTGGAACAATGCCGAACGCCAGTATCGCGATCACACGGTGCGTAAAACGGAACGGATACGTTTAGAGCAACAGAAAGACCGCCTCCATCGGTTTCCTATCAAAGCGATGTGCAAAAACGGTTGGTTGCTAAAATGCAGCGACCCGCTTGAGATGCTTTCTGTCCTACTGGACTTTTTTGGTACAGCCACGTTTGAGGCGCTCGATCAGCTCGAGCTTCGAACTTGTGCAGCCTTTCGACAAAGTGCCGCACATGCTGTCGATCCTGGAGCAGTTCTGGCTTGGTTACGTAAGGGTGAACTCGATGCCCGGAACCTGTCCTGTCGTCCGTTTAGCAAGGACACGTTCTCCTCGGCATTGTCTCAGATTCGGTCTTTGACCACGCGGCCTATAACGGAAGCACAGAAGGACACGGTGCGCCTCTGCGCAGAGTCCGGAGTTGCCTTGGTATTTGTACCAGAACTTCCGGGTACGCGTAGCTGGGGTGCAACCCGTTGGCTGACCCCAGAAAAGGCGCTGATACAACTCAGCGCCAGAGGAAAGACGGACGACCAATTTTGGTTCACCTTTTTTCATGAGGCAGGTCACATACTGCTACACCCCAAAAAGGATATCTTCATCGAATTGGAGCAGGCGGAGGATCGTCTGGAGAATGAGGCGAATCGGTTTGCGACCGATCTATTGATTCCTCCTGATACTTGGGCCTTGCGCGCCAGATAAAGCCACGCAGTTCTTCTAAGATCCTGGAATTCGCCAATCAATGCGGGATTGCCCCCGGAATTGTCGTTGGACGCATGCAACGCGAAAAGATGATTCCGTGGACATACCTGAACGGTCTCAAAACCAGGCTTGTTTTCGAAGCATCCTAGCGAAACCCTGTGCCTCGCCAAAATTCTGTCCGGCTCTAAAATCAGCAGCTTGCGCACTCTTCTCAGCCGCGATATCTGCTATGACTACTGTTCATGTTCCACCACATTGGATTATGGTTGGGCTTGCTCACCCGCTGCTTGCGATCGCATCGAAGCCTGCTTTTGGAAAATCTCGCTGTCCGGCAACAGCTGGCTGTGCTGAAGCGCAAGCATCCCAGACCCCGGATGGGAGCGGTTGACAAAAAATCTTCTGGGTATTCGCCCGTCGTCTTAGGTTTCCAGAGTTGTGAACACCCGCGCCACCCGCGGCCCGGCCATTACCTACGGTCAACCCCGAGGGAATGACCGCGGCCGCTGTTGTGGTGACCACCGTTCCATTACCTCGCCGTCCAAAATTGTCGTGCCGCCGCCAGCACCGAGCACCGTCAAGCTGTGCCGATTGTGAGATTCTCAGTGTAGGTTGCCGCCGCGACCATGACAGCATCGCCCGACGAAGCGCACGAAATGGCATGCCGATGGTCTTGCAGGGGTCGTGGGAGACGTGAAGTTGTTACTGTCGTTTCCACTCACACCGTCTACATTCGATGTGGTGGTGGTGTTGCATCTGCTGGTTCATCCAGCCGCACGCTGCGATTAGCAGGAAACGGAACGGGTCCAGGGATTTTCGTCATGAGGAAGTAACATTATTACCGGATTGCAGGCAGTGCACGGCTCTGTCGGCGATCCCTTGCTGTCTATGCAGATCGATTTGCAGGACACTACGCCATGTGGTGCATTTGGTTGCTAACAAGAACCCGCATTCGCATCGCGATGGTCATCTCGATGATCCCGCGGAAGCAGTCGAAATCATTGTGCCGGCAAATCATCTTCTGCGCACAGTCAATGCCTGAAAAGGCAGAAAGTCTTGAGCAGAAGCACCTAGGAGCTATTGACACAAGTAGCGACCTTAATCTAAAGTTCTGCACACTTCTTACAACTTACAACAATTTTCTGATAGCGTTTGCTAACTGGGAGCAGCCACTTCTGTCGTCAGCCCTCACGCCCCGCCAACAAGCTTTAGAGTTATTGTTTTCGATATCGTTTCGCGCGTTAGCAGTGGGGCATGAGTAGTGACAGTCAGAAACAGGGATCAGGTACTCATCACAGCCCCACGTTATGCAGCGTGCGAGAAGGAAAGGATGACCGCATTCTTGTTTGGGAAGGATTGCGGCGTCGTTCAGCGGGCTGACGCCAACGGCTCAAACGGGTGACGCCCCGCAGCCTGGAACGTCGCCAGCTGTTTGGCGCGCGGCCTGTGATTATGTGGGATGAAGAGAAGACCTTTGATGTTAAGAAGGGTTGTTGTAAGCGTTGTTGTTTGTTTGATTATGTCGGCTTGTGCTGGTGTCGTTACTGCGCAGACGCAAGACCGCACTGTCCGCATCATCACTTCTTGGTTCAGCTCTGGGCCGGACTGCCTGGAAGAGACATCATCGATCCTGGATGCTTTGCAACAAAACTTCTAACGTACACATTCTCTACGCGAATGGCATAGCTCAGGTGGGGGCAGGCGATTCACTCCCATTCGAAAAGAGTATCTGCGAGCATTTTAGAGATTGTATCTCTTTCAGGGCTGGGGACAAGGAAAGCTATGAGCCTGAAAAGAGATATTACGCAGACAAAGGCCACTTGTACTACAAGGATGAATGGACTCCAGGGTACTCAGAAGGACGAGCCAGAGTTCATCTTGGTTTCGCACAGTTTGGGGAGCTACCTGGTGTTTTCCACCCTCCAGAGTGCACTACCGTCCATAGCTACGGTCGCGCAGGAGACGCCGCCGAGAAACGCAGCTGATCGGGATATCTGCGAGAAGTTAAGTCGACCGGAAGGCGCGACGGAACCGGTCAACCCTGAGCAGGGCCAAGCCGCAGACAATGGTTCCTCCAAGGCTTCTCCTCAGGAAGCGGAGGCTGCCTGCTATATTTTTGCCCACACATCCCAGGTTTATTTCTTCGCCAATCAGCTCTCCCTTCTCGAGCTGGCGAAGTTGGCCGAGAAAACAGGGGCGGAGCAGTCGACACCGGTGGCTAACTTGCGCACGTGGGAGAGGCTGCGCAAGGCTTTCCTGGGCCGGACGGATTCAGGAAGGATGGTCCGCAGCTGATAGCGTGGAGCGACCCCAGCGATCTCCTCACCTTGCGCGTTCCGCGAATCGATCCTCCTGGGCAGCAGGATGGATTGCGGGTAGTTAATCTTTATGTAAGGAACGCGCCCCACTGGGTTTGGCTTGCCGAAAACCCAGGCGCTGCACACTCCCGTTATGCCGCCAATAAGCACGTACTTGGAATAATGTTTCGCAATACAGATTCCTCTAGAGAGGACGCACGGACAACTCGGCAGGCTTCGGCAGCAGCGATGAGTACCGGCAACTGATCTTCAAGAACGGAACTCGCAGGTAGGTTTCGCCTATGGGCGGAGGTGGGTAATTTTACAAGGATCTTCTGTCGTCCCTACAATAACGTAAGCGTTAGAGGAAACGCACGGTTGACAAGGACCGATATTCGGTACGGTCGCGACGACATCAAGGCATGTGAGGAAAGGATAGGGGTGAATAGACGCAAGACCGTCAGACCGCGTATCGATTCGTAATAAGCTGGAGCTCAAGATGACTGTGGACACTGCGCATACCAATCCCCAAGTACTGAGGAGACTCGCAAAATATCTGGCCCAGAAGTGCTCACGGAATACCACGCTGGAGGATTTGCACGCTGGCGTTACTCCGAACTCGCAGACTGGCGTCTGATCGATGCGAAGGTTCCCAAGACTGCCGCTAATCGTGTCCATGTTGTAGGTGACCTGTGAGAACGCTTCTGGGGCGCGAGTTTAGAAAGCACGCAACCTAAAGTTTGACGCGAGGGACCAGGCTTTGTCTATGGAGAAAACGCACGAAGTGAACCAAGAGGTGCGGTTCGCCGTTGTTTTATACGGCGGGGTATCGCTAGCCATCTACATCAACGGGGTCGTGCAGGAGTTGCGAAACCTCGTCCGTTCCAGTTCAGGAGACCCGCTTACGCCCGAAGAACTGACCGGTCCTGTCGCGATTTACAGGCGACTGGCATCGATTTTGGAGCGGGGCAAAATACCGGTTGGAACACTCGTGGAACAAGGTAAGGCGGATCAGCCAATACTTACCCGGTTCAAGGTCGACATCGTGTCGGGTACCTCAGCGGGCGGGATTAATGGCATCTTTTTGGCCAAGTCCCTGGCCAACAACGTGCCCATGACCAGCCTACAAGAGGTTTGGTCTGAGGAAGGAGCGATTGAGAAGCTTCTTAATGATAAACAGTCTTACAAAGGGACCAGGCTCTCTCGGCCAAGCAAAACGGAATCGTTGTTGAACAGCAGCCGCATGTACCTGAAGCTGTTGAATGCGTTCGACAGTATGGACACGGGGGACCGGACCGCAGTCTCGCACGATGGTGGACGCTCACCCTTGGCGGATGAGATTGACTTGTTCGCGACCAGTACCGACATTGAAGGAATTCCAGTGCCAATTCAGCTTTTCGACAATGTGGTGTACGAACGGCGATACCGCAACTCTTATCACCTGCGATTCATCGACGGGCAAAGAAACGATTTTCAGGCAGACAACAATCCATTCCTGGCGTTTGCCGCTCGCTGTACCTCATCATTCCCATTCGCGTTCGAGCCTATGCAGCTATGTACTATCGACAATATTCTGCAGCAGAGCTCCATATATGCAACCAAGTCATACTGCTTGTCAGGTTCAACGCGCTGGCACAAGTACTACACTAACTACCTGGAAGGTGCACTCCCTGGGGCAACTCCCTTCCCCAAGCGCTCTTTTGGTGACGGCGGATACCTAAACAATGCGCCGTTCAGCTTTGCGGTGGATACCCTGTTGCAGCGGGAATCCGAGGTACCCGTCGAGCGCAAGCTGATTTATGTGGAGCCCAGTCCGGTGCATCCCGAGGAAGATCCGGAACAACAGGAACCGCCCAACGCAATTCAGAACAGTGTTGACGCGCTAGTTACGATCCCGGGTTACCAGACCATTCGCAATGACTTGCTGCGCGTGCTTGACCGGAATAGCGCCGTAACCAAGATCAATAAAACGCTGGCCCACGTTGAGCAGGAAATCGAATCACAGGCCAGATCGCTGAAGCCATTGTTAGAGGAAAACCGGGAGATTAGCTTCCTGCCAGATACGACGTACGTGGGCTATTACCGTATGCGGTCGGCAAACGTTACCGACCTAATAGCGCAGATGGTTGCGCGGCTGCGGTCGATCGACGAAGACTCAACCTATTTCCTCGCTTTACGCTCGCTGATTCGGGCATGGCGCGAAAGCGTATATGCGGTCGATCCGGCCACGCGCACAGCCGAAGAGAAAAAAGCGGCCAACCAGATAAGTGGGCTGCAGACCTTCTTAGAAGACTTCGACTTGCCGTATCGCCTGCGGCGACTGCGGTTTGTCGCGCGGAAACTCGACGGCCTCTACGGCTTAGGGCTCAGTCATGAAAATCCCTCGTACACTGACGCTCTGGCGACACTCCGCTTCGGCCTGGAGGACGCGAACCCCATGGGCGAGTTGCCGGCTGACCTGCGCAGCATACGAGCGGCGATCGGGCGGCAGCAAAAAAATCTCCGGCAACTGTTGGATGCATTGCTAACTGTACCGGAGCCTCCCGATACTAATACTCCAGGTGATTCGAATGCCCCGACAGCGAGCGGCGGCCACGTCTTTGTAGGCAGCCACTTGCCTTCGCGCGCGGACATATTGGCTGTGCTGGATCTGATTGTTCAACCCCAGACGTCAGTGACCAAGTCCTGGCAAGGCGGAAGTCGATACGCGATGTATGCAACCACGGCCACCGTGCGGAAGTGGAGCGATCCCAAGGATCTCGAAGTACTCTGTGACTTACGAGCTCGCGATCTTCTAGCGCGGCACAGCTCGATCGCCGAAGGCTTGAAAGAACTGGGAGAACTGCTCCGCAACCGGCTGCAACAAACCTTAGACGGTATCCATAAGGAGTTATTAGGGGTGTTCCAGACCGGGCCTGCAGGACAGATCGCTCGGCGCCTCTATCTCTACTTCGATCTGTTCGATGCAGTGCAGTTTCCCATGATGTTTGGCACCGACGTGGTCGTATCGGACACCGTGGAGATTCTGCGGATAGCGCCAGAAGACGCTCAGCGGCTTGTGACCGACGTTGAAAAACGCCGGACGAAGTTGAAGGGGCTTACCGTAGCGCACTTCGGCGCCTTCTTGGATCGCGACTGGCGAGTCAGCGACCTGCTATGGGGACGGCTAGATGCAGCCGAACGGCTCATTACGGCGCTGCTTCCTTGGAAAGACTCGGAGGAAATTCGCAATGAACTGATAGATCAGGCACATAGCGCGATCTTCGCGGACTTCCAAGTACAAGCGAAGCTCAAAGAGATGGCCACCCGGCAGGTCGTCGCGCAAGGGCCGGAGAACCGTCTTAATAATATGATGGTGCAGAAACTCGTCGACGTAGTGACGCCGCCCACTATACCGCCAGACCTAGCCCGACACCAGCAATTGACGGAAATCTGGCAGGATATCGTTCCAAAAGAGATGGACCGGCGTGCCCAGGTAGAAACAGCGGCGCGTTCGACCACCATCATCGGCCAGATCCTCGAGGCGATATCAGGCAAGAGCAAAGTCCCTTTGTCCGGCACAACGTGGCTGATCAACGGGGGCCGGGCTCTCTGGGGATTGGTTGAGATTTCTGTGCCGCGCTCCGGGGTGACGCTGTTTGGAAGGCACTGGCAGTCGCTGTTGCTGCTGATTGCGGTGGTTCTGATTGTCGCGGGAATACTGTCGAGTAACCCCGGGGTCATTGGTGTTGGATGGTCGCTGTTCGCGATTTTCCTGTTGTTGTTCGTCCTGCGGACAATCATCGGATCTTACCTAAAGGGTGGGCACGCGTGGCGAGCGATATTCAGCATTGTCGTGGTTCTGCTCATTCTCCTCGCAATCGCAGGGGCTTGGCAGACATACCATTGGGTGGCTGGTTCTCTTCAATAAAAGGACGGCCATGCGGAAAATGAAGAGGTCGGCCGCAAGCAGTTCTACTGCGGCATGCGTGGTGTGCCTTCTGGGTTTGGCTTTTTCAGGTGTCGAGGGCTGTCCGCTTCTGGTCCCCCGATGTCGTCACCTTGATCAGAAAAAGAGGTTGAGGCCCGCCTCGGATCGGCGGGAATTGATTCGTGGCGTGACGAAATTGTGGATTATGAAGGAGCCTGTAGGGACAACTATGCATTCCATGAATTCTGCCAGCTTCACGGTAGCCTATTTGCTCAGCTCTAATATCTTGCCGGTAAGGACGCGCAGACCTTGATGTTACGTGAGTTATGTCACATCGATTTTCGTGTGCTGCAAAAATGAGATTCGATTTGCCGGTATTAATTAATGCTCTGTCCATTTGAATCGTGAGCGATAAACGATCTGAGTAATTAAGGAGCACAACGCGGACGTTTGCGGGGGCGTTTCCACTTGGTACGGCTCGGCTCCACGATTTCTAATCCATGACCGGGATGCAAAACATGCTGGAGCGTTTGGAGCCTTTCTCCCGACGCTTCGCATTTAGCAGTATTGACCTTGGCCAAAGAAAGCCCAGCAATCCTGATCCTATCCGTGGCCGACGGATCGGTTAAGACGCTCCTGCTGGATTCAAGAATCGGTAGACCGCAGTTCATTTCCTGGAGTGCGTAGCAGGCTCGTTTAACCTGGTGCATATAACGTCATTTGGTAAAGTCCACACCCTACTGCGCACTGATCGCAGCAATGGATCAGTACCCCTCTTCCGTTTCACGATGGAAAGTACCTAGCATTCGAGAGTCAGAGTTGGGACAGTAACCTCTGGATCATTCAGTGATTACATCTAGCACCTCGCGCAAACCTCATCCTGCCTCTGGATCGTCGCTCTTCTCCCGGCCAGTTGCCTTCTGCTTCACTTCAACGTCCTAGGCCAAAGACGATCAAGCTACTCCCGAAACCCTACTTTAGGTGAGGACTGTATGCAACACCAGTCTCGGCTTGGCTTAACACAACAACACAACGCCCACTAAGCTGGCAGTTAAGCTCGGCAGCCTGCGCACCATACCTCAAAGAGCCACCAGACGTGCAAGCCGAATTTAATCCGACTGCGCCGTTCGCGAGCGGCACGTGGTGATGATTTGGTTCGCAGCGCTTTGTGCGGCACCCGATGTCACAAACGGCCCCATCCCTTTTGTCGTGAATGGGAATCGGGGGTTGGGTTCGGCGAGATGTTCCACCATCTTTAGCGCATGATCACACTGGCCGCTCTTGGCGAGGGATTTAGCCCACTTGAGCCTCAGGTCCACATAGATCTGGCGGACATTGACCCCGCCTTCCTCTCGCGGGAAAAAGCGGTTCGCCAAGAGTTCTTCAGCACGATCAAACTCTTGGGATTCTGCCAGTAGTTGAACCAAACGGAGTACAAGAGACACGGGAGCAGCCGGCAAATCGGGGAAGCTGGCAAGCGCGCTAACGCGATCGGCGAGGGGCAGACCAGCCTTCTCCATCGCTTCTTGAAGGCCAAGGTAAATATCTACATTATTCGGGTCATAGCGCATGCCTTCGCGGAATACCTCGATTGCTTGTGTAGACGAATCACCGCTGTGCAGCAAGGTGAAGCCCATGTTCCGGTGCAAGGTTGGGATATCAGGCTTGATGCGTTTGGCCTGCTGCCACTCCGCCAGGGCAGATTCCGTCATACCCCCGGAAAGGTACAAGCAACCCAACAGGAAATGGGCAGTCGCATCCAGTGGGTTTGCGGAGAGCGCACGTTCTAGAACAGCGAAGGTCTGGCCACGGTTCGGGAAAACATAGGTAGTCGGCATGTGCGAAGCAGCTTCAAAGTCAGGCCGGCCGTCTTCACCGAGAGCCTGGCGGCAATAGCCCCGATAGTACGCGATCAAAGGATACGACGAGGGAGATAGAATACCCGGCTCAGCCACAACCTGAGCGCCAGATGGATATCGCACGGTCAGCAGATCGACCGCATCCTGGTAGAGGCCGAAACGCATGTAATCGGAGGCGATGTCGAGAATACGTTCAGGATCAGCCGCAAGGTGGGCAAAGAGCGCTGTGTCACTGCCGCCCAGACGCACAGCCTCATAGCGTAGACCCGAGCTAGTGGGGTCTCGCTTTTGCCACAGCGCGAGCTCCTTCTTCGCATCCTCTGATCGGCCGAGAATACGCAGCAGTGCCACTTCCATACCCCCGAGCCGAATCACGTCCGGGTGGCCCCGAAGAGCCTTTTCAATCAAGCGCAGAGATTTCTGCAGATTTCCGTTGCGTGCTTCGTCCGCTGCGAGGGCAAACAGGGCAGAAGCTTGAAATGTGCCGAATTGCTGAGCTGAATCCCAAAGAATTCGTGCCCCAGCAACGTCGCCCATGGCATTGAGGGCAAGTCCCCGATAGTAAGCAGCTTCGAAATCGTTGCTAACACGAGATAGAACCTTGGCAAGGTGTACTGCCCCCGCGTGATATCGCTTTAATTCAACCTCCAGCCTGCCTGCGGCGCGGTTAAGTGCAATACTGTCCGGAAACAATTCCAGGGCATTGAGATAGGTGCTGCGTGCTGCAAGCTGATCCCCGTTTCGCTCCTGGTCCGTGCCCAGCGCGACAAAGTCATCTGAACTGCGACTGCCCTCCGCTGGAACAGCTGGCGGAAGCTGCTTTCCGGTAGTCACCGTGTCATTAGGAATGAAATCATAGGTGCCTTCCGTATGTCGTAACACGAGCTCACCTCTGCCATCACGCACTTCAACGCTGTAGCGCAGGTTAGAAGGCAATCCAACAAATGTCCTGGCATAAGTCTTCTCAGGTGAGAGAGAAACCCTGTCCTTGGCCACAACGCGCCCTCCACCCGTTAGCTGGACCAACGCGTTGGGAAACTTTTTGGCGACATTGAGGAGCGCGGTCAGTGCGACGGTGCGGCCGCTGGCGTCCTTGCTGGTGTCGCGAGTCAGATTGAGCACGGCATGGGCAGTGGCACGCGATACCCCGTCAAGCTCGCGTATCGGAATCCAAGTTTCAGCGAAGCAGACCGTCTCCTGCGGCTCAAGGAATCCGTATGTTTCCTGGTCTCTGAACAGACCGGCCTGGATTTCAATGTAGGCACTGTCGTTGTCTGAAAGA
>Ga0126381_100007656_pt1 | contig 12039 bp, 11 predicted proteins | sample PanSoiMetPlot_28_FD_96465 | JGI IMG/M metagenome (GOLD analysis project Ga0126381, IMG submission 96465) | Tropical forest soil microbial communities from Panama - MetaG Plot_28 | ecosystem: Environmental > Terrestrial > Soil > Tropical forest > Bulk soil | place: Panama | collected 2016-02-17
CGCGAGCTCTGCTGCCGGACCTACGCGCTGGGCGGGATCGACGCCTCGCTCCCCGGCGTCATCGGGAACTGGCCAAGGGCGCTGCGACCGAAGGCGCCGAGCCGCGGCCGACGCGGTGGCCCGGGAATCCGACTGACAGCCGGCCCTACGACGAGGTGCGCCTGAGGCAGCGCCAGCCGCGCAGCGCCGCCGAAGGGGCCTCGAACTGAGGACCGCGTCACAGAATTCGGCACGGCCGTGCCAGGTCCCGCGCAGTGTGACATAAGCCGCAGGCTCGAGTGCGCTACTCTTATAGGGTGCGCTCATGAGCAGCGATCTGCTTCCGGCGATTTCCCGGGCCGTAACCCTGGCAACACGCCTGCGAGTGATCAGCGACCGGGGCAGGGATGCGGAATTCAAGGGAATTGTCGCAGACCTCCTGCTCGAGCTGGCCGAAGTACAAATGAAGCTCGACGAGCTCCTGAACGAGAACGCCACGATCAAGGGGCAGATGCAATCGAGCGCGAATCCGAAGGGGGAACGCTGTCCAAGATGCTTCGAGTTCGGCTGGCGTGTGACCACCAGCCGCCCGCACGGGCAGCTCGGGGGGATGGTGCAAACGTACGCCTGTCCCAAGTGCGGACTCAAAGAAGAAGTGGTGGTCAAGGGGAAATGAACCTCACCGGCGGTCGGACGATGCCGACTCGTGGCTCCCTCTCCTCAGCGAAGTGCCCGGCAGCCCCTTGAGCGTAGCTCTCCTCTCCGCGCTCGCGCGGAACGTTTCAGTACCGCCAGGAAACCTCTGGGACTTGATGACTGTCTCATTACTCCGGTGGGACTAGATCGCCGTCACAGTTTGAAGGTGAGAACAGCAGCTCAGCTCAGCGCGCCTGGCAGCCCCTCAGACCAAGACGTGACCTACCGCACCGACGGGGGCATCGACAACGGGAACTCTGGGAACCGGACGCTCGATCAGCGGCTGTACGCGGTCGAGGCGAGCCTGATTGTGCGAGCCGGGCTTCGAGCCCGGCGACGCGCCGTTCAGCCGGATCGCCCAGGCGGGTGCGGAGCGGTCATATGATGAGTCTGATAGCAGCTGTGGGAGTGTTCGCAACGGTCGACGAGGCAGCGATCAGCGGCCTGACGCACGCGGCGGCCATCTGCAATCCGCGTTACGAGTGTGGCGGCGTCGTGCGCGCGGTGAACGGCGGCTTCGAAGCTTCCGGACTGATTACCTCGAGACGATCCTTCGGGGTCGATCTCGGGGAGTTCTACGGTCCGGACGTGGTCGCGGACTTCCATACGCACATCTGCTCGATCCATAACAAACCGTTTTCCACTTTCTTCTCTTCATCCGACGCGATCGCCAACCAGGGCCTGCACACGGTGGGCTACATGCTGAGCCTCTGCGACAGCTACATCCGTCGTTATGACCCCTCGCAGGACGATCGCGACGATGAAGAGGTCGACTTCCACAGCGGTAAGGTGATCTACCTTACGATCGGGCACATCGTCGGCTGGGTGCCGAGCGAGGCCACCCTGCCGTGGCGGATGACTCTCGCGCGCAGCGAGACGCAGGAATCACGCGTTCATAGCGAAACCCGCGCCTCCACTCACAGCAATACAACCCCTTATCGGACCCGCAAGCGGCATCATTCCGGCAAATCGCCGCCGCGCCCGCCCGAGCAGCCGTAAGAACCGCTGAGGACCGCGGCCCGGAGTCGGACCTGGGCGCGGCGACGCGCCACCGCATCACCACGCACGCCGGGGTCAGTCCGCAACCGCGGCAAAGTATCCGGTGATCGTGGCGCTCGTCAGCACGTGCCCATCGCGGCTCGCCTCGAGCAATTCGTGATAGAGCCCCTCGGGTCCTGCCGGAGTGAAATCGCCGAAGGTCGGCACGATGGGCAGGAGCCTGTCGAGTGCGTACACCGTGAACTGGTAGGCATGGGAAAACGGTTTCAAAGTCGTCGGTGGACACGGACCGCCGTAGTTCGGCTGGAAGAAGTCGTTGCCGTTCTGCACACCGTACACACTCCCCGGAATCCCCGCGTTCTGCGGCAAGCTGGTGGTGCTGGCCGGGATGTTGTACATCATCCAGTGTGTGAACTGGGCCGTCACCTCGTAGACAATGACGACGAAGCTGCGCGTCTCATGCGGTGCGTGCTGCCACGTGAGTTGTGGCGACTCGTTGCCGCCCGCTGCACCGGTCGCGGTGCAGGAGTTCTGGCCGTTCGCGCCCGGGATGGTGTTGATCGTGCTGAGCGGCAGAGTGCCACCGTCCGTGAAGGTGGTGCTCTGCAGCGTCATGTGGTGATGGTGGTCGTCACCCCAGGCTGTCGAGGAGCCCGCAGCGGTCAGCCCGATGACGGCCGCCGACGACGCAATCAGCCAGCGACGCACATGTCTGGAGTCAGAATTGGTATTCATTGCCCTTTCCCTTGGTGGTTCGTGATCCCTGTTCTCCCTCGGGGAGGGAGAAAACCATGTGGCGCCGCGTCACGGGCAGTGTCAACCGCTCACCGTTGAGCGCCCGGCGGGAGGTGGATGCCGCGCTTCAGCTTCGGTATCGAGTTGTTGACTGTAGCGCCAGGGTTCATCGATGCTGCAACGCGACTACCGGGAGCGGTTCCCGGAGGGTGTCAGCGGTTCGCTGTCCGGGGAGATGCGGTGCACTTCCTTCTCTTGTACCAGTTCGTTCCCGACTACCTGCAGCGCAGGCCGCTCCACAGAGCAGAGCATCTCCGGCTGGCGTGGGAGGCGCACGATCGCGGGGAACTCATTCTTGCGGGTGCTCTGGCAGAACCGACAGACGCCGCGGTGTTGCTGTTTCAAGGTGAGAATGACGGCGCGGTACGAGCTTTCGTGGCAGCCGACCCATACGTCAGGGCGGGCCTTGTGACGCACTGGTCGGTGCGCCCATGGACGACGGTGGTGGGCGACTCGGCGGCAACTCCCGTGCGCGGCTGATCAGGTGGTCGCGGCCGTGGGGGAAGGCCGCGTGAGCTGATGCAACTCCTGCGCGACGCGCTCATCGACCTCCGCGGTGCGGTTGAGCGGCACGGGGTAGCGCACCTTCGCCTCTACGCCTGAGGGCGAGAATTGCAGCTGCACCTGTGGTGTCACGTCGGTCGAGGCCGGAAGCGAGGCAGCGTCCCTGATCGTCTGCGCCTGGCGCACGATCTCGCCGCGGAACTCATCGACGATCGCAGTGAGACGCGCGAGCATGCGGTTCTTCAGCGCCACGTAGTCGCTCCCGGCCGGCAAGCTCACGGTGAGTTCGTGCCAGGTGAAATTCACCCCCGGTATCTGCCTGAACAGGCCGCCGGAGGACTGGAACACGATCGAGTTCGCGATTGCGACGACCCGACCGGTCGGTCCGCGCGGTTCGTCTGATGTGAGCTCGAGGAGGTGCATGCGGATCAAACCGAGGTCGATGACCTCGCCGGTTACGTTGCCGACCTGGACCCGATCGCCCACCCGCACTCCGTACTTCCCGATGAGGATGAAATAGCCCACGAGCGACACGAGCACGCTCTGCATGGCGACTGCGAGTCCCGCGGTGAGCAGGCCGGCGAAGGTGGCGAACGAGCTGAGATGAGTGATGAACGTGAGGCCGAGAATAAGCAGGATCAGCACCGAGGTGACGATCCTGCGTATCAACAGCAGCTGATTGCGGTGCCGCGGCTCGCGTACGTACTTGAGCACGGCGCGCCGCCACAGCTCCGAGCCGATGAGCACGGCGCCGAGTGCGCCGAGCAGAATCGCGAGGCGCCTCCGCAGGACCACCAGCACGTCGTGGTATTGACGCTTCACGGACGTGCGCCATTTATCGAGGTTGTCGCGGTACTGCGTGAGCAGCACCGATACTTTGCTCAGGGGTAGGGCAATCGCCGAAGTCTGCGTGAAGAGCCAGGCCAGGGTGTCGAATTGATCGCGAAGGCTTTTGAGCGCGGTGCCACCGGCGCTGTCGGCGGCGGTGGCCAGCTGCTCGCTTTGCGCCGATAGCCTCAGCAGCTCCTCGTTCGGCGCGGCGCGGATCTTGCGGAATGTCTCCTGCAGGTCCCGAGTGCGTTGATCGACAGCCTCGATGTTGGTCAGTTTCTGCGAGAGGTTGAGCGCCGCGGTAAAGAGATCCCAGAGAGCGAGCGTGCGGGGCGCGGCCACACTGCCCGACGTCGCGGCGGCGGTCGCTGCCGCGGTGCTCGGTGAGCTCCCCGGCCCTGCAGCTGCGAGCGGTGTCGCGGCGGTCGTGGAGCTCGCGGCCGGTATGGTCGCCGCGATCGCATCGATGCGCGCCTTCAACGCACTGACATTGGCCCGCTGCGTATCGTTCTCGTAGACGAACTGCGACATTGTGTCGAGGAGATTCTTCTGCGCCTTCACCATCGCGAGCTCACCCTGCAGCTCGAGGAGCTTGGCGTTGAGATCGGACCGGGCGCGCGCCGGCGCCGTGGCAAGCGCACGGCGTACCGAGTCCATCTCCTTCTGGATGTCATCGCCCCGTTGCGCCGTGCTCTGCTCTTTCTGCGCGAGCGCCCCGGGCGAGCGGTCAGCGGCGGGACCCGTGGCTGACGCAGAGCTCGCTTCGCTGCTCAGCAGCTCGGCGTTTGCCCGGGCGATCTGAAAAGCGAGACGAACCACCTCGTCCGCAGTCTGGCGGTTGGCATAGAGCAGGAGCAGGTCGCTCGGCTGCGTGGCGTTCTGTTGCTGGATCCCGAGCGTTCGATACCAGTCCACGGTCTCGTCGAGAATCTGGATGAGCTGTTCGGCCGTCAACGGGGAGACGCGAGTTGGCGGCTGAGGAGCGGTGGTCTGCGCCTGAGGAGCTGTCGTGTGCGCCTGAGGAGCTGTGGTCTGCGCCTGAGGAGCGGTGGCCTGCGCCTGCGCGACTGCGACGGTGGGAGTCCCGGGCAGTGAGCCGAGAAGCAGAAGCAGAACTGCCGGTAGGGCGTGGCGCATTCCCAAACACTATGCCAGCCCGGCACGCCGAATGGCAGCCGCCAGAGCGTATTGGCACTATAGTGCGCCTATAACTCGAACGTTGAGGGGACTTCCATGAAGGTGACCAGGAGCGTCGCGGCGGCGGCGGCCATCGGCCTGTGGCTCTGCACGACGCCGATGCAGGCGGCACAAGCCCCGAGTGTGCGTGACCTGGCGCGCATCGTGCGCTTCTCCGATCCGCAGCTCTCTCCCGATGGCAAGGCGCTGGCGGTGATCGAGACACGCGCCGATCTCGAGAGCGACGAATTCCGTTCGGAGATCATGCTGGTCGAGTTGTCGAGCGGGCACATCCGGCCGCTCACCCGCGAGCGCCACCATGCCAGCTACCCGCGTTGGTCGCCCTCGGGTGACCGCATCGCATTCATTGCGCAGGATGCGGACAAGAATGGACAGATTTTCGTGCTGCCGATGAGCGGCGGCGATGGGCTGCAGCTCACCAGGGGTAAAGACGGAGTCGCGCAATTCGCCTGGAGCCCCGATGGTGCGAGCATCGCGTACGCGGTAGCGGATCCCAAACCTGAGCTCAAGGGCGAAGACAAGTTTCGGACTGTCTTCCGGGTGGGCAACGACGATTTCACGATCTCCGAGGCCGTGCGCCCGACCCATCTGTGGCTCGTGCCGGCGACAGGCGGGGAAGTGAAGCGACTGACGAGCGGTACGTGGTCGTTGCCATCGAGCCTGCCGCCCGGGCCACCCGTCTCGCCGATCGCCTGGTCGAAGGACGGCACGAGCATCGTGATCGTTCGCCAGGAGACGCCCTCGACGGGCGATCAGCTCCTCGCACGCGTTCAGGTGCTGGACGTCGCGAGCGGGGCGATTCGCTCCTTGTCCGGTGATATGCGGCTCGAAGGCTATCCGAAGATCTCGCCGGATGGGACGAACGTCGCGTACTGGCGCAACCGCGATGCGCACGCCTGGGAGTTCCAGGATGTGTGGCTCGCGCCGTTCGCCGGGGGCGCCGGCCGTGACCTCAGCGCACATCTCGAAGTGAACGTTTACGGTACCTACTGGGCAAAGGACGGCCGTTCGCTGATTGTCGGCGGCAACACCGGAACGACGGTGGGTCTGTGGCGCCTGAGCCTCGACGGTTCCTCCGAGCGGATTCCGCTCGGAGGCGTCATGCCGACCAACGGCTTCTGGCTGGACGCCGCCGTCGGCGGCGGTGGGGAGATCGTGTTTGTCGGGCAGACGAGCGCTGACCCCTACGAGCTTTACCTGCTCGCGCCCGGCAGTCGGGCGGCGACGCCCCTCACCCGTGAAAACGCGCCGTTGGCGGATCTGTCGCTGGCGCGCACCGAGAGTGTGAGCTGGCAGGGACCCGGCCATCGAACGCTCGATGGCGTCCTCACCTATCCCGCGGACTACCATTCAGGCCGTCGCTACCCGCTCGTGCTCCTCATTCACGGCGGACCAAACTCCTCCTCACGCGAGCGATTCAATCTTCTGCCGCAGGTCATGGCGGCACACGACTGGCTGGTATTCGAGCCCAACTACCGTGGCAGCGACAGCGGCGGCAACGCGTTCTTCGCCGCGATCTACAAGGATGCCGGCCAGGGACCGGGGGAGGACGTGATGTCGGGGGTTGAGTACCTGCAGAGCCGCGGCCTGGTCGATCCGGCACGCATGGCGGTCACCGGCTGGTCGTACGGCGGGTTCATGACCACCTGGCTCGCGGGCCACTATCCAGTGTGGAAAGCGGCGGTTGCCGGCGCCGCGGTCACCGACTGGGTGCAGATGTACGATCTGTCCGATGGCAACGTCATGCAATCGGAAGCGACCGGCGAGTCACCATACCGTGGCGACGGTATGGCCGTGAATCGCCGTCAGTCACCTTCGAGCTCGATGACGAAGATCAGGGCACCGACGCTCATCATGTGCAACACCGGCGACTTTCGGGTACCGATCACGCAGTCTTTCGGGCTCTATCGCGCGCTGATGGACAACCACGTCACGACCGAGTTCTATGCAATCCCGTCAGGTGGACACTTCCCGAGCGACCCCGTTCGTCAAATGGACGTGTACCAGCGCTGGATCGACTGGCTGCAGCGCTACCTGCGCTAGGACAGTCCTGCCAGGTTCCTCACCCGGACGATGAAGTGCTGCACGTCGTGCGGCGTCACGACCACCTGCCTGCCATCGCGATAGCGCAGTAACACCGCCCGCTCCGGATCGGTTGCGTACGCACGGAACCGCCCGATCCTGCGGTTCCAGAACCAGCCGCTGATCGCGAACAGCCCGCCGTTGCCGAACAGACGGAGCGAGCCGCGCAGCCCTTGCGGCTCGCCGCTCACGGCGGCGAGGCCGGCGAACGGCAGGGCAGTGCTCCATCCGAGGCGCTGGATTTCGATGCCACTTTCCGTGAGCACATAGCCGCGCACCATGAACACCAGTCCGCCGAGCAGCACGGCGAGCGGGACTCCCACCAGCGTCACGCGCCCGACCAACGACTGCCGTGGCCCGAGCAGCAAGCCGGCGAGCGCCACGGTGAGCAGGAGTACGACCGCAATGGTCGTGAGCAGACGCAGCGAGCGGCTCCAGGGGGCAGAGAATTCAGCGACAGCGAGTCCCATGGGGACCTAGTAGCGCAATCCGTGCCGGCTCGCCGCGAAAGCGATCACGACGCTGGCAACACCTAGTCGGGTATCTGCGGTTCCACCAGCTTTGCGAGCAGCGTCAATGATTCCTGCCAGCCAAGATAACAAGCCTCGAGGGGGATGGCGTCAGGGAGCCCTTCCTGGAGGATGCTGAGCTCGGTCCCGCAGGACACTTTCCTCAACGAGACGGTCGTGCGCATCTCTCCCTTCAGGTTCGGGTCATCGAAGCGATCCGTGTAACAGATCCGCTCGTCAGAGACCAGTTCGAGATAGGTGCCCCCGAAGGAATGTCCGTGACCCGTCGAGAAGTTCGTGAACGACATCCTGAACGTACCGCCGACCCTGGCGTCCATTTGCTGCACCTTGCAGGTGAAGCCATACGGCGGAAGCCACTTGGCGATGGCTTCCGGCTCGAGGAAGGCGCGATAAGTCCTGGCGGGCGGAGCGCGCAGCACGCGGTGAAGTCGGACCGTGTTGGACGGCATGATCAGTCTCCTGTGCATGGGGCCGTTCGCTACTCGGCCGAGGAAAGCGGCCGGCTCAGGACAACGCCATTTTACTGCGCTGGCCGCGCCGCGCCCGATAACAGACGCGCCGGTTTCGCCAGCGTTGCGTGCAGCCCGGGCTTCGCGGCGGGCGGCACGTCCTGCGAGCGCTGAGCGTTCAGTTTTTCTTAAGGCTTCCTCAGATATCACGTTTGCCGGGCTTGGCACACACATCGAGACTGTCCGCGGTCAGGGAACTGCGGAGAAATACCATGAGCAGCGCACTCGCCTTGAATGCCCGACCGGTCGTCGTGCAGGCGGAGATCGACTTTCTCGTCCCCGGGGTGGAGCGCCCCTTCGTCTATTCACGCGAGGCGCCGGCCGGGGGCGAAGCCGAGACGGCGCGCTTCGCGAGTCACGCGGTGCAGATCAGCGACGTGCGTGACGCCGTGCCACTGCGGATGGATGAGCACGGCGCGGCGCTCGGATGGTGGCCAACGCGGGTACGCCGCTTCTACGACGAGAGCCACGTGCGCCGGCGCTACTATCCCGAAAGCGCCGAGATCATCAAGGCCGCACTCGGTGCCGACCAGGTCGTCGTGTTCGATCACAACGTCCGCCGCGGCAGCGCGCTCCAGATACGGATTACACGGCCCGATCTCGGGCGGCCGGTACACCATGCGCACACCGACTACACACCGCGCTCGGCGCCGCAGCGTCTGCGATACGAGCTGGGGCCTCACGCCGAGGAAGGATTGTCACGATACGTGCAAGTCAATCTCTGGCGTCCGATCCGCGGTCCGCTGCGCGATGCGCCGCTCGCAATCTGCGACGGATCGAGCGTCGGAGAGGAGAGCCTGCGTTCCGTCGAGCTGCGCTATCCGGACCGCACGGGCGAGATCTACTACCTCATGCACGAGCCGCAGCAGCGTTGGTACTTCGCGTCGGACATGGGAGTCGATGAGGCGTGGCTCTTCAAGAACTTCGACTCGGCGCCGCCAGGAGCCGGCCGACTCGCACCGCACAGCGCGTTCACCGATCCGCGGCATCTACGGGTGTCGCCCCGCGAGAGCATCGAAGTGAGGGCGCTGGCGATCTTCCGCTGAGGGAGCCTGCCGGGTTTAGTCCCGATCGGCAGCTGGAATGTCGAAGCAGAGGAAAGAGGAAATGATGTACTTGTCCTCCGACTTCGGGATCGATCGTCGGGGCGGGGCCGTCTGCCACTCGGATGTAGAAGAGTGTAACCGCTTGATTTAATTTAACTCGTGAGGTCGGCGCCCGAGGCGCGCTCATCGCATCGATGCGGCGCCTCCTCGAGATCGTCGAGAAGAACGAGGTCACCCATCACACCCCGAAGCAGGTCGAGCCCGCGTTGCACTGAGAGAAGTGCGACATCGCCGGGCTTGAACCGTACCGCTATAGCTACGGCTAGGTCGCGTCATCTGTGACCTCATGCACGGAGTCCGCATCGAGAGCGGTGCTAGCGTCAGCCTCACGAAGACGGCGAGTCGATGTTTTTGTCACGGTCGATCGGTTCGCATAGCAAGACAAAACGAGGGTCCCATGGCGATCCTGAAAAGACGGCGAGGCGAATGGGCTCACGGAAGATCATGCTGCCGCACACGCTGCTCCAAGTTGTGCTTCCTCCGTGCCTATCCGATCACTGGGTTGTGCGTAAGGTCAGTGTGGGCGCGCGGCGTGGGCCAGCGACCCGAGGCTTCCAGGACTCGCCTCAAGACGGCCATTGGAACTTGCACCACCGAATACGCTGGCCGATGATCCTGTGAGCCAACGCTTGGCTACGGGAAAGGCACCTGCGTAACGGGCTGACAGCTGCAGGCGCGATGGTCCTCGTGACAATCGCAACGCCATTGACTCAACATGCCGGCGCGCACAACGGTGGCGGCGGCGGTGGTGGCGCTGGCGAGTCCGGCACGGCAACCCACCAGCACCTCGACTCGCGCTTCTCGCACAATCGCTATTACTACGATCGCGGCTATGCCGTGCACACGCCTCCCGCCGGCGGCGTCGCAAACCTCACCGGCCGAAATGGCGAGCGCTACTGTTTTCAAGGCGGCAACTGGTACCGGTGGAGAGGCGAGTGGTACCGATCCTGGGGTGGAGCCTGGGTCGTTGTGGATGCGCCCCTCGGGCTGTTCGTGCCGGCGCTGCCGCCGTACTACACGACCATCTGGTGGGGTGAGACTCCCTACTACTACGCCAACGATACCTACTACCTCCGGGATGCGGAACAGAACAACTACGAAGTAGTGGGGCCGCCAGACAGACTCAAAGCGGCGACTGCAACCCGAGCGGCGGCCGCCGACGGACCATATCGGCATTCGCCGTCATCGCTGCGGGGCGGCCCCGGATCTTACAAGGACCGCAGGAATTCGATCAGCGCTTCCTGATCCTGCTTGTCGAAACGGTCGAACTTCCTGCTCGCGTCCTGTGCCTCACCGCGGTGGCGCAGGATGGCATCGCGCAAGGTGAGGGAGGCGCCGTCGTGCATGAGCCGGGGGCGTAGTCGCACCCCCCACAAAGGAGCGGTACGCATCTTGTTCTGAGTACTTTCGAGATGCTGCCTGGAAAGATAATCCCCCATTTGCTGAGAGACTCCCCGCCCGTAGTGCTCCGGATGCACTTCGATTATTCCGTCTCCTGTGCCGACATCGTGCAGCAGGAAGTCGCCGTACGGATGGAAAGTGATTGACCCGAGACCCGGTGGAATGATGAAGGTGCCCCCATCGATCCTGGCTCCGGCCGCAGCCGTTTTCAGCGATCGGACATGGCACGAGGCACACCCAACCTTGTCAAACAAGTCGGAACCGTGCGTCGCCAACGGCGTGAGTGCGAGTCCCTGGTCTCGCGGCGGTGCCTTGAGAGCGCGGACAAACCTCGTCAAGCGATCGATGTCGAATAACCCGTCCGGCCCGCGAGCATCGTTCGGCTCGGGAGCTGTGTTGCATAGCCGCGTTATCTCCTCCGGCTGCAGCGGATTGGTGATCCCGATTTCATTCAAGTAAGCATCGGCGATGAAGGACAACAGGCTGGCGTGCTGGTCCTTCCAGCCGAACCGACCGACGCCCATCTGACCGGGCGCTTCCACGACCGGCACCTGCACCGCCAGGCCACAGATTCTCCCGTGCGTGGATGTGCACTGTTGTTTGGCGAGGTCGAGGAGCGTCTGATCGGCGACCGCCTCGACATATCCGTCGCCGAACAGGCTCACGGACATGCGAATGGCGCGGACGGTCTCAGTGTCGGGCACGCGCTCCTGAATGTCGGTGCTGGGGAAGGTCGCGTTGGGACAGATGGCACGATCGTTGACGAGCGAGCGGCCGCTGATGACTTCGGCGCCGCGTGCAATCGGAATCTGCGGATTCTGGAAGTGTCCATCGCGATCCACGTGGCCCACGCGAAGCTCGGACACCTGGCTGGCACCACCGGAAACCGGCTGCTGGTGGCATTCGCGGCAGGACTGCGCGTTATAGAGCGGTCCGAGGCCGTTCGCGACCTGCTCGACTTCATCGAACTTCGCCAGATCCGCCTGATGCGTCGCGTCATCCGTGATCCCATTGCTCCGGTTGTCAAATCCGGCCGGCGCTTCCAGAGCCGGCGTCGGAGCCGGGGGTGGAGCCGCGGACACGGCATTGGCGAGAATGAGACACAGAACGGTCGGAGAGATCACTGCGTTCATAGCACTCTCTCTCCCCGGCATCTGCCGGGTCGCGAAGCGTAGGCTGCGCGGAGGCCTGAATTATACGCCGAACGTGACGCTGCAGACGGGCGCACCCCGGAGAGCGGCCGACCGCGCACTCCGGGGTGTCGCCGTCGGTACACCTTCACTTCGACAGCATGGCAGTGACCGCCGCAGGATGGCCGGTGTGCACTGCAGTGAGAAGGGGGTTGTTCACCTTGCCGACGGCGTCCGAGATCGCAATGTGGTAGCAGCTCTTCCACGTGCTCTGCTCGAG
>Ga0126381_100007657_pt1 | contig 12038 bp, 12 predicted proteins | sample PanSoiMetPlot_28_FD_96465 | JGI IMG/M metagenome (GOLD analysis project Ga0126381, IMG submission 96465) | Tropical forest soil microbial communities from Panama - MetaG Plot_28 | ecosystem: Environmental > Terrestrial > Soil > Tropical forest > Bulk soil | place: Panama | collected 2016-02-17
CGCCGGGTCGAAAACGGTTTGCCGGTGCTGCTTGAGGGCGGACAGCGTGCCCTCCTCATCGGCCCCCATCAGACGCGAATATCCGACCACGTCGGCCGCGAGTATGGCCGCGAGCTTACGGTTGACGCGTGCTTCGGGCATAGATGCGCGAAGTCCTTACCCGGCGGACCCACTGAACCTAGTGAGCCATCGTGAAAAGTCAACGACCCAGCGGCCGCGCTGGCCGATGACGTCGCGACTGGCGATGTCAGAGACCCAGCCTGGCCTTCCTCAGCCAGTGATGGTCAACGGCGTTGCACTCGGCCGACGCGGCAGATCGCCGCGCGCGGTGCAAACTGAAGCGCGAGCCGAACGTGGACCCGGCGTTCTGCCCCGCCCCGGGGCTTCGAACCAAGCACTGTGCGCCGTAAGCAAGCAGATTCCTTCGTTCACGGCCCCTCGATCATCCTGATCCTACGTCGGCTTTGATCCACACGTCTACTTGATCGACGTCATCACGAAAATCGTCGACGGGCATCCGAACAACCGTATCGACGATCTCTTCCCCTGGGCCCACGCCGCAGTCCCGCCGCTTAGAGCCTTGGCCTGAAAACTGCGCTTACGAATGGCCTATGGCGTAGAAAGGATTTCTCATAGGCGACGCGCATCGGTCTGGCGCCGCATCCGTGGCCTTCTGGTTAGGTGACCGTACTGACAGTCGGTCAGTGACGAAGGCGCCGCAATGCTTCACCCTTGCGCAATGCCACGTGATTGGTTTTGTCGCTTTTGATCTCGTACTGCGGCTCGTCCTTGTTTGCATGATGAACGTAGCCTTTGTAGCTCACGTCTTTCGTGTGCACCCGAACGATGTGGCCACTGACCCTGAGCGGCCTGAGACATGGGTGCCACATCGTACAGTCGGCTCGATCACTCGGAGTCAGCGCTAGCATGAAATCGTGAGCCGGTTGTGGGGCGCAAAAAGGCGGTCCGCGGGCTTTGCGGTCGACCTTATCGGTCAAAATTCCAACCCGGAGGCTCTGCCGCGCGACTCTCGCGGGCCCTCAATAGGCATCCGACATTGCTTTTGTCGTATGGTGTTAAATTACCATTAGAATAGTGACGAAACTGATCGAGACGGCATTGGTGATAAGGTTGCGGATAGGATTTAATAGGATTCAATCCCACTCTGGGCTATGCTACGGGTAACGGAGTAGAATTTATGAGAACAACGCAGCAGTTCAGCATTACCTTGCCGATGGATATGGCTGAGGTGGTCGAGAGGAAAATCAAATCGGGCATGTATGCGTCCGCAAGCGAAGTGATGCGGGACGGCGTGCGCGCATTGCTCGAGCGTGACGCGGCCCTGGAGCGGTGGCTGCGAGAGGAAGTGGTGGCGGGGCATCAAGAATATACCGCGGACCCTTCCAAGGGGGTGCCTGCAGAGAAAGTGGTTGACCGCATCCGCGCCCGGCGTGATGCGAAACACAAACGATGATGAGCAAGGTGTGCGCGTCATCTTCACGCCGCGGGCGGAGCGGCACATTGAAATCCTGAATGATTACATTGCCGAGAGGGCTGGGGAGGTGCGCGCCGAGGCTTACATCACGCGTATCGTGGCGTTCTGTTTGAGCCTGACGACGTTTCCACTGCGGGGAAACCAGCGCGACGATTTGCTGCCGGGACTGCGCACGATCGGGTTCGAGCGGCGCGTTACGATTGCCTTCGTGGTGACGGATGAGGCGGTGCTGATCGAAGGTATTTTCTACGGCGGCCGCCCCGTCGAAGGTGCGTTCGACGACAAGCGATAATATCTTAATCCAATTAGTCGCTGTCCCTATCGCAAACCGAAAACCGGTGAGGGTACGCCGCGCATAGGTTGACAATCGTTCCAATGAGCGGTCTCTTCTTCGGGTAACGCTATGTAGGAGCGACTGGAGAGCGTGCTGTTCGTCACGGCTGTGTTAGGATTGGTCGATGTCCGCGCGATGGGGCCCTGAAGGGCGCAAAAATATGGTCCGTCATGCGGTGCGCCTGTAAATGTGATGCAATCCGCCAAGTACAGGCTCTGCGACGATCTTGCCGCCGGTCTCGCGAGACCGAAAATGAGGCACTCCCGAATCGTAGGGCGCACGTTGGCAAAGTGATCGATGCGGGCGCCAACGACTATATGCCATAGCGGCTATCGCGATCGTGAATTAAAAACCGTGGCGGCCGCCGATCCCACGCGCAGCATTCGACGATCTGCTGGGCTGCCCACTCGGCCGTCGGATGCCGCGTAACTTCGACGTGGAGGACCTCTCTAGCGAAGGCGACAGGGCGGAGTTGCGTCGAGCTGGTGGAGCACGCGACGCAGCTGCGCCCGATCAGACACCTTTCTGTATGATGGCTTGCAACTAAACGCGGAGGGAGAGAGAGGCGTAGTACAATTCCCTAAATGAACGTTGGAATCGATACGGATCTGGAGAACGCTCTCGACGTGACGCCGGATGCGTTTTGGGCAGCAGTTTGCGACACCAGAAAGTTGTCAGGCAACGGGGCACAGATACACTTATCCAAACACTCGACTATTATTTTCATGGATCAACGAGAATCAGTTCCATTTCGCCGATCGCGACGAATGCTAGATATTGGTTGTGACGTCAGCATGCTGCTGCCGATCGAGTGCACACCCATTGACAAGATGGCTCGCGAACGCCGGTCAATCGCCACGCAATTCTCGCACTCGCATTTGTATCCGCGAAATGGAAAATCGCGTGGCGCTTGATCCGTGACCTCTGGCCGGAGTGGATGCGTTTCGTCAGGCCCAAAGGTGAGCAAAATGCTGCCCAATGTCGTGGTGCTGCGCAATGTCGTGGTGCTGGCCAACGTCTTGATGGTTTGGGCTGCCCGTGGCTGGCGGTAGGGCTACGAAGCCAGTGGTTGCGTTTCCATCAGCATCAGTACTGGTGGCCAAGGTGGCGAGGGTACGATCATGATTGATGACGTTCAGGATTTGCGCCTCGATGTGATTGATCTGGCCATTGACCGCGGAAACCGGCGTGGGCGCCGCGGTATCGATGCCGCCCACCAACGAGGATTCCTGACCCAATAGAGCGATGGCGTGGTTGAGAGCGTGGAGGGCATGGCCGGTGATCCCCTGATTGGTAATGGCGTTCTGAAGACCAGTTGCGGTCGCGTTCAGATCGTTAACGATTGATTCCTGGTTGCCAGAATAGACTCCGCCAATGAGCTTAGTCATGGAATCGTTGAAGACGAGACCGGCAACATTCACCGTATCGATGTTATCCGGAATCCCGCCATTCGGGGCGGGTACGAATGGCTGTCCATCTGGACCAAGCCCATTCGCCAGCATATTTGACCGCACGTCACTCGCATTCCCCATTAAAACAGCTCCTGCGCCATTAACGAGGTCTCCATTCCCGGTTTCGAGGCCGGTGATCAGTTCCCGTGACGCTGTGCCTTGAACGCCGTCAAGGTTGAACTCGTTGTTGAATCGGGCAGAAAACACTCCGCCCTGCGCCGTCGAATACGCATCGGCATTGGCCGAAAAACTTTGAATATCGGTTTCCAATTGTGCGATTTTGGCGGCGTCATCGGGATTGACATTGGGATCATGGGGATTAATGCCAGCGAGCGCTTGAGCGCGCGCGGCGAGATCATTTGAGTCTGCGATAAATTGCAGAAGAGTGTCCGTTTGCCGGGGCGTATCAGGAAAAGGTGTGGGGTCTGCTAGAAGAAATGAGAACTGCTCAAAACCCGAGTGATTGCCCTGCTGGGCGAGTGCGGTCAGTTGCGGATCACCCGCCACGATATCTTGAAGATCCCTAACCACATCGTTGATGAATTTGGGGGGGACATTGGCCTCTGTTCCGAACGCACCGATCTCCGTACTCAGGAAATTCAGTTGATCAGCGATGTTCTGCGCATGGACGACACTTACGGCCGGATTTCCGGCGCCATCGATGTGGTCCAAAGCTCCGCTATCGATCAGATGTTGTAGTTGCGTTTGGGCTGTTCCGACTTGGTTGAGCAGCAACTGCTGGTTTTGAGGGGTCACCCCGCCTTCCAATTCGTTGTTTATCGTATTGTAGAGCGTTCCGATTTGAGCAAACGTCATTTGTCGAGCCATATTGTCTATCCTTTGACTTATTCATCATGAACTGCTGATTACGCCAACGAATAACGTCAGATGGTGAGGTCCACCTCTTCATCATTTGTCATCCTTTGGAAGATCGCATTTCGGCGGCCACTTCACTATTCGCCGAAGTCATTTGCAACGCGGCAGCAAACACTACCTTGTGCCGACGCAAACGTATGCACGTTCAGCTCGAAGTGTGTATTTGTTTTATCGATTACGAATAACGGCGGGCTCGTGAAGTCGACACGACGCGGGTTCGCGCAGAAAAAGATATCATGTATACTCCCTATGCTCTGCCAACGTGTCCTCGCCGTCGCGCACTTTTTGCAAGTGCAATACGACGAGAACGCGACGTGCTCCGCTCGAAGATGTGATGATATGAGGGCTGACTAAAGATTAACCCTTTGCACTCGGCAATGAGACGCTGATTGTTCCGTACATGCACCACCAAATATCTACTGATAATAGCGGGGCACTGGCAGCAAACCAAAATTAATCTGGACACATTGACGAAATTGGAACTCGCTCTCAGAGGTATGGGACCCATTACTCGATGATCTCGTCGACCTGGGCAAGCAGTGTCTGGGGGATTGTGAGGCTGATGGACTTGACCGTTTTGAGATTGACCACCAGCTTATACTTGATTGGTTGCTGCACTCCTTGCATCCTATGGGCCGGATGAGGCCGACCTGCGTCGCCGGTGTGCAGCTTATGTAGATCTTATTCTCAATGTTCAGAAGCCCTCCGACTTACCGGTGTCCCTCCGCAACCTCAAAACGGTACGGCCGCCAGCGGTGACAAGCAGTCTTATTGACCCTCAGCCGGCCGATGACGCGAGCTGGACTTGGTCGTATTGTTTCCGCCGTATTTATGCTGGTCGGCGCGCCGCCCGCGTACGCTCGGCTGCCAGCGTAATATTGATGACTGCACCTGCATGACTTTCGCTGGGTGGTACTTTTGGCGGCCGGCAGCCGAGGCGGTTTGTGACGTCGCTGACTATCTCGACCCTTTAATCGCGGCCGCGATCGCAAATCTGCATCGGTGGTGGCTGCTAGCGTTGCGGATTGGCAATGCGACCCTGGATCAAGGCAGACAACAATCTGGATCAAGGCAGACAACAATATAGCCTGAGGCTATGACTGCGCTTATATCTAACCGGACGTATCAATGCAGAGGAACAATTTGTTGATTGACCCAATTCCAAGCGGCAATGTGCATGGCATGCAACCGTACCGACGGCGCCGGACACAATTGAACGGAAAAGGAATGCAAGGCCACTTCGGCGAATTCTATGAGGACCGCGCGATGAATTTTCTCGATCGTAGCCACACGATTGCCAAGCCCAGATATTGCCGGTGGATGGTGCCGCCGGCCACGCTTTGTGTGCACCTGTGTATCGGCCAAGCGTATGCATTTAGTGTGTTCAACCGGCCGATGACGAAGCTCCTCGGCGTAACGGAATCGACGCCTGACGACTGGAAGCTGACCGACCTGGGCTGGATTTTCTCGCTGGCGATTTTCTTTCTCGGTGTCTCTTCAGCCGTATTCGGCCGCTGGGTGGAGGAAGGCGGTCCGCGTCGTGCGATGTTCACCGCCGCTTTGTGTTGGGCGGGCGGCTTCTTCACCTCTGCAGTGGGCGCCTACATCCACAATCTCTGGGTCATTTATATCGGTTACGGAGTAATCGGCGGTATCGCGCTCGGAATCGGCTACATCTCGCCGGTCTCTACCCTCATCAGATGGTTTCCCGACCGTCCGGGAATGGCGACCGGCATGGCCATTATGGGCTTTGGTGGCGGCGCCTTCATCGCCGCGCCGCTCTCCGTGTGGCTTATGAGCAAGTTCGCCACCCCGAGCCACGTTGGCGTCGCTGAGACCTTTGTCACGATGGGAGCGATTTACTTCGTCTTTATGATGGTCGGAGCGATCATCGTGCGCGTACAAGCCCCGGGCTGGAGGCCGGCAGGGTACACCCCGCCCGTGCGGGCATCGAATCTCATCACCACGAATGACGTCTTCGTTTACGACGCGTTGAAGACGCCGCAATTCTGACTGATCTGGTGGATCCTCTGCCTCCACGTGACAGCGGGCATTGGCGTGCTCGGCCAAGCTTCGGCCATGAGCCAGGAAATGTTTCGCGGCCGCATCACCCCGGTTGCGGCTGCGGGCTTTGTCGGCCTGATGAGTCTGTTCAATATGGGGGGCCGCTTCTTCTGGGCGTCCACATCAGACTATATCGGCCGAAAGAACACTTATTTCGTGTTTATTGTGCTCGGCTTGGTCCTGTACTGCGCCGTGCCCTATACCGGCGCGGTCGGCAGCGTGGCCGGGTTCGTGCTGTGCTTTCTGGTTATCATCAGCATGTACGGTGGCGGGTTCGCCACCGTACCAGCCTACCTAAAGGACATGTTTGGCACGCGATATGTCGGCGCCATCCACGGCCTGCTCCTCACTGCCTGGTCGATGGCCGGCATCTTCGGACCGGCGCTAGTCAATTACATCCGCGAATACAACGTCATCAATGGCGTGCCAAAGGCGCAAGCCTACAACGTCACTATGTACATCATGGCAGGGTTGTTGGTGATCGGCTTCATCTGCAATCTGTTCGTGAGGGCGGTCAACAAGAGATTCCACATGCAACCGGATCTCGATTCAGCGGCGGACCCAGCGGCCAATCCCTGTCGCGAACCCGTCGAGCAACGCCTAGCCGAAGAGTAGCCATGGTACATTCAGATCAGCAAGGCGGCACAACTGTGTTGCAGGTCGTACTCGCGTGGACCTCGGATGCCGCCTCAAGCTCGGGGTGATAGACACACGCAGTGTGTTTATTATTTTCTAGCAAAAAAGTTATGCACCCAGCAGGTGGGCGTATCCATGTTCGGCTAACCATCGCGCACGTGTAAGATGGTTTTCCCAGACACGACGCGCGCGGCTCGGTTCGAGCACGGGATCGATGCGAAGCACCAGAAGAGCAGCCTCATCCCAGTCACCTCCATCGGCCTCCGTTTCAAGGAGATCCGCGTAGACGAGCAAGTGTCGCTCGTCATAGGTGGTCAATGTGTCTTCGAACGGTGCGTGGTCGGCTACCGAAGGACGGAGACGTGATTGGCCCATGTTTGCCGGAGTCCCGATTCGCTGCTCTCAAATTGAAGTACAGAACACTATGGCGCTCCCAGGGCGGTGCATAACTAACATTAATATGCACGGCCTTGATAAATAGCCGATGTAATGGGCCTTCCTCGGATCGGTTGCAAGAAGCCACCGGTCGTGATTTGGGCATTTTTGCGGGACAGGTCATTACTTAATCTGGTTGGTCACTGGTCGATGGAGCGGTCTTAGAGCCTCCCCAATGCGGACAAGAATGCGCCCGGACATGACCGGAAAGGGATCGGTTCGTTCGTACATGTCGGTTCTCACGCTTCCGCCACGCTAGGATGGCGTCCCGCCCTTTGAGGCAGCAAAGTGATGCACAATACGATGAAAATCGCGATCACCGCGGAGGCGAGCGGACGGCTCAGCGCAAGCCCGCCTTCACTCATCGGCTTGTCAAGGAAATCGCCGACCGTGGCCCCGAGCGGACGCGTGAGGATGAAAGCTGCCCAGAATAGCAGCACACGCGATACGTTCGTCCAGAAATACAGGCTCGCGAGGAATGCAAGTCCAATGGCGAAGATCAGCGCGCCGCCTTCGTAGCCGAGCCCGCCGGTGTCGGCAATCCAGTCGCCAAGTGCGGTGCCGAGTGTCTGTGAGAACGTAATGGCCGCCCAATAGAAGGCTTCCACCTTCGGCGTGCTCACGGTCGCGACTGAGATAGTGCCTTGAGACCAGTACCACAGCGCGAGGATAACCATCAGACAGGTAAACAGCAGCAAGGAGCCGCCAGTGTAGCCGATGCCAAGCGAGCGGTCAGCGAAGTCGGCCATGGTGGTGCCGAAGGTGGTGGAGGCGACGATGGTTGCCCAGTAGAGGAAGGGATGGAATTTCTCCGCCATGATCTGAGCGATCACCAGCGCAATAAAGAGGCCGAGGAACAACAGGGTGCCGGCAAGGTATCCCCAATTGAGTGTCATGGTGACGCTGTCGCCGCCCGTCTCGCCCAGCGTCGTGGCAGCGACCTTGACAATCCAAAAAATGAGAGTGACCTCGGGAACTTTGCTGAGCATCTCGCGATCTGGTGGTGGCTCCATAGCTTTCGGCCCTTGCGTTCCAATTCTCTGTCCAGGCTTCACTCGTCCGGACAACGTGATCGCGCCAGGTTAAAGACAGTATTAAGGCGCGGATCCCGCGACCATGGGTCACGGGCACGGGCGCCGGCCAAATCCAGAAGGTCAGCTCATCGAGCGGTGACGGAATGACCGCGAGCGAACTCGAAAACTTGAGCAGCAGGTGGTCGGCTGTGCCTGAAAGTTTGCGCGCTGTGCCGCCCCGCTTCGCTGTCAAGCCGCAGATAATAATTAGAATAATTCCAGCCAAATGGATCAACCACGGCAGCGATGCAAAACCGCGGTCCGACTTGGGTTCTTGGTACCTACGCGATGTACACCATTTGGAATCACCTGCATGAGATCGGGCAGCGGGAGGATGGAGAGATGTTTGTCCCCATGTCCGACCCGGAACGCTGGCGAATCACGGCTGGACGTAGGTTCTGCCCAATGGTTGGCTTCTACCGTAACGCCATTGAAACTGCCCGCGCAGATCGTCGTGCCAGACGCGCATTGGTTTGGGAGTGCGTTGCACTGCAGCATCAATTGGCAGTGCTCAAACGTCGTAGGACGCGGCGCCTGCGTTTTCGCCCTATCGATCGGCTGTTCTGGGATTGTGCCTCTGACTGACAAATCCATGGCGCTGGCGTGTCGGTACCGTCCGGCGACTCGTAAGGCTGGTATTTTGACGATGGATCGAATTCGAGACCCCGAACGGTCAAAAAATCGATACGCGAGGTTCTGGCGTGCCGCCTATCTTCTCCGTGCGGGCAAGCGCACGGTTTCAATGTGAGCTGATTGGATGATCGTTCGGAAAGCAGCAGAGTACTTGGTGTCGCGATCATGTAGAAGGTAACGACGGGTACACAGGATGCCGCATCCGTCCATGGTCACATTGCGTGCGATCTGCTGCATCCATGGCTCGTTCGGATGGGATCGCCTCCTCGAGCTGACGAACCGCACTCTTCGCCATCTCCGCATCGCCGCGGCGTTTAGCAAGAAGCATAAGGGCGACGCCCTGAGTACCGGTGCTCATGGCCCACTGGACTGATACGCGCTCGCGCGTTTGTACATACAAGGCTTCGCGAAAGGCGTTAACGGCCCCCTCGAGCCGTGCCGTCCCGCGCTCCCACCTGCCGAGCGACATAAGGGCGCCGCCGAGACTATTTTGAATGAAAGCCCATAGGAACGGTGCCCTTGCGCGGCTACTTTCTTGCAAGGCGTCGCGAAGGATGTCGACAGCCTCTTCGAGCCGCGTCGTCCCTTCCTCCCGGCTCCCCAGATCTGAGAGCGCCAGGCCAAGATTTTTCTGGGCAAGAGCCCATTCGCTCGGGGCTCGCTGGCGGGTCCATTCCTGCAAAGCGTTGCGAAAGGCGGTGGCGGCCTCTTCGAGTCTTGCGGTTCCGCTTTCACGCTCGCCGAGTCTCAAGAGCGCAAAGCCGAGTGCGTTCTGGGTCAAGGCCCAATCGAGCGGCGCGCGCTCGCGGGTATTTTCCAGCAAGGCCTCGCGATAGGCGGCAACCGCTTCTTCGAGCCGCACCTTCCCCTGCTCCCGCTGCCCAAGCGCCCAAAGCGCATTGCCAAGACCCATCTGGGTTCTGGCCCAGTCGCGAGGGAAAGCGTTTCGGGGCCGGAGCTCTATGAGCGCGCGATAACGTTCGATCGTCCGCAGAGCGGCCGTGTTGTCCCCAAATTCGACGCTTTGCTTCAGGAAGGCGTTGGCCTCTTCGTTAATGTACCTCCAGCGTTCGTCCTCATGTCCTGGCGGCACCCTCGCCGCCGCCGCAGCATGCATTGCGCTGCATTGAGATAGTGTAATCGGGTCGACGCGACATCGCCGCGCTGAACGGTAGTTTGTGCCGCATTGAGCGCTAGACGATTAATCTCAAGGACTTGGATCTTTTGTATTGCGGTCAAAATCTCGTCTGGAGTTCGCCATTCTGAATCGCGTTTTGCACATCCCCCTTCATAGCGGTGATTTTCACGTCATCGCCGGGTTGAGCGTCGGCCGCTAGCTGGAGCTCCTTGAATTTTTCTGCGATCTCGACGAGCTTTGCCTCGACGCGTTCGGGCGATACATTGGCTTCGCCCACAATTTCGAGCGCGTGTTTGACCTGGCCTTGGGTGAGATTGAGTGCTTTCTTAAGTTGCGTGTTGTTTTCTCGTTGCGCTTCGGTGAGATCGTTGAGTTTGAGGTCCTTTGTCCTTAATCGGATTAGTTCTTCGACCTTTTCGGCAGGCACACCAATTGTGATCGTGCTGTTCGTCACATTGCCGCCGATCCCGACGCTTCCCTGCTCCGCGTCAATCGGCGGGCGGGCTTCCGCGCGCGCACTAGGGCCAGGGAAACTAAAAGGAGGACGGCGCTAAGAGCCGGAAAGATCCCGCGCATGGCTATCGGCAGCCGGCACTTCTAGCGGCAGTAATCGTCGAGCCCGACACATCTCCAGCGATGGCAACGCTACTGCAATCGGCTTCAACGTGTTTTTGGGGTGAACTCTGCTTCGCGTCTGGCGCTGGAATAAAATGCACGAAGACAGCCCAAAGTCCCCCGACCGCTATCGTAAAGCCACCGCCAATCAGCGACTGCATCTTTTGGTTCTTCCCATCTCGTAAAAACCGCCACACGTTTCGCCACATGACGGTACCCTTCGTTGCGAAGTTCAAACGGCTAAACGAATCTGGACCTTGCTGGCCGAGCTGTACAGCTCTCCTGCTAACGAGCGCGGTAAGTAATGTCGCTTCCGAGTGGCCTACTGCGTTCGGTGAACGTGATTTGAGCGGCTGTCCTGTTCATGGCCTGCTCCTAAGTTCACGTCTTGCCAATGCGAACGCGATTGGTGTCGCAACGGAGCCCAGGAGTCGGCGGGAGTTATCGGATCCGTTGTTACAATATGCCCGCGACCAGTAAACCAGACCGTCGGCGCGGCGAAGCGATGTCACTCGTACGAGCCCGACTCAACTATTACTCTCACCGCCCGAGCCCTTGGCGGTGAAATCCAACCGCCCACTCATGGGCATCAAGTTGATTGATTTATTGAACACCTCGAACCGCTACGTGTAGCCGCCTGCTTGTCGTTGCCTCGCTGAAGTTTAATGGACGTTATATATTTTTTGTTTACTGTGCTGTGTGACCTACCTCACAGAGGCTTGCAATCACAAGCGAGCTGAACTTCGAATCGCACAGCGAAATCTGCATCGCCCCGGCTCCGCGAATGCACGGCCAGTACGTCAGTGAGCTTTTCCCCACCACGTGACCCCTGTGGATCTCCTCCTCCCCAACTCTGCCAATAGGACGACTCCCGATACGCCGAACCGGCCCTCTGTCAACGTTCCGGTCTTGTCGAACAACACGGCTCCCAGATTGCGCGCGCGCTCGAAGGCCGCACGGTCGCGGATTAGCAGACCGTTCTGCGCCGTGAGCCGCGTGCTGACCGCGACGACCAGAGGCACCGCAAGGCCGAGAGCGTGCGGGCAAGTGATCACCATGACGGTGACCATTCGCTGTCGGGATTGACAGCAATGATCGGGGCTATGGCGCGTTGAGCGGGCGATGGTAGGGACCATGAGCCTCATTCGACCATCGCGGTCGCTCTAACTGGTTGAGACTGATGACGGCGCTCGTAAGATACCGGATACGTCTTGTTGCGGAACTGAATCATCGGGTCCGCGGGTTCGATGCCGGCAGGCAAGAGCGCCGGCAAGAACATGAGCGCGCG
>Ga0126381_100007658_pt1 | contig 12038 bp, 12 predicted proteins | sample PanSoiMetPlot_28_FD_96465 | JGI IMG/M metagenome (GOLD analysis project Ga0126381, IMG submission 96465) | Tropical forest soil microbial communities from Panama - MetaG Plot_28 | ecosystem: Environmental > Terrestrial > Soil > Tropical forest > Bulk soil | place: Panama | collected 2016-02-17
AGATGCGAGCGAAATCATGCACATGCGGGTCTCGCGGGCGATGCGAATCGGGTCTGGCGCCACGGTACGGGTCGAGAAGACACCTAGGCGGCCGAGGATCATAATGGAAGGACCATTAGTGAGCGACACCACCGAACTCCTCAGCGGCGCGACCCCCGCGCCCGAGGGGTCCCCCATCGGTCATTCTGCTGCCGGCTCCGCGGGCGCGGCCGCCGCGCCACGGTCAACGGGCCGTGACGTCGGCGACCTTTCCAAGCTGCTGGTATCCGATCTGCAGCGGATCGCGCAGCAGCTCGGGATCTCCGGGACGGGCCGGATGCGGAAGGGTGACCTGGTGGCCGCTATCAAGGAGCGGCAGGGGGGCGGTCGCTCTACCTCCGCCCGCAGCACTAGCCCGCGCAGTGCTAGCCCGGGCGGAACCTCCGACGGGGCTGGCCCAGGGGGGCGACCCTCTGGAACCCCCGTCGAAACAGCCACGCGGGTCGCGTCTGCGGGAGCCGGCGCGCCTCGCCCCCTGAATCAGGATGCTATGGAAGCAGACACATCCGTCCGGTCAGGCATCGGCGAAGCTGCCCATGGTGGCGGCATCGGCGAAGCGCCGCGGAGTTCCGAGGCCGGCTCGGCCGGTATCGGCGAAGGCCAGGCGCGTGCCGCCGCGGCCCAGCAATCGGCCGGCGCTTCGCAGCCGGCTGGTACAGACACTGGTTCTGACGCGCAGGGCCAGGGCAGCCAGGACAGGCGCCCGGACCGCCGCAGGAACCCGCGAGGTGACCAAGGGGTCAACGGCCGCGAGCAGCGCCGGGACGGCCGTGAGCAGGCCGCGCAGAGCGGCGGGCGCAGCACCCAGAACAACCAGAACAACCAGAATGGCCAGAACACACAGGGCGTGAATGCCCGCGATGACGACGAAGACGGCCAGGGCCGGCGGCGTGGCCGCGACCGGTTCCGCAACCGCAACCGCCGCCGCGGCGACCGCCAGGGCGGCGAGCCGGAGACCGTGATCGCCGAAGACGACGTGCTGATCCCGATCGCGGGCATCCTGGACGTGCTCGAGAACTACGCGTTCGTGCGGACCACGGGCTACCTTCCGGGGCCGAACGACGTCTACGTCTCGCTTTCCCAGGTCCGCAAGCACGGGCTGCGCAAGGGCGACGTCATTGAGGGCGCGGTTCGCCAGCCGCGGGACGGCGAGCGCCGGGAGAAGTTCAACGCGCTGGTCCGCCTGGACAAGGTGAACGGCCTCGACCCCGAGCAGTCAGCGTCCCGGCCAGAGTTCGCCAAGCTGGTCCCGCTCTACCCGCAGCAGCGGCTGCGCCTCGAGACCGACCCGGCCAACATGGCGACCCGCATCATCGACCTGATCTGCCCGATCGGCAAGGGCCAGCGCGGGCTGATCGTCTCGCCGCCCAAGGCGGGCAAGACGATGATCCTGCAGGCCATCGCCAACGCGATCACCAAGAACAACCCGGAGTGCCACCTTATGGTCGTCCTCGTGGACGAGCGGCCTGAGGAAGTCACCGACATGCAGCGCACGGTTAAGGGCGAGGTCATCCACTCCACCTTCGACCACCCGGCCGACGACCACACCACGGTCGCCGAGCTGGCGATCGAGCGCGCCAAGCGCCTGGTCGAGATGGGCCACGATGTCGTGGTGCTGCTCGACTCGATCACCCGGCTTGGACGTGCCTACAACCAGGCCGCGCCGGCCAGCGGCCGGATCCTGTCCGGCGGTGTCGACTCGACCGCGCTGTACCCGCCGAAGCGCTTCTTCGGCGCCGCGCGGAACATTGAGAACGGCGGCTCGCTGACGATCCTCGCCACGGCGCTGATCGAGACCGGCTCCCGGATGGACGAGGTCATCTTCGAGGAGTTCAAGGGCACCGGCAACATGGAGCTGCGGCTGCGCCGCGAGCTTGCTGACAAGCGCCTGTTCCCGGCGGTAGACGTGGACGCCTCCAGCACCCGCAAGGAAGAGATCCTGCTGGCGCCGGAAGAGCTCAAGATCACCTGGCAGCTGCGCCGCGTGCTGCACGCGCTTGAGCCGCAGCAGGCACTGGAACTCCTCATGGAGCAGATGCGCAAGACCCGCAGCAACGCCGAGTTCCTGCTCCAGGTCCAGAAGACCACCCTGGGTTCGGACCGGGACCGCTAACCAGCGGGAATGCGCAGCGTGCCCAACTGGTTAACGGGTCTGGCAAACTAGAAAGCCGCTAGTACGCGGTACCGGTTCACGGGGAACACACCCGACCCGGCGACCGCTTGAGGCAAGGAGCCACACAAATGAAGCCTGAGATTCACCCGAAGTACGAGGTCACGACCGTGACCTGCGGGTGCGGCAACACGTTCGTGACGCGGTCGACGGCGCCCAACGGCGTGATCCACACCGACGTCTGCTCGAACTGCCACCCGTTCTACACGGGCAAGCAGAAGATCCTCGACACCGGTGGTCGTGTCGCGCGGTTCGAGAAGAGGTTCGGCAAGAACCCGACGACCGGCAAGTCCGGCAAGAAGTAGCCTCCTCAAAGCGCCCGCGCCAGCTTGCTGGTGACGGGCGCTTTGACGATGTAGGGGGAGAGGCAGCTGTGACAGGCGTGACTCGCTGTCATGGTCTGCGAGACAACGTGTAAGATCCTGGCGGCTAGAGGGCACAGGATCTTTCACGCTAACCGGTGCCCATACGGGGACGCCGCCGCTAAGCGGTTGCGTACCGCAGCGGCGGGCGGCAGGCGCGGACATGCGCGCTGGTTCGCGGGCGCCACTGGCAGGCACCACCGCCCGTTCGGGATAAAAGAAAGGTTTTGATTGTGTTCGACCGGCTCGGGGAGCTGGCGAGCGAGCATGCGGAGCTAGAGCGTGCCCTCGCCGATCCCAGCGTGCACGCGGACGCGGATCAGGCCAAGGCGATCGCCAAGCGGTACTACGACCTGATCCCGATCGTCAACGCCTACCGCGAGTGGCAGCAGGCGGGCGAGGACGAGGCGGCCGCGCGTGAGCTGGCGCCGGAGGATCCGGCGTTCGCCGCGGAGGCGGAGGAACTGGCCGGGCGCCGCGCCGAGCTTGAGGAACGCCTGCGCGTGCTGCTCGTGCCCAAGGACCCGAACGACGACCGGGACACGATCCTTGAGGTCAAGGCTGGTGAGGGCGGCGAGGAGTCCGCGCTGTTCGCCTCGGACCTGCTCAGGATGTACCTGCGCTACGCAGAGCGGCATGGCTGGAAGACCGAGGTCATCGACTCCACAGCCACCGGCCTCGGTGGCGTCAAGGACGCGACGGTCGCGGTCAAGGCCGGCCGCGGCGGTGCCGTCGGCGCCTGGTCGAGGCTGAAGTACGAGGGCGGCGTGCACCGGGTGCAGCGGGTGCCCGTCACGGAGTCGCAGGGCCGCATCCACACGTCGGCCGCGGGCGTGCTCGTCATGCCCGAGGCGGACCCAGTGGACGTGCAGATCAGCGAGAACGACATCAAGGTGGATGTGTTCCGCTCGTCGGGGCCAGGCGGTCAGTCGGTGAACACGACCGACTCGGCGGTGCGGATCACCCACCTGCCGACAGGCATCGTGGTCTCCTGCCAGAACGAGAAGAGCCAGCTGCAGAACAAGGAGCAGGCGCTGCGCGTGCTGCGCGCCAGGCTCCTCGCGCAGGCCGAGGCCGACGCCGACGCCAAGGCGGCCGCCGAGCGCAAGGCCCAGGTCAGGACCGTCGACCGCTCGGAGCGGGTGCGCACCTACAACTTCCCTGAGAACCGGATATCCGACCACAGGGTCGGCTACAAGGCTTACAACCTGGACCAGGTGATCGACGGCGACCTGGACGCGGTGATCGACGCGCTCGCCGCCGCGGACCTGGAAGCGAAGTTGAACTCAGAGGCATGAGCCTGCTACTCGACGAGATCGCGCTGGCCACCGCGCGGCTTGCGGAGGCGGGCGTGGACTCACCGCGCACTGACGCGGAGCTCATCGCGGCGAACATCCATAACGTCAAGCGCGGTGAGCTGCACATGGTTCCCGACTCGGAGTTCGACGCGAGATTCTGGGTGGACGTCGGCCGGCGCGCGGCGCGCGAGCCGCTCCAGCACATAACCGGTCGCGCGTTCTTCAGGTACCTCGACCTCGAGGTCGGTCCCGGCGTGTTCGTGCCAAGGCCGGAGACCGAGGTGATGACCGGCTGGGTGATCGACCGGCTGCGCGAGATAGACGTCGCCGAACCGGTCGCCGTCGACCTGGGCACCGGGTCCGGCGCGATCGCGCTGTCGATCGCGCAGGAGGTGCCGCGGGCGCGGGTGCACGCGGTCGAGGCGGATCCGCTCGCGAGGTCCTGGGCGGAGCGGAACATCACCAGGTACGTCGACTCATACACCGCGGGGCGGGTGCTGCTGCACGCGGGCGACTTCGTCACCGGCCAGCGGGCCGAGAACGGCGACGTTCCAGCTGACCTGCACGAACTGGCCTCGCTCGCCGGATCGGTGGACGTGGTGGTCTCAAACCCGCCGTATATCCCGGTAGGCTCGGTAGTGCCGCCGGAGGTGGGGGAGTACGACCCGCCGGCCGCGCTGTGGAGCGGTTCCGACGGTTTGGTCGCGATCAGGGCCGTGGAACGGATCGCACGGTGGCTGCTGCGCCCGGGCGGCATGGTCGCCGTGGAGCACGGCGCACAGCAGGGCGCGGCTGTTTACTGGGTGTTCGCCGAGGAAGCAGGATGGCGGGACACCCGCAACAACAAGGACCTGGCGGGACGCGACCGGTTCGTAACGGCGACCTGGCCGGGCCAGTAGAGCATAGGATTCCATGACAGGATGGAACCGATGAGCGCTCGATACGACTGCGCCGACTCCCAGCAGCGGGAAGCCGGGATTGCCGCGGCGGTCACCACCGTGCAGCAGGGCGGGCTAGTGGTGCTGCCAACCGACACCGTGTATGGCGTCGGCGCCGACGCCTTCACCCCGTCGGCGGTCTCCGCGCTCCTGGCGGCCAAGGGCCGCGGCAGGAACATGCCGCCCCCGGTGCTTGTGGGCAGTGTGCGCGCGGCGGCGGCGCTCACCGAGTCACTCGGCGCCTTCGGCCAGGATCTCATCGACGAGTTCTGGCCAGGACCGCTCACGCTGGTGTTCCGGGCGACCCCGACGCTGAAGTGGGATCTTGGCGACTCGTTCGGCACCGTCGCGGTCCGCATGCCGCTGCACCCGATCGCGCTCGACCTGCTCCGCAAGACCGGGCCGATGGCGGTGAGCAGCGCCAACAGGCACGGGTTCCCCGCGGCTACCACCGCCATCGAGGCCGAGAACCAGCTTGGCGCGGCCGTCTCGGTGTACCTGGACGGCGGGCAGTGCGCGGACAACGTGCCGTCGACGATTCTTGACCTGACAGCGACGGTGCCGCGGCTGCTGCGGGCCGGCGTGATAAACATCGACCAGCTTCGCAGGATCGTCCCGGTGATCGACCTGCCAACTCCTCCGGCTCCCGCAGCCGAGGCCCCCCCAGCGGAGGCTAGCCCCGCTGAGCCCGACGTCCCCGCGTTCTCAGACGTACATGGCCCGAAGCCCGCCGCGCCGCATCCGCTGGCCGGCGGGGATGCCGGACCCGGGCTGTGACCTGGCGCCGCCATGCGGGATTACCTGTACATCCTGATAATCGCGGCGGCGGTGACCTACCTGCTGACACCGCTGGTGCGGCGCGGATCGGTCGCCATCGGGGCGCTGCACGCCGCGCGCAGCCGGGATGTGCACACCGAGCCGACGCCCCTGCTCGGCGGCGTCGCGATGTATGGCGGCCTGGTGGCCGGCCTGCTCGTCGCCGAGCGGCTGAGCTACCTGAAGCAGGCCTTCCCCTCGCCGCGCACCGTGGTGGGGCTGCTGCTGGCAGGCGGCCTGCTCGTCCTCGTCGGGATCGTCGACGACCGCTGGGGCATGGGCGCGATCAGCAAGCTGGCCGCCCAGGTCGCGGCCGCCGGCATCCTGATGTGGAGCGGCGTCTACCTGCCCTGGGTGCCACTGCCGGGCGGCCAGATTTTCTCGCTTGAGCCCGACCTCAGCGCCACGCTGACGATCTTGATCATCGTCATCACGATCAACGCGGTGAACTTCATCGACGGGCTCGACGGTCTGGCGGCCGGCGTTGTGGGCATCGCGGCGGTTGCCTACATGATCTACTCCTACACCCTGAACAACTCGGTGCACATCCCGTCCCAGTCGGTGCCCGCCGTCGCGTCCGCGGTGCTCGCCGGCATCTGTATCGGCTTCCTGCCGCACAACTTCCATCCGGCGCGGATATTCATGGGCGACACCGGGGCGATGCTGCTCGGCCTGCTGCTGGCCTACGGGCCGATCTCGAGCCTGGCCTCGCTCGACCAGAACCTGCTCGTCAACTACCAGCGGGAGCCGCACGCGCTGAACCGGTTCGGCACGATCCTGCCGCTGCTGGTCCCGGTGGCGATCCTGATCATCCCGTACGCGGACCTGCTCCTCGCGGTGATCCGCCGGACCGTGAAGGGCCAGTCGCCGCTTTCGCCCGACCGGCAGCACCTGCACCACCGGCTACTCGGCATGGGGCACTCGCACCGGCAGAGCGTGCTGCTCATGTACCTGTGGGTGCTGCTGTTCTCCGGCACGGTGGTGGGGCTGTCACAGGTCAGGATCCGGCTGGTCTGGCTCGCCCTGGCGACCCTGGGGGCGATGCTCGTGCTGCTGCTCGCGACCATGCCGCGGTTGCGTCCCTGGCGTAACGGAGCGAACGGGAAGCATCGGGGGATGCGCGAAAGCAGGGTCCGTTCGGGCGAATCAGGAAGCGTCACCGTCTACGGCGCGATGTCAGCGAACGGCGTGGCGGCAGGAACGGCGCTGTCCGATGGGCCGGCGCAGTCCGATGTGGCGGCGCAGTCCGATGTGGCGGCCGCGACCGATGTCGTGCCGGCGCCCGCGCCCCTTCCGGGCCGACTGGGGCCGGTTTACGGAACGCTGTCCGCGAACGGCGCGGCACCGCCCGTCGGCGCGATGCCGATGGATTGGGGCGGGATGGCGCGGGAAGGGGGCGAGATGCCGGGGGAGGAAGGCGGCATCGGGCCCAACGCCGCGGCGCCGGGCAATGGCGCGATCTGGCCGAATGGCGCGGGCGCGATACCCGGCCGTTCGCTTCCAGCAGACCGCCCGGCACCGGACGGCGGTGCGGATTGGCTGACCGGGGATCTGCCTGACGGTTCCGCTCGTTCCCAGCCGTCGGCGCCACCGTGGGTCGCTAGCCGACACTGGCAGAGCCGCCAGTAGCGCCACACCAGCATCACCCGTTATCTGCGGGCACGTCTTCGCCATTGTGTGGGATAGAAAAGGGGGTCATAGACCCCATAACTATCCCGCATCTTCGAAAATGCGTCCAAGAGCGGGAAGGGGCGGCTGGCCGCGCCAGCGCGAGCCCAGCGCGGCTCGCGCGCTTTTGAGGGCGGTCACTGTTTGCCAGACCCCGAACTTGGAGGGGGGTCCATCGCGGCCCCGCGGCATGGTCATGTAAAGTCGTCAATCAGGTAAAGTAACAGTCAAGAAGTTTGTGATACGCTTCACAAGCACCTCCCCCGAAGGCGAGCGAGAGGCCCGTGATACGTTTCGTGGACCAACCCGGAAAGTCGGGCCGCGAATGCGTTGACGCTGGTTCGGGCGCTACAACGGGGAGAGCTCCGCTGGGAAATTCCCGCAAGAGCAACGATGCTACACATCCCTCAGGAGCCGACGAATGATGGCGATCTATGGCCGCGTAGTCCGGCGTTCGGCCGCGCTCACGGGCGTGGTCGCCGCCGTGATGGTCGCGCTCTGCGCGGGCCTGATCGGTGCCAAGGGCCTGTATGGGGCGCTAATCGGCATCGGGGTCGTCACGGCCTTCTTCGGGATCAGCGTGCTCGTCGTCGGCCGGGCGGCACGGATCAGCCCCCAGGTCATGATGGCCACAGCCATGGTCACCTACGTGGTCAAGTTCATCGGATTCATGATCGTGGTGATCCTGCTCGGCAAGTCGACCGCGTTCAGCGGCCGGGCACTCGGCTTCACCGCCATCGTCTGCATCCTCGCCTGGTGCACATCGCAGGTCGTCACGACGATCAAGCTCAAGGTGCCCTACGTCGAGCCGGATGGACGGTAAGGCGTGGCCACGATGAGAGTGCGGGACAAGCGAGACCGCGGCCGGCTGGCCAGCGGTCAGCGTGCCGGGGAGACCGACCGAGACGACGCGGCCAGGGAAGAGGAAGCAGCGAATCGCGCCCTAGGGCTGAGCACCGGCTGGAACGTGTTCGGCTACCTCGTCGGCGGCATGATCGCCTACGGCGCCATCGGCTGGCTGATCGGCCGCGCGGTGCACGTGTACATGCTTTTCCCGATCGGCATGCTGATTGGGCTCGCTATCGGGATCGGCTGGGTGATCTACCAGTACGGCAGGCCGGGAGCGGGGACGGGGCCAAAGACATGACCAAGGACATGAGCGCCGCAGCGAAGTGGGGCGGGCGCCGCCGGAGGGGAATTCCCCGAGAGGAGATGATCGGTGACCGGTGACGTCGCGGCACCCGCTGGAGGCTGCCACATTTTCGAAGGGTGCGGCTACCCCGCGCCCGGGTTGCAGGACTTCATGTACACGCCGGTATTTCATATCGGCGGGTGGGGTGTCACCAAGCCCGAGCTGCTCGCGATGCTGTGCGCCGTCATCGTCATCGCGTTCTTCTGGGCCGCCTTTTCCAAGCCCAGGCTGATCCCCGGCCGGACGCAGAGCCTGGGCGAGATGGGCATCCTGGCGGTGCGGGACCAGATCCTGCGCCCGGCGCTCGGCCGGAAGGGCGACACGTACCTGCCCTTCCTCGTGTCGCTGTTCTTCTACATCTTCATCATGAACCTGATGGAACTGATCCCGATCGCGCAGTTCCCTCCGATGTCCAGGATCGGCTTCGTATGGCCACTCGTGTTCATGGTGTACGGGCTCTACTGGTACCTGGGCTTCAAGACCAAGGGGTTCTTCGGCTACTTCAAGTCGTGGATTCCGTCAGGCGTCCCGGCGGGAATCCTGGTCATCCTGCTCCCTGTCGAGGTAGCCAAGTACGTCATCGTCCAGCCCTTTACCCTCGGGGTCCGGCTGTTCGCCAACATGTTCGCCGGCCACCTGCTGCTGACCATCTTCACTGTGGCGACCTGGTACATGATGAGCTTCTCCATCGGCCTGCTCTTCGCCGCGGGTTCGTTCGCGATGACGATCTTCGTCTTCCTCCTGGAGTTGCTTGTCGACCTGCTGCAGGCCTTCATCTTCACGACCCTGACCGCCACATACCTCGCTGACTCGCTGGAGTACGCGCACTGACCCGCATCGACGGATTCACCCAGAGTTTCACGCTCAATAGCCCGGCGAGCACCGTTCGCCGGACCGGACGCAAAGGATGATATTCATGTCACTCGCCGCTACCCTCGCCTCAGCCTCCACACTGAACATCAACATCGGTGCGGTCGCCTACGGTCTTGCGGCCATCGGCCCTGGCATCGGCATCGGCCTGGTCTTCGGCCACGCGATCGAGGCCATGGCCCGGCAGCCGGAAGCGACCGGCCGCATCTCGCTGTACATGTGGATCGGGTTCGCGCTGACGGAGGCGCTCGCTCTTATCGGCCTCGTGGCCCCGTTCATCTTCAAGTACGCCTCTTGATCTGCAGGACCTTCAGAACGGAAGCGAGCACACCATGAAGCTTCTCGCCGACACGGCACCGAATCCGCTGCTGCCGACGTGGCCCGAGTTCATCATCGGCACGATCTGCTTCGTCCTGGTGTTCGGCGTGCTCAGCTGGAAGTTGATGCCACGGATCACGAAGACCCTGGAAGAGCGGCATGACGCCATCGAAGGTGGCATCAACCGGGCCGACGAGGCGCAGGAAGAGGCCAAGCAGGTCCTCGCTCAGTACCGCGCCCAGCTTGACGACGCCAGGCACGAGGCAGCCCGGATGCGCGAGGAGGCCAGGGAGCAGGGCGCGCAGATCATCGCCGAGATGCGTGAGCGCGCCGAAGCTGAGGCTCGCCGCATAACGGACGCCGCGCAGGCACAGATCGAAGCCGAACGGCAGCAGGCGCTTGCCTCGCTGCGCGTCGAAGTTGGGGCGCTCGCCACCGAGCTGGCAGGGCGTATCGTCGGCGAATCGCTGACCGAGACGGCGCGGCAGAGCCGGATGGTCGACCGCTTCCTCGCCGAGCTTGAGGAGCGCGGCTCCGCCGGAGCGGGCGCGCGAGCGGGGGCCAGGGAGTAATGCGCGGCGCGAGCAGGGCCTCCTACGCCGAGCTGCGGGACCGGCTTGGCCCCGCGCTTCCCAGCGCGGCGATCGCGGAGCGGACCGGTGATGAACTGTTCGCGGTTGTCCGGCTGCTCGACTCCGAGCACGGCCTGCGGCGCGCCCTCGCGGACCCGACCAAGCTCTCCAGGGAGAAGGCGGCGGTGGCCAGGAGGCTGCTGCACGGCAAGGTGTCGGAGACGACCGAGGATCTAGTCGCCGACGCGGCGGCGGCCCGGTGGGCCTCCTCGACCGACATGGCTGACGCCGTGGAGCAGCTCGCGATAGAGGCGCTCGCGGTGTCCTCGCAGTTCGACGGTACGCTGGATAACCTAGAGGACGACCTGTTCAGGTTCGCCCGCGTCATATCCGGCCAGCCGGGACTGAGGTCGGCGCTTATCGGGCCGGCCAGCTCGGACGCCAAGCGCTCGCTGCTGGAAAACCTGCTGTCGGGCAAGGTCAGCTCGCCGTCGCTGGACCTCATCACGCAGGTGCTGACACATCCAAGAGGGCGTTCGCCGCAGGCGGTGCTCGACCTTTGCGCGAGCATCGCGGCACGCAGGCGGGAGCAGCTCATCGCGGTGGTGCGCGTCGCCACTGAGCTCACCGCGCAGCAGCGGGGCCGGCTCGCGGAGTCCCTCGCCGCGACATACGGCCGGGGAATACACATCAATGTGGTGCACGATCCGGCGGTCCTAGGCGGCGTGTCCGTCCAGATCGGGGACGAGCTAATAGACGGGACCGCGGCGAGCCGGCTCGCCGTAGTCCGACGCAAGCTTGCCGGCTGATTCGACCGCGACAGGTATTCACGAACGGAATGAGGAAGATGGCGGAGCTGACAATCCGGCCGGATGAGATCCGCGAGGCGCTGGCGCGGTTCGTCGAAGACTACGAGCCAGGCGGTGTGGCGCGTGAAGAGGTCGGCACGGTCGTCGAGTGCGGCGACGGCATCGCGCGTGTCGAGGGCCTGCCTTCGGCCATGGCGAACGAGCTTCTTGAGTTCGAGAACGGGATCCGCGGCATCGCGCTGAACCTCGATGTGCGCGAGATCGGCGTGGTTGTCCTCGGTGAATTCTCCGGCATCGAGGAGGGACAGCAGGTGCGCCGGACCGGCGAGGTGCTGTCGGTCCCGGTCGGGGACGGGTTCCTCGGCCGGGTGGTCGGCCCGCTCGGCCAGCCGCTTGACGGCCTCGGCGAGATTAAGGACACCCAGCTGCGCGCGCTTGAGCTGCAGGCGCCGTCAGTGGTGCAGCGCCAGCCGGTGCACGAGCCGATGCAGACCGGCATCAAGGCGATCGACGCGATGACCCCGATCGGCCGAGGCCAGCGTCAGCTGATCATCGGCGACCGGCAGACCGGCAAGACCGCGATCGCGATCGACACGATCATCAACCAGCGGGACAACTGGGAGTCCGGCGACGTGACCAGGCAGGTGCGCTGCGTCTACGTCGCCATCGGCCAGAAGGGCTCCACGATCGCCGCGGTCAGGCAGGCCCTTGAAGAGGCCGGGGCGCTGAAGTACACGACAATCGTGGCGGCGCCCGCGTCCGATCCCGCGGGCTACAAGTACATCGCCCCCTACACGGGAAGCGCGATCGGACAGCACTGGATGTACGGCGGCAAGCACGTCCTGATCATCTTCGACGACCTGTCCAAGCAGGCCGAGGCCTACCGCGCCATCTCGCTGCTGCGGCGCCGCCCGCCGGGCCGCGAGGCCTACCCCGGTGATGTCTTGTACCTGCACTCGCGGCTCCTCGAGCGCTGCGCGAAGCTA
>Ga0126381_100007659_pt1 | contig 12038 bp, 10 predicted proteins | sample PanSoiMetPlot_28_FD_96465 | JGI IMG/M metagenome (GOLD analysis project Ga0126381, IMG submission 96465) | Tropical forest soil microbial communities from Panama - MetaG Plot_28 | ecosystem: Environmental > Terrestrial > Soil > Tropical forest > Bulk soil | place: Panama | collected 2016-02-17
GCTGAACGGGACACACGGCAGCCTGGGATACGGCGGCCGCGCCTCTGCCCCGGTATTCCACACCGTGGCTCAGGAGGCCCTACGCGTCCTCGACGTTCCCAAGGATCTGCCGGACGCTTCGCCTGACACAGTTGTGGCCGCCAATCAGAAGCCTGCGGACGACGGCGATATCGCGCTCACCGACTTTGTCGAGGGTCCGAACGTATTGGAGGACCCGGAAGACGATGAGACGCCGGCTGGCCAGACAGGCGCCACCGCGCCCTCCGGGACCAGTCCGCGAGTGCCGGATTTCCGTGGCAAGTCAATGCGTGTGGTCCTGGCCGAGGCGGCGGCGAGAGGCCTGACCGTGCTTCCCGCCGGCAGCGGCGTCGCCCGAATCCAGTTTCCGCCGGCCGGTTCTACTTTACATCAGGGGGAGCGCATCCGCGTCCGGTTTGCACGATGAATCTTGGCGAGATCCTCTCGGGAGTCCGGTTGCTCGATCCCATCCCGCCGGAGCTTGCCACGCTCAGCGTCGAAGGCCTGGATTACGATTCGCGTCGCGTCAAGACCGGCTATGTGTTTTTCGCCTTCGCCGGCGCGCACGTGGACGGCCGTAAGTTCGCCGAGGGTGCGCTTTCCCGAGGCGCCATCGCTGTGGTCAGCGAATCCGAAGCTCCCGGAGGTTTAGAGCCGCGCTGGCTCCGTGCAGCCCACGGACGGCAGGCGCTTTCGCTGGCCGCGCGCAATTTCTACGGTAAGCCCGACGAGCGTCTCGGCCTGACCGGCATTACCGGCACGAACGGCAAAACCACAACGGGCTTCCTGATCGATTCCGTGCTGCGCGCCGCCGGTCACACGACCGCACTAATCGGCACGATTGAATATCATCTGGCAGGACGCGTCCTGCCCGCGGTGAACACCACTCCTGAATCGCTCGACCTGGTGCGAATCTTTTCCGAGTTGATCGCCGACGGCGGCTCCCACGCCACCATGGAAGTCTCCTCGCACGCGCTCGCGCTCGGGCGCGTCTACGGTCTGCAGTTCCACACAGCCGTCTTCACCAATCTCACGCGCGATCACCTGGACTTTCACGGCACCATGGACGCCTACTTCGCGGCCAAGCAGAGGCTGTTCGAGGGGGCGGGAGGTCCTCCGCCTCCGTTCGCCGTGCTCAACCGCGACGACGAATATGCGCGCCGCCTCAAGCTGCATCCCAAGACGAAAGCCATCTGGTACGGCCTCGGCTCCGACCCCGATCTGCGCGCGCGCCATATCTCATCCGGGTTCCAGGGACTGAAGTTCGATATCCAGTTCGGCAAGGTCAAGTTCGCAGTCGAATCGCCGCTGATCGGTAAGATTAACGTCTATAACATCCTCGCGGCCTGCGGCACCGGTCTGAGCTATGGAATTGCGCCGGAGACGATTGCCAGCGGGATCGCCCAGTTGCGCGCCGTGCCCGGCCGCTTCGAGCGCGTCGACGAAGGTCAGCCGTTCGTCGTGGCCGTAGACTACGCTCATACAGATGACGCGCTGCGGAACGTGATTGCGGTGGCGCGCGGTCTCAATCCGAAGCGAGTCATCACACTGTTCGGATGCGGCGGCGATCGCGACCGGTCCAAGCGCCCGCTGATGGGGCAGGCGGCCGCCGAGGCGAGCGATTTCGTGGTGCTGACCAGTGACAATCCACGTTCGGAAGATCCCCTGACCATCATGAACGATGCGCTGGTCGGGATCCGGCGCGTGGATGTGCCGCACATCGTGGAGCCGGATCGTGCCACCGCGATCGCGCGCGCCCTGAAGGAAGCCCGCGAAGGCGATATTGTAATTTTGGCCGGCAAAGGGCACGAGACCTATCAGGTGTTAAGGGATAAGACGATTCCTTTTGACGATCGGGCCGTGGCGAGAGAAGTGCTGAAAGGGTACGGGTATCACAAGGACCAGTGAAGCCATGACCCTGGAACTACAGGACGTTGCGCGTGCGATGAGCGCCGGCGGAGCGCCACCTCCGATCAAGGTTTCCGGCTGGAGTGTGGACACGCGCACACAGAATCCCGGCGACGTCTATTTCGCTTTGATCGGCCCGAACCACGACGGACATGACTTCGTTCAAGTGGCGCTGGAGAAAGGCGCGGCGACAGTCGTCGTAAATAAACTAATCGGAGCCGCGACCGTTAGGGAGCGGTCACTGCTCGTTCCCGACACGCTCATCGCCCTCCAGCAACTCGCCCGATGGGCCCGCAGCCGCTGGGCTGGAACCGTTGTCGCCATCACAGGAAGCGCCGGAAAGACTACGACGAAAGATGCAATCGCCGATCTCCTCTCTGTGTCTATGCCCGTCGGCCGCACCATCGGCAATCTCAACAATCATGTAGGCGTGCCGCTGTCGGTTCTGCGCCTCCCCGATGATTGCCGGGCAGCAGTGCTGGAAATGGGAATGAATCACGCCGGAGAGATCCGTGAGCTGGCCAGGATTGCGCGGCCTGACATTGGCGTCGTGACTAACGTTGGCTATGCACATGTGGAGTTCTTCGAGAACGGTATCGAGGGCGTTGCGGCGGCCAAACGCGAACTCATTGAGGGGCTTCCGCCCGAGGGCGTCGCTGTCCTCAACGGCGATGATGCGCGCGTACGCGCCTTTCGCGATAATCATCCGGGCCGGTCCGTTACGTTCGGCTTTTCGGAATGCGCGGAAGTGCGCGCGGAAATGGTCGAAGAGAGTCCGTCCGGCACTCGCTTCCGGGCGCTCGGCGTGGAATTTGAAACCGCTTTGGTAGGTCGGCACTCAGTGATGAATCTGCTCGCCGCCATCGCAGTCGCCCGTGTGTTCGAAATTGCCCCGGAGCGTCTGCGCGAGCCTGTGCGTCGCTTCGCCGCCGGCAAGATGCGCGGCGAAAGAATCGAGAAGAACGGCATCGTGATCTGGAACGATTGCTACAACTCAAATCCCGAAGCGGCGAAATCCATGATCGACGTGTTGCGGGAGACGCCGGCCACACGCCGCATCGCCGTATTGGGTGAAATGCTCGAGCTTGGGCGTTCCTCGGAAGAGTTGCACCGCGAAATCGGGCGCTACGCCGCCCAGCACGGAGTCGATTTCCTGATCGGTGTGCGCGGAGATGCGCGCGCCATGGTGGAGGCGGCAGGAGCCTCTGCGGAGTTCTTCGAAGATCCGGCCGACGCCGGTGAGACCGTACGCCGCCTGGCGCGTCCGGGCGATGCGGTGTTGTTCAAAGGTTCGCGCGGAGTGCGCGTGGAGCGGGCACTGGAAAAATTCCTGGGGAACGGGGACTAATGCTTTACTGGCTTCTGTACGAAAAACTGTATCAGCACGTCAGCCCGTTCCGCGTCTTTCGCTACACCACGTTTCGCACCGCGTTCGCCAGCCTCACTGCGCTGTTCCTGTGTATCGCGCTGGGGCCCTGGCTGATCAACAAACTCCGACAGTTCCAGATTGGCCAATACATCCGCGAGGAGGGCCCGAAGTCGCATCAGAAGAAAGCGGGCACTCCGACGATGGGCGGTGTGCTGATCATTATCTCTATCGTGATTCCGACGCTGCTCTGGGCCGACTTGCGCTTCGCCTACGTATGGATTGCGCTGGCTGCGCTGGTCGGCTATGGCGCCATCGGTTTCATGGACGACTACGCGAAGATCACGCGGCGCCGCAATCTGGGGCTCACCGGCACTCGCAAGCTCATCTATCAGTTCCTGCTCGGCTTCACGTTTGCCGCCCTGTTGCTGGCGATGCGCTCCTACAATCTGTACTCCACGGCCATGAACATTCCCTTCGTGAAGCAGTACAAGCCGCTGCTGCTGATCGAGCCGCTGCTGGGGAATCCCTGGACGTACGTGCTCGGAGTAGCGCCCTTCTGCCTTTTTGTGGCACTGGTAGTGGTGTTCGCATCCAACGCGGTGAACCTGACCGACGGCCTCGATGGTCTCGCCATCGGTCTTATGGTGATTGCCGCCGGAGCGCTTACGGTTCTGGCCTACGCCGGCGGACACGCCGAACTGGCCGCTTATCTCCAACTCGCGCGCAACCCGCACACCTCTGAGCTCACCGTGTTTTGCGGATCCATGACGGGCGCGAGCCTGGGATTCCTCTGGTACAACGCACACCCGGCCGAGATCTTCATGGGCGATGTCGGTTCGCTCGGCCTCGGCGGCGCCATGGCGGTGGTCGCCGTGTTGATCAAACAGGAGATTCTACTGCTGTTCATCGGCGGCATTTTTATTCTGGAAGCTGTCTCGGTGATCCTGCAGGTGGGCAGTTTCAAGCTGCGCCACGGCAAGCGGATCTTCAAAATGGCCCCGCTGCACCACCATTTCGAGGCGCTGGGCTGGACCGAATCGAAGATTATTGCGCGCTTCTGGATCGCCGGTCTGGTTATGGCTCTGTTCGCGCTCACAACCTTGAAACTGCGATGACGAAAGCTCTGGTCGTGGGGATGAAAAAGTCCGGCATGGCGTCGGCCGAGCTGCTGGCTCGGACCGGCGCTGAGGTGTGCGCCACCGACCTTAAACCGCTGGATGGTCTGCCGGAAGCGCGCGACCTGCTGGTTCGCCTTGGTATTCCTTTCGTTCGGCAGACACCCGAGGTGTTCGAGGGCCGCGACATGATCATACTCTCGCCCGACGTTCCGGCCGACCTGCCGCCGCTCGAAGCTGCCCGCCGGCGCGGCGCCCGCGTGATCGGGGAAGTGGAACTGGCGGCGCCGTACCTCAAAGGCCGGACCATCGGGATTACCGGCTCAAACGGCAAGACTACCACCACCAGCCTGATCGGCCACATCCTGCGCCAAGCCGGGCTGCCGGCGCAGGTGGGCGGCAACATCGGTACACCGGTCACCGCGATGATCAACTCCTCGCGTGACGACGGCTGGAATGTGCTCGAACTCTCCAGCTTTCAACTGGAGACGATCTCGCAGTTTCGCGCTCACATCGGGCTGGCGCTCAATGTCACGCAGAATCACCTCGACCGGCACCACACCTTTGAAAACTACGCCGCCGCCAAAGGACGCCTGTTCGAAACGCAGCAGCCTGGCGATTTCGCCGTGCTCAACGCCGAAGATCCGGTTTGCGTGTCGTATGCCTCGCGCACCGCGGCGTCCGTCGAGTGGTTCAGCAGCCGGCGCAAAGTGACGCCCGGAGCGCTGCTGTGCGGCGACAAGCTGGTGCTTCACGGCAAGCCGCTGATGGACCGCGGCGAGATCCCGATTCGCGGGCTGCACAACGTGGAAAACGTGCTCGCGGCCTCCATTGCCGCTACTTGCGCGGGCGTCATGCCTGACGATATCGCCGCCGCCGTTCGCACCTTCAAGGCGGTGGAACATCGCCTGGAGTTCGTACGCCAGGTGCGCGGGATCGACTTCTATAACGACTCAAAAGCGACCAGCGTGGATGCAACCTTGAAGGCGCTCGATGCTTTTACGGGAGGCGTTTGGATCATTTTGGGCGGCAAGGACAAGGGGTTGGACTACGCGCCGTTGCGCGAGCCTCTGGCCGCCAAAGCGCGTGCCGTGCTGCTGATCGGCGCGGCCGCTCCCAAGATCGGTGCTGCGCTATCCGGTGCCGCGCCTCTGGTTGAAGCCGGAACGCTCGATGCCGCCATCGCACACGCGTACGCTAACGGCCAGCCGGGGGATACCGTGCTGCTCGCGCCTGCGTGCGCCAGCTTCGACCAGTTCCGCAGCTTTGAGCACCGCGGTGAAGTTTTCAAAGAAATTGTTAATGCGCTAGCTGATCCGCGACCGTCAGGGAGCGGTCTTTAGAAATACCATGGCCAATCGTCTCAAGACCGACCGAATTCTGTTTAGCGCCGTGCTGGCGATGCTGCTGTTCGGGGTTCTGATCCTCTACAGCGCGTCGTCGATCATGGCCAATCTCGACCCGCGCTACGGATCCACCTGGTACTTCGTAATCCGGCAGGCCGGCTGGGCGGTCGTGTCGATCGCTATTATGATGACGCTCAAGCGCGTCTCCTATCACAAGTTCCAAAACCCTGCGGTAGCGTTTGGAGCGATCAGCATCGCTATCCTGCTGCTCTTTGCCGTCTACTTCGTCGATTCCGCGCACCACCGCTGGCTCAGGCTGGGCTCGGTCAGTTTCATCGGAGTGCAGCCTTCGGAACTCGCAAAGCCGGCGCTGGTCATCTTCCTCGCGTTCTTTGTCACCTGGCGCGCAGCCGCCATCAATAATCCGCGCTACACGCTGATTCCCGCCGCGCTCGCAGTCGGAGCTGTTATTTTCTGGGTCGTCCTGGCGGACTTGGGAACTGCGGTGGTCCTTGGCATTTCGGCGCTGGTGGTCTTCGTCGTCGCGGGATTGGAACTTCGCTATGTCGGCATTGTCGCGGCTGTCGCGTTCATCGGAATCCTGGTGTCCATGTGGCAGCAGCCGTATCGGCTTGCACGCGTGGTACGCTTCTTCGATCCCGAATTCAAGATCATAGCCCGGTTCGATCCGCAAGGCCGGGTAAAGGCGCGTCTGGAGCATGTGCTCGTAACGCGCGATTCCAATTACCAGCTGGAGCAATCGAAAATTGCGGTCGGCGCCGGCGGTCCCGCCGGAGTGGGTCTCATGAACGGCCGCCAGAAGCTGCTCTACCTGCCCGAAGCCCACACGGATTTCATCTATGCCGTCGTAGGAGAAGAAACGGGCCTGATCGGTTCCCTGGGACTGCTCGTCGGGTTCACGATCGTCTTCTGGCGAGGGTTACGCGCCGCCTTCCGCATGCGCGACGATTTCGGCCGCTACCTGGCACTCGGCGTGACGGTCGTGGTAGTAACGCAGGCGTTTATCAACATGAGTGTAGTCTTGGGCATGATGCCCACGAAGGGAATCCCGCTGCCGCTGGTGAGCTATGGGGGGAGTTCGTTGCTTAGTACGTTGGCGTTGTTGGGGATCTTGATGAATGTGAGCGAGCATGCAGGGTAGGAGAGGGGTTGGGGGTCAGGGGCCAGGGGCCGGGGAAGGGGAGCTCGCTCCGCGAGCGGCGCGATGATGAGCAAAATCGGACATTTTCGCGAGTTGAGGGTTTGGCAGGGAGGTATGGATATCGTCCTCGCTGTGTATCGCTTGTCCGGCCAATTCCCCAAGTCGGAACTCTACGGGTTGACCAGCCAACTACGGCGTGCTGCCGTATCTGTACCATCCAACATCGCTGAAGGGCACACCCGGGCTACCACGAAGGAATACCTGAATTCCGTTTCGATTGCGCAGGCGTCCCTTGCTGAAGTGGAAACGCAACTGGAAATCTCTGCTCGGCTGGGATATCTGCCGGGGACGGGACTTGCTGCCGCTCTGACTCAAACCAACAGCCTAGGTAAGCAGCTCTATGCGCTTCGCGACGCCCTGAAGAAAAGAATATGAGCGAGCGCAGCGAGCTACCTACTCCCGACCCCCGGCCCCCGGCCCCCGGCCCCTTTCTCATGGCTGGTGGCGGCACCGGGGGCCACGTCATTCCCGCGCTCGCTGTCGCGCGCGAACTGCGCTGCAGAGGACACGAGGTCTTCTTCGTGGGAACCGATCGCGGACTGGAAGCGAAGCTCGTACCCGCCGAAGGTTTCGAATTGCGAAAGATCCAAATTGGCGGCCTGAATCGGGTTGGCCTGCAACAGAAGCTGGCGACGCTTTTCCGCCTGCCCCTGACCACCCTCGGGTGCCTGACGTTCCGCCCTGCTGCCGTGTTCAGCATGGGTGGGTACGTCGCCGGGCCGCCGGTTATGGCCGCGCTGCTGAAACGGACGCCGGTGGTGGTCATGGAGCCAAATGCAGTTCCAGGGTTTACGAACCGCATCATCGGCCGCTTCGTAAGCCGCGCCTTGATCTCGTTTCAGGAATCGGCACGCTGGTTCCCTGCCGGACGGACCGAAGTTACCGGCCTGCCGGTTCGCGACGAGTTCTTCCGCATCCAGCCTAAGCCGCGAGGCGACGTTGTCAATATTCTAATTACCGGAGGAAGCCAGGGATCGCGGACCTTGAACCAGGCTGCGCGCCAGAGCTGGCCCCTGTTCCGGCAGGCCGGATTTCCTGCCCGCATCCTCCACCAGACTGGAGCGGCGGGTTTCGAGGCGCTGCGCGATGAGTTCAAGTCCTGCGGGCTCGAGGGCGAAGTTGTTCCATTCATCACCGACATGCCGGCCGCTTTTCGAGATGCTGACCTGGTGATCTGCCGCGCCGGCGCCGGCGCTGTTTCGGAGCTTGAGGCGGCGGGGAAGCCCTCGATCCTGGTGCCGTTCCCATTCGCCGCGGACGATCACCAGACCCATAATGCGCAGGCGATGGAGCGCGGCGGCGCGGCCCGGCTGGTCCGCGATGCCGAGATGAACGGAGAAAAACTGTTTGCGACGGTGCGTGAGCTTGCTGCCGACCCCGATGCGCTGCCCCGTATGGGCGCCGCAGCCAGGCAGTTCGCCCATCCCGGTGCGGCCCGCCGCGCGGCGGAGATTTTGGAAGAGGTTGCTGCGAGAATTTGATTGACAGTTTCGACGGTAGTCGAAACAATACGATAAGGAAATGTTTTTTCGACCCCAACATCTGCATTTCACCGGCATCGGCGGCATCGGCATGAGCGGCATCGCCGAGGTGTTGCTGAACCTCGGCTACGAGATCAGCGGGTCGGACGTGAAACTCTCGCCCATTACCGAGCGCCTGGCCGGAATGGGCGCACGCATCAAGGAAGGCCATGCGGCGGCGAATATCGATGGCGCGCGGGCTCTGGTGGTGAGCTCCGCGGTCGATGAGCAGAACCCGGAGGTGCAGGAGGCGCGCCGGCTGCAGATCCCGGTGATCCCCCGCGGCGAATTGCTGGCAGAGCTCATGCGCCTGAAGTACGGCATCGCGGTGGCCGGCAGCCACGGCAAGACCACTACTACGTCCATGACCGCTACGATCCTGAGTCATGCCGCCCTGGACCCGACTGTGGTGGTGGGCGGCCGAGTCGGAACCATGGGCGGCTCCAACGCGCGCGTCGGCCATAGCGACTTCCTGGTGGTCGAGTCGGACGAAAGCGACGGCTCGTTCGTCAAGCTTGCGCCCATCATCGCGGTGGTCACCAACATCGACCGCGAGCATCTGGACCACTATCCTTCGCTCGAAGCCATTGAGGATGCGTTCATCGAGTTCGTCAACAAGGTTCCGTTCTACGGCGCGGCCATCGTTTGCCTCGACGATCCGAACGTCCAGACGATTCTGCCGGCCATCAAGCGGAGGACTGTTACCTACGGGACCTCGGCACAGGCCGATGTGGAAGTAGGCGACATAGGCTGCGGGCACTTCGCCAGCGACTTTCGCCTGCGGTACAAGACTACGGATCTCGGCCGTTTCCACCTTCATATTCCCGGGCGGCACAACGTCCTCAATGCCGCCGCCGCCGCCGCCGTCGCGATGGAGCTGGAAGTAAAGCCCGATCTCATCCGCGAGGCGCTCAATACGTTCAGCGGGGTCGACCGGCGGTTCCAGGTCCGCGGCAAGGAACGCGGTGTCACCGTCGTGGACGACTACGGGCATCACCCCACCGAAATTCGCGCCACGCTGGATGGCGCCCGGCTCTGCGGCTTCCGCCGCATTCACGTACTCTTTCAGCCGCACCGTTATACCCGGACCTATCATCTGCTGGATGAGTTCGGCCGCAGCTTCCACCAGGCGGATAGCGTTTTCGTGATGGATATTTACGCGGCCTCGGAGAAGCCGATCGAAGGCGTCAACGCCGAAGCCGTGGCCGACCGCATCCGCCAGTTCGGCCACCGGAACGTGGAGTACGTCGGGACGCTCGATGCGGGAGTGGATGCGTTATATAAGGTTGCGCGCGATGGCGACCTGGTGCTCACGCTCGGCGCGGGGAACGTATGGCAGGCAGGCGAGAAGCTTCTGGAGAAACTGCGCGCGGAGGGCCAGAACTAGATGGCGCGCGAGAAGAAATCCGCTACCACCTCGACTAAAGCGGCCGGCCGTCCGCGCTCCCGTTGGCTGCTGATGTTCGGCCTGATCGTCCTGGGCGTGCTTTGCGTCTCCACCGCGATGGCAGCGCTGAAGGTCCGCGAGTACGTGATTCACGATCCGCAGTTCCTGCTCTCGCGCGATCGCAAGGATGCTCTCACCATCGAAGGGCTCCGATACGCGTCGCACTCGAAGGTGCTACGCGTGTTTGCGCCCGATTTCGACCGCAGCATCTTCTCCATTCCGCTGGCCGAGCGCCGCCGCCGGCTGCTGGCCATCGACTGGATCGAGGATGCGTCAGTTTCCCGCGTTTGGCCTGACCGCCTCATCGTGCGCATCCGCGAGCGCAAGCCGGTTGCCTTCGTCTTTCTCCGTTCCGGTGTTCTGCTCATCGATGCGCAGGCAACCCTGCTCGATCCGCCGGCCGAGGCACAGTTCTCGTTTCCGGTGCTGAGCGGCGTCCGCGAAAACGAGAGCGACCTGCTTCGGCGCGAGCAGGTTCGGGCGCTACTTCGCCTGGAGGAAGATCTCGGCCCGCTGGCCAAAGACATTTCGGAAGTGAATGCTACCGATCCGAACGATCTGCGCATGGTGGCGCAGGTCGACAACCGCGCCGTCGAGCTAGCGATCGGCGACGACAACTTCGGCAGGCGCTACCGCAATTTTCTGAATCACTACCCCGAGATCCGGCGGAGCTCGCCGGATGTCAACTCGTTCGACCTCCGGCTCGACGATCGCATTACGGCAAAGGGAATCGCGGCTCCATGGCAGTAAAACCGATTTACGCAGTTGGCATAGACGCAGGCAGTCGAAAAACGCGGCTGACGATCTGTCTTCTGGAAGACGAACGGCTCCGTCTCCTCGGGTGCGCTGCAGTGGAATCGCACGGCTGGCTGAAGGGGCGCATCGCCGATCAGCACGCGGTCTCGGATTCCATTTTGGCCGCTCTCCGGGAAGCGGAAGCGAACGCCGGGGTCTCCGTGGAATCGGCCGTCGTGGGAATGGGCGGACCCACCCTGCGCGGCGCCAACAGCCGCGGTGTCGTCGAACTCGGGCGGATGCGCGAAATCGAGCAGCGCGACGTCCACAAGGTCGTGGACCGGGCGTTCCGGCGCGATCTTCCGGAAGACTGCATGGTTCTTCAGCTCTTTCCCCAGGATTTCGTGGTCGACGATCACCCGGGCCATCGCGACCCGCGCAAAATGCTGGCCGAGCGTCTGGAGATCAACGTCCACCTGGTGACTGCCTCGATCCAGGAGCATAATTCCCTGGTCGGTGCCGTCAATCAGGCGCACCTGGCTGTTGAGGACACGGTTTTTGAGGCTCAGGCCGCCTGTTACGCCGCCGTCTGGCCTGAGGAGCGGCGCGAAGGAGTGGCGCTGGTCGATATCGGCGCGGAATCCACCGAGCTGGTGGTTTACTACGGCGAATCGATGTTTCTCGCTTCCACCATTCGCGTTTGTGGCGATCACTTCACCAGCGATCTGGCGCGCGGCCTTACGATCAGCCCAGCCGATGCCGAGATGGTGAAGATCGAATACGGCTGCAGCAATTCCGATGAATGCCCCGAGCATATGTGGGTGGAGTTGCCGACGCCGGAAGGGCGCGACCCGCGCGAGGCGCGCAAGAAGAACATCAACCTGATTCTAGAGGCGCGCGCCAGCGATCTGTTCGGACGCGTGCGCGCGGAGTTGGCCCGGGTCGGCATGGAGCACGCGCTTCTGGGCGGCGTGTTCCTCACCGGCGGCGGCGCGAAGCTGCCGGACCTGGCCGACGTCGCAGAAAGAGAGCTGCATTGCCAGTCTCGCTTCGGGCTGGCAGTAGGGATTCGGGATTGGCCGGATAGCATGCGCGATCCGGAATGGTGCACCGCTGCCGGCCTGTCGATGTATTCGGGAAAGATGAAGAAGCACGCGGAAAAAGACAGGCAGGCGGTCGGCTGGATAGGAAAGATTATGCGGTGAGAAGGAGGCTGTATGGGGCTCATCGATTCTGATATTGACGATCTCAAGTACGAAATCGAAGACGAAGGGCAACGCGGCACGCGCATCAAGGTAGTTGGTGTAGGCGGCGGCGGGTGCAATGCCGTGGCGCGGATGGTGGCGGCAGGGCTCGAA
>Ga0126381_100007660_pt1 | contig 12038 bp, 11 predicted proteins | sample PanSoiMetPlot_28_FD_96465 | JGI IMG/M metagenome (GOLD analysis project Ga0126381, IMG submission 96465) | Tropical forest soil microbial communities from Panama - MetaG Plot_28 | ecosystem: Environmental > Terrestrial > Soil > Tropical forest > Bulk soil | place: Panama | collected 2016-02-17
ACAACGATTGGGGCCAGTCCGAGCGAGGGCTCGTCCAACATGACGAGGCGCGGTTGCCCCATCAGGCAGCGGGCGATCGCGAGCATCTGCTGCTCGCCGCCCGACAAAGTCCCCGCGCGTTGTCGGAAGCGCTCGCGCAAGCGGGGGAACAGGTCGAGAATGCGCGCCATCGCGGCCGCAGCTCCGCTGCGCGCGCGCGGCACAACGGCGCCCATCTCCAGATTTTCGCCGACTGTCATGCTGGGGAAGATCTGGCGGCCTTCGGCGACTTGGCCAATGCCGAGATCGCAGATCCGATGCGAAGGCTCCCCGACGAGGTTGTATCCCTGGAAGCGGATCTCACCCCGCGCCGGCTGGTGCATGCCGAAAATTGTGCGGATGAGCGAGCTCTTGCCGGCACCGTTTGCGCCCACAATGGCGACCACCTCGCCCTCGCCGACCTCAAGCGAAACCTGGTCGAGTGCCTGGGCATCGCCGTAGAACAGATCGACGTTGCGGATCTCGAGCATGACTCAGGCCTTGGTCGGTGCGGTGCCGAGGTAGCAGGCGATCACCTGGGGATCGCGCGCGACTTTCTCCGGCGTCCCCTCGCAGATTTTCTGGCCGTGATGGACGACCACGATGTGTTGGGAGAGTGCCATCACAGCGCGCATCACGTGCTCGGTTAGCAGAATGGCAAGCCCCATCTCGCGCGACAATTCGGCGAATATCCCCACCGTCAGGTCGATCTCGGCCGGTCGCAGGCCCGCCATGACCTCGTCGAGTAGCAACAGCTTGGGTCCTGTCGCCAGCGCGCGCGCGGCTTCGAGCCGCTTTCGCTCTGGCAAGGTGAGGTTGCTCGCCGTCGCCCCCGCCTTGTCGGCAAGCCCGAGGCGTTCGAGAATCTCCCACGCGGCGCGACGGGCAGCGACCGTCGATCGCGTCCGCTTGAACGCACCCACCATCACGTTGTCGAGGACTGTGAGCGCGTTAAACGGCCGCACCACCTGGAAGGTGCGTCCGATCCCCGCCCCGCAGGCAAGGTCGGGCCGCAGCCCGGCGATGTCGACACCGTCGAGGCGGATGGCGCCGGCATCGCAGCGCAAAGCGCCAGCGATCAGGTTGAAGATCGTCGTCTTGCCCGCCCCGTTCGGCCCGATGAGGCCAACGATCGCGCCGTGCGGTACCCCGAAGCTCACCGCGTCGACGGCCTGCAGGCCACCGAATCTTTTGCAAAGGCCTTCTACCTCCAGCAACGGCCGGACGCTCATAGCTTCCCCTCGTCAAGGCGCAGAAGAGTTTTGAGCCACGGCCACAGCCCGGCCGGCTGCAGCATCACGATCACCAGAAGCGTCGCGCCATAGATCCACTGTTTGAGACCATTGACCCCGAGGTTCGCGCTCAGGCTGGTCATGGTTTCACTGAGCATGGTCAGAACGAAGGCGCCGAGGATAGGGCCGAACAAGGTACCGAGCCCCCCGATGATCGGTGCCGTGATGATGTCGATCGAACGGCTGATACCGAACGCAGTATCGGGATAGAGATTGTTGTCGTAGAAGGCCATCAGGGCGCCGGCGATGGCAGTCATCGTCGCCGACAGAGCCACGGCGGCCACCTTGTAGCGGAAAACGTCGATGCCAGCGGCCTGCGCGGCCTCTTGGTCTTCGCGAATCGCCCGCCAGTAAAAACCGACGCGCCGTCCAAGCAATAGATGGCTAAGCGCCAGCGCCGCCAGCGTGAGCGCCAGCAAGACGTAATAGAACATCGTGGGCGACCCGCGCAGGTGCACGATGTCGTCGCGGGTCAGGGTTACGACCGGCAGATATAGGCCGCTCGATCCGCCGACCCACGCAAAGTGGTTGAAGGCAATGCGGGTGAACTCGGCAAACGCGATGGTGAGTAATGCGAAGTAGACGCCGGTGACGCCGAAGCGGAAGCTCAGTGCCGCAATGACGACGCCGGCGAGTCCGGCGGCCGCCATCCCCGCAAGCATGCCGATCCATGGTGGCAGCCCGTAATGGACGAACAAAGCACCGCTGATGTAGGCGCCGAGACCGACATAAAGCGCGTGACCGAGCGACAGCTGGCCCGCATAGCCCATCATTAGGTTCCACGCTTGGCCGACGTAGGCTGAGAACAGCACCACCACCAGCATCGAGACGACGTAGTTGCCAGCGAACAGCGGCAGCACCAGCATCACGGCGACGAAGAACGCGAGAGCCATCGCGCTGCGGCGCTGCATGGTGGAGGATATCAACAAATTCATACGTGCCGCCCCAGGAGGCCCTGCGGCCGGACCAGGAGCACGATGATCAACAGGCCGAAGCTGAACATGCTCTTGAGCGAAGGCATGATGACGAAACCTGAGACCGCCTCCGACACACCGACCAGGAGACCGCCGAGGAGGGCGCCCGGCATGCTACCGAGACCGCCGATGATGACAATGATGAAGGCGAGAAGCGTATAGTCGTCGGCGATGTAGGGCTGCACGTCCACCAGCAGCAGGAGCAGCGCCCCCGATGCGCCCACGCAGGTCGCGCCGATGCCGAAGGTCATGGCGTAGAGCTGCTTCACGTTGAGGCCGACCACCTCCGCTCCCACATGGTTGTCGGCGCAGGCGCGGATCGACTTGCCCGTGCGGGTGAAACGAAAGAAAGCCCATAGCGCCGCCACGCCGCTGATGGCGCCGAGCGCGGCGAGGGCGCGGACCTTGTCGACTAGCACGCCGCCAATCTCGTAAGAATCGTACGCATAGTCGACGTGCACGCTGCGCGCGTCAGGTCCAAAAGCAATGAGGGTGCTGCTGGTAAGGATGATCGAGACGGCGAGCAGCAGCAGAAATTGCTCATGCTCGGGGCGTGCGATGTAGCGGTTGATGACGCCGCGCTGTAGCGCATAGCCGGCAAGAAAAAGTGCGGCGGCGATGAGCGGCATGGCGACCAGCGGATCAAGCCCAAACTTCTGATTGGCGACCAGCACGAAGTACATGGCAACGACCATCATCGCCCCATGGGCAAAATTGATGATGCGGATCACCCCGAAAATCACTGACAGTCCGAGCGCCATCAGCCCGTAGACGCAACCCGTCAATAGGCCAGCAACGACGATGTTGACGAAGGTCAGCATCTGGCGCGCGCCCTATCTGGTTGCAAGCGAGACTCGCGACGTTATGTTTTGGCAACGCTTGCTGTTGATAGCGCAACGCTCACATGCGTTGCGACCAACCTGGCATGGGGAAGACTGGCTTTGCTTCGGCATTAGTCGGCGGGAGGACGACGGTGGGCTTGCCGTTGCGAATCTGCAGCGACGCCAGACGATTGCCGACATTCTGACCTTTTTCGTCGAAGCGGATCGGGCCGCCAATCATCACCCGATTGGCAATGTCGGTCGCGCGCAACGCCTCAACGAGCGCCTGGGCATTGGTCGAGCCCGCACGCTTATAGGCGTCGGCGGCGATCAAGGCCGCCTCGAACGAGAAGCCGACATTAATATCGAAGGGATCATCGGGAAACGTCTTGGCAAAGGCCGCATCGATCGTCTTGGTAAGGGCCTGATTGGGGTCCATCCACGGATTGTTCGAGAAGCAGTATTCGGCATATTTGCCCAGCGCCTTGATAAGCGGACGCTCATAGAAACCCGGAGAACCTGGGCTGACGATACCCATGGGCTCATAGCGTTGCTTGACCATCTCCCGGACCATGAGGATGCCGTCGTTCAGCCGGGTCACGCCGATGTGGAGGTCGGCTCTGGCCGCCTTCGCCTTGGCGACCTCGACGGACAGATCCTTGGCTTGCGGGTCGTAAGTGATGGTGTCCACGAGCCGGAATGGCATGCCGAGCTTGGGCAAGAGGACGTTGATGGCATTCTGGGCTGCTTGGCCGAAGGTATCGTTGACAGCCATCAGCACCGCCGTTTGTGGCGTCGTGCCGGTCACCTCGAACAGATCCTTCAGAAGCGACAGCGCGCCGGTCATGAGCATCGGTGCGTTGGGGAAGTTGCGAAATACGAACTTGTAGCCCTGCTCCGTGATCTTGGGATCGGCCGCGATGTTGATGACGAGCGGCACGCCATGCTGCTCGCTCACCTGCGCGACCGCGGCCGTCTGACCGGAATCCCACGCCCCGCACAGCATATGGGCGCCCTCGGCGATGAGCTTCTCCGCCTGGACGCGCGCCACGTCTGGCTTGCTCTCGGTATCGGCGCTCATCAATTCGATCGCGTAGCCCATGTCCCGCAATAGCGGCACCGCAACCTCGAAGCCGCGCTGGCAACCTTGGCCGATCAGCGCCTCGAAGCCTGAGCGCGGCGCCAACACGCCGAGTTTCAGGGGCGGGACCTGCGCCTGCGCCCGGCACAGCCCGCCGGTCATCACCAGGGCGCCCGTGGCGCCGGCCCCAAGGCCGAACTCACGACGATTGAGACGATCGGCCATGTCGGTCTCCCGAAATTCGGTTCTAAAGGTCGCACTAGCGAATAGGCCCGGGCGCATCGGCAGCCCGCGGGCCATCAGTCTGCCTAGTTTCTCTCGGCTTTACAACTCAACCTCCGGGGGCCGCGCCAGCGTCTCTGGTCGCCATGACGGGTATGTTGATTGCCGTGACCGAAGGGAACCGCCGCGCGCTCGACACGCCGATCGGGTGATTGGCGCGGCAGTCCTGCGGGTACACTGAATGCCGCCACGGTCACGACTGCGCACGACGGTGCACCACGCGGCCCAGGACCAAGCCCGAGGGGCCGCAATGACGCGATCACAGACGGTGGTTGATTGGGATCACGCGGATGTACCGGCGTTTGCGCTCGCGAAAATGAGCTCGAGCACGCGCTCGACTTCTCCCATCGCAGAGGCAGTCGGCTCATCCATGATCGCCAGCTTGGGGTAGAAGCTGAGGGCACGAGATGGCAACTGACGCCTGCTCATCGCACCAGCTGGCGCCTAGATGGCACAAGGGCTCCAAGCAATGACCTTGGCCTCCCGCGCGCGCGGTCCATCATGCAGATCGCAGTACGGGTTGCCAAGGCATCTCTGTGCAACAGCGCCAAAGCAGCTTTCAGGCGTTCGAATCCTTGGCATTCGGATAGAAGAGTTGCTGGCCATTGATCTTGTATCTGCCAATCGCGTCCTGACCCTCGGTGGAGACGAGCCAATCGACGAATTGCTGACCAAGGTCCTTCCTGACGTTTGGATGTTTGGCTGGATTTACCAGAATCACGCCGTATTGATTGAATAGACGCTTGTCGCCTTCAACCACGATGGCGAGTTCATTGCGATTTTTGAACGCCAACCACGTCCCGCGATCCGACAGCACATAGGCGTTCAATGCCGAAGCCGTGTTCAACGCTGCGCCCATGCCCTGGCCGATTTCCTTGTACCAAGCTCCATTATCCTTCGTGATATCGATGCCGGCATCCTTCCAAAAGCTAATTTCTGCAATATTCGTTCCAGAACGATCACCACGCGAAATGAACGGCGCGGATTTGGCCTTAATAGTTTGTAGCGCCGCCATTATGTCCTTGCCCTTGACACCTGCGGGATCGTGTTGAGGACCGATCAGCACAAAATCGTTGTACATCACCGGGTACCGCTTCACGCCAAATCCTTCGGCCACGAATTCCTCTTCGGCGGCTTTGGCATGGACGAGCACCACATCGGCGTCACCACGTCGCGCGGTATCGAGCGCTTGGCCGGTGCCCTGGGCAACGACCTTAACGTCAATTCCGGTCTTCTGCTTGAAGATGGGGAGCAAATATCCGAACAGGCCCGAATCCTGGGTCGACGTGGTCGAGGCGACGACAATAGATTTGTCTTGCGCGGCTGTTTGGGTAGCCAAGGTTGTGGCGATTGCGGCGACGATCAGTAGCGAGCGGATCAGCACGAAAAATCTTCCCCGTGGTGTCATACCAATAGCTCTCCGGCGAGAAATGCCTTGGCCTCATCGGCCTTGGGAGCGTTTAGAAACTCCGTCGCACCCGCGCGTTCGATCACGCGCCCGTGATGCAGCAGGACGATCTCGCCGCCGATCCTACGCGCTTCGCCAAGATCGTGGGTGGCGATGACAACTTTGATACCGCTTACCGCGATGGCACTGATGATATCTTCGATCGTTTTGGTCGATGCAGGGTCGAGGCTTGCCGTTGGTTCGTCGAGAAGCAGAACGGCGGGATCGCGTGCCAGCGCCCGCGCCAGGGCAAGCCGTTGTTGCTCTCCGCCCGACAGCCGCCGCGCCGGGCGTTTGCCGAGGCCGTCGAGACCGACCATCGAGAGCAGTTCGTTGATCCGCTCGGTGCGACGCGGAATCCGAGCCGTGCTCAATGCATAACTTAGATTGCCGCTCACGCTGCGCCGTAGCATTGCTGGCCGCTGAAACACGATAGCCCGTTGCACTGGCGGCGATTTTTCGGCGCCGCCCCAGGTGATGCGGCCTTGTGTTGGACGCACAAGTCCCATCGCGGTGCGCAGGAGGGTGGTTTTTCCCGAGCCATTCGGGCCAATGAGCACGGTCGGTGGGCCCGCCTCAATCAGAAGCGTGATTCGATCGAGCATTGTCACGCCACGGGTGCCGACGCTGACGGACTCAAAGCGGATTGGAAGATCCGATGCACCCGCGCGCATGATCAGCCGGCCATCTTTTCGCCAGCCCGACGCACGGACCAAGCGAGCGTATTCACGATGATCACAATGGCTATCAGCACAGCTCCCAATCCCATCGCGAGCGAAAGGTCGCCCTTCGAGGTCTCAAGCGCGATGGCCGTCGTCATGGTCCTGGTGTATCCGTTGATATTACCCCCCACAATGATGATGGCGCCGACTTCGGCCGCCGCCCGGCCGAACCCGGCGAGAAGCGTGACGACTAAACTGAAACGGCCGTCCCAGATCAATGTCGTCACCCGGCGGAACACTCTCACGTTCATCGCGGTCAGTTCCTCGCGATACTCGTCCCATAAGTCCTCGATTGTCTGGCGCGTGAGCGCCGCGATGATCGGGATCACCAAAACTGTCTGCGCTATGATCATTGCCGTAGGTGTGAAGATAAGTCCGAGTGAGCCAAGCGGACCCGAGCGCGAAAGCAGTAGATACACAGCAAGCCCGGCGACAACTGGTGGCAAGCCCATCAGTGTGTTGAGCAGCACGATCACACCCTCGCGTCCAGAAAAACGGTTGAGCGCGACCAATGCGCCGAGGGGTATGCCGACAAACGCCGCAATAGCGACCGCGCTGAGGCTGACGATTAGCGATAGGCGCACAATCGCAAGCAGGGCAGGATCGCCGGTGAAGATCAGTTCAAGGGCCGAATCCGAATGCATAGACCAACCAGGTTCAGAGTGCTTTAACCCGATGACAGGTGTGCGTGAATCGTCGAATTCCCTCATAGGCGCGACAAGAGGGCTCTTTTTTCACCCGCGACGATCCTAGCATCCACCGGTGTCTTAGCACAGGATCATCGTCCTTGTGCGGAGTGGACAACGCGCAATCAGAGAACTCTCGGGCGAACAGGGTGCCGATGAGCGCGCGGGCCAGGCATGGCCCTACGCCTTCTAGCGAAGCTTACGGCTATTCTGGTCCTGCGCACGTGCTAGAGAATGCCGACGCACTGGGAGTTACAGCGGACCACCGCGGACGCTCACCTGTCGGCGTTAGCACAGTTCCACCGCCATGTTGGCCGCCTTGCGAGGTGCTGACGGCGGGTTGGCGCAAGGCTTCATTAATCTGGCCGACCAGCATCAGGCCCGCCGATAGGACATCCGCAGATGCTTGGCCGCCGCAGAAATTGCCCCTTCGTTCCGAATGGCTTTGAGCAATGCGATCTTGCCGGGAACTATGTGGTCACCGTTAGTAAGATGGATACGGATGGAAAGCCGCTATCTCTCATGGTCAAAGCTCGACACCAGGCGGCAAGCAATACACCATGAGTCTGATCAAATAAAGCAGCCAATGGAGACGGGACGTCAGAAAAACAGGAATTGGATTCCTGCGGCCCCGAGCACCACGGCCAAAATGTAACGGGTCATCGTCTGTGAGAGCCATCGCAAGCCAACGCTCGTGCCAATGATGGCCCCCGCCACGGCCGCGATAGCATACAGCCATGTCTGCGCCGTGGGGACTTGTCCCGCATACATGACACCGAGAAGCCCTAGAACTGAATTTGCCAAGTTGAAAGGCGCAGAAAGCGCTGCCGTTTGTTTTGGGGATGCCCATTGCAAAGCGATCAGCAAAGGTGCCAGAAATAAACCGCCACCGACACCGGTAAGTCCGGACACGAAACCGATCACCGCTCCTATACTGATCACGCCCCACAACGGAGTCGGCTCCTCGAGCTCTCCATTGCTCCTGCGTTGGAAAGCTAGCGCCACTGCGGCCACTAGAAACACCAGGCCAGTAATGGTTTTGTAAATCTGCTCATTAAGGACGACTAGGCCGCCGACAACAGCCATAGGCAGCGAACTAGCCAGGAGCGGGGTAAGTTTCTTCCAATCCACCAGGCGGGCGCGATTGAATAGCCAGGTCGTATATGACGCGGCAACGATGTTGAGCATCAATGCGGTGGGCCGCATCTCGGTTGGCGAAAACGAGGCGAAGGCCATCAACGCGAGAAAACTGGTTCCGCCAGCTTGTCCCACAGTGGCATAGAGCAAGGATATTGCGCCAAATAGCAATGCAAGCATGTTGTCCGGACGCAGCAATATCTACAGCGAATGTTGCCGACGCCACCATAGTACTCGTTGGGGCCGGGATTGAGCAGAGCCTTGCCTTAGAGGCATCGTCCGTAAGCCGGCTCGGACATTAAGGGCGCGTGCTTGCGGTCTGAAGCTCACGATTTCGGGCCGCCCTTGTTTGGCGAGGATGGGGTTGCAGTTGGCGTTTGTGGACAATTTTCAGCATGATTCTGTCATCGTAACGCGAACCGTCGTCTGGGCGACCATGGCGGGGCGGCTCAACGGCAACCAGGGCAGCCGTTTCGTTTTTTCGCCTTGCGGAGACGGTGCCGGCCGACCAAGCAGAGATCGGTGCGCCGAACACGACGATCGAACGCACTCGGGGCATCATGCGCGAATATCCCGCCGCGGCTTGTGCCTCAGCTGCGACGCTCAAAGAATCGCGCGAAGCATTGATCCCGAGCGAGAGGACGGCGCGTTGCGGCTACTTCATCTTCGCCTGAAGCTGCGCGTACAACATCCGGTAGTCGTAGGTCGGATAGAACTCGGTGCGGTACGCGCCCCAAGCCTGACCCTCGATCTGTCGGTTGATCTCGCGCAGTCTTTCCGCGGGAAAGCGCAGTGTCACGACTTGACCGATGCCCATCATCACGTACCAGGACACGACCTCTACGCCGGGTGGCGGGAAATGCTCGAACCAGCCTGTCTGCTTGAGATGTTGGTTGATCTCATCGACGGTGTGGGTCTGGTCGTGGCGCAGGAAGATTGTCAGCATTTCCATCCCTGGGCCACCGGTGGGCGAGTCGGCCGGTGCCTGCGCCCGGGCCTGTCGCCCAAAGGCCGCCAACAGCGGTAATCCGGCCAGGATGCACCAAAAGTTGCGACGTGTGCTCATCGAGAGAACTCCCTGGTGGGAACCATTGATCAATCACTGAGCGGCGCTTGCATCCGTTCGACCTTGGGTGCCGGCGACGACTGTTCGATCGGGACCGGATTTGTCGCCATCCGTTGGCCCCGATCTGCAAGGTCGTCGCCCGCAAGGGCTGTGTTAGGCGGTTTTGATCCAAACCGCCTTGACATTGAGATATTCCTCCAGATGTTGCAGTCCCGACTCGCGCCCATAGCCGCTCATCTTATAGCCGCCGAACGGCACCGCCGGATCCATCGCCTGATAACAGTTCACCCACACCGAGCCCGCGCGAATCGCCTTCGCCAGGCGATGCGCCTTGCTGACATCACGCGTCCAAACGCCACTGCCGAGGCCGAATGGCGTGGTGTTGGCGCGGCTGATCACTTCATCGATATCTTGGAAGGGAATCGCAGAAATGACCGGACCGAAGATCTCGTCTTGGGCAATCTGCATGTCATCGCGCACATCCGTGAACACGGTGGGTGGCACGAAATATCCTTTCGCCAATGCCCCCTCGGTCAGCCGATCGCCGCCGGAGAGCGCACGTGCCCCTTCCTGTTTGCCGATAGCCAGATAGCCGGTGACTCGGTCGAGTTGTTGCTCGGAGACGAGCGGCCCAATCTGCGTCTCGGGATCGAGGCCATTGCCGACCCGCAACCCATCGCCGAATTTGGCCACACGTCCTACGAACTCGTCATAAATCCGTCGTTCCACGAATAGCCGCGTGCCCGCGCTGCAGATCTGACCCGAGTTCGCGAAGACGGCCATTCCGGCGCCGGGTACGGTCGCCTCGAGGTCCGCGTCAGCGAAAACGATGTCGGGCGATTTGCCGCCGAGCTCCAAGGATACGCGCTTGAGATTGTTCGCCGAAGCCTGGACAATCTTTTGGCCGGTCAGATGCGAACCGGTGAAGGCCACTTTGTCGACACCCGGATGGGCGGCAAGCGCGGCGCCCGCCGTCTCGCCATATCCGGGGACGATGTTGACGACGCCCGCCGGCACGCCCGCCTCGAGGATCAGCTCGCCGAGGCGCAAAGCTGTCAGCGGCGCTTCCTCCGCCGGCTTAAGGATGATGGTACATCCGGTTGCCAGCGCGGGGCCGATCTTCCAGATCGATGCGCCTAACGGCCCGTTCCAGGGAATGATCGCGCCCACCACACCGACCGGTTCTTTCAGCGTGTACGAGAAGATCTCGCCCGGAAGGGAGTTCTCGATGGTTTCGCCGTGCAGTGATGTCGCCATGCCGGCATAGTATCGCAACATCCCGAGCACCCGCTGTCGGGTAGCCCCCGTTCGGCTGATCGGGGCACCCATGTCAAGGGTGTCAAGCGTGCTCAATTCCTCGAAATGCTGTTCGACCAGTTCGGCCAACTTGAGCAGCATCGCCTGTCGTTCGAAGGGCTTTACTTTGCCCCACCGGCCGTCGAAGGCCCGCCGTGCCGCGCGCACCGCCCGGTTGATATCCTCCGCATCGCCCTCTGCCACCTTTGCCAAGACTTCGCCAGTGGCCGGGTTGAGGCTGTCGAAGGTCTTGTTGGAGGCCGCTTCGACCCACTTGCCGTCAATCAGGAGCCGCTTGACGGCACCGTCCAGATAGGGATGGCGCGCTTGTTGAATGTTTTCGATCTTTCCCATTTCAATTTCTCCATCGCGCTAGCGGGTTGTGGTTGGCCATGCCGTGAGCGATGGCCTAGGCGAAAACGGTGGCAGGTTCTCGCTAGCTGCAGTTCTGATTTGCCCAAAGAGAGACGGCGGCGAGCGAATTGCCAAAATCTTGCGTTATATAATAGTGGATACAGCGAAGCTGTCCAACCGACGGCGAGGTCGGCCCGCGCGACCTGAGATACGAAATGGGTCGATACCTCACTTAAAGATGACCTAGACCCTGACATGCTCGAGACCACTGTGAGCGTGTTCTGGGCCGCCGCTAACCTCGATGCCATTAGCGAGGCAGTGGGCGCGACCCGCAAACCTGGCGGCCGGCGCGCGATGACCGCCAATTTCTGCAGGATGCCGCTCGTCGTCACGCCCGTCAATGGCGCCCAACTCGATGGCAGGCATGTTTCCGCGACCGACAGCGGCAGACGCCTTGCTGCGTTGCAGTGCCTTTCCTATCGCTTGCTGGCGATCGAAATTTCCGTGGCACATCTAGCGCTCCACCTTGACGAAAAGCCGATACTCGCCTTCTCGTTGTCTCGGTCACGACGATGATGGACCGCACCCATGACCGACGTGAGCCGTCCCTCCGGCACGATCTGTCCTGCGGCGAAAGAACTATCCGAGAATCGATCGAAGAGGCATGAACTCGACAACATCGCCTGGTCTGATCGCTTCGCGGTTTTCGTCGAGGACGATGAACCCTTGCGTTTCGGTGATCGCTGAAAGCACTCCGGCGCCTTGCCTTGCGGACGGGATCACCACACTCGGACCGTTGCCAACGTTCTCGACTGTTCCGAAAAGATAGTCCCGCCGTCCAGCCGGTTTCTTGAGAGTAAAA
>Ga0126381_100007661_pt1 | contig 12035 bp, 11 predicted proteins | sample PanSoiMetPlot_28_FD_96465 | JGI IMG/M metagenome (GOLD analysis project Ga0126381, IMG submission 96465) | Tropical forest soil microbial communities from Panama - MetaG Plot_28 | ecosystem: Environmental > Terrestrial > Soil > Tropical forest > Bulk soil | place: Panama | collected 2016-02-17
CGCCTGCTGACCGGCGACGATGGCGTGACCGGCGTGCTCATCGAGGGGGCGGACGGCCCCTTCGAGGCACGCGCGCGCGGTGGTGTGGTGCTGGCCACCGGCGGCTTCGAGCACGACCCGAAGCTGGTGCGCACGTTCCTGCGCGGCCCGCTCGAGCGGGCGGTCAGCGTTCCGACCAACACCGGCGACGGGCTGCGAATGGCGATGCGGGCCGGTGCGGACCTGGCCACCATGCGTGAAGCGTGGTGGGTCGCGACGATCGACGTCGAGGTGCCGGGACGCGGCCAGGTGCCATGGCAGGTCAACTCGGAGCGTACCCGCCCGCACTCGATCATGGTCAACGACGACGGCGTGCGGTTCACCAACGAGGCGGCGAACTACAACGCCCTGGGCAACGCGTTCCACGTGGTCGACGTGGCCCGGTTCGCCTATGTCAACCATCCCGCCTGGCTGCTGCTCGACCACCACTTCGCGTCCCGGTACGGGCTGGCGGGGTTCCGGGGTGAGGGCGCGGCGCCGAGCTGGCTGACCCAGGCGGCTTCTATCGGCGAACTGGCGAACAAGATCGGCGTTCCGGCCGGTGCGCTGCGGGCCACCGTGGCCCGGTGGAACACGCACGCCGCGGTCGGCGCGGACCCGGACTTCCACCGGGGGGAGAGCCATCATGACCGCGCCTGGGGCGATCCGGCGTTCGGCTACACGCCGCAGGCGACGATCGGTCCGCTGGACACGCCGCCGTTCTACGCGACCCGGGTCCGCTGCGGAGCGCTGGGCACGAAGGGCGGGCCGCGCACCGATGTCGACGGCCGGGTCCTGGACGTGGACGGCGCGGTCATCGGCGGCCTGTACGCGGCCGGCAACGCGATGGGGTCGATCATGGGCATGACCTACGGCGGGCACGGCGGCACGCTGGGGCCGGGGCTGGTCTTCGGCTATCTCGCGGGCCGGCACGCGGCGGTCAGGAGCCGGCCAGGGCGGCGGTGAGGAACGCGCGGGTCCGGTCCATGGCCAGGGCGGCGGCGTCCAGGACCGGGAGGGCGGCCAGGTCGGGGCTGATCACCTCGGGGCCGACCCAGCGCAGCGCGCCGATCCGGTGCAGCGCCTGGAGGGCGGCGGTCAGGTCGAGGGCGCCGTCGCCGGGAAGCAGGCGGTGTGAGGTTTCCTCGCGGAGAGAGCCGCGCGCCACGGCGGGTGCGTCGTCGAGCTGGACGCAGAAGATCCGGTCGCCGGGGACGGTTTGCAGGACATCGAACTGCGGCTCGCCGCGGAAGAAGTGCCAGGTGTCGAAGACCAGGCCGCCGTTGGGGCGGTCGGCGGCGCGGACCAGGTCCCAGGCGATCCGCAGGGTGCGGACGATCGTGAACGGGATGAACTCCAGGTGGACCCGGGCGCCGAAGGAGGCCGCGCGGTCGCAGACCCGGCCGAAGTACCCGGCGAGTTCGGGCACCGGCACGTCGCTGCTGGCGGTGGCGATCGCCGACAGCGAGGTGACGCCCAGTTCCTCGCACATCCGCAGCGCGTCGTCAGTGCTGACCCCGGCGAACCGCGACGGGGACGGCGCGCGGTCGGGATACCAGTTCATGACCGGATCGATGACGAGGTCCAGGCCGAGGTCCCGGGCCTGCCGCCCGATCTCGGCGGCGGTCATCCCGTCCGCCGCGGCGCGGAGCACATCCGGCGGGCTGAGCGTGGCCTGCCGGCAGCCGGTCGCCGCGGCGGCGGCGAAGCGCTCGGCCAGCGGCGAGGTGAAGCCGACGGTGCCCGCCCACAAGGTGTAGCCGACAGGCCCGGCCGGACCCGGCGGCCCGGCGGGATTGGCGGCCATAGATCACCTCACGATCAGGTCAGCCGCGGCCCCGAGCGCGGGGTGGTTGAAGGGCGAAGTTTATGCTCGACAGTGCAGATAGTATCTTTGTATATTGAGTCTGTCTAAAGAAAGTCACGCGATGGAGGCATGCGCATGACGACCGCGCCTCGCGTGGAGGAGCGCGCCAAGCGGACCACACTCTGGTACGACCTGGTCCTGGACGACCCGCATCCGCCTCCTGAGTACCTGCGCGAGCGATTCAGCTATGAGCCGCGCAGCACGCAGATTCCGGTAACCAGGTACACCACCCGCGAGTGGCACGAACTCGAGCGCTCCCGGCTGTGGCGCAAGGTCTGGCAGATGGCCTGCCGCGAGGAGAACATCCCGGACGTCGGCAGCTATGTGGTCTACGACATCGCCGGTGACTCCTACCTGGTGGTCCGGGCGCGCGACGGCATCAAGGCGTTCGTCAACGCCTGCCTGCACCGCGGCCGGGCGCTGAAGGACTACGACGGCCGGTGCAGTGAGTTCCGGTGCAGCTTCCACGGCTTCACCTGGCGGCTGGACGGCAGCCTGCGCTACACCCCGGCGCCGTCGGAGTTCCCCGAGATCGAGGCGAACCGCGACGACTGGCGGCTGCCCGAGGCCAAGGTCGGCTTGTGGGGCGGGTTCGTGTTCATCAACCCCGACCCGGACGCCGAGCCGTTCGAGGCCTTCCTGGGCACCCTGCCGGATCACTTCGCCCGCTGGGACTTCGAGCACCGCTACCTGCAGGCCCACGTGGCCAAGAAGATCCGGTGCAACTGGAAGGTGGCGCAGGAGGCATTCGACGAGGGGCTGCACCTAGGCGCCACCCATCCCCAGTCGGCCCCGTACGTGGGCGACGCCAACGCCGCCGTCGACGTCTACGGTAACTACTCGCGGCAGATCAGCCCGTCCGGGACGCCGATCGAGGACCTGCCCGGCGAGGCGCTCGAGGCGGACATCCTCAAGCGCATGCTGGACGTGCGCGAGGGCGAGGACCTGCCCATCCCCTTCGCCCAGCGCAGCACCGCCCGCGACGCGATGGCCCAGGCCGGGCGGGAGCGCTGGCGCCAGGTGCTCGGCGACGAGACGGATGACATCTGCGACGCCGAACTGGTCGATCACTGGAACTACGCGGTGTTCCCCAACCTGCACCCGTGGGGCGGCTACAACCGGATCGTGTACCGGTTTCGACCCAACGGCGACCGGCACAACGAGTCGATCTTCGAGGTCATGTTCCTCACCCCGTACCGGGGCCAGCGGCCACCCACCGCGCAGATCACCGAGCTCGACTTCGGCGAGCCGTGGACGAACGCGCCCGAGCTGCAGACCCTTGGCCTGGTCATGGAGCAGGACACGTTCAACATGGAGGCGGTGCAGCGGGGCCTGGAGACCACCCGGCGCCAGTACGTCACCGCGTCGAAATTCCAGGAGGGCATGATCACGTGGCGACACGACCTGCTGACCAGATGGATCGGCCAGTAGCGGACCGCGAGGGCCGGGCGGCCCCGCGGCCCGGCTCGATCAGGCACCCGCTCAACCCGAACGCCTACTACGTCGACAACGGGGACGGCACCGTGCACGTCACCATGGGGACCCGGTGGGGCCGTTTCACGCCCAGCGGCCGGTATGTGGAAGGCACGCTGTTCGAAGCCGACCCGGAGCTGTGCGTCTGGGTCTCGGCGCCGCGGCCGTCGAGCCACCACCGGATCAGCCGAGTGCTCGACATGCCCTCCGAGCGCTAGGTGCCGCCCGGCGACGCGGCCGCCGCCGCCGAGGCCATCCGGCAGGCCGCGCTACGGTACTGCCGCGGGGTCGACCGCCTGGATGCCGAGCTGATGCGCAGCGCTTACCACGACGATGCCACCGACGACCACGGCGTGTTCGTGGGATCGGCCGCGGACCTGTGCGCGCGGGTGGTGCGGTCCCACCGCCGCTACGAGGCGACCATGCACTGCGTGCTCAACCACGCGATCGACCTCGTCGACGACAGCCACGCCACCGGCGAGATCTACAACGTCACCTACCTGCTGCGCGCCACGGACGGCGGCCGGCAGCTGGACACGTGGTGGGGCCGTTACCTGGACCGGTACGAATGCCGGGACGGGCGGTGGGCCATCGTGCACCGGATCTGCGTGCACGAGTGGACGCGCTCCGAGCCGCTCGGCGCCGCCATGCCGATCGAGGCGCAGCTGTTCCGCCAGGGCCGCGAGGACCGGGGAGGACCATGAGCGACTCGACCACAGCGGAGCAGGTCTGGGCGCTGCCGGGAGCGCTGGCCGGGCTCCGGCCCGAGGCCTGCGGGCTGCTGACCGCGCTGAACGAGCAGGTCTGGCGGGCCGCCGACCCGGTGCTGCTTGAGCTGGTCCGGGTCCGGGTGGCGCAGCTCATCGGGAACCCGGCCGCGGCCCGGGCGCGGTGTGCGCTCGCGGGTGGCGGGGTCGAGGCGAAGCTCGCCGCGCTGCCTGACTACCCGTATTCACCGCTGTTCTCTTCGGCGGAACGGGACGTGGTATCCCTCGCCGAGCAGTTCGTCATCGACGTCGGCGGGACAACCGAGGACATGCGTGCCGAGCTGACCGGACGGTTCGGCGCCGACGGCGCCCGGGAGCTGGTGACGGCGATCTACGTGGTCGAGTTCACCCAGCGGCTGCAGCTGATCGCGGCCCGGCTGCTGGATGATGTTCCGGTCACCCTGGTTGCTTCGGTGGATGCCTCGACGGACGGCTTGCTGAACGCGTACCAGGCGGCAGTGGTGCGCGGCAGCGCGCTGGACCCGGTGACTACCGAACTGGTCAGGCTGCGGTGCGCGCGGACCCACCACTGCCGGATCTGCCAGACGCTGCGCCTGGCCGGCGCGCGGGCCGCCGGGGTAGATGAGACCATGACGGCGAAGGTCGACTTCTACGAGCGCAGCGACCTGCCGGAGCGGGCCAAGGTGGCGCTGCGCGTTACCGACGCGTTCATCACCCGGCCGGACCTGCTGTCCGACGCCGCGGCCGAGCAGGCCCGGGCGTCGTTCGGCCCGGCCGAGCTGGCCTCGCTCGCGCTGGACATCACCAAGTGGAGCACGCAGAAGATCCACGTGGCGCTGGGCACCGACGGCGCCGACCGGCTGGTGACCGACGCGGACGGCGTGGCGCTGTTCGGGTTCGACCCCGACGGCCAGGTCACCGGCTACCGGCGGCGCTGAGGGCGCAGATGGCCGTGACTGACGCGATCGCACCGTTTGAGCTTCATGTGCCGCAGCACGATCTCGACGACCTGCGGGAGCGGCTGGCCCGGACCCGGTGGCTGGATGAGTTTCCCGGCGCCGGCTGGGCCTACGGGACCAGCCGCGTCTACCTGGAAGAACTGTGCCGGTACTGGCGTGAGGACTTCGACTGGCGGGCGTGCGAGGCGCGGCTGAACGCGTTCGGCCAGGTGGTGATGGACGTCGACGGGCAGCGCATCCACGCCGTTCACGCCCGTTCGCCGGAGCCGGGAGCGCTGCCGCTGCTGCTCGTGCACGGCTGGCCGGGGTCGGTGTTCGAGTTCGAGAAGGTCATCGAGCCGCTGCGCGACCCGGTGCGGCACGGCGGCCGGGCCGGCGACGCCTTCCACGTGATCTGCCCGTCGATCCCCGGGTACGGATTCTCCGGGCCCACGGCCGGCCCGGGCTGGAACGTGCGGCGGATCTCGGCTGCGTTCGCGCTGCTGATGGGACGGCTTGGTTACCAGCGGTACGGGGCGGCCGGCGGGGACTGGGGCGCGATCATCACGACCGATCTGGTCCGTTCCGGCGCGGGCGGGGGCGTATGCGCGCTGTACCTTACGATGCCGGCGGGCGAGCCGCCGGAAGGGTCCGCGGACCCGGAAGCCGGGCTCACCGACAGCGAGCGCCAGGGACTGCGCGACTGGGCCGCCCACCAGGCCGACGGGACCGTCATTCACCTGCCGCTGAACACCACCCGGCCGCATACCCTGGCCTTCGCCGTGAACGACTCCCCCGCCGGGCTGGCCGCGTGGCTGGTGGAGATGTTCCGTTCGTTCAGCGACTGCGGCGGCGACGTCGAGCGGCGCTTTACCAAGGACGAACTGCTGGCGAATGTGACCACGTACTGGCTGACCGGCACGATCGCGTCCGCGGCCCGGCTGTACGCGGAATGGGCCGAGCAGAAGCGGACCTTCCCGCGGCCGTCCCGGGTGCAGGTCCCCACCGGATGCGCCATCTACCCGCGCGACGTGCGCCGGGTACCCCGGTCGTGGGCGGAGCGGCTGTACCCCATCACGCACTGGACCGACATGCCCGCCGGAGGCCACTTCCCGTCGATGGAGGAACCCGGGCTGTTCGTCGCCGACCTGGCCGCGTTCTTCCGCCGATACAGGTTGGGCGGCCGGTTAGGCCGCGGCCGCGAGCAACGGGGCGAGTGCCCGCGGCACCTCGGCCCAGCGCTGCGGGGTGTCCAGCGCGGGGTCGAAGTTGGTGTCGATGATCACGGCGCTGACCCCCGCGGCCCTGGACCGCGCGACCTCGTCGCAGAGTTCGTCCACGCTCTGCGTGCGCAGGTTCGCGACCTGAACCGGCGGCGTGGTGAACAGGCGGCGGTACAGCTCGAGTGGTTTTCTTCCGGCTGGGCGCATCTGGTTGAGCTGCCCGAACATCTCCAGGTGCTGCTCGAGCGGGCCGGAGGCCGGATTCCAGATGTCGAACTTCTCCGCGGTGCGCCGCAGCCCGGCCGGCGAGCGCATCCCGGACAGCAGCCGGGGCCGGGGCTGCTGCACCGGCTTGGGGCGGATCTCGGCCTCGGGGATGGTGAAGAACCGGCCGCCGAACGTTACCGGGTCGGGTCCCCAGCAGGCGAGCAGCGCGTCGACCAGCTCGTCGCAGCGGGCGCCGCGGGTCCGCGGGTCGACGTCCATGACCTGGTGCTCCTCGTCGGACCAGCCGACGCTGAAGCCGGCCACCAGCCGGCCGCCGGACAGCAGGTCGATGGTGGACAGCCGCTGGGCCAGCGCGACCGGCCGGTGCAGTCCGGCCACCAGGATGCTGGTCCCGAGCACCGGCCGGATGGTCCAGGCCGCCGCGGCGGCCAGCGTCTCGAGCGCGGCCAGCGTACTGCGGTAGGCGTCCGGGACCTTGAGGCCCGGACGGGCCGAGTAACCAGAGACCGGATGCAGTGGATAGAAGATGTGCTCCTGCACCCACAGGCTGCCGTAGCCGAGCTCTTCCGCGCGATCGCAGAAGGTACGCAGGCCATCGCGGTTGACATGGCCGCCGAGTTGCGGCAAGCACAAGCCGATGTGCATATGAAGCTCCCGCTTACTTTATGAACTCATCCTGTAGATACTGTCATATAGACAGGGGCCCGGACAGGCCGGGACCGTCGCGCGGTGCTCGCCCGGGAGGTTACGCGGTGGACGTTCGCAAGGAGCTCTACATCGGCGGACGGTGGGTCCAGCCGGCCGGCCAGGGTGACATCGACGTGATCGACAGCCGGACCGAGGACGTCATGGGGCGGGTGCCGCGTGGCGGCGGTGCCGATGTCGAGCGGGCGGCGGTGGCGGCTCGCACGGCGTTCCCGGTGTGGTCGCAGACCCCGGTCGCCGACCGCGTCGCCGCGCTCCGGGCCCTGGCCGACGGGCTGGAAGCGCGCGGCGAGCAGCTCGCCGAGATGATGAGCCGCGAGGTGGGGACCCCGATCGCCATCTCCCGCCGGGTGCAGGTCGGCCTGTCGGTGGACGTGTTCCGGTCGATAGCCGACATCGCGGCGGACTTCCCGCTGGAGACCCGCATCGGCACGTCGCTGCTGGTCCGGCAGCCGGCCGGGGTGGTCGCCGCGATCACGCCGTGGAACTACCCGCTGTACCAGCTCGCGGCCAAGCTCGCGCCCGCGCTCGCGGCCGGCTGCACCATCATCCTCAAGCCGGCCGGCGCCGCTCCGCTCGCGGCCTTCGTGCTGGCCGAGGTCATCGACGGCCTCGGACTGCCGCCCGGCACGGTGAACGTGATCAGCGGCCCGGGCAGCCAGATCGGGGAGATGCTCGCCGCCCATCCGGACGTCGATATGGTCAGCATCACCGGCTCGACGCAGGCCGGGGTCCGGGTCGCGCAGGCGGCCGCTCAGACGGTCAAGCGGCTGACCCTGGAGCTGGGCGGCAAGTCGGCGTTCATCCTGCTCGACGATACCGACCTGGCCGCCGCGCTGCCGGTAGCGGTGCGCAGCTGTTTCGTCAACAACGGCCAGACCTGCTCGGCGCTGACCCGGCTGATCGTGCCCCGTCCGCGGCTGCCCGAGGTGGAGGAAGGGCTGGCCGAGCTGATCGGGGCCATGCGGGTCGGCGACCCGCTCGACCCCGCCACCGACCTCGGCCCGGTGGTATCCGCGGGCCAGCGGCAGACCATCCGCGGTTATATCGAGCAGGGCAGGGCCGAGGGCGCGACGCTGGTCGCCGGCGGCCAGGATGCGCCGGACGGCCTGGATCGCGGGTTCTACGTCCGGCCCACCGTGTTCTCCGAGGTGACGCCGGACATGGTGATCGCCCGCGAGGAGATTTTCGGGCCGGTGCTGGCGGTCCTGCCGGCGGACGGCGAGGACGAGGCGGTGCGGATCGCGAACGACTCCGACTACGGGCTGGCCGGCGGCGTATGGTCGGCCGACCAGGACCGGGCGATCGCGGTGGCCCGTCGGCTGCGCACCGGCCAGGTGGCGGTGAACGGGGGCCGGTTCAACGTCCGGGCTCCGTTCGGCGGGTTCCGGGCCTCCGGGGTCGGCCGTGAACTCGGCGAGCACGGGCTAGCCGAGTACTTCGAGCTCACCTCGCTCCAGCTTCCCGCCCCGCCGACCAGCTAGGAGGCTACCGCGATGTCGGACCGTGACTACGAAGACGTCACCAAGTACGGCCTCGATGAGGCCAGCGAGGAGGAGTTGCTGGCCAGGCAGATCGAGTGCACGTTCATCTGGAGCAACTCCGACGGGCATCCGCTCGGCGTGATCATGAATTACGTCTACCGTCACGGCCGGTTCTGGCTCACCGCGAGCAGCCAGCGCGCGCGCGTGCCCGCGGTGCGCCGCGATCCGCGGGTCAGCATCGTGGTGACTTCCCGCGGCTCGGGCATCACGACCTCGAAGTCACTGACCTACAAGGGGCGCTGCACCGTGCACGAGGACGGCGCGACCAAGGCCTGGTTCTACCCGGCGCTGGCCGCGGCGGTCCGGCCCGGCGACCCGGACGCGGCGGCGGCCTTCGTCCGGCACCTCGACTCGCCCCGCCGGGTGGTACTCGAGGTGGTGCCGGAGGGCCGGATCGGCTTCGACAGCACGCAGATGTGGCGCGATACGCCCGACGCGGCCCGGCGCGACTGACCCGCCCGGCGTCACCTCACCCAGCGGTGCCTTCCAGGATCCGCACCGTCCCGGCGAGCCCGTCGATCTCGAGGGGCGTGCCGTCCGCAATGCGGTCGCGGGCGCGGGATACCGACACGACGCACGGCACCCCAAGTTCACGGCTGACGATCGCCGCGTGGCTGGATGGTGCGCCGATGTCGCAGACGACGCCGCCCGCGACCAGGAACAGCGGCACCCACGACGGATCGGTCGTGGAGCAGACGATGATGTCGCCGGGGTCGAGGTCGGTGAGATCGGCCAGGCCGGCCGCCACCCGGGCCCGGCCGCGAGCCACGCCCGGCGATACGCCGAGGCCTTTCAGCTCATCACCGGGGACGGCTCTGGTTGCCGCAGCGTCGCCGGCTCGCAGCGGCCACCGCGAGATCGGCGGGACGGGCTCGCCGTGTACGACGACATAGGGCGGGACGCGGGAGCCCAGCTCGGCGAAATCCACGGCGCGCTGGGCCAGGCGTTCGCGCCAGCCTTCTGGGGCGGTGGCAATCTCATCAAGTTCGCGGTCCAGGAGCAGAAAGACGTGCTTCGGGCGCTCGATGACGCCTCGTTCGGCCCATCGGCGGCCCAGCTCAACGAACGGGAGCTTGGCCTCCAGCATGGCCCGCACTGCGGCGTCCTTGACCTGCTCACGCGCCTGGTAGAACACCGTGCCCGAGCGGAGCCCGGACGCCAGCAGGCCCTTAGTGGCCTCATCGCCGGCCACCGCCTGCATCAGTTCGGAAACCAGCTGTTCCCGGCGTACGGTCAGGACCGCGGCGCGGGCCGCGGGAGCATGGTCATCGTCCTGGCGCCGCAGCTGGTCGATCATGCCAAGGGGCAGCTCCGGGCGCAGCACCCAGCTATCGGAGGAGATGTCCCACTCGTTCGGGCCGCGGTGCCCGTCGACGGCGATCAGGCGATCGAACCCCTCGACGAACGCCTCGGCCTCCTGCTCCCCCGACGCACGCAGCCGACCGATGGCCCCGTCGATCCCCGCGTCCAGTTCGGTGCCGACGCGCTCGGAGTTCCGGGCCAGGCGCGACAGGCGCCACACCCGCTCGGCCGTCGCGGCGCTGGCGACCCCGCCGATCGCGCTGAACACCTCAGTGGCAGCGTTCGGGAAGCCCAGCGACGCGGCGATCGGCCCCACCACGGAGGGGCCCACGGTGGCGGCGATGGTGACCAGGCAGTAGATGTCCCAGGTCGGGCGCTGCCGATAGTTCGCGATCCGGCCGTAGGCGATCAACTCCGCGTCCGTCAGCGTCGGCAGGTCCGGGCGCTCCGCGGACCACGCGTGTACCTTGGCGATAAAGTCGGTCAGGTAGCCCGGCTGCTGCGTGGCGGCCAGGATCTCGGCAAACCTCGCCCCGATCGCCTCGCTGCGTTCCGGGGACTCATCCCGGGGATCCGGCACGTACGGCGGGACCGAACGATTCTTCCCGAAGAACTGCTCATCGACGATGTCCGGGCTGCCGCCGGGCACCCGGACGCCGAAGACCCGGCCCACCGACACCTGGTTGTAGAAGTAACCTCCCCAGTTGCCGAATGTCTCCGGCACGGGCCACGTGAATTCCTCCGGAGTAAACCCGCCGAGCGAGACCCAGCCGTCCGCCGTTCCGGGCGCGATACCCTGCTCCCAAGTCAGGCTCCAGCCCAGCGGTGAGTACGGCTCCGGGCCTACCTCGTCGGCATTGCCGCGCGTGTAGATCGGGAAACGCGAACTGGTCGCAGTGTCGGTGATCCAACGGTCCATGGCGGTCGTATTACCCCGGAGGTCAGGCGTAGTAACCGGTGCCCGAATAAAGTTAGGGGTCTGATACCACGCGGCCGCGGCGGTCGCCGTCAGCCGGCCACGGCCGGGTTGCCTGCGGTCCAGATCGGCGCCAGCCGCCGCTCGCGGATGCGCCATCCGGCCGTGGTGCGGATCAGCTTATCGTCGTAGCGGCCCGCGATGATGAAGTTGTCGCCGCCCGGCGTGCCGGTCTTGACGTGCTGGGCCTGCAGATAGCAGCTGGATTCGGCCTGGTCGCCGTCGAGCCGGACCACCACGTTGGAGATCAGGTGCTGGGTGGCCGACATCGGCGTGAGCGCCTGGCGGCAGGTGTCCTCGATGGCCTGGTAGCCGTGGCACGCGGGCAGGTCCAGGTAGAACGCGTCAGCGTCGGGTGTGAACAGGTCGGCGAGGCCGGCCCAGTCGCGGCCGTCGAGGATCAGGCCGTAGCGGTAGCACAGCTCGGTGATCTCCTGCTTGTCCTGCAGCGCCTTGAGATCTGACACGGAGGCCGTCCGATCTCGTGTTATCCGGCAACCACGGTGACGGTGCCCGCCGTGCCGTCTACGGCGAGCAGCATGCCATCGCGCAGCCGCGCGGTGGCATCCTCCAGCGACAGCACGCAGGGAATCCCGAGCTCGCGGGACACCACCACGGCGTGGCTGTTCAGCGCGCCGACGTCCACTACCACGGCGCCGGCCACCAGGAACAGCGGCGTCCAGGCGGCATCGGTAAGCGGAGCGACCAGGACCTCACCCGGCTCCACGGCCATGGCCGCCGGCAGGTCCATGCCGACCCGGGCCGGGCCCTGGTACTGTCCGGCGCTGCCGCCGATGCCGTTGAGGACCTCACCCGTCTTGGCCGGCTGGGGGCGCGGCCGGGCCCGGCGCGGCCAGCTGGGCAGCGGCGCGGGGTCGGCGTCGATGATGAACGGCGGCTCGACCTCGAACAGCGCCAGGTACTGGGCCAGTCGCTCGGCGATCACCGGGGCGAAGCGGGCCTGGTCCGCGACGTACTCGTCAAGCTCGGACTCCAGCAGCATCATGACGTCCTCGGGCGCCGCGTAGTAGCC